>Ga0126304_10000645_pt1 | contig 14885 bp, 13 predicted proteins | sample Plot25_FD_92538 | JGI IMG/M metagenome (GOLD analysis project Ga0126304, IMG submission 92538) | Serpentine soil microbial communities from UC McLaughlin Reserve, CA, USA - Plot25 | ecosystem: Environmental > Terrestrial > Soil > Grasslands | place: USA: UC McLaughlin Reserve, Lake County... | reverse complement strand
TCGATGATCGGCTCGACCAGGCCGGAGCTGCGCGCGAGCTTCGAGATCGTCGTGGACTCCCCACCGGGGATCGCGAGAACGTCCACCCGCGCCAGGTCGTCGGGCGTTCGGACTTCGATGGGCGCGGCGCCGAGCTCACCGAGCACGCGTGCGTGCTCGCGGAAGTCTCCTTGGAGCGCGAGGACACCGGCCTTCACGGGCGGCTCACCACCCGCGGGTCTGGAGCAGACCCTCCTCGCCGAGCTCCTTGATGTCGAGCCCCGGCATCGGCTCGCCCAGGCCGCGCGAAACCTTCGCGAGCGCGTCGGGGTCCTGGAAGTGCGTGGTCGCCTCGACGATCGCGCGTGCCCTGGGGGCCGGGTCCTCCGATTTGAAGATCCCCGAACCGACGAAGACGCCGTCGACCCCGAGCTGCATCATTAGCGCTGCGTCGGCCGGCGTCGCCAGCCCGCCGGCGGCGAAGTTCACGACCGGGAGCTTCCCGGTCTCCGAGACCATCCGGATGAGGTCGACGGGCGCACCCAGGTCCTTGGCGGCCGCGACGAGCTGCTCGGGACGCAGGCTCTGGAGCCACCCGATCTCGCGGAGGATCGTCCGCTGGTGGCGGACCGCCTCGACCACGTTGCCCGTCCCGGCCTCGCCCTTGGTCCGGATCATCGCCGCGCCCTCGGCGATCCGCCGGAGGGCCTCGCCCAGGTTCCGGGCGCCGCAGACGAACGGGACCGTGAAGGCCCACTTGTCGATGTGGTACTCCTCGTCGGCCGGCGTGAGCACCTCCGACTCGTCCACGTAGTCGACGCCGAGCGCCTGGAGGATCTGCGCCTCCACGAAGTGACCGATGCGGGCCTTGGCCATCACCGGGACCGAGACCGCGTTCATGATCTCCTCGACCTTGGTGGCGTCGGCCATGCGCGCGACGCCCCCCTCGGCGCGGATGTCGGCCGGGACGCGCTCAAGGGCCATCACGGCGCACGCGCCGGCGTCCTCGGCGATCTTGGCCTGGTCCGCGGTGGTGACGTCCATGATGACGCCACCCTTGAGCATCTCGGCCAGACCGGACTTCACTCGGAAGGTGCCGGTTGTGCGCTCCACCCGGGGATGCCTCCTCCGCGCGGGTCGTGCTTCGACCCGGCTCCTTGAGTGTACCGCCGGGTCCTCTCACCAGCGCCTGATCAGCAGGACCGCTTATCCTGGCTGGGTGCGGCTCCGAGCGGCTGTCGAGCATCCCAAACGACCGCGGCCACGCGATACTCCCACGACGCCGGCCCTGATCGTGCTACTGGTGCTCGCGTACGGAGCGGGCCTGTTCGCCACCACGACGGCGATCCGACCCTCCGACGCCACTCACTCGCCGCTCTCGTTCCCTCCGATCCTGATCGCCACACTCCGCGGGACCCCACCGGTTCGAACGCGCGGTCGGTAGTACCCGGGTCAACCCGGTTACCACCCGTCCGTTCGACCTGAAGGGATCCCAGCCGTGGCACAGCCTTCGAAGCATCGATGGGTCCGTTTCCTGCGCGAGGTTCGGGATGAGCTGGCGAAGGTGGTCTGGCCGAACAGGAGGGAGGTGGTCACCTACACGGTCGTCGTCATCCTCACCGTGTTGGCGGTTGGGTTGTTCGTCTTCGGCCTCGACGTCCTCCTCTCGAGGATGATCGTCGAGTTGTTCGACGAGTGAGCTCGACCGGTCAGCGCCGCTCGAGCTCGACCGGGACCCCGCTGGGGAACAGCTCGACCCACGTGCGCCCGGGCGCGAGCGCGATCTCGGTGCCGTCCTTGGTGACGAACGTGGTGACGTCGTGGAGCGATTCGCGCTCCCACCGGCCGCGGATCACCTCGCCGTCCCGCAGGACGTACGCCTTGCCCGAGCCCGTCAGGTCGACCTCGGGCGAGGGGTTGCCGGCGGAGTCCAGGAAGTCGCTGTCGGTCACCGAAACGACCTGGATCACGACGTTGGTGGCCGACACGCGCTCGTCGCCCTCGAGCACGTGCGGGACGTCACCGTGCGACCGAAACCACGCCCCCTTGCCGCCGTTCCAGTTCCAGTAGACGTCGGACACGCCCGAGTACGGCACGTGCACGGACCGGATCCGCTTCGCTGCTCCGTCCCACGTCTCGGCGTACGTGAACAGCGGGTCGGGAGCCCCCTCCTTCGACCTCCCGGCGCGCCAGAGCGCGTCGGTCGTCGTGTAGAGGTTGTGGGGTGCGGCCCGCGACTCGTCCCGCGTGTACGCGCCGGCCGCGACGATGTAGTTCACGTCGACGAGCCCGACCTTCGGCACCTCTTGTTTCACCACGTTGCGCCCGCCCGCGTAGCCGAACACGGCGGGTCCGAGCTGGCGGAGGTAGTCGGGGTCGGTCGTTCGGCCGCTGCGGACCGGCCCGACGCGGTCCGAGTCCGCGCACTGGAACACGGCGATGAACCGCGTGTACCCACCCTCGACCGGTTCCTCGACGACCACGTCGGCGTCGTTCAGCGCGGCCTGCGGTCGCGCCTCCGGGGCGTTCTCGATCTTGATCGCGAGCGCCGGGCGGTCCGGGACCTCGCTCCCGGGAACCGGCGCGCCGGTCAGGGGACACGTGGCCTCGGGCGCGCCCGCATTCGGATCTGTCAGGCCGACGCTCTGCAGCGTGTCTCGTACGAACGCCGGGGCCTGCTGCGGGAACAACGTGAAGTAGCCGAGCGTGCCGCCCGCGATGACGGCGACCGTCGCTCCTGCGGCCACGAGCTTGCCGCGGCGGGTGAGGGTTCGGCGGGTTCGGGGCGACTTCGTGTGATGGCTTCCGGACATTCGGGACTCCCGGGGGGTTCGCGGGCGATATGGGGGATGACGCCGGCCCCGTTCCCGGCGCCGGTCGTGACAGCGGGGGCAGATGCTACCGGGCGTTCGGAGGTGTCTCAACGACCCCGACCGATCTCGTCGGGATCGTCACATCTCCTCGAGCCGGCGGATCCGCTCCTCGATCGGCGGGTGCGTGTTGAACAGCTTCTCGAGCGGACCCATGCCCTCGCCCTGGATCCGCGACGGCTGGCTCAGCCACAGGTGCGCCGTCGCGTTGTTCGCCGAACGCATCGGGATCGCCGACGCAGCCCCGATCTTTCGGAGTGCGCTCGCGAGGCCCGGCGGATACCGCGTCAGGAGCGCGCCCTGCGCGTCGGCCAGGAACTCGCGCTGCCGGGAGACGGCCAGACGGATGATCTGCCCGATGATCGGCGCGAGCACGAGCAGCACCAGCCCGATCGCGAAGACGATCGCCTCGATGCCACCGCCGCTTCGGTCGCTGCCGCGTCGGCCGCGGAAGCCGCCCCACCACCACGATCGCAGGAAGAACTCGCTGATCAGCACCACGGCGCCCACGAGCGTGGCCACGATCGTCCCGACGAGGATGTCGCGGTCCACGACGTGGGAGAGCTCGTGCCCGATCACGCCCTCGAGCTCGACGCGGTTCATCGTGCCGAGCAGCCCCTCGGTGACGGCGACCGAGGAGTGGTCGGGATCGCGGCCGGTCGCGAACGCGTTCGGCGCCTGCTCGGGGATCACGTAGACCCTCGGCTTGGGGATGCCGGCCGCGATCGAGAGCCCCTCGACGATGTTGTGCAGGCGAGCTTGCTCCTGGGGCGTCACCTCTCGCGCGCGCGTCGACGCCAGGACGAGGCGGTCGCCCCCGAAATAGGCGCCGAGCGACAGGACGATCGCGAGCGCCACGGCGCCGACCAGCCCGTAGATGCCCCTCCCGGCGGCCCAGAGCCCGAGGGCATACCCGACCGCGCCCAGCAGCACGATCGCGCCGAGGATGAGCAGGACGGTCTTGCGCTTGTTCGCCGCGATCTGCTCGTACACGGACTACCCGGGGAACTCGACCTGGGACGGCGCCCGGACCGGATCCTCGATGTCGAAGAACTCCCGTGGTCCGAACCCGAACGCCCTCGCGACGACGTTCGAGGGGAACGAGCCGATCAGTGTGTTCAGCAACATGACCTGGTCGTTGTAGAACTGCCGCGCGAACGCGATCTTCGATTCGGTCCCGGTGAGCTCCTCCTGCAGCGCCAGGAAGTTCTGGTTGGCCTTCAGGTCGGGGTAGCTCTCCGCCACCGCGAACAGCTGCCGGATCCCCCTCGTGATCTGATTCTCGGCCTGCGCCTGGTCCGGGACCGCGGTCGCGTCGATCGCTCGAGACCGCGCCTCGGTGACGTGCTCGAACAGCTCGCGCTCGTGCGTGGCGTACCCCTGGACCGTCGTCACCAGGTTCGGGATCAGGTCGTAGCGCCGCCGCAGCTGCACGTCGATCTGGGACCACCCGTTGTTCACACGGGCGCGGAGCTTGACCAGACGGTTGTAGATCCAGATGCCGCCGAGCAGCACCAGAGCGACGAGCACGGCGACGATCCACAGCCCGGTAGGCACGGCGGCATCCTAATGGGTGGAGCCGAGGACCCGGTTGTAGATGGCCTCGAGTCGGGGCGCGACGGTCTGCCAGGAGAAGACCTCCGCCCGCGCACGGCCCGCGGCCCTCAGCGTGGCGGCCAGCCCGGGTTCGGACAGGACGCGCCGGATCGCGGCGGCGAGGGCGTTCGGATCGCCCGGCGGGACCAGGAGACCGTCAATACCGTCGCGGACCACCTCTCGGTACCCGGCGATGTCCGACGCGACCACCGGCACACAGGCGGCCATCGCCTCGACGAGGACGATCCCGAAGCTCTCCTGCCCTGTGGCGGGCGCCACGAACACGTCCGCGGCGGCGTGGTACCCCGGCAACTCCTCGTGCGGGACCGTCCCAAGGCGCAGGATCCGGCTCCGCAGATCCCCCGGCAGCGAGCGGAGCAAGACGCGATCGCGCCCATCCCCCGCCACGAGTAGGTTGGCCTCGTCATCATCCCGGGCGAGCTGCTCGAACGCCCGCAGCATGATCTCGAACCCCTTCTGCGGATCCAGCCGGTTCACCCAGAGGATCTTCGGGCCGGCCGGGAGCCCCTCGAGGGGCCGGCCCGGGTTCGCGAACGCTCCGACGTCGACGCCGTTCGGGACGACCTCCAGGGGGACGCGCATCACGCGGCGTAGGAACGACGCGGCCGCGTCGGAGACCGCGACCCCCGCATCGATCCGCCCGCTCACCCGACGCAGCGCCGGCTCGGCGAGCTCCATCAGCCTGGAGCGATCGAGCGATGCGTGGAACGTCGCGACGACAGGAGCGCTCGCGGCCAGGACCGCGAGCATCGAGGTGCTCGGCGTGAGCGGCTCGTGCGCGTGGATCACGTCGGGATCGAACGAACGCATCGCGGAGCGGATCCGCCGCCACGACCCCGGCGAGAACGAGATCGGCGCAACGGTTCCGCGGTAGGGCACGCGGACGGGCCGCCCGACGACCCGGACGCCGGCATCCTCCGAGGGTCGCGAACCGGGCGCGAGGATCGTCGTCCGGTGCCCGTGGGCGCGGAGCACGGCGGCGAGCTGGCGGACGTGGACCTGCACGCCGCCGGGTGCGTCCCAGTCGTAGGGGCAGACCTGCAGGATCCTCACCGAGGCTCGACCGGCGTCGCGGGCGCGGCGGCCGTCGAGGCGGACTCGTCCCATGCGGGCTGGAACATGTGCCAGTCCGTGGGCTTGGCCGCGATCGCCCGCTCGAAGCGCTGGGCCATCAGCCGCGAGAGGGCGGCGACGTCCTCCCGGATCACGCCGGTGCGTTCGATCTCGAGCGGCTCCTCGATCCGGACCTCCCACCCGTCGTCGCGCGTGTAGACGGGGCAGACGATCAGGGGCGCGCCCGAACTGAGCGACAGGAGCGCCGGTCCGGCCGGCACCCGCCGGGTGGCGCCAAACATCTCGACCTCGCTCCCCCGCCCCGTGAGGTCTCGGTCGGCGACGAGCGCCACCAACCAGTTCTCGGACAGGAGCTGCTTGAGCTGCTGCCCGACGTGTCCTTCCTTGGTGAGCCCGACGATCCGCATGCCGAGCTCCTCCCGGTGACGCAGGAACAGGTCGTACAGGCGGGGCGGCCTGAGCTCCTCCGCCACGGCCGCGATCCGGTACCCGTTGGCGCCGAACCAGTGGCCCGCCGCGTCCCAGTTGCCCATGTGCGGCAGGGCGCAGACGCATCCCTTGCCGGCCTCGAGTGCGCGGTCGATGTTCTCGGCGCCGATCATCACGACGCGCTCGTTGAACTCCTGCACCGGCATCGTCCGGATCCGGAAGGCGTCGAACCAGAACCGCGCGTACAGCTCGAACGCCTCCCGGGTCGCATTGGCGACGCGAGGGTCGGCCGGCTCGGCGCCGAGCACGCGCGCCTGGTTGGCGGCGACGGTCGCCCGGACCCCGTCCAGCCGCCGATAGGCCACACGACCCACCGTCTCGAAGACGCGGCGACCGGTTCGCTCGGGCAGGGACATCGCCAGCCACTCAGCGCCGCGATACCCCCAGTACCCGAGCGTCTCCCGCCTGGTCTCCGGTTCGGCCTCGTCTCCCTCCTTCGGAGAGGTCATCCGAGATAGGGGGCCGGGATCACAGGCGCTCCTCCTTCACGACCTGGCTCGCCCGGACGGCGGAGGCGAGCAGCATCAGGATCGCCACGGCCCACGGCGTCCACGACCAGCCGCCGATCAGACCCGCCGCGATGAGCCCGTACCGGAGCGCCGGTGTGATCACGCCCTCCTCGATCCCGTACCCGAGCGAGCCCCCGCGGGCGCGGATGTAGGAGGCGAGGAACCCCGCCGCGAGCGCGAGCAGCGCGCCGGCCGCCAGCCACTCATCCTCTGTCCGAGACACCCACACGAGCGCTCCCAGGACACACCCATCGAACAGGCGGTCGCCGAACGAGAGCGCCACTCGCCCGAGACGGTCGTCCGGGCGCAGGAGGACACCGCCGGCGACGAGGGCGGCGCCCGCGGCGAGGGCGGCGAACCCCGCCGGCTCGGTCTCGCGGACCAGCAGGAGCCAGGTGGCGGCGCCGATCGCGATGCCCGCGGCGATGCACAGGAGCGGCACCACCGCGCGTTCGCCCACCTGCGCTCGAACGCTCACCTCCACCACCCGCGCGAGGGTATCACCCGTGCTCGGGGCCCCCAGAGGACGAGCCGGACTGGACCCCGAACCCGGGGCGGCGCCCGCGCTACAATCCCGGTCCCGTTTCCCATGCGGCCGATCGGGGGCCTCTTGAAGACGTACGAAGCCAGGGACATCCGCAACGTCCTGCTCGTCGGGCACGGCGGCGCGGGCAAGACCACGCTGCTCGAGGCGATGCTCTTCACGTCCGGCGCCACCACGAGGATGGGAACCGTCGACGACGGCAACACGGTCAGCGACTTCGAGCCGGAGGAGATCAAGAAGGGCATCAGCGTCTCGCTCGGAACGGCGCCGGTCGAGTGGAACGGCGTGAAGATCAACGTCCTGGATGCGCCTGGCTACGCCGACTTCATCGGCGACCTCCGGACAGCGATCCGGGCCGTCGACGCGGTCATCCTCGTCGTCTCGGCCGTGGACGGTGTCGAGGTCCAGACCGAGGTGGCGTGGGAACTGGCGGTCGAGGCCGGCCTGCCTCGCGCGATCCTGATCAACAAGCTCGACCGCGAACGCGCGTCGTTCGAGCGGACGCTGGAGCAGCTCGTGCAGTCGTTCGGCACGCAGGTCGCGCCCCTCGAGCTCCCGCTCGGTGAGGAGCACGACTTCGAGGGCGTCGCCGACCTGTTGGGGCGTAAGGCGTATCGCTACGGCGGCGGCCCGAACGCGACCGAGGGCGAATGGCCCGACGACATCTCGGGCAAGGCCGATCCGTTCCGCGAGAAGCTGATGGAGGCAGTCGCCGAATCCGACGACGCGCTGATCGAGAAGTACCTGGAGGAGGGGGAGCTCTCCGAGGACGAGGTCCTCCACGGTGTCAAGCGGGGCTTCGCGGAGGCGAGGATCGCGCCGGTGCTGTGCGCGGCGGCCGCCCGGCCGCTCGGCGTCGATCGCGTGCTCCAGTTCGTCGCCGACGAGTTCCCCTCCCCGATCGACCGCGGCCCGGTCAAGGTGGTCACCAAGGGCGGCGAGGAGAAGGAGCGGGCGTGCGACCCCGGCCAGCCGCTCACGGCATACGTCTTCAAGACGGTGTCCGACCCATACGTCGGCCACATCACGATGTTCCGGGTGTTCTCGGGCACGATGCGGCCGGATTCGCCGGTCTTCAACGCGACGAAGGGCTCCGAGGACCGGATCGGCCAGCTGTTCGCGCTGCGGGGCAAGGAACACGAGACGCTCTCCGAGGTTCCGGCGGGCGACATCGCGGCCGTCGCGAAGCTCGCGCACACGACGACGGGCGACACGTTCTCAACCAAGGACGACCCGGTCACGCTGCCGCCGATCGAGATGCCGGAGCCGTTGCTCGCCTTCGCGATCACGCCGAAGACCAAGGGCGACGAGGACAAGCTGTCGACCGCCCTGTCGCGCCTGCGGGAAGAGGATCCAACGCTCCGGATCGAGCGCTCGGACGAGACCCACGAGACCGTGATGTACGGGATGGGCGAGGCCCACCTCGACGTCCAGATCGAGCGGATGAAGCGAAAGTTCGGCGTCGAGGTGAGCACGTCTCCCGCGAAGATCGCGTACCGCGAGACTGTCCGGGCGCCGGGCAAGGGCGTCGGACGTCATGTGAAGCAGACCGGTGGCCACGGTCAGTACGCGATCTGCAACATCGAGGTCGAGCCGCTCCCGCGCGGCGAGGGGTTCGAGTTCGTCGACAAGATCTTCGGGGGTGCGATCCCGCACACGTTTATCGGCTCCGTCGAGAAGGGCGTCGTCAAGACGATGCAGTCGGGAGTGATCAGCGGGAACCCCATGGTCGACATCCGATGCACGCTCGTCGACGGCAAGTTCCACAGCGTGGACTCGTCCGACATGGCGTTCCAGCTCGCGGGGGCGCTCGCCCTGAAGGAGGCGGCGGCCGCGGCCGGCGTCGTCCTGCTCGAGCCGATCGTGGAGGTGGACGTCGTCGTCCCCGAATCCCACACCGGCGACATCATGGGCGACCTCAACGCCAAGCGCGCCAAGATCCAGGGCGTCGAATCGGCGGGCGCCGGGAAGCAACGGATCAAGGCACTCGTGCCGCAGGCCGAGGTGGCGCGTTACTCGATCGACCTGCGTTCGATGACCGGTGGGCGGGCGGCGTTCACGATGCACTTCTCCCACTACGAGGACGTGCCGTCGCACCTCGCCGACAAGATCATCGCCGCGGCGCAGCAGGAGAAGGAAGAGGCGAGGAAGTAGCCGGGCTACTTCACCACGATCGCGAACAGCAACGACGCCCAGCCTCACAGCAGGCATGCTCCCCCGAACGGGGTGACCGCCCCCGACGTTCGATGTCCCGTAAGGGCCAGCGCGTACAGGCCGCCTGAAAACAGCACGATCCCGGCGACGAAGACCAACCCGCGGCGAGCAGCGGCCAGCCCGTCCCTCCCTCGACCAGCGTGTAGGACGATCTCACGCCCGTCGGGGTCCAGGCATCGACGATCACCACGACGAACAGAGCCAGCGCGTGCCACATCTGATAGCGGACCCCGGTCTCGAAGGCTCCCAAGCGCTCGCTCGCCAGCCTCGATCGGAGCGCGTGCGAGCCGAAGGCCCCGAGCGCCACCCCGATCAAACCGAACGCGGCGCCGAGGACGAGGAACGTCTTCATCGTTCACAGCACCTCGCCGAGGAACCCGAGGACGACGTGGTTGAACTCGTCGGGTCGACGCAGCGGAATCACGTGGTCGGTCTCTGCGATCCGGACCAGACGGGCGCCGCGGATGCCCTCGGCGATCTCGAGGGCCATCCGCTCGTGCCACGGCGGGTCGTGGTCGGCCGGCAGGACGAGCGTCGATGCTTCGATCTCCGCGAGCCGCTCGGCGGCCGGCGGGTCGATCGCCGTTTCGCCACTCTCATCCATCGTGAGCTCGTGGAGGTTGTCGAACGCGATCCGCTGGATGCGCGCCCCTGCGGGATCGTCGATGCCGAGCGGCGCCCACAGCCATCGCAATCGCAGGTCCTCCGCCCGCTCGAGATCACCCGTCTTCGTAGCTTCGTCAATCTGACGCTCGATGTCGGCGTACGCGGCCTCCCACGCCGCCTCCTCCTCCGGGGTCCCCTCGAACCCCGAGAGGGCGGCGCTGGCGAGCACGAGCGCCGAGACGCGCGCAGGATGCGTAAGCGCGAAGTCCACGGCCACCCGTCCCCCCATCGAGCACCCGACGAGCGCTGCTCGCTCGACACTCACTGCGTCCATGACGGCCGCGAGGTCGTCGACGTGTGAGTACGGTCGTCCGGGCTCGGGACGGCTCGAGCGACCGTAGCCTCGGAAGTCGAAGCGTAGGACCCGGTAGGTTCGGGAGAACACGCCGAACTGCTCGTCCCAGACCCGGCCGTCCCACAGCCCCGGATGCAGGAACACCACGTCGGGGCCTTCCCCGGCGAACTCCCAGGCCAGCGCTCCCCCGTCATACTCGAGGACGCCGCTCTCCATCCTCGTCACGTCGCTCAAGCGCTCTCGAAGCGCGGGAGAAGCCGCGCGTACGTCTCCTCGAGCAGCTCGGGCAGGACTCGGGTCTCGCCCACGATCGGCATGAAGTTCGTGTCGCCGTTCCAGCGAGGCACGACGTGCCAGTGCACGTGATCCGGGATGCCGGCGCCGGCCACCCGCCCGAGGTTCATGCCGAGGTTGAAGCCGTGCGGCTCGGTCTCCGCCTCGAGCGCGCGGATCGAGCGCACGAGCAGCTCGTCGACCTCGGCGAACTCCGCGGTCACCAGATCGCCCAGGTCGCCGACGTGCCGGAACGGGGCGACCATCAGATGCCCCGGGTTGTACGGGAACGAGTTCAAGATCACGAACGCCAGCTCGCCGCGGACCAGGATCTTGGTCCGCTCGTCGTCGTCCTCGGCCGGCAGGTCGCAGAAGATGCAGCCCGCGTCGTCGCCCTGCTGCTTGGCGGCCTGGATGTACGCCATCCGCCAGGGCGACCAGATGCGATCCACGCCGTCGCCCGGCGTCCTCGCTCAGCCGCCGAACCGCGACTGGGACAGGCGCTTGGAGGCCGCCTCGTCGACGAGCGCGGCCGCGAAGTCGTCGAACGGCACGCGCTTGGTCTCGACGCCCTCCCGGTCGCGCACGGTGAACTCGCCCGACTCGATCTCCTTGTCCCCGATCACGAGCACATAGGGGGCCTTCGCGAGCTGTGCGGCGCGGATCTTCTTCCCGACAGTCTCTCCGCTCTCGTCCACGGCGGGACGAAGCCCGAGCGCCCGCAGGAGCGAGACGAGCTGCCGCGCATGCCCGAGGTGACGGTCGGCGACGGGCACCAGACGGATCTGCTCCGGCGAGAGCCAGAGCGGGAACGCGCCCCCATAGTGCTCGATCAGCACGGCGCTGAAGCGCTCGAGCGTGCCGAGGATCGCTCGGTGGATCATCACCGGTCGATGCCGCTGGTTGTCCTCACCGACGTACTCGAGCCCGAACCGCTCCGGGAGCGCGAAGTCGCACTGCACCGTCGTCAGCTGCCACAGTCGGCCGATCGCGTCGCGGAAGTGGAAGTCCACCTTCGGGCCGTAGAAGGTTCCCTCACCCTCGGCCTCGGTCCACGCGAGACCGCTCCGATCCAGGGCAGTCGTGAGTGCCTGGGTGGCGCGCTCGGCCATCTCGGGTTCGAGGATCGTCTGACCCGGCAGGGTCGAAAGGTTGATCACGGGCTCGAGGAAGCCGAACGTCCCGAGGATCTCGAACGTGAGGTCGAAGACGTTCAAGATCTCGTCCACCAGTTGGTCGGGCGTACAGAAGATGTGCGAGTCATCTTGGGTACCACCCCGGATCCGCAGGAGGCCGTGCAGCGTCCCGATACGTTCGTGCCGGTAGATGGTGCCGAGCTCGGACAACCGCATCGGCAGGTCGCGGTACGAGCGCGTTTTCGACTTGAAGACGAGCACGTGGAACGGGCAGTTCATGGGCTTGACGTAGTAGTCGCCGGTGTCGGTCCGCATCGGCGGGTACATATTGTCCGAGTACTTCTCGAGGTGACCGCTCGTCTCCCACAGCACCGACCGGGCGATATGCGGCGTCACGACGAGGTCGTAGCCGCGCTCGAGGTGCAGGTCCCGGACATAGTCCTCCAGCTGCTTGCGGAAGATCCCGCCCTTCGCATGCCACACCCACAAGCCCGGTCCGAGCTCCTCCGGCGAGGAGAACAGGTCGAGCTCGCGCCCGAGGCGGCGGTGGTCGCGCTTCTCGGCCTCCACGAGCCGATGCAGATAATCATCGAGCTCCTGCTGGCTCGGCCACGCGGTCCCATAGATCCGCGTGAGCATCGGCCGACCTTCGTCGCCGCGCCAATACGCGCCGGCGACCTTCATCAGCTTGAATGCCGTCAGGCGACCGGTCGACGGGACGTGCGGACCCAGGCACAGGTCCGCCCAGCCGTCGTTGCGGTAGACGGTGACCGTGTCCCCCGCCGGGACCTCGCCCTCCTCGAGCGACTCGATGATCTCGCGTTTGTAGGGCTGGTCGGCGAAGCGCTCGAGGGCCTCCGCGCGGGGGGTCTCCTCGTGCACGAACGGCTGGTCGGCCGCGACGATCTCGCGCATCCGGTCCTCGATCTTCGCCAGGTCGTTCTCGGAGACCTGCCCCGGGAGCTCGAGGTCGTAGTAGAACCCGTCCTCGATCGGCGGACCGATCGCAAAGCGGGTGCCAGGCCACAGGTCGCAGACGGCCTGCGCCAGCACGTGCGCAGCCGAGTGACGCAGGACGTGGACCCCGTCAGGATCTTCCGGCAGGACCGGCTCCACCTTCCCGTCGGTCGCAGGCACGAAGGAGAGGTCGACCAGCTCGCCGTCCACGCGGGCCGCGATGGCCTCGGGTGGCAGCACCGAGCCCAGCGGCTCTCCTTCGGGGAGCTCGGTGGTGGTGCCGTCGGTGAGCTCGATCGAGGGCATGGGACGGTCATGATATCCGTCGCTCGAGCCCCGTCTGCGCCCGAACCCCCGTTACTCGTACGAGATGGCCTCCAGTACGTTCAGCTTGGCCGCGCGTCGGGCGGGGAAGATCGCGAAGAGCACGCCCAAGATCGCGGCCAGCAGGACGTAGATCGTGAGTTGCCCGCCGGGAATCCCAAGCTCGCTGAACCCCTCGGGCTCGAGCGCCTGCTGCAGCGCCCAGCCGAACGCGATCCCGATCACCACACCGAACAGCGCCCCCATCACCGAGACGATCACGGCCTCCCAGCGGACCATCGAGCGGGTCTGCCTGCGCGTCATCCCCACCGCCCGCAGCAGACCGAGCTCGCGCGTCCGCTCGTAGATCGACAGGTACAGCGTGTTCATCACACCGAACAACGCGATGATCACGGCGAACAGGAGCAGCGCGGATATCAGGTTCAGCACCTGGCTGATCAGCGTCGCGTACCGGTCGCGGAAACCGGCCTGGTCGTCCACCTCGATGTTCGGATACGCAGAGAGGGCCTTCTCGAGATCCGCCTGCACGGCGGCGACGTCCGCGCCCTCATCGGCCTTGATCAGGACGAACGTGTCGAGCACGTTGGCGACGTTCACGTCGAACGTGTCGAGGGAGATCGCGTAGTCGCCGATCAGGCCGTTCTCCGCGTAGAGCGCGACCACCCTGAGGGAGGTCGAGCCTGTGGCCGGGAACTCCACGGGGATGGTGTCCCCGACGGTCCAGTCGTTCTCCCGAGCCGTGTCGTCGAAGACGGCAATCGAGTTCGGGTTCGCCAGGTCCTCGAGCCCGCCTTGGACGGCGTCGACCTCCGAGACGACCGGGAACGTCCCGGGCTCCAGCCCGGTCACGAAGGCGGTTCCACCCTCGATCTTCGCCTCGGCCTGGCGGACCTGGGAGACCGTCTCGACGCCGGGCACCGCACGCGCATCCTCGGCAGCGGAAGTGCTGAAGCCGGTCAGCGTGGGCGAGATCAAGATGAAGTCTGCCTTGAGGGTTCGCTCCAGGACGGCGGTGGTGGACGCCTTGGCAGAGGCGCCGAACACGGCGACGAACACCACCAGCCCGAGGCCGATCATGAGCGCCGATGCCGTGGCCGCCGTTCGGCGCGGGTTCCGCATCGAGTTCTCGCGACCGAGTTTGCCCGGCACCCCCGTGAGGCGGACGGGGAGCCCGATCGCGGCCGCGACCGGCCGTGCGATCAGCGGGGTGAGCATCGCGACTCCGACGAACGTGAGCGCGACACCGAGTCCCACGAGCTGCAACCCGTTCGAGGGGGTGCCGAACAGGCCATACAGGAGCGGCGCGACGCCGAGCGCCAGCACGACCACCCCCATCACGATCCGGAACCGGAGCGATCGCCCTGGCCGGTCCTGCGCCTCGCGGAGGGCCTCGATCGGCGCCACCCGGGCGGCTCGACGGGCCGGGACGAACGCGGCAATCATCGTGACGAGGGTCCCCACGATGAGCGAGACGACGATCGTCCTGGTGAGGATGACCGTTCCCGACGCCGGGATCTCGAACCCCGTCGCGTTCAGCGCTCCCTTCAGGAGGATCGCGATCCCGATGCCGGCGAGCACACCGATGGCGGACGACACGACACCGATCACGAAGGCCTCCACGAGGACGGACGTCATCACCTGCCGGCCACTTGCGCCGAGCGCTCGGAACAGCGCCAACTCGCGCGTCCGCTGCGCCAGGATGATGGCGAACGTGTTGAAGATGATGAACGCGCCGACGAACAACGAGACGAAGGCGAAGACGAGGAACGCCGTTCGAAGGAAACCGAGCCCGGTGCTGATCTGGTCCTGTGCCTCGGACACCACTGTCGCCTGCGTCACGGCCTCCACCCCCGTGGGCAGCACCGCGGATTTCTACCGCGGTAGGGCGACCTCCTATACTCCGGGTTCGGCGACCACCGAGATCGTGTCGAGCTTCCC
>Ga0126304_10000643_pt1 | contig 14896 bp, 10 predicted proteins | sample Plot25_FD_92538 | JGI IMG/M metagenome (GOLD analysis project Ga0126304, IMG submission 92538) | Serpentine soil microbial communities from UC McLaughlin Reserve, CA, USA - Plot25 | ecosystem: Environmental > Terrestrial > Soil > Grasslands | place: USA: UC McLaughlin Reserve, Lake County... | reverse complement strand
TCGATACCGCCCCCGTCAGGCATCTGCACGTCCATCAGGATCACGTCGGGCTGCAGATCTTCGGCCATCGAAACAGCTTGCCCGCCGGTCTCGGCCTCGCCGACGAACTCGGTATCAGGGGCCGATCGTAGCAGCGTCTTCAGGCCGTCCCGGAAAAAGGGATGGTCGTCGGCGACGAGTACACGAATCGGTGCCATGCTCACTCCTGTGACTCAACCTCATCGTGGTTCGGCAGCGGCAGACGAGCCAGCACCCTGGTTCCTCCCGAAGCGGAGCGCCCGACAATGCAGGTCCCGCCGAGCTCTTCGGCCCGTTCACGCATCGAGTGGAGACCCACGCCGTAACGGTGATTCTTCGGTATTCCTATCCCGTCGTCTGACACTTCGATCCGCAGTTCGTTCGTGACCGTGAGGCGAACCACGCAGTCCGTGGCGCTAGCGTGATGGGTGACGTTGGCGAGTGCTTCTTGAACGATGCGGTAGGAGGCAACCTCGGCCGCGGCGGACAGGGGCGGGAGCTTATTCGGCGCGTTGACCGAGATGTCGAGCCCGTTTGCGGCTTGCGACGTATGGTGTTCCGCGGCATCACGAATCGCACCAACGAGGCCCAGTTCGTCGAGAGCCGGAGGGCGCAGGTCGTAGACGAGGCGCCGGATCTCAAAGAGCGTCGCTTCTATGTCCGCCTCGAGCTCAGAAAGCAGCATGTCCGCTGTATTGGGGTCCTGGTCGTAGAGCATCCGGGCAGAGCCCACTTTGAGGCTCTGCGCGGCGAGCCTGGGACCGAGGCCGTCATGCAGGTCGCGGCGTAGGCGGCGGCGCTCCTCCTCCCGTGCGGTAACGAGGAGCTCGCGCGAGCGCTGCAGGTCGGCGGAGAGCCGCACGGCTTCGCGGTGGAGGGTTACCGCGTGGACGGCGATCGCCGTCTGGTGCGCCAGATCCTCGAGCAGCGCGGCGTCCGCCGGCGTGAAGGTTCCGCCCGCTCGCGGTCCCAGGACGATTTGTCCGACGGTATCCCCACCATAGGTGAGCGGTAACCGAACAGGGTTCTCCACCGGCTTGCCTATCGCCGTCGTCTCCATCGGGCCGTCGTGCCCCATCTCGATGGCGACGTAGGGAAGCTTCAAGGCTTCGGCTACCGTCCGCGCCACGGTGGGTAGCATCGCGTCGGGGGTGAGGGTCGCCTCCAGGCGCTGGCCGAGGCGCGAGAGCACGGCGTAGGGTTCGTCGCGCTCCCCGTACATCAGGTGATTGACCCCGCGCTGCAGGCGTATGCGGAGCGGCTGAAAGAGCACCGCCGTCAGGCCGGTCGCGATGAGGGAGACGATCAGGTTCCCGCTCACCTGCAAGACCTGCCCCAACGCCCCGACGACGAGCACGTAGAGAGCGACGACGCTGGCCGTGAGCGCCCCATAGACCAGCGTGCGGTTGATAATGAGGTTTATGTCGAAGAGGTGGTGGCGCAGGATCGCGAAGCCTATGGAGAGTGGGACGAGGAGCATCGCTGCGTAGAGGAACGTGTACCCGATCAGGACGTTGACCACCATGCCAGGTGTCCTGGGAGCCGGAGCGAAAGGGGAAAGCCCTACGGCGACACCGAAATACACCAGAGCCGCCACCGAAATCCCGAAGACAACCCATTTGATCTGCTGGCGTTCCGTCGCACCTGAGACACGCAAGTAGCGGTAGGTCTGCGTGTAGATCATCGTGCCCAGGAAAGCCGTCCACACGGTGATCGTCAACCAGCCAGTCCAGCCGTCGAGATCGAAGGAATCCCAGCTCGGGAACCAGTACGCGGGCAGTTGCCAGGCGATCCACGCGAAGACGGGCCAGCGAGTCCAGCCAGGTACGAAACGGCCATCGGGGAAGTGGTACAGGAACAGGCCGAAGGAGGCTGCGCCGAGGAAGTCCAGGAGGGACAGCGGCCACCACAAGGAAGCGTACTCGATAGACAATGCGTACGTGGTGTTCGGTAAGCCGGCGGTACCGAAAGTAAGCAGAGCAAAGGAGGCGAGCAGCGCCATACGCTCGTCGGACTTTCGCCAGAAGATGATGACCGCGACCGCGACGTACACAGCCGCGAAGACGACGTCGTGGACCACCGCGTAGGCAGCGTAAAAATCCAGGGAGAGGCCGAGATCCCGCAGCGCGCGCGAGCCAGCCTGTGTGACCTGACCACCCAGGCAGGCGTCCTGACATACGGTATGGAACATCACGAACTCGGAAGGAATCCCAGCCGCGAAGAACCCAAGAGCGAGTACGGCAACGACCAACCATGTTCCGCGAGCAAGAACCAGCGTCAGTCCGCTCAGGGGTTTGACGGGTGAAGCTCCAGACGGCGTCGAAGCAGGCGTGTGGCTCACGGGTATGCTCCTCGCGTCTTGTTGCGGCGTCCCGTTTGAATACTCTGGCGGTTCAAATTCTTCCTATCCTAGGTCTCCATGATGCCACGCCCGTCTGTTCTTCGCCCTAGAATCGCCAACCCAACAGATTCCAGTAGTTCAGGAACCACACAAAAGCGACAGCAGCGACCGTCACCAGCGTGTAATGCACCCGAGTGGCGATACCCCAGAAGCTGTTCTTCCAGGCCATCGCCGCGTAGACCAGCGCTCCGACCGTCAACGCGGCGGACAAAACGCCAAGTCCCAGCACGATCTTGACGATCAATTGAGGGCCATGTAATTCCGTTGGCGGATTGAACCCCGGAACCATGCCGACCACGAACAGCAGGTTCAGAACGCAGATTCCCACGATGATCCAGTAGGCTACAATGGCCCCGCGAGAGGCTGGTTTCCGGTCGCCGCCCCGGCGGCGGTCCCGAACAAAGCGGATCGCTGCTACGGGGATTATGGACAGGAATACCAGGACGCACGCCAGAAGCAACGGCAAGTTGAAACGAGGCGTTTCGTACCAGGCTAGCTTCAGGCCAGTATATTGGGGCATGAGGTCGGAATACATCTGGGTGATGCGCCCCCGATCGTCCTCACGAAAGACGATGCCGAACGGACCATCAACCTGGCGGAAGTAGAGCGGCTCCACTTCGACAAATCGCCACTCGTAGCCGCTTATGGACAGGAGCAATGTGCCGTCGCCGGGATCGCGGATTTCTACTGTGTTTTCACCCACGAGCCCTCCGACTTTGTGGAATGTGGTAGCCGGGCTACTGGCGAATCTATAAAGGCCCACGAACCGACCGGCCCGCTCCGCGAAATCCGCCGGGGGATGTATTGGCTCGACCTCAGGCGCCGGATAATAGTGGTCGAAAAACGCTCTCTGGAACCCAACATGCTGCTTGGTCAGTGCTCCACTACCCTCGCTGTTGTAGGCCACGAATACGCCCAGGTTCTGGTCAGGCAAGAGCAGCAACTGGCTATGCATCGGTGGGAAATATCCTTCGTGCCCAAGTGTTCGCTGGCCGTTGTCGCTCAGATCGGCGAAGCCGTAAGCGGAGCCCAGGAGTCGTGGATCTGGCGTGTACTGGGTGCTGTGCATTTGCCGGGCGGTTCCTTCTTTCAGGATGCGCACCCCGGCAATGTTTGCGTCGCTGTAGCGGCCATCCTGCAGGTGCGCGATCATGAAACGCGCCATGTCCGTGACGGTGGCCTGGTGTGCGCCGGACGGCCAAAGCGCCGGCTGAGCAGTGTAATCAGGGAATGCCTGGAAGGCGCCATCTTCGTATGTGTATCCTACGGATGCATGTTCGCGCAGGTCCGGCGGTATCGGCGACCGGGCAGTCGAGTGCGCCATGCCAAGTGGGTCGAATATATGTTCCTGAATGTACTGGTCGTAGGGCTCTCCCGATACCCGCGCCACGATGTACCCCGCCAACATTGCGTTGTAGTTCGAGTAACCTGCGCATTCACCGGGTGGACACACCCGCGCAGGCATATAAGAGACCAGCCATTCGCGCGCTGGTACCACCTCGCTGGGATCAGAGACCACACTATCGAGCCATCGTTCTTCGAACCCTGACGTGTGGGTCATCAGGTCCTCGAGGGTGATCGGTTGTGGATAGGTGTCAGGGATACGAAAGTCGAGATAGGTGTTGATATCCTCGTCCAGGTCCAGCTTTCCTTGCTCTGCGAGCTGCATCACCGCCGTCCAGGTAAACAGCTTGCCGACTGATCCAACGTGAAAGATCGTCTGTTCGGGATCGACGGGTACGCCGTTCTCACGATCGGCGTCGCCGTAGCCTTTGGCAATAAACAGCTCGCCGTCTTTGACGACAGCGACGGCTGCCCCGGCGATGTGATGCTTCACCATCTCCCTTCCTAATTCCTCATCCAGGAAGGCCTCCAGTTCGGCGCGATCTCTCGGGCCTTGTAGTTGTGGTGGCACAGTGGATACATCCCTGCCCGGTGCGTCCCCTTTTTCTTGGCCCTTGGCTGATCCGCTGGTCGATAGCAGTATCACCAGAGCCAACATGATCGGCATAGATGTCGCTTTGAATCTCTTGATATTAAGCAGAAGATTCATACTCTTTCTCCTCGCGATGCCTACTGGAGGACTAGTAACAGGAGCAGGATTAGTACAACGACGCTCTGGGAGCTGTGCACAATGATTCCGATCAGTGCGCTGCGGTAGCGTCGCGATGGGTAGGACAGTGCGAAGGTGTCGACCAGGGCCGTCGGGATCACCCACGGCATGTGCAGGTGGTAGCATGCGAACAGGACGCCGTTGGCAACCCAATCCCAGCGCCCGAACGCACCCTTCATCCGCGGCAGCAACAGGCCGCGGAACAGCAGCTCCTCTCCGAGGACGGTGTTGAACACCACCAGGACGACCTCGACGGCGTACCAGACCCAGTTGCCGGAGAGGAACTCCTTGCCCGCTTCGGACTGGACGAAGGTGGCGAGATCGTGGCTGGCCACGGGCGGGATCGCATTTAGGACGGGGATAAAACCCTCGGCAGCGAAGAGCAGCACGCACGGAATGAGCACGAGCCAAATCAGGCCGCCGACGCGCCCGGATCGGGGACTTCGCGGCGATTGCAGCCACAGAGCGTCCTTGAGGACCTCCCAGCGCAGCGAGCCCCGCTCTCGGTAAACCAACACCATCACCAGCAAGAACTGCCAGATCAGGCCGACCGTCAGGAACCCGATAAGGGCGCGCGCCAGGGGCACAGGCCCGTCGAGCCAGTCTGCAACCAACGGAGCCACGACCCAGGCCAGTGCTCCCATAGGCAGCGCGGCCGCGGCCCAGATACCCAGGATCTTCGCCAAAGAGTACTGCTCGCTCTGCCCTTCGCCAGGCGGCGCTTGTACCGTGGGTTCCCTTTCGACTTCGCCGGTTACGTTTTGCTCTTCCGCTCTCATCTTCGTTGATCCTCCTTTCGAGGTCTGCAGGCAGCCTAAGCCGTGCGGTGTCCCGCTGTCATGAGCCCGGCGTCCTGTACTTTGTCCCGCTGTGACAGGGACATCCGATGGGACAACGAAGTTCGCGGCCCCCGGACACGAAAAAGGGGCCGGATCTCCAGCCCCTCTTATCCGTTTATGTTTTGTGGACTACGCGGGAACGTCGAGAACTATCTTGCCCATCCCGCTGCCCTCTTGCATGAGGTGGAGGGCCGCTGTGGTCTCTTCGAGAGGGAAGGTATCATTTATCATCGGGCGCAGGCCGTGATTGGCGTAGAGGTCGAGCATCGCGCCGAACTCTTCCGAGGTGCCCATCGCCGTCCCCAGCACGTCGAGATGCTTGAGCGCTATGCGGATCGTCATGGCCTTCGACGTCGGACCGGCCGTCGCACCGATAGCGACTATCCGTCCCCCCGGTTTGGCGAGCGAGACGAGGGCATTGAAGTTCTCTCCGCCGACATGGTCGGTCGAGAGGTCGACGCCCCCTGACATGCTCTTGAGCTCTCTGCTCCAGTTCTCCGAGTTGTAATTGACGCCCCCCTCAGCGCCGAGTTCTTTCGACTCTTCGATCTTCTCGTCACTCCCCGAGGTGACGAACACGCGGGCGCCCAGAGCGCTGGCGATCTGGACCAGAAACGTCGCCACCCCGCCGCCGACTCCAGGCACCAGAACAGTCTCGCCCTCCGCGACCCCGCCGCGTGTCACGAGCGCCCGATAAGCCGTCAGGGCAGCGAGCGGCAGCGCCGCGGCCTCCTCGTGCGAAAGATGCGAGGGTTTCGGGAAAACGTGATCCGCCGGCACCTTGATGAACTGGGCGAAAGTCCCGTCGTCAGGAATACCCAGGATACGGTATTCCTTGCCAGGCACCCTCGGATTGTCTCCCCAGTAGAGCGCCGGATTGATCACGACCTCTGTCCCCTCATCAGGCCCCTCTGCACCATCGCCCCGCGCGACGACTTCTCCCGACCCATCGGAGCCCGGAATCATCGGCAAGATATCCGGTGTGACCCCGGGATACTGCCCCTGTGTAGCGAAAAGATCCCGCCGATTCAGCGCCGCCGCCCGCAGCCGCACCACGGTCTCACCCGGCCCCGGCTCCGGCTCCGGCACGTCCTCGTAAACGATCTCGTCAGGCCCCTCGAGTTCGTGAAGTCGAATCGCTTTCATGTCGTCGCTCCCTTCGGTCGCTCAGCATTTCAGCACGCCTGCTTCGCAGGCTTGTCAGCATGTCAGCACGCTCAGGCTAACGCCTTCGCTTGTCAGCATGTCAGCTTAGTACGGATGCACGCCCCTTGCATTCGCTTGACTGATTCGCTCTACATGCTCGATCGGTTGCTGTGGCTGAAGTGCTGACAAGGCGGCGCAGCCGCCGTGCTGACAAGCTGACTAGCTTTCAAACAAACGCGCTTATCCCCGTCACGTCACGACCCACTATCAGCGACTGTATGGTGTCTGTCCCCTCGTACGTGTAGACGATCTCCATGTCGGAGAGGTGTCTGGCAACGTGGTACTCGAGCAACACGCCGTTACCGCCCATTATGTCGCGGGCGTCGGCACAGACTTGTTTGGCTTTGCGAGCGTTGTTCATCTTGGCCAACGAGGCCATGGGGCCGGTCATCTTGCCCTGCTCCTGGAGCTGGGCGAGACGGTAGCACATGAGTTGCATGTTGGTGATCTCCGCCAGCATGCCGGAGAGCTTGTTCTGGATCAGCTGGAAGGAGGCTATGGGCTTCCCGAACTGTACCCGCTCCTGGGCGTACTGCAGCGCGGCCTCATATGCAGCTATGGCGTGGCCTATGGCCTCCCAGGCGACGCCGCTGCGGGTGGCGGTCAGGACTTTGTTGGTGTCCTTGAAGGAGTTGGCCCGTTCGAGACGATTCTCGTCGGGGACGTACACGTCCTCCAGATAAATGTCCGGCTGCCAGACGGCGCGTTTGCCCATCTTGCCCTTGATCAGTTCGGTAGAGAAGCCGGGATGGTGCACGCCGTTCTTGTCTTTTTCCAGGACGAAGGCTTTGACCTGGCCGTCTTCGACGTCGCGGGCCCAGATGATGACGAGGTCGGCGAAGGTGGCGTTGCCGATCCAACGTTTCTTGCCGTTGAGGACCCAACCGTCCCCGTCGCGGCGGGCCGTGGTCTCGAGCATAACGGAGTCAGAGCCGTGGTCGGGCTCCGTCAGGCCCCAGGCTCCGATCTTCTCCATCCGCGCCATCCCCGGGAGCCACCGCTTCTTCTGCTCCTCGGAACCGCAGATCGCCACGGTCCCCATCGCCAGCCCGGAATGGACCCCGAAGAAGGTGTTGAGGCTCCCATCCCCCCTGGCCATCTCGATGGCCACGAGCCCGGCGGCAACCTGGCTCATGCCGGGACACCCGTACTCCTCGATGGGGCCGCCCGCTATGTTCAACGCGGCGACCTTGGGTACTAGCTCGAACGGGAACTCCGCCTTCTCCCAGTACTCGTTGATTATCGGGATGACCTCCGCGTCAGCGAAAGCCCTGACCCGGTCCCGGATCTCACGCTCCTCCTCCGTGAATAGCTCGTCGAGCAGGTAGTAGTCAGTCCCCAATGACCGGGTGACGTCAGCGATCACTCCACTCCTCCTTCACTTGAACCTCCGAATCCCCACTCTATAAGGACCCAGACCGTTACGCAAACTTATTATCCGTGTTATTATCAATTTTGACAAGTTTTCGATGGGAGGGTAACGAGAGCGATGGGAAAAACGGCGGGTCGGTCGGTGGGGAGGACGACGCCGAAGGACATCTTCTTGAGCGAGGTCAAGACGCGGGACGTCTTTCCGCTGCTTATTTTGCACCTCGTGAGGGAGGAGCCTGCCTACGGGAACAGCATCATGGCGCGGATACGTGAGATCTCTGCCGGCACGATGAGCGTCTCGCCGAACACTATATATCCACTCTTGCGGCGGCTCGAGGAGAAGGGGTATGTAGAAGGGGAGTGGGAGCGGCCTGATACCAGGAGCCGGCGCTTCTACAAGATAACGGAGCGGGGGGAAGAGAAGTACGCTGAGATCAAGGGCAGATTCGAGGCCCACCTGTTTCGGGTAAGAGAGGCTATCGAGTCTTTGCACAGAGAGCTCTACGGATAGGACCGGGAGGCCTGCATGTCGCACGGGATCAGGAAGGTAGCCGTACTCGGGGCCGGCACGATGGGAGCCGCCATCGCCGGCCATTGCGCCAACGCTGGGCTGGAGGTAGATCTTCTCGACATAGCCCCGGATGACGACGACAAGAACGCCGTCGTGGAAGCCGGCTTCGACAGGATGAAGAACGCCAGGCCAGCCGCGCTAATGGCCGAAAACGTTGCCGATAGGATCAGGATCGGCAACTTCGAGGAGCATTTCGGGCGTGTCGGCGAAGCTGATTGGATCGTCGAAGCCATAATCGAGAAGCTCGAGCCCAAGAGAGAGCTCATGCAACGCGTCGAAGATACGGCGAAAGAGAACGCCATCATCTCGACCAACACCTCGGGCATCCCGCTGCACGAGATTTCCGAGGGACGCTCCGAGGAGTTCAAGAAGCGCTTTGTGGGCACGCACTTCTTCAACCCGCCACGCTACTTGAAGCTCATGGAGATCATACCGACGGAGGACACGGACCCCAGGATCGTCGAGACCATCCGCAATTTTGGGGAGAGGGTGCTCGGCAAAGGCGGCGTCATCGCCAAGGATACCCCGAACTTTATCGGCAACCGCCTGGGAAGCTTCACGGGCATGCAATCCGCCCGCTATGCCTTCGAGAACGGTTACGGCGTCGAAGAGGTCGACGCCATAACAGGACCACTGATCGGCCACCCCAAGACGGCGACCTTCCGTCTCAACGACCAGGTCGGGCTGGACATAGCCATCGCCGTGGCCGCGAACCTCTACGAGGCCGTCCCCGAAGACGAGTCGCGCGAGGAGCTCGAGCCACCACAGAAGCTCCAGGAGATGCAGGAGCAGGACCTGCTCGGCAACAAGAGCGGCGCCGGTTTCTACAAGCGGGACAGACGAGACGGCAAGACCGTCTTCGACATCCTTGACCTCGAGACCTTCGAACACCACCCTGCGGAGAACCCCGAGATCCCCATCGCAAAAGAAGCCCAACAGCAGGGAGACCTCGCCTCCAGGCTGCAGTTCCTGATAGAGAAGGCCGATGAGGACAAACACGCTCGCTACATCAGGGACACCCTGTTTCCGTACCTGGCTTACGCCTCGCGAAGAGTGCCGGAGATCTCCGACACCCTCGAGGACGTGGACCACGCCATGGAGTGGGGATACGCGCACCAGACCGGACCTTTCAGGACGTGGGACCTGTTAGGCGTGCGCGTGACCGTCGAGAACATGCATTCCATGGACATCGAGGTCGGCGGCTGGGTAGAGGAGATGCTCGACGCCGGAAACGAGACCTTCTACAAGACCGAGAACGGCACCGAGTTCCAGTTCAGCCCCGTAAGCAAGGAGTACGAACCCGTACGCGAGGATCCCATGTACGTCTCCCTCGACCGTCTGCGGGAGGAGGGCAAGGAGCTGGCCAGCAACGACTCGGCGAGCCTGCTCGACCTCGGCGACGGGGTGCTTTGCCTGGAGTTTCACTCCAAAGGCAACTCCATCGAGGCAGGAACGGTCGAGATGGGCCACAGGGCGCTCGAAGCACTGGAGCGCGACGACGTGATCGGGCTCGTCATCGGCAACGAGGGCCGCAACTTCTCCGTAGGGGCGAACCTGGGCGAGATGGCCCACGCCGTCCAGAACGGGGACCTGGAAGGGATCGGAGAGAGCGTCGAGGCCCTGCAGAACCTGCTCATGGCCTTCCGCTTCGCCCCCAAGCCCATAGTCTCGGCCCCGCACGGCCAGACCCTCGGCGGAGGGCTCGAAGTGTGCCTCCACTCGGATCGCATCGTCGCCGCCGGCGAGACCTACATGGGCCTCGTCGAAGTTGGGGTGGGCCTGATCCCCGCCGGCGGAGGCACCAAAGAGATGGCCCGCCGCCTCGTCTCCCCGCCGCTCCAAACCGCCCCCAACACCCCACCCCTGCCCTTCCTCCAGAAAGCCTTCGAGCAGATAGCCTTGGCCAAAACAGCCACCAGCGCCCTCGAAGCCAGAGAGATGGGCTTCCTTACCGCGGACGACCGCATAGTAATGAACGCAGACCACCTCATCTCCGCCGCCAAGCGCGAAGTCCAGGACCTCTCCGACGGCTACGCCCCGCCCGAACACGGCAACAACGTCTATGCCTCGGGCCGAACCGCGAGAGCCGCACTCGAAATGGGCGTAAAGACCATGCAGTGGGGTCACTACGCCACCGACTACGACGGCGTCATCGCGGGCCACGTCGCCCGCATCCTCACCGGCGACAACCTCTCCCTCCCCCAATGGGTCCCCGAAGAATACCTCCTAAAGCTGGAGAAACAATCATTCCTCGACCTCCTGAAAAACGATAAAACCCACGAACGCATCGAAACCCTGCTGAAAACAGGCAAACTGAAAAGGAACTAGTATGTCAGCACGCTCAGGCTTGCGCCTTCGCTTGTCAGCATTTCAGCAAAAACGAAGAGCTGAAATGCTGACAAGCGACAGCCGAAGGCTGGAGCGTGCTGACAAGCGAAGCCCGAAGGGCGTAGCGTGCTGAAATGCTGAGCGACCGAAGGGAGCGAAATGAATGAAGCTGTAATCGTTTCGGGGGCACGGACCGCTGTGGGGCGTGCGCCGAGGGGAACTCTGCGCGCCAGCCGTCCTGATGACATGGCTGCTGCCGCTATCGGTGAAGCTGTGGGGCGTGCGGAGGGGCTCGCAAGAGAAGATGTGGAGGACATCATTATCGGGTGTGCGATGCCTGAGGGGACGCAAGGATACAACGTCGCCAGGTTGTCCTCGTTGCTCGCGGGGATGCCTGATACGGTGCCGGCCCAGACGGTCAATCGGTTCTGTGCTTCCGGGCTCCAGACGATTGCCATGGCCTCCGAGCGGATCATGGTCGGCAACGCTAGGACTATCTTGGCGGGGGGGACCGAGCACATGTCTTCGACCGTCGAGATGCCCAATTTCTCGCCCAATCCGCGGCTCATGGAGTTCAACCCCGCGGCCTACATGGGCATGGGCCTTACCGCAGAACAGGTCGCCCGCGAGTTCGATGTGAGCCGCGAAGACCAGGACGAGTTCGCCCTGCGCAGTCACACTCTGGCCGGGGAAGCCGTCGAAGGCGGTGTGTTCGACGAGGAGATCGTGCCCCTGGACGTGGAGTTCGACTGGGTGGACGAGAACGGCGAAGCACAGCACGCGGAGACGCGTTTCGGGCGTGATGAGGGACCGCGCGACACCTCGGCCGAGAAGCTCGCCAACCTCAAACCCGCTTTCCAGCGGGATGGCACCGTCACGGCGGGCAATGCCTCGCAGAGGAGCGACGGTGCGGCCGCTGTCGTGGTGATGGACAGAGAAGAGGCCGAGAGGCGCGGGCTAACGCCGCTCGTCCGCTTCGTCGGTTTCGCCGTAGGCGGCGTCAGGCCCGAAGTCATGGGCATAGGGCCCACAGTCGCCATTCCGAAGGTGTTGGAGCAGACAGGGCTCACGATGGACGATATAGACCTGATCGAGTTCAACGAGGCCTTCGCGGCCCAGGCGCTAGCTGTGATCCGGGAGGTCGGCATGGACCTCGAGAAGACCAACGTCAACGGCGGCGCCATAGCCCTCGGCCACCCGATGGGCGCCACCGGTACCAAGCTCACGGTCCAGCTCATCCACGAGATGAAGCGCCGCGGCTCGAAATACGGCATGGTAACGATGTGCATCGGCGGCGGCATGGGAGCGGCTGGGATCTTCGAAAACCTGCAGAACTAGCCGTCAGCTATCAGCCATCAGCGGTCAGCTTTTCTGGCTGCTCGCAGGCATTGCGGAGACCACGTGTCGGAGGAAACATCGTGAACGGATTCGAGTGGAACCATCAGTATCTGGAGGCCAACGGCATCAGGGTTCACTACGTACGCCACGGCGAGGGATTTCCCCTGGTGCTGCTGCACGGGTGGCCGGAGTTCTGGTACACGTGGCGCAAGAACATGCCGGTGCTCGCCGGAGAGTTCGACGTGGTCGCCCCTGACCTCAGAGGCTTCGGCGATACGGACAAGCCCGGGTTGCCCGACCTTCCGAAGGAGCTTCTGGGCAATCTCGTGGAGGATCTGCGCGGTCTCGTGGATTCTTTGGGCTTCGAGAGGTTCGGGGTGGTAAGCCACGACGTGGGCGCTTACGTGGCGCAGGGGTTTGCCAGGAAGTATCCGGGGCGTCTCGGTGGGCTGTTCTTCTTCGATTGTCCGTACCCGGGGATCGGGAGACGTTGGGCTGACCCTGATAGCATCAACGAGATCTGGTACCAGACCTTCAACCAGCAGCCGTGGGCCGCCTCCCTGGTGGGAGAGAACAGGAAAACGTGCGAAACGTACTTCCGCCACTTCCTCGACCACTGGGCGCACGAACCTGGACTCTTCGACGAGGATCTAGGTCTCTGGGTGGACAACTTCATGCAGCCTGGAAACCTGCAGGGCGGGTTCGACTGGTATATCGGCACGAACGCATCGAGGTTGGATCTCATCCGCAACGGTCCCCCGGACCTCCCGCAGATAGAGACGCCCACCCGCATCCGCTGGGGCGAGTACGACAGCGTCCTCAAGGTCAAATGGGCCGACCAGCTCGAAGACTACTTCGCCGACCTCGACTTCGCCCCGATGAGAGAAGCCGGCCACTTCGCCCACTACGAGCGGCCCGACCTGGCCAACCAGGAGATCTCTGATTTCTTCGGGACGCTGGCGTGACCGTCGCCCCCTCCGAGCTAGCCACCCAACCCATCGGAGAGGCCGCCCCGGTTGCGGAGGATGTCTGGCAACTCAAACTGCCTGTACCTTTCCCACTCCGCTTCGTCTCCGTGTATCTCGTCGAGGGAGAAGACGGATGGACCCTGGTGGACGCCGGCTACGATCACCCTCCGGCCCGTGAGGCGTGGGAAGCAGGGGCTGCCGCTGCAGGTTGCGATCTGGCGCGGGACGTAGGGCGCATCGTAGTGACCCACTTCCATCCCGACCACATCGGGGCGGCGCGCTGGCTGGGCGAAAGGACCGACGCACCGGTCTGCATGATGGAGCGTGAGATCCCCTTCTCTCGCAAACTCTGGGGCTCGTCGGATACCGGGTCGTTCGAAGAGTATCTGGTGCGCTACGGGATGCCGCGAGGGATGGCCGAAGAAGCCGCCGCCGTAGTGCGATACGCTCTGCCGCTGCCAGACGAGATGATCCCGCTTCAACCCGGCGAGAAACTACCGATGGCGGATGGCACGGCGCGTATCATCCACACACCGGGACATGCGGACAACCAGATCGTACTGCACGATGAAGCGAGGGGCATCCTCTTCGCCGCAGACCACCTGCTGCTCGGGATCACCCCGAACATCGGGCTCTGGCCCGAGTCGGAACCACATCCACTCGCCAGGTATCTGGAGTCGCTGGAACGTATGCGGGGCCTGAGGGCAGACCTGGTTCTTCCCGGGCACGGTCCCGTCTTCCGCGATCTGGACGGTCGAATCGGCGAGCTGATCCTCCACCACCAAGAGCGCCTGGAGACCATGTGGCATACGATCTCTGACCATCCGAAGACGCCGTACGAAGTCTCCCGTCTCGTGTTCCGCGGCACCCTGACAGATCATCAGAGGTGTTTCGCCCTCGCCGAGACGCTGGCACACCTTGACTACCTCGTCCTCACAGGACGGGCGCAGCAGGTGCAACAGGCGGAGTACGTGGCTTACCAGGCCGCGTAGATCCCTTGCCCCGAATTGCGGGTACGCGACGGTGGCGCCAAACCGTCATTCCCTTGATTAAGCGGGAATCCACTGGTAGGAGGAGAGATCCCGTGATCGAAGGCTCGCTGCGTCGTGCCGTTCGTGCTCACCCGGGCCTGGTAGCACTCCAACAAAAGTTGACCAGCTGTAGTGCTGACAAGCCTGCGAAGCGGGCGTGCTGTCCCGGTGTCAGGACACCAGGACAACGATCCCGATGACGAGCAGAACCACACCGAGGACGAGGGATGCGGCACCCCCCACGCCGAGCCAGAGTACGGTCTTGCCGAGGCTCTGCCCCAATGCTTCCTCGGAGCGGTGGCTGACGACGAAACGATGCCCCTCTTCACCGGAGTGTGGGGCCCCGATGCCGCCGCCCTCCTGCACGGTGCCCAGCACGTAGACCGACTCGTCGACGGGAAGGATGCTCTCGGTGTAACGGTAGCCGATGGTGCGCTGCCCACCGCTTAGATTGATGCTAACCCCACCGAGCGAGAAGGTTCCCTCGTTACCCGTGTTCCTGTCGAAGCGGTTCATCACCTGCCTGGCGTCAACCTCGGCGTCTTCCGCGTCAACCGTCACCGAGCCGCTGTCGTCCTCCACCACGAAGGGTGCGAACTGCACGTTCTGGGCGATTACCTCCGTGCGCCGGTCCGACCCTACGTCGTTGTCATCATCGTCGTAGTCAGGCCTCAGGTACTCTCGCGTCACCGTAGAAGAGTAGTAGGCGCAG
>Ga0126304_10000642_pt1 | contig 14900 bp, 16 predicted proteins | sample Plot25_FD_92538 | JGI IMG/M metagenome (GOLD analysis project Ga0126304, IMG submission 92538) | Serpentine soil microbial communities from UC McLaughlin Reserve, CA, USA - Plot25 | ecosystem: Environmental > Terrestrial > Soil > Grasslands | place: USA: UC McLaughlin Reserve, Lake County... | reverse complement strand
GAACATTAATCGTATTCAATTGTAGTTTGGGGTCCTTTGCATTATCCAAGATACCATTAGCCTTTTTGAGTAAGTCGTTAAGTCCTGTTAATGCGCGAGAATGTTCAAATGGTAATTTCTCTTGTAAATGATATCTCAAGTTAATGCGTGCCTGCTCGCGTAAAAATTGTATGTCCAGAGATATCAAGGCAGGTGATACTCCTAGAAGTCTTGAAATATCGTTTTGGGAATGTCCCTTCGAAAGTAATTCTAGGCACCTACTACGACGTAACTCAATGTTTGCCTTGTTGTATTTGAAATTTGAATCTTCACTATCATTCATGATTCTTTAACTTTTTTCCTCGTGATTTTTTTTGTGTTTAAGTTTCCAGAACTTGGATAAATCTAGAGGAGTGGACCGCGTTGTGTATGTGATCCTGATGTATCCTGTTATTTCTGCGGGAGCGCTTTCCTCGTCTGTCTGTCGTTTATCAGGACCACCCAATGACTCTGCCATCTCCACCATACGTGATTGATCTCCTTTTACGTCTAACAGTTCTAGTTGGTGTGTTATTGCTGATACTACTCATTTAATCAGTCCTCTGAAAATCTCCCTTGAACTCGTTTCATGCTTTCTTCCATGTCCTTGATTATCAAGAGATTGTTATCAGTGTCCCTTAGAAGGTGAAAGAATCGCTCTAATTCCTTTTCTTCGTTTATTTTCATGTTTTTATGAATATTGTTTATGCTCCGTTAGGCTTTCTCTATCCATCTTTACATATGATGCCAAATCTTTTGAATTGATATTTATCTGCGGAGCTGCTTGTCGTGACCTTGCAATGGTTTCCTCTACATCTGCGTTGATAAATTCGTCGAGAGATGATACTGCTACTTCGTTGGCTATACCTTCCTTCTTAAACGCATAAACGATTTTTCCATGTCCTTCTTCATATGGTGGATATTTATCGACGGTCGCTTGTACGTTTTCTTTTGTGAATGGAGTTGTGAAAATCATCGGAGAAGTCTCGTAACTAAACTCGCCGGTGCCTACAACCAACACTTTCACATCTGTTCCGTTAGGGAGTTTTGCAACATCGGGCGATATAGGTGCCTTCCTGGTAAAATCGACATCGTTGAGGCTGGCGGTCACAATTGCTCCAATTTCGGAAAGCCCTATTGCGTTCATGAGCCTCATTAGGTATTCTTGCCCCGAAATATCCTTAACACGAGTCATAGAAACGAGCTCAATCCTGGGGTACTGTTTATCTATACCAAAGAGCTCTTTTTCCATATCGCTGATACGTCCACTTTCGACAAGAGAGTTTATCGTTATGGGCTTGCCGCTGCGACGGTGTGTAATAGATTCCCAGAACCTTTTCTTTTTTCGTACCGACATTGGCAAAGATGAACCATCATAGATGTAGCCAATGTAGGCTTCTGGGTTTGGGATGCCTTGTGATTTATTGAATTCTATCACGCGGCGCACTTGATCTTGAACACCATTCCAACAATGGTTAATCAACTCCTCATTGAATTCCTCATCTGCAACGTTATGACCTGATGGCTGCTGTGATTGTGATTGTTTACTTTTATCTTTATCTACCAATTTTATTGCTCTCCGAATGTTAAAATCAATGCCGTATACTCTCCGTCTTTGACTCCGTGACTAACACTAACTAGCCTCTTTGTATTAGATGCAAAGAATCCATTGATTAGAGTTTTCAAACCATTCAGAGTACTCGATGTTAGAACTTCACATTCAATTGCCATCTCTATTTATCACCAGCTCCACTCGTTTTCTGATGTCTCATAACCTTGTCGTTCATAGAAATCCAATTTCATAATCATATCCCCGATTAAATCGTCAATTGTTTGGTTGAAACGTGTGGCCCGTGCCTTTATTTTGTCTAAGTTGATGGTTCTTATGCGCACCGATTTAAAAAGCGGATATGACCTCTGTATTCTTTCTTTTTCTTCTTCTTTTACTTTTGATATATTTTGTAAATACATAATCTATATTGTGTTAACAAATGAACTCAATGAGAACTAATGTTATTGTTAGGAATTTTGAAATAGTTAGTTAATAATATCCAGGAGAGGGAATGGAATTGTCAGCGAGACCCCTCCTGGCCACGGCACAGCTCGACGTGGATATGTCATGACAGACTCGAACAAACCTTTTTTGTCTTGGTTTTATAGCGCTCACCTGAACTATGTCTTTTTCTTTCTTTTTGGTTGGTTGCCGTCTTGTTGCATGCAAGTAATGAGTAACAACCAAACATACAACTTGCAACCAAATCAACCAATGCTGTGCCATAGTCTAGGGTTATGTCATCGAAGTCACTTGAGCCAGTCGTTAGCTGGCCTATAGTATCACATTATATGTTTCATGTATAGACGAAATATTTTTTAAATTAAAAGAAGTAGTTTATTCGTCTATGCCTGGAATATCCAGGCCACCGCCATTCTCTATTATTGCTCGTCCCTAGTTATTATTATTATCTCTGGCTGGTCCTCGACTATCTTTTCTCTTCTTTAGATCTGCTACCAGTTCTTCAATTCTTTTCCAATATGGTTGCATTTCACTATACTGATTCACAATATGCCTTTTGTGGTCGTCTATTGTCTTTTGGTATTGAGGTATGGTTATCTCTTCTTTCCCTTCGATATTTGACAAAACTTCATTAGTTGGGTCAAACAAAAATCCGCCTTTGATTTCTGAAAGTCTATCATGTAGTTTGTCTGTGTGGGGTTCTATTATTATTGCATCTTCTTCTTTCACAAGATTGTTTAACTCCTCAAGGCATGCAGGAATAACATCCTGGTTAGTGGTTTTGACTGATCGAGTATAATCCCTCTCTGAAAATTCTTCTCTGAGTTTGTCTAGTATCCAGTCCCAGAATTTTCTGTTATCTTCTAATTCGACTATTACACTGTTAATCTCAACACGTTTATCTGAAACATAGTCTATAATATCATCCGAATACACTCCTTCATGTTCTCCTCCTGCTTGAAGTGGTGTTATATGGGTGCCAGGTGAATATTTCTCCTCCACATCCTCAACATTCAGGCCGAGGTCGTTTAATGTATCAAAGTCTATTCCAATCCTAAATGCATTGGGCACGGCTCTTGCCAGAAGTAAACCAGAAGCATCCAAATCAGTTAATATTGAAATGTTGCATCCTTCCTTCTCTGATTTCTCAGAAAGTATTGCAGCATAATCTGTTAGGAATCCACGAGTATTGAGCAATGCTATTCCATACTCATCAGCAAACAATGCCAACTGTTGTGCCATACCTTCTTTCTCAATTATAATTAAATCGGTGCCAATTAATGATAATTGTCTGATTTCGCTGAGGCCTACATCCATCCATTGACCATTGAAATATAATTGTGCTCTGTCGGCTGCTATTATGCCAATGTCTTCACGTTTAACATGCAATTCATCTTCACAGATAGATTTTATGTAACCTGTTATAGTCTCTCTATCAATTTCCTCAATCTCATACCCTTCCTCCTCTACAAGTTTTTTACGTGCCATATAGAAGACATCAGACATAGTTGACCAGTGGCTCTGTCTTGTTGCATTATCCCATGAATTCCATTGCTCCTGTCTTTCTTCTAAAATCTTTCTTACTATGGATATTCTACTGGGTTTGCCATCAAGTGCTCTGCCGCCACCACCTTGACATGCCTTAACTGTGAGCTCAGCTACTTTATCAATAAACGGTGCATAATCAATCTTTGACTTGCCGTAACTCTCATAATCAATCTTGGGTGAAATTAGATTCATCATTATGAAACCATGTTTCTTCTTTACTTCTTTGTCATTGTGTGAATAACCATAATGTTTGAATATCGTAAAAATATTACTGGTTGTCCATCCTGATTTGCTAGCGAGTGGATAATAATCAAAATCTTTTCCTGAAAATATGACGCCCTCTAATATCGCAGAGCTATTTATCGCCTGGTTAACTGACAGATTTGCCTTTAACTCGTTTATACGCATAACTGCTATCTCAAAAAAGTATGGGATTTGCACTTTTATTTTACCATCACCAGCCCGAATATTTACAACACCAAAATCTGACTTGTATTTTATATCTGAAACCTCACCCCATAACCTGTTTGTTTTTTCCTTTAACGCCTGAACCCTTGTCGATTTCTTATTCACGTTAAATGGTAATGATAAAGTGGATGGTGGATCTTTCATGCTATCTCGTAGCAGTTTGTATAACTTGGTTATTGCATCGTCTGAACGTTTTATTTGCCCGACATTCGTCAGCGTCAGCGACGTCTTACGCATATTGCTGCCTTCTCTAAACACATTGTAAAGTACTTCATAAATGACCTGACTATCATCATCCAACTCCAAAATGAAGTCTCGGAATTGTGCTGATGTATAGTAATATACACTTGTTTGACTTTTCCAACCTTTCTCTATTGGTTGGGTATGGGGAGAAATGACAAAACACGGTCGAATTTTAGTGTTATTGTTAGTTATATCAACACATGCTAGTTGGAAGTCTATGTGTGTGACGAAGTGAAAATAGCGATACAAATAGGCTAGAAGCGAATTGGTATCCTCAATTACTGGAACTCTAACTTCAATCTCTGTCGTATTCTCCTTTCTGTCATGAGTATATTTCGATACTCGTGTTATAGGGACTTGGTTTATCCTATCTATATCCAGACGAATTTGAAACTCCTCACCGACACTATTGTTTTTTATGATTAGTGGTTCGTCCCATTCCATGTTTGTGGTAATAGAATCTGCTGACTCTAGCTCTAAGTTTTCCTGCGCATCCCGAGTTAAAGCGTATGGAATTCCAAAGACTTCCTTAAGTGCATCACCCAGAGCACCTTTGTTAATCTTGAATTGGTTGCGTTTGCTGCTAACTTTACTATTAGGATCTAGGATTGCCTTTATCCTTTCTTCAGTGAATGCTGGGGTGCCATCATTAGTGTTAGTTACTGCCAATTTTAGGAACTTGTCAGTTTTTACAATACTGACAACTACAGTACCTGCGTCTGCAAGTCTGCTATGATGCGTTTCAATATAGTCTACTGCATTATCCAATAACTCTTTGAGGATAAACTGATAGGCTGTGTCTTTTGTAATAGCAACTTTTCTTTGGATATCCTTCCAATTAATATAATCCATTAAACCCTTTTGTTTTGAGAAGATCTCCCTGTTAGGACTGGGATCAGGGGTAGGGGGGTAACCTTCTGGGGTAGGTGGATTCATTTTAGACCCCCTCCTAAATTCGGACATTTCTTACTCGCGTACTTAACTACTGAACCCCACGAATCTTGTAAATTGTATTCCGATCTTCTCCTATCCTTTCCACTTCCAAGATCTTGAAGCCCTTTCGGATCTCCTCTATTATCTGAGAAGTGACTGTCTTTCCAACGGTCCAGATCTGTTCGGTTCCGTTGTTTGGATGTTTTACCACTAACTCGTATCTTTTGAGTGGTTTTCCTTGCGAGTCGGTAAACTTCGGGTTCTCTGCTGGCTTGATCTTGTGTTTGTCCAAGTCCACTTGAATTATGTATTTGGTTCCTGGTTTTGGTTTGAAGTATTGGCTCGACGTGACTAAGTCCAATTCGATTTCTTCTAGGTTGCTTGTGACTGTTGCGCTTAGGTTTGGCTCTTCTGGTTGTTGGATGTCTTGATTTGACATACCTTCACTGTATACAATGCCGTATATATACTATTATACCAAGGTATATTTTTATAATGGGTGGATCTTATACAGATATACTCATGAGTAACTTTCAGATGTCTAACACGGAGATGCAAGTAGAGAATATTATTGTCAAAACATCGCTACGACTACGCAATGAAATTTTCTGGAGTGTAAAAAAATTAGCATTAGATAAGCGAAAGAGCGTAACGGAGCTAGCCGATGAGGCGTTTCGTGATTTGTTAAAGAAATACGGGTATGATGATGTGACTAACTAGTACGTATCCTCAGGACATTGATGTGGTGCGCCAGTGTTAGGATCTTGGTGTACCATCTTACCTAATTTTGACTTGGCTGCTTTATCGTCGAAATAAATTTCCTTGCCACATTTTCGACATTGATAATATTTGCGATGCTGTAATTCCCAAACAGGAAAGTCGTGTTTTCCAGTGATTACACCTGCAGGGTCAACATCCAAAGGTATCATTTTACCTGACTTGCTAATGAACTGGGGGTCGTCGCTAAAGTCAATATCCTTATGGCATATGAAAATAAAAAGAAGAAGAACAATCAACGATAGACTAGAGTAACTTAACTAGCTAAACTAAAAATCATTACTCGATACTATTGTGTAGCCCTTTCTTCTCAAACTTTCCTCGTCTCGTTTATCGTCTTCTGCAGTAATCGTTTCTTCTCTTCCTCATCTGCGACTCGACCTGAATATTCATCCAGAATATATTTGGATGATGACATTCTACAGAGTATATTCTGTAGAATTCAAAGTAAAATGCTTTGCATGCATACTCTAATAATAAAAGAATCGATGAGTCTAAATCAAGGAGTATCATCAGGCCATATTCTTATGAATGCTTTCTTTTACCTTGGTCTTTCGTATACTCAATGCTAGATATAATGATAGCCCTATTATTATTGCTTGAAGAACCTTACCAACCATATCCAATTTACCTACGTAATACTCTATTCCTACTATTGGAACACCAACCGTCCTGGATGCTATATAAGTTGTAATCAAAACGACAGATACTCCTGCAACAACTACATAAGGAATTATACTTCTTAACTTTGCTCCAAGGATCCAAGCAAATAATCCGATATAAGTAATGCCAGAACCTATGAATAAAGCCATTTCAATTTGCTTTTCCTGTGTTTCACCTTCAATGCCCACTTCTTGAAATTCTAGCAAATCGCTATATTCCTGTGATGCAACCAAAAAGTAAACTATTACTGTAGCTAACATAAATGCCAACAAGGTATACATAATAATAATACTCCTAGACATCTTCAAAACACTATTTCCACATCTTATATAAGCAATAGAAGAACGTAGTTCCTAGTTGGGCTAACTATATTACTGCATTACTTTTATTGCATCCTTTTAATGATGCTTGTATGGAAACCAAGAAATCAAATATTTTACCTGTGGCTTCACTAATAGCAGCATTATTGGGCCTAATGATAGCATCTGGCTTCATTGTATCAATAGCTACTGCACAGTCAAACACCACAGAAGCGAACTCGACTAATAGTGCCACTGCTATTGCTAATACCAATTCGTCATCTGACGATCCAATTGTCGCTCAAATAGATGCAGCTATTGGTGCCATAAAGGATGGAAAGTCTGATGAAGGAAGAAAGCATCTTTTTGAAGCGGAGAAATTAATGGAGGGAAAGCCATCTATAGCTGATTCAGAAAAACGCGTGGAGGCAGCAATTAAAGCATTAAGTGATGAAGACTCTAATGGTTCTATCAGCCAAGCAGAAGAAGCTAAGAAGTCATTAGTCGCTGGGTAATTCGAATAAGGAGAATAAGGAGATTAATTACTCCTTTTAATTTTGTTACGATACCTCTAAAGTCACCATGAACTATTCGCATCAATATTGCATAATATTACATACTTGCCTCATTGAAGCAATAAACACATGTTTTATGACCTCTATTTCAATCAATGGACAGCCACCAAAACAATTCAGGCGATAGCGATGACTTACGGTCACCTGTATTGGCAACCAAGTATGCTCATATAGCGTCAAACCTTGTCCATACTATTGTAAAAAATTTTGTCATTATTATTGGTCTAATATCAGCTTTAATTGTCCTAGCTTTACTAGATGTATTGCATGCAGTAGGATATACAGAGGCTATACCAGATTCAGTATACGACTCTACAATAGCAATATTTTCCATTATTTTGCTTATCTTTATCTTATATTTACTAAGCAATTCATTGAAGTCAAAAAGGTTGCTGCGCTCTTGGGCAGATACCTTTGAAAGAAATTCTATAAGAACAGGTATGAATATTGCTATGGCTAATAAGTCAAAAGAAGAGGCTATACGTGCTATTGCAGAAACAGTTTCTCAAATAGGTGAGTCATTAAGAAAATATATCTCATCATCGAAAGAAAACTACAAGAATTTTCTGGATGTTAGTATAAGGGATAACAATAATAATGAAGATATATTTTTTGATGTTTTAATAGACCACGATCATGTGAAGATTGAGCATAGTAATACTAGCAATGATGTTAATCTTCTTAAGCAATCATTGGTAGAATATGGGGCTGTAGCAATAAGAGTCATAGATGGAACTATAGACACTAAGGCTGTTCAATCTTTTTCCAACTCACTTTCAAAATATATATTGCTGACAAAAAATAAGGTCGGATTAGCATTGATCATAGGAGACAATATACAAGAAAATGCAGATAGCTTCGCAAGACGTCTTGAAAATAATAAGATTAACTATATTGTATTAATTGAGAAATACTATAATACAGTAAGGGTATGAATTGTATAGATATTGCACTTACCCTATTGTAAATTCATATATCAGCCGACCTCGCAAAATCAAGAAAGTCTTTGACCCACTTTGAGTATACGTCTAATCCTCTATTAGTTATATGATAAAAGGTTGAATTACTTGAAGTCCTTATGGTGGCTATGAAGCCATTGGTTTCAAGTTTACTCATAATAGATGAAATTCTATCTTGACGCTGCTGTCTTATTCCTGGTATTTTGTTTATGATATGATATTTGCTTACAGGAGTGTGCAAAGAATTTACGCATAAATATTCCAGAATGGATAGCATCGTATATTCCGTAGAAAAGCGCCTTTTTCCAGCCAATTTAATTTCACGAGGAGTTTATTTCAAAGCCCTACGTAATCAGATATTAATGCATTCAATTGTATCACTATGGCATGTGCTGGACTGCAAAAGAGAGAAAGCAAATATAGATTATTAAATATTGATATTCTATCAATCTAGGGACTAAAGAGATGTTAAAACGCGGTTATATTATTCTAATTGCAGGTGGTGCATTAGTAGTTGCAGGTGTAGGCTGAACAGGATTTAATAGCTCCTCATACGAATTTCTAAATGAATCTCGATAACAATGGTATCCTTTGGATTCTGTCTGTGATATTATGGACTACAGGTGTAACATCAGTAATCATATTAATTAATCTGCAAGATACCATTATTGTTGTACGCCTCTTACTATTCCTATGTTGCCGGAATGGCCTTCTAGCTCTAATTTCTCGGAGACTAATGATCTGTTGTTTTCATTCAGGTGCATCTTCAAGAGGTCGCCCTTCTGAAGACCCATCTTCTTGCTGTAACTATTTGGAATTATAACCGACAACGACCGGCCGTCTGTTTGCTGTTGGACTCTTCTGACCTCGAATCTTAACGGATTAGTGGGATTGTTTGTATTGATCCTAATACTCATTGGTTAGGATAATGTTGTGCGACGACTATGGGAACTAAGAATGCGATTGTTTCCGGTCTAATTGTTATTGTTGGTTGGTCGAGCACGCCTTAACTGTCTTAACTTATGAGCGTCCCATGCACTCTTTTGTACATGAAAATTAGACCATTTTTTGTGCGTAATAAGAATAAAATATAGAGAAAAAAGTGGAAAAAGAAGTACTAGGAGTTAAGACAGTTAAGACAGTTAAGACAGTTAAGACATAGTCAGTTAGGTAGCAATAACAATTTTATCTTTGGGTTAGGTCGGCTCCGGTGGTGGAGGCCGCAGTATTGCGCCATCCGTCGTCAAGTTCTTCCAGGGTCTTTTGGTTCTCATCCTCAGTTGTAAGCCAGTCCGACACTTTCATTCCGACCCAACAATATACTTTTTCACCTTTCAATCTGAATTGGTCATAATCAAAACTATATTCCTTGGTCAGCCTGCGGCTGAATGCCTGTTCTGAATCCACTGGTAGTTTGAAATGACGACAGAACCTAAGATATGACTCATACACTATGTTCTTTGGTGTATTAATCTTAGGATCTCTATTTAATGCCTTTTCGACGAAGAATTTAGTGGGGTCTGCGCTCATGAGGTATTGGTCTTGTGTTTTTGATATAGCATCATTTGTAGTCTGTCTTATTCCTTCCTTCAGTACTCGTGACAGCCTTTCCACGAGGATATGTAGAAATCCGGATAATTCCTCATCAGTTGTTATCTTTTCGAAGAGGTAAGGATCTTCGTCGTTACCAAAGAATTGTCTTGTGAAGTTGACCATTATGATGCGTCTGTAAAAAGCATCTGTCTCGTCTGTACTTACGGGGATTTTGTTAGCAGAAAATAGTAACTTGGAATGATTTACGAATTCAAACAATTGTTTGTTTTTGTATTCCCCTGTAAGTTTGTCGCCACCAGTTAGTTTCTTTAGTAACCCGGTATTTCGGAGTGCTTCAGATGATAAGTCAGCGTCGATATTTGCCAGTTTTCCGTACAGCTGAGCCGACGAGAAGTTTCTCTCTCTAATATCCTTTGAAGACTTTCACTTGAAACGTTGTGGTGTCCTAGGAATCTTTCGATAAGTCTTAGTAGAGTACTCTTGCCGTTCTGCCCTGAGCCATTAAACAATATCCAGTTATGAAACTTGTACTCTCGCCATAGACAGTATGCAATAAAATCCAACACTACTTCCACGTCATCTGGCGCCATTATTTCGTGGAGAAATTTCACTATCTTTGGACATGAACTGTATCTTTTCAGGGCCTTTGCAAGTGGGTTACACTCATACATAAAATATTTCACCGGGACATAGACTGTTGTCATAAATTTAGGATTAAACGCTCCGATCTCACCGGTTAGCAAGTTAATCATACAATCTTCACAAGCAATCCATGATATGTCTGGATCAAAATCACTTCTATCGATATAAGTGCGTCTTTTTATACGTGCTATGCACTCATTGACCTCTCTAATAGTTATAGGATTACTTATGATATTACCTTCTGAATCCCTTTCGTAATCTCCAAAAACATCCTCTAGTTTAGTTTTAATTATAGGTTCGGCGCCGTTAACAAATATTCCTAATCCTTCGTTATAATACCATATATCGTCAGTGTCTTTCAGAGTCTTTAGATTATATCTATCAATTAATGCAACAACAAAATCCAGTATTTTTTCGTCTCTGATGGATTCCGTTCCAGTTGAATGTTTCTGTTCTACTATATACAATAGTCCTACCTTGGTTAAAATAGATTCTATTTCCTTTATTGTTCTAGATATGTCATCATTATCTGTATTGTTGGCAGATGTTAGAGCATCTAAAAACGCACCATATCCACTGACCTGATCGCTGTTTGGATCTTTTGCATACGTGTCTTGTATTGTTCTAACAATCTTGTCAGGCTGCTCGTCTGGATAATTTGTTAGACTAATTAGGTAAAGCGCTATCCGCTTAGTTATATACTCAGGCGTCTTGTTTTTATGTAGAAATCCTGATAATGAAAATATTATAGCGTTACGATGTGGCTCATAATAATACGGTTTGAGTAAAGTAGCAACCTTTGTTATTGCATTTATTTCTCTTTTGAGTTTTTCTAATGAATTGAAGAGTTCATTTACTTCATCTTTGTTTAGGGTTACAAGATATTCAACGTCGTTTATTATCTCATAGCCTAGTCCTCTTTCAGCTAATATATGCTTTTTTCCCTTTACTACTATCTCGTTATGACCTTCGAGTTTCACATATGCTTTCTCTTTAATTCCATCTGGGAAATCCTTAGGTTTTATTTTGAAAATTCTATGATGTCCGCTGGGAGTCTTTGTGTGCATCGTTGCCATGATCTTGTTCCTCATATTATTGGAAAATTGGGGAATTATGTCATCCAGGAATAAAGACTCGCATTTCCCATCTGTATCAATTGCAAACTCAGTGCCGTTTATTGCAATTGCAATACCATTTACGTTCCTACTAGGCCCAAACCACTCATTTCTTTCTTGTTCTGATGCTAGATATTCGCGTCTATCTGAATATTCGATAGTCGGGACTTTATTGTAAAGTGGAATTGTGAGAAATCCATGTTTTGTGAGGTTGTTTGCTTCCTGTAATAGTTCACGGGGCATTTAGCAGAGGATGACCTCCTTACAATCACTATACAAAAGATAGTTACTAAATATCCGGTTTAGAATATTCTCTATTACCCACTTTCCTTTTTTTTGCATTTTGAATTGTCTGTAGTACTTACGAGTCGGGTAAGTTTGAGAACTAAGACAACTGTCGAAGTGACTCCAGGGATAACCTCAGCAAAACCGATAAGTTTATTTGTACTCGTTTGTAGAATATTCAATAGTTAATCCATCCTTTTCATTCGTCGCTTCCAACGACGAGTGACCACCACCTTGGTGGCTATTACCATTATGAATACCGTATTTCTGTAAAATGTTTCTTAACTTCCTAGAACAACCGTTACATATGGCGTTGCTGGTAAGTTCAGTCAGCGCTTCAACCATGTTGGCATATTTTTGAAGGTAAATCTCCATTTTCTCATTGTAGCTCCCTACTGACATTCGTTATAGAATCTTATACTCTTGATGCTAATAAACCTTTATACCTTGGTCTAACGGCATAATGGTATAATTCTTTATCTATAAATAAAGAAAACCCTAATAATAGAGTATAATTATGTCTAATTATAAAAAGATAAAAAGCACGATTATGGTTCCTGAGGATACTTATAAAGAAACCCGTATACTTGCTATTAGAAAGGGAATGGATATCGGAAGCCTTGTTGACGAAGCCTTGCGAGAAAAAATAGTACGAGAATATCAACAGATGGGATTACAATCGCCTTATTCACAAACACAACCACAACCTCAACAACTACAAGAGAAAAAACAACATTCACCCGGAATAATTAACCAGAATTTTGATGAAACAGAGAAAAGTCCATTTGTTCATATATTCAAGAGTGATACTATAAAACCAAAACCTGGAAAACGATCAATTCCCGGAGAACGATCAATTGAAATTGGTATTGAATTACCAGGAATAAGGTTTCCAATAAATAAAACTGAATTAATAGATTTTGCAAGGTATCTTGATGAAGATGTATATAATTATGATCCATCAGGATTTTATTATGACCTTTTTAGGGATTTACCGGATAGGACATATACAAATATAGCAAGTCTAAAGGACGCTTTATTATCCCTGTTAAATACATCTAGAAGAGACTTTTTTGGTGAAAAAAGAAGAGTAGTAGATATTAAAAAAATATTTACTACTAAAGAGGAAATACATGCATATTATACTGAAATGAATAAAATAAAAATAGATAGAGACTTTAAAGATATAGATAAATATTATAAAGAAATAGGTAAGGAACAAAAAATAGAAGTAAATAAAAATTTACAACAAGAACAACGATTAAACAAATAACAACTTAATTAACTTACTTCAATTTTTCCTGCAATTGTTTTTCCAACACTTCGATTCGTTCAAACATATCTCCAAACTTTTCCAGGTTTAATTTTTGTTGTTCCTGTTGTTGTAACGTTTCATTATATGCGTCATAAGTCAGGACCATACGACATTTTGGACAGAAACGAGCGTCTGGTTTTCCAGGTTCTTTACAGTTAGGACATTGCTTAGGTTTGAGCTGGTCTATCTGAACGCCATGATCTACAAGACCATATGCTTCTAATAATGATTCATTCGACTCGTTTCCTAGGTAATGTAAATATTTTAGGTGCATTTGACTTCTAGGCGACCAACCAGCATGCTGTCTTAACACATGCTCCTTTAATATCATTGATTTTTCGGTTAATGCTGAATGCCGTCTGATATATGGGTTCCATGGTTTTTTTAGGAGCTCTTTTATTTGCTGTTTATCTTCTGGTAATACATTAGGTGACTCTAATAATGCCGGAAATATCTTTTGTCTATAATTTTGATACGCCTGAGCTATTCTTGCAGAAGGTAAGTGCCGTCCGAGGGATTTTCCTACGCCACATATTAGAGGTGCCTTAGGATTTCTAGGCATTGGATGTTCATGGTCCAAATAGTCTTTTAAATAGGGAATTGAGTTGATAAGGGGAATTGGACGAGTACCGGTTTTGCCATTTACGACGGTTTCTGCGTACTGTGAAGTGCCTATGGTTTTAAAAGTAATGTCTCTAATCTTTAACCTTAGAATTTCACTTGGTCTACATGAAAGATCTCTACTTACAGCATGATAGCACTTTTCCCTTGAACTAGGGCAATACTTTAGAAATAGAAGGTCGTCTTTTGCAGTCCACAGGTCTGCAGGTTTGTAAATGGACACTTCCCTTCTTTTTAAATTGGGAATATTATCAACAACAGCAGGTTTGGGTCTTTTAGTATGTTCAACGTCAGGACTATACAACCATTTGAAGAAACGTTGTAAATGTATCCTGTACAGATTATAAGTGCCAATCCACTTATGCAGGGGGTCGGTTGTTTCAGATTTGCGAAAACTGTCTAAAAATGAAAGGATATCATTACGTGTTAGGTCCTTGAAATTTTTATTATTGTTATGTTTTGAAAGATTAGTTAGTATGTCAATTAAGTCTCGTCTATATGAGTTTGAAAGGTTAACTTCTGATCTCATAACCTTGATATAATCTACAATCACGGAACCAACTTCTTCGGGTACCGAGAGAAGACGTTTAGTCCATGAATTAGGAAGTCCTGCTGTTATTTCCTCTATATTCCTATGAATTCTTTGGTTTGTGTCGAGAATTGGAGTTGTTTTGGTGGCTAGATAAGACACTCTTATTCAATAATGAGTCTGCAGTTTAACAATATAAGTATACTAACTACGCGTTCTAACCAGAGCGTAAGTATTCTTTTTAGTACCATCATCTCATAATTATCAAGGATGATTTAAAGAATACGCTTAGGTCGATTCGTTCAGGGTACTAGAATAATTTGTAAAATGTACCTTTTAGAT
>Ga0126304_10000641_pt1 | contig 14911 bp, 13 predicted proteins | sample Plot25_FD_92538 | JGI IMG/M metagenome (GOLD analysis project Ga0126304, IMG submission 92538) | Serpentine soil microbial communities from UC McLaughlin Reserve, CA, USA - Plot25 | ecosystem: Environmental > Terrestrial > Soil > Grasslands | place: USA: UC McLaughlin Reserve, Lake County... | reverse complement strand
CTTCTACTCCACGACGAACCTGGAGACCGTCGTGCGGGTCGGAAGCGAGTGGATCGACGTCGAGCAGCCCGAGATGGACTGCGGCCTTCTGGTGTGGGACGAGGGCGGCGGGACCCGGGTCCGGACCATCCCGGTCAGCGAGGTCAGGGCCGGCCAGCGAGTGGTATGCGGCGCCGGCGGGGTACGCGTGCAGCGGGTGTCCAGGCCGGAGGTGGGCGACCAGGTCTTCGAATTCATGAGCTCGGAGATCTCGTCGGAGAAGCCGCAGGCCCTGCTGGTGCGTCGGATCGCCGAACATATGCGTGCGGTCAAGGATGCCGGACAGCGGATCCTGTGGGTGGCCGGGCCGGCCGTGGTCCATACCGGAGCCGCTCCGGCCATGGTCGCGCTGGTCGAGGTCGGCTACGTCGACGTCCTCTTCGGGGGAAACGCGATCGCGACGCACGACATCGAGGCGGCCCTCTACGGCACGTCCCTCGGCGTGGACCTGGCCCAGGGTCGTGGCGTCGAGCACGGTCACGAGCACCACATCAGGGCGATCAACCGGATCCGCCGATGCGGGTCGATCCGCGCCGCGGTCGAGCAGGGAATGCTCACCGGCGGGGTCATGCACGCACTCGTCGCACACGACAAGGCCTTCGTCCTGGTCGGCTCCGTCCGTGACGACGGACCGCTGCCCGACGTCTACACCGACGTGATCGACGGCCAACGGGCCATGCGGGCCGAGCTCCACGACGTCGGCTTCGCGATCATGGTGGCGACGATGCTGCACTCCGTGGCCACGGGGAACATCCTGCCGGCGTCCACACCGCTGGTCTGCGTCGACATCAACCCGGCCACGGTGACCAAGTTCGCCGACCGGGGATCCGCCCAGGCGCGCGGCATCATCACCGACATCGGACTGTTCCTCGAGCAGCTCGCGTTCGAGCTCGTCCCGTCCTACCGCAGCTGACGGCCCAGAAACCCTGTCACCTGATCACTCCTGGCCGGTCGAGGGAGAGGTCGACGACGACCGGGCGGTGGTCGCTCGCCACCAGGACGTCGGGGCCGTCGACCACCCGGTAGGACGTGACACGGGCCGGCCCGCGAACGAAGACGCCGTCGATGCGCCGCCGCGGGTTCACCACCGAGAATGTCGGCGTGTCGTCGTCCGCCCCCGCGTCGACGAACTCCGCCGCCAGCGCCTGCCAGGTCGGCTCGTCCGGGCCCTCGTTGATGTCCCCGGCCAGCACCGTGACGTCGGATTCGAACCGGTCGACCAGGCCGACCAGCTCGCCGCGGTGCCGGTGCCGTTCGTCGGCGTCGAGTCCGAGGTGGGCGCTGGCCACGACCAGCGACACACCGGACCGGTGGATCCGGGCCGCAACAGCGCCGCGCTTGTGAAGCTTCGGCGTCCGGCTGAAGGCGTACTCGATGGTGCTGCGAACGTCGACCCGAAGCGACGACATCATCGCGGTCCCACCGAGCATCCGGCCGCCGCCGACGTACAGCAGCCCAGACTCGCGTGCCAAGGCCGCGCACCTCGAACGCCAGCGCCAGAACCGTGGCGCCTCCTGCAGGCACACGACGTCGGCGTCCAGCCCGCGCAGCACCCGGACAACGGCGCTGCGGTCGTCACGAAGGCTACGGACGTTGTAGCTGACTATCCGCAGATCCACCACGGGCCCAGAGCCTAGGGTGATCAAACGGAAGCTACACGCGGGCGAGGTCTGCGGCGCCGACGATGCCCGCGTCGTTGCCCAGGGTGGCCACCCGGATCTCTGGCTCCGGTCGGTGGCCGCGACCGGTCAGGTTGCGGCGGAAGGCTGCGGCCGTCGGCGTGAGCAGCAGGTCGCCCGCCTCGGAGACTCCACCGCCGATGACGAACACCGCCGGGTCGAGCAGCGCAGCGAACGACGCGAGCCCTTCGCCGAGCCAGCGGCCGAGATCCGCGAGCAACTCCTGGGACGGCTCGTCGCCGTCGCGGGCGGCACCCGTGACCATCGGCCCGGTGATGGCCTCGGGGTCGCCGCCGGCCAGCTCGAGCAACCGCTCGGCGAAGACGGACCGTGAGGATGCGAGCGCCCTGGCCTCCCGGACCAGAGCAGAGCCGCTCGCGTACTGCTCCAGGCAGCCCCGGTTACCGCATCCACACAGGTGACCGTCGGGAACCACCCGCATGTGACCGAGCTCCGCGCCGACCCCGTGTGCTCCACGGTAAATCGATCCGTCCAGCACCAGGCCGCCGCCGATTCCGGTGCCGACCGTCACGCAGATCATGTCGTCGACGTCCTCGGCCGCGCCATAGCGGAACTCCCCCCAGGCGGCGGCGTTGGCGTCGTTCTCGACGACGACCGGCAGGCCGGTGGCAGCGGTGACCCGGTCGCGGACCGGCACGTCGCGCCAGGCCAGGTTGGGCGCGAAGAGCACGGTCGCACGTGCGGCGTCGACGAATCCCGCCGAGCCGACCCCGACGCATTCGACGTCGTTGTCCTGCCGAAGCTCCCGGACCACCGTGACAACGTTGTCGACGATCGCGGCCGGGTCGGTCGACGGCGTCTCCCGCCGGGTCCGGGCTACTATCTTCCCCGCCTCGTCGACCACACCCCCCGCGATCTTGGTGCCGCCGACGTCGACCCCGATGGCGAGGCCCATCTAGGACTCCACGCGCTTCTTGAGCTCCTTGAGCGCCGTGTCGATGATGATCTTCTCGGCCTTTCGCTTCATCAGGCCCAGCATCGGGATCGCGATGTCGACGGTGAGTTGGTAGGTCACGCCGGTGGAGCCGTCGTCGGTCTCCTCCAGCGTGTACGAGCCGTCGAGCATGCGCAGCAGGCCGCCCTCGACGAGCGTCCAACGGACCTCGTCGTCGCCGTCCCACTCGTACGACAACGTGTACGTGTCCTTGATGGCGCCCGCGTCGAGCACGAAGCGCGCCTCTGCCGGGCGCCCGTCGTCCTCGTAGACGGTGAGGACCTCCACCTCGCGAACCGAGGCCGTCCACTCGGGGTACGCCTCGAGATCGGCGATCACGGCCATGACGTCGGCCGCCGGCGCGGCGATCGTGATGCTCGAGGTGGTCTGCTCCGCCATGGCGTTCCCGTCGTCGGTGGCCACGCGGAGACTACCGGCAGGCTCAGCTGCGCGGTACGCCAGCCGGGCGTCCGCGCTCCAGGTCGTCCTTGAGGGCGAACATCCGCCGCTTGAACGTCGTGGCGTATTCGTGCCGGATGCCCTCACTGTCGCCGCGCCGACGCGGCTCGGCACGCACGAACCAATGCACGATCACACCGTCGTGCCATGGCTCGAGCCAGATCTCGGCCGAACCCACCAGGGCCCCGTCGACCCTCCAGCGGATGCCCTCCAGGCCGCGGTCGGCCTCCACCGTGAGGCGGAGGTCGGGCCACCAATGCCGCCACAGCGCCGGGTCGGCGAACCGTTGAGCGACTCTTCCCGGGGCTGCGACGACGAACGCCTCGTCGACCAGGTCGACCGACGGCGCCGACATCACGCACCTCCCAGCAGCCGGTACCCGCAGGAACGTCGCCGCGACGCTATCGCGCAGTTTGACCTCGTACAGCACACTGGCGGTCATGAGCGTCGGCGTATGGCACGCCCGGTGGCCGGTGACGGCCTGGTCCACCCGGCCGTTCAACGACCGGGCGTGGCGGGTCGTCGCAGTAGCCCGCCCCGGCATGCTCGCGCTGGTGGTGGCGCTCACCGGTGCCGCCGGAGACATGGTCCAGTCGTGGTGGTGGCTGGTCGCGCTGACGCTGATCGCTATCGCCGCTGGTACGGCCGACATGGTCATGCCGAGGGTCTGGGCGGCCCCGGCTGCCGAGGCGATTGCAACGGCGACCCTCATCGGTCTAGGACTTCCCGACTCGTATCTGGGTCTGCCATACCTTCTCGTGCCCGCGCTTGCCGGCGGCCTGGCCGGCAGCGTGACAGGCTGCAGCGTCTGTGCGGTAGCAGCCGCTACGGGGCTGCTCCTCGGCGCGGCGCTGGCTCCCGCAGCACCGTTCGACTCCGGTACCTATGTGGGGCTCGCGCCCTGGGTCGGGATCGTCTTCGTCATGGGGCTCGTCGGTGCCTTCGTCCGGCGGCAACAGAACCTCCACCCGGCCGACCTCACGCGCTATGCGGCGGCCTATCGGTTGCTCTCCGAGCTTCGGGTCGTATCGCGACAGCTCTCCGGTGGGCTCGACGCCGTCACGCTGGCGACCGGCGTGCTCGACGATCTGGCCCGCCAGGTCCCGATCCGCCGATCCGCGCTGTTGGTGCAGCGCGAGGGTGGCGTCCTCCTCCCGTTGGCGCGGCACGGCGACACCGGGAACTGGCTCGACGGCGCGGAACGTGACCAGCTGGTACTCGACGCATGGACCAGCGAAAGCCCCATGACCTCCTCTCTGGGCCGGCGAAACCACCGCGTCGTGCTGCCGGTCCGGGTCGGTTCCCGCACCATCGGCGTGGTCGTAGCCGACGTGACCGACGCGGTCTCTCCCGAGGAGTTACAGCGTCTCAGCGGGTCCACCGACGACGGAGCACTGCGGCTCGAGACCGCCCTGCTCTTCGATGAGGTGCGTGAGGTGGCCACGCGCGACGAGCGACGCCGGTTGGCCCGCGAGATCCACGACGGCATCGCGCAGGAGCTGGCATCGCTGGGCTACCTGGTCGACGACTTGCAGGCCAGGGCCAAGGGCGCCGACCTGAAGTCACTGTCGATCCTGCTGCGCAAGGAGCTCAGCCGGATCCTCTCCGACCTGCGGCACTCGATCTTCGATCTCCGCAGCGAGATTCCGGCCGACGCGTGCCTTGGTACGGCACTCGCTCGATACGCGCGCGACGTCAGCGCACAGTCGGGGCTGCGGGTGCACCTGGTGCACGACGAGGAGGGCGGTGCCCGGCTGCGGCCGGAGATCGAGGCCGAGCTGTTGCGCGTCGGGCAGGAGGCGATCAACAACGTCCGCAAGCATGCGAAGGCGCGCAATCTGTGGGTCACCGTCTCGGTGGAGCCTCCGAACGCTCATCTGCAGGTGGCCGACGACGGGGTCGGCATGGGCAGCCGAAGCCCGGACAGCTTCGGGCTCGAGATCATGGCCGAGCGTACTCGGCGGGTCGGGGCCGAGCTGGTGATCGAGAACCGCACAGAGGGGGGTACCGTCGTGGACGTTTCGTTCGGCGCCGACGACGGGAAGGTGTGATCGTGCCCGCGACGGTGCTGCTGGTCGATGACCACGACTTGATCAGACAGGGCCTGCGGCGCGCGTTCGAACGCGACTCCGGGTTTCGTGTCGTCGGCGAGGCAGGTTCGGTCAGTGATGCCACGCGCCTTGCCGGGGCTTTGCGACCCGACGTCGTCGTCATCGACGTCCGGCTACCCGACGGCAGCGGTCTGGAGCTCGCACAGGCGTTGCGATCGGCCCGTGCCGATGTCGGCCTGGTCGTTTTGACCATGTACGCAGGCGACGACCAGCTCTTCGCCGCGCTCGACGCGGGTGCCTCGGCTTTCGTGCCGAAGAGCGCACCGAGTGACGACGTCGTCGCGGCGGCCCGCCACGCGGCGGTGAAGCCGTCGTCCTTCATTGCGAGCGACCTCGCCGAGGCCATGCACCGCCGCATGCACCCGACCGGACCACAGCTGACCCGTCGCGAGCGAGAGGTGCTCGACCTGCTCGCCGAGGGCCTCGGGGTGTCGAGCATCGCACGCAAGCTCTTCATCAGCGAGTCCACGACCAAGACCCACGTCTCGAAGCTCTACGACAAGCTCGGCGCAACCAATCGGGCTCAATCGATCATGGCCGCCGTCCGGGCCGGCCTGCTCGACGACTCGCACAGCGACTGACCGAACGGCGAAGTCGACCAGCCGTTCGGCCGAGACCTGCTGGCCGGACGAAGGATCGACTGCGGCCTGCGTCGGGCGCACGCTGAGTGCTCGAGGCCGGCGCTGTGCTTCATCGCCGCCCGTTCCGGAGGCTTCCCTTTTGCGTATGCAGGATCGCCCGGCGACGATCTCGACCCGCCGACGACTGTCGGCCGGTTCGACGCTCTCCTACGCCGTTGTCCTCGTCGCGATTGCCTTGATCATCCTGGCGGCGGCGTGGCTGCTGGGCCACCAGCTGGAGGCGGAGCTGGGACGAGCCGCCCCGCTGGTGGCCCTGGACCATGGGACCGTCGACGGCCGCATGGACGGCGGCTGAGGGCTCAGACGCGTGCGCGATCGGGCTCGCGCGGGCCCAACAGGCTGCGGAGAATCGTCACCGACTCGCGCCAGGTCCATTCCTGCTCGACCCAGGCGCGACCCTTCTCCCCCATCAGCCGCACGTGATCGAGATCCGAGAGCAACTCGGCGGCTCGCGCCGCGATGGCGGCCGGGTCGAACGGATCGACGACGTAACCGGTCTCACCATGTCGCACGGTCTCCGGCGCACCGCCGCTGTCACCGACGAGTACCGGGTGGCCGCAGGCCTGCGCCTCCAGGAACACGATGCCGAGTGCCTCCGGCTCCAGGCCGCCCTTGCGGGTGCGGCACGGCATCGCGAAGACGTCGCCCACGTCGAACCAGCCCGGCGCCTCCGACCAAGGGACTGCTCCGGCGAACACCACAGAGGCGACGACGTCGTGCTCATGGGTGAGCCGCTCGAGTCGGCGACGCGACGGCCCGTCGCCGACGAGGAGGAGCAGTGCGTCGGGCACGGTGTCGAGGATGTGCGGCATCGCCTTGATCAGCGCATCCTGTCCCTTGCGGGGCACGAACCTCGATACCGACACCAGCACCGGGCGGCCGGTGGCGATCCCCAACCGCTCTCGGATCGCCGCCCCGCCGACGCCCGGGCGGAACACCTCGGTGTCGACCCCCGGAGCCAGCCGGACCATCCGCGCTGCGGCGGCGTCGGAGAGCGCCGGAACGATCCGGCGGCGGCAGAACTCCGAGACGTAGGTCAACACGTCGCAGGCGTCGCCGATCCGGCGCATCGCCCGTCGCGCAGCGGGCACCCGTGCCCACCAGGTCTCGTGTCCGTGGGTGAGCCCGACCACGCGACCGGCACCGGCCTCGCGAAGCCTCTCTCCGAGCAGCCCGAGCGGGGCGGCGGCACCGAAGAGCACTGAGTCACAGCCCTCCAGCTGCATCACCTCGGCCGCCCGCTTCGCGACCGCTCGGGTTGGGAGCAGCATGGACGACTTGTCGCGCACGACCGGATAGGGCAGCTTTGCGTCGAAGTCGCGGTGACCGGGCATGGATGCCGTGTAGATCACGACCTCGTCGGTGGCCAGCCGATCCGCCAACGCGTACACGAACGACTCGATTCCGCCCTGCCGGGTCGGGAAGTCGTTGGTGACGATCAGCGTGCGGCTCATCGGCCAGAGCCTGCCACAGGTGCGAGGTCTGCCGGCTCCGGCAGCCCGTTCATCTCGGCCCAGGTCCGGGCCAGGGCGATCCGCTGAGGTGCCGTCGGGTGGCTTGCGAACATCCCGAACAGGACAGCCGGCGGTTCGAGGTCGGAATGCGACGTCAGTGCCAGCGCTCGCTGCATCTGAGCGAACGTGTCCGGATCACGCGTGAGGTCGAGTGCGTGGACGTCGGCGCGCGTCTCGATCCGGCGGCTGACCAGGGCCTGCACCGGTCCGGACGCGAATCCGATCACTGTCACGAGCGCCAGAACCAGAGCGAGCCCACGCGGATCGGCCGGCCCTGCGGTGCCGGCCCGTTGCTGCAGCCACGGCCAGGCCAGCAGCCCGGCCAGGGCGCAGATCCCGGCCGCAGCGGCCAGCGCCCCGATCAGCGTGCCGTTGCGGACGTCGTGTTCCGCGGCGTGCCCGAGCTCGTGAGCCACCACGGTGCGGACCTGGTCCGGCGGCGCCTGCTCGAGCAGGTTGTCGTAGACGACGATGCGACGGGTGGCGCCGAAACCGGAGACGTAGGCGTTGAGTGTGCTCGTCCGACGGGACGCGTCGGCGACCAGGACATCGTCGACGGGCACGCCGTCCTCCTGCGCCATCTCCAGCAGCGACGTGCGAAGCTCGCCGTCCGGCATTGGCTCGAACCGGTTGAAGACCGGTTCGACGACCAGCGGGTAAACGAAGGACAACGCCACCACCAGGACTGCCGCTGCCACCGATGCGGCGATCCACCACCACCGAGGCAGCGCCCTGGCCAGGCCGAACAGGATCAGCAGTGCGAACAGCGTCCCCGCTACCTGAAGGCCGAACGACTTCCCGACGTCCGCGACCCAGCCGCCCCAGCTCCGTGTGGAGATGCCGTAGTCGCGCCGGACGGTCTCCGCCCAGGCAGAGAAGGCAAGCGTCGCCACCCGGACCGTCAGCAGCACGACGAGCCCACCGACCAACACCTGCCAGACCCGGCCGCCGCCGAACGGACGGGCCGCGGCCGAGACCAGCCGCGAGCCCAACGGCGTCAGGCCCAGTACCAGCGTCACCCCCAGACCCACCGCGAGCCCGGCATACCCCGGCGGGCGGATCTCGCTCTGGTAGGCATCCGACTCAGCCCGCTCGGCGGCGCTGAAGTCACGCGCCGGCTGCGCCTGGTGCGCCGTAGGGCCCCCGAGCGGCTCCCATGGGGTGGTCATGACAACCGCGAACCCGAGGGCCGCCAGGAGTACGGCCAGCACGATCCAGGGCATCGCCATGGCTGACCCGGGTCCGTCCGTGGCCTTCTCCGACAAGCGGTCAATACCCGGCAAGCGCTGCCACCTCCGCCCGCCAACGCGAGGTCACGGTCGCGAGGTCGGTCCCCAGCACGTCCTCGAGGGCACGGTCGACGCTTCGCGGGCCGTCCTGCGCCACCCTCCTGTAGAGCTCCAGCACCTTCTGGTCCCCGTGTGCGGCCGCCAGGAGGCGTACGGCCAGATGAGCACCCTCGTAGGCCTCCGTGACGCTCGCCGGATCCGCGAAGGCGTCATCGCAGGGCAATGCAACGGGTGGACCGTCGGAACGAACGTGCCGGACGAGGCCCGCGACGGCGGTCTCGACCGGCACGCCGGCCTCTCGGTAACCGGCGTAGTCCGCCAGGCCCTCGGAGAGCCACAGTGGCACCGGCCCCATCGCACGGGTGGCGACATGGAACGCCTCGTGTCCCAGCAGCGCGACCCGCGTCGCGGCATCCACCGTGGCCAGCACGTCCGGGTCCGCGAGCACCCGAACCGGACCGGCGGGCATCCCGGAGGGCTCCAGGGGCGTGGTGAGCGCCGCCAGGCCGGCGCGTGCACCGCCGGGCACCATGCGCCCCGCCTGCTGCCAGTCGCTCGCCAGGATCAGGACCAGCCGCGGTGCAGCAACATCCACCAGCAACCCGATCGAGCGCGCCGCCCCGTCCAGCTCGGCTGCGTACTGTCGGAGCGGTTCCGCGTCGGCTCCACCTACCACGATCGAGTGTCCTCCCGTCGCACTGGCGACGTCGTCGATCTCCCAGGGCGGTACGGGCGTATACGCCGCGCCCCCCACACGCAGCTCGGGTGTGACATCCAGGACACCGCGGACCAGGGCGTCGGCATCGTCACCGGCGAGTCGGTACCGGACGACCACGCTGGCACGCCACGACGCCGGCCCGCTCGGCTCGAGAGCGGTCAGCTCCTCCGACCACGCCTCGAGCGGAAGGCGTCTCAGAGCCTGGAACAGCTTGACCTGCCCGTCGGCCGCACCCTCGTCGAGGGTCGAACGCCACGCGCGCGGATCCGCCCCCTGCCAGGCCACCGCGCGGCGCTCCAGGAGCGCGTCGACGGCCGCCCCCACCTCGGACGGTGAGTCTGCGCCCGCTGTCCCTGCAATGGGAGCTGGCGCCCCGGATGGAACCGGCAGCGTCGCGGTGACTGTAGGCGCGGACGGCCCGAGCTGCGCGAGGGCACCGACCAGCGCAATACCCAGCAGCACTGACCGCCCCCGCGGCAGGTGACCGACCTGAGCGAGGAGAGCAACCACGGGGGCAGCCCTCCTCGTTATCACGCGTCGATGGTAGGCGGACGCGCACCAGATCGGTCAGCCCGGCCGGGTGGCGCCGGCGAAGGGCATGGTGGAGATCGGGTCGATGCTCACGACGTCGCCCGGATGCGTCGCGTGCACGAGCTCGCCGCCACCGAGGTAGATGCCGACGTGGCTGATCGGGCTGTAGAAGAAGACCAGGTCGCCCGGCTGCAGCTGGCTCAGCGAAACCCGGGTGCCGACCCCGATCTGCGCGCCGGACGATCGCGGCAACGACACGCCCGCCGCCGCCCACGCCTTCATGGTGAGCCCGGAACAGTCCCAGGAGTCCGGGCCCTCGGAGCCGTATGAGTAGGGCTCACCGAGCTGCGCCAGGGCGAAATCGACGGCGATCTGTGCCCGTCCGCTCGCCGGTACGTCCGCCGGCACTTCCTCCTCGCCACCACCGCGGCTGGCCTGCTCCGCCGCCGCCTCACGCTCACGCGCGGTGCGCTCGGATTCGAGCTGGGCCTGCTCCTCGGCCTGGAGACCGTCGAGAAGTGCCTGAGCTTCGGCGAGGTGCTTCTCGACGGTTGCCTTCTCCGTGGCAAGCTCGGCCTCGACCGCCTTGAGCCGGTTGAGCTCCTCGTCCGCCAGCAGGCGGTCCTGCTCGAGCCGCTGCCGTTCGGCGGCGACCACGGCCAACTGGTCGGCCTGTTGTCTGGCGAAGGCATCGATGACCGACGCCTGCGCGAGGAACTCGGCCGGGTCGTCGGCCAACAGCGCGTTCAACGTCGGATCGAGTCCGCCGGCCCGGTAGGTGGCCGCGGCGAAGCCGCCCATGTCCGCGGTCAGTTCACTGACCCGCAGCTGCTGACGCTCGACGTTGGCCTGCGCGCTCTGCAGGCGCAGCTGGATCTCGGCGAGCTTGTCGGTTCCTGCGTTGTAGCGCTCGGTCGCCTGCTCGGCCTGGTGGTTGAGGTCATCGACCTGGGTCTTGACCTGATCGAGCGTGAGCGACGGTTCGGCGTGGCCGATCGGGGCCAGAGCAATACCGCCGACACTGGTGACGGCTGCGGTGCACAGGGCGACGAGGGTGCGACGAGGACTTGTGTTCCGGCGATCGTGCTCGGGCACGCGCGTCCCTTCTTCCTCTACGCCTACCGGGTGAGCTGTCGGGTTCGGGCAGGGAAGTTGCCCTACGGCCGCACGTACACGGCCGATTCACCCCAGGAACCTGGGTCCCCGGCTCCGGCCAACGGCCGAACTCGGCGTGGCGCCTGCTTGTCGGCCATCCGACCGCCAGGGGAACAGGCACCGCCGGGCACATTAGCCAGCGGATCGGGCGATCGGCAAGCTCCTGTACGCCGTTTCGTCGTTTTGATCCAGGGAGGCCGAACCGACGACCAGCCGCAGCGGAGGGACCAGACCCGCCTCCGCCAGCACGTCGATCGCCTCCTGCTCAGCCCGATCGAGCTCGGCGCCCTGCTCCGGCGTGCCCAGCAAGACCGACACGACACAGTCGGAACAGGCCACGCCGCGGACCTCACAACGGTCGCAGTCGATGAGCATCGTCACATGCCTCCAGGCTCAGGGCGGCCGGCACAGCACCCGCCTTCTGACGCCGACGCTAGACACCGGGTCCGACAGACCGGCCCGAGCGGTCGCGCGCGCCTCCCGGACGGGTGGTGATGTCCGAGCCGCATGGCTCACCCGGCCAGCAGGCCGACCAGCGCCGGGGTCTCGAGCGCTCGCGCTCCCTGACGTCGCGCGCCGTCGGCAACCTCGCGGTCGGACGACACGACGATCAGCGGCCGGCCCGGCGGCTCTGCAGCGATCATGCGGAGGATCAGGTCGTCGGCGGTCTGACCCAGTGCGCTGAACCGCACCCGCACGCCCTGTCCGGGGATCACCGCCGGCGGAACCGACACGTCGGCGCCGTCGAAGACGCAGGTCACCTCCGCTCCGGTCCGCGCTGCCAGCGCCGCCAGCCCCTGCACCAGGCGGGTGCGCTGGGCCTCGAGCGGCATCGACGGCCATACGCCCTTCGTGACGTTGTAGCCGTCGACGACGAGATGGGCACGTGGCAGAGCCAGCAGGTCGTCGAGGAGTGCCGGGTCGTCCCGCGGCCGCCCGGACCCGGCGGACCCGCCCGGCTCCAGGGCGTCGACCGTGTCGGCCGGACGCAGCGACGAGGCCGGAAGCGCCAGCTCGCGGCGCAGGCCGGCGGCCACCTCTGTCAGCGTGTCGAGCAGTAGCCCCAGCCGGATCGTGCCCAGGCTGCGGCCCTCCCGATCGGCCCGACGGGCGCCTTCCAGTGCTTCCTCGAGGCCGGCCAGCCGGTTGCGCAGCCGTCTGGCCTCGGCCTCGGACATTGCGCGCGACGACTCGGCCGCCCCGACGGCCCGCGTCGACTCCGCCGCAGTTGCCCGTTCGTTCTGCTCGGCGGCAGCGGCTTGTTCGCGGGCCTCCCCAAGGCGCCGGCGCAAAGCCGCGTTCTCCCCCTTGAGTCGCTCGATCTCCGACTTCGCCCGGTCTCGGCTCTCCCGGGCCTCCGCTCTGGCGGCCGAGAGCTGTTCGCGCAACCGGAGCACCGCCGCGCTGTCACGGGCCGCCTGCGCATCGTCCTCCGCCTGCCGAGCCGAGACGCCGGCCGCAGTCACCATCTCGCTCCAGCCCTCGGGGCGAAGGAGGTAGGCGACGGTTGCGACGTCGATCGGTTCCGCAGCGGGCGGCGGCGGGCCGCTGGACAGCGCCTCCACCAGCCCCGGGTACGCAGCCCGGGCTGCCTCCAGCACGTGCAGCCGTAAGCTCGGCTCCGCCTCCAGCGCGGCCGCGATGGCGGTGCCACCCAGCCGGGCACGCTTGGCCGCTGTGAACCGTGCGACGGGCCGGAGCGAAGCGGGGACGTCCTCCACGCCCAGGCGGCCCAGCACCTCGGCCGCCAGCGACACGACGCGCTGACGAACAGGCTCGGGCAGCGGCGTCACGCGGGGTCGGCTACCTGGCTTGCGCCGGGGATGCCGGATCCCACGTCGGAACCGGGCCGGGGTACGAGGTCGATCGCATCGGATCCGCACCAACGGCACTGCACGTGCTCGACGGCTTCGGCGAGGATCTCGCTCTCCTCGACCTGTGACTCGCCGGCGAGGTCGACGTGGACGTACTCGCGAGCCCGGCTCGACCGCACGACATCGAACCGCGTCAGGTTCCCGCACTGGGCGCAGCGCCACCTGGTGGTCGCGGTCGGCAACGGAACGGCCACGGATCGCCTCCTCCATCCCTGGTCCGACGAGCGTAGCTTCGCGAGTGGGAGCTTCGGGCCGCAGACGGGTTCCCGCTGTCCGACGCCGGACGGCGCGTCGTCGCAGCTCTTGTCGGTGGGCGTGCCTACCGTCGGGCCATGGGAACGCCGGTGGTGGCCGTCCAGGGCACCCTCGACGAGCTCGGCGCTCCCCTGATCTCGACCACCTTCGTGATCGTCGATCTGGAGACCACCGGTGGTTCGCCCGGCACCAACGAGATCACCGAGGTGGGCGCCGTCAAGGTGTGTGGCGGCGAGTTGCTGGCCGAGTTCCAGACGCTGGTCCGGCCCGGTCTTTCGATCCCTCCGTTCGTGGCCGTCCTCACCGGGATCACCGACGCCATGGTCGCCACCGCGCCGCGACTGCAGGCCGTGTTGCCGGCATTCCTCGAGTTCGCCCACGGCAGTGTCCTGGTCGCGCACAACGCACCGTTCGACGTCGGCTTCCTCAAGGCGGCCTGCGACCGCCACGGTCACGCCTGGCCGGGCTTCCAGGTTCTCGACACCGCTCGGCTGGCCCGCCGCGTACTGGCGCGCGACGAAGCCCGCGACTGCAGGCTGTCGACCCTTGCCCGGCTGTTCAAGTCCAGCACCATGCCGACCCACCGCGCGCTCGACGACGCCCGGGCCACGGTCGACGTGCTGCACGGGCTGATCGAGCGCCTGGGGAACGTCGGCGTCCACACCGTCGAGGAGCTGACGACCTGGCAGAGCATGGTCACGCCCGCACAGCGGCGCAAGCGCTACCTGGCGGAAGGCCTGCCGCACGCTCCAGGCGTCTACATGTTCCTCGACGGTCAGGGCCGGGCGCTGTACGTGGGCAAGAGCAAGGACATGCGCACCCGGGTGCGTACCTACTTCACCGCGTCCGAGACCCGCGCCCGGATGACCGAGATGGTCGCCATCGCCGAATCGGTCACCGGCATCGCATGCGCCACGCCGCTCGAGGCCGAGGTCCGCGAGCTCCGGCTGATCGCCGAGCGAAAGCCTCGGTACAACCGTCGCTCCCGGTTCCCCGAGCGCGCCAGCTGGCTCAAGCTCACCGTCGAGCCGTTCCCCCGCCTGTCCCTGGTCCGTGAGGTCAAGCTCGACCACGCCACCTATCTCGGCCCGTTCGGGTCGCGCCGGCTCGCCGAGGCCGCCATGACCGCGGTGCACGAGGCGGTCCCGATTCGGCAATGCAGCGAGCGGTTGTCGCCCAAGCGGACCCGATCGGCGTGTGCGCTCGCCGGCATGGGCCGTTGCGGCGCACCCTGCGAAGGCGGCGAGACCGTCGAGGAATATGCGGTCCACGCCGATGCTGTCCGGCGCGCGTTCACCGCCGACGCCCGCCCGCTCGTCGACCGTCTGCTGGCGCGCATCGGCCGGCTCGCCGACCGTGAGCGGTACGAGGAGGCCGCCGTACACCGTGACCGGCTGTCCACGTTCGTCCGCACGGCGGCGCGAGCGCAGCGGATAGCCGCGCTCGCCGCCGTGCCCCAGCTGGCTGCGGCTCGGCGCCTCGATGCGGGCGGCTGGGAGCTGCACGTCGTGCGGTTCGGCCGGCTGTCCGGTGCTGCCGCCACCCCACCCGGCGCGCACCCGCGGCCGTACCTCGACGCCCTGCTCGCGACGGCCGAGACCGTGCTCTCGGCGCCACCGCCGCTGCCAGCGGCCACCGTCGAGGAGGCCGAGTGCGTGCTGGGCTGGCTCGATTCGCTGGGCACCCGGTTG
>Ga0126304_10000639_pt1 | contig 14927 bp, 13 predicted proteins | sample Plot25_FD_92538 | JGI IMG/M metagenome (GOLD analysis project Ga0126304, IMG submission 92538) | Serpentine soil microbial communities from UC McLaughlin Reserve, CA, USA - Plot25 | ecosystem: Environmental > Terrestrial > Soil > Grasslands | place: USA: UC McLaughlin Reserve, Lake County... | reverse complement strand
TTGGCTGCAAAAATAAGTCAGGATTTTAACATTATATCAACATGTTTCAAATTTTTTTAAGTCAGTACTGGCGCGGGTTTCAGCGTTTTTTTCGAATCCTATGAGCGAAAAATCTTATACATGTCATCTTTTTGTCACCCGGATAAATACAGCCTTACATTTATGCTGCGCCGCGTTCATCATCTCGAATTTTTCCTGCACTTTTGCCCGAATGTTCGAAAGACTTCAAACCAAATGGAAGGTTAATGGTACTCAACTTTTTCTGGTACTATGTGTGTTTGCCGTAGGAGGAAGCGCAACAGGGTGGCTTGGAAAGATTATTATGAACTGGCTTTCGATCGACCGTGGTTGGCTATGGACCTTGTGTTATATTATAATGATCACGCTTATTTGGCCCATTACTGTTTTGCTTGTCAGTGTTCCATTTGGTCAATTTTCTTTTTTTACCAGGTATCTTGCCCGGATCGGTCGACGGATGAAGATTATAAGAAATTCTGGACTCGGAACTCAGAACTCAGAACCCAAGACTCACAACTCAGAAGTCAGAACTCAAAACTCAAAACTCCCACCTGCGGCTAATATTGCGATTTTTGCTTCGGGAACAGGAAGCAACGCGAGCAGGATTATTGAATACTTTCATCAGAAACACGAGGCGATAGCTACTGTAAAACTGATTGTTTGCAATAAGCCGGGAGCGGGCGTAGTTGAAGTCGCCAGGGAAAACCGAGTGCCAACTTTATTGATTGATAAAGAAAAATTCTTCCGGGGCAACGCGTATGTCGATGAATTGAAAGCTGCAAAAATTGATTTTATTGTTCTGGCTGGTTTTCTATGGAAAATTCCGCAAAACTTAATTTATCATTATAGGAATAAGATTATAAATATTCATCCGGCTTTATTGCCAAAATTCGGCGGGAAAGGCATGTATGGATCAAGAGTTCATGAGGCTGTTATCAACTGTGGTGAACATGAAAGTGGGATAACGATTCATTACGTCGATGAACATTATGATAATGGTGATGTAATCTTCCAGAAAAGAGTGCCTGTTGCAGACAACGAAACGCCTGAAAGCCTTGCCAGCAAAATTCATGACCTGGAACATACTCATTACCCCATGATTATTGAGCAGCTACTGCTTCAGCCAATTGGTCGTTAAAACCCCGGCCACTGCGGCATTTTTTCGGCTAGTTGTATTAATATCACAGCTTAAATTTTCTTTTGTATCGGACTACATATACAAAGCTCTCGTTTTGCGGTGTGCTGATTGCTGTACTGGCGTCGTCCGTGTTATTCGGGCAGGTACGTCTTAGTGGAACAGTCTATGATCTTTCGAAAAGAGTGGGATTGGAAGCGGTGAGTGTTTTAAGTACATCTGGCAGCGGAACTATGACAGATAAAACCGGACGGTATACACTGATTGTAAATGAGACCGATTCAGTCTGGTTCTCTTACCTGAATAAACCAACCTCGAAGTACCCGGTAACTTCGATTCCCAACATTAGCAACTTCGAAATTTCTCTCCATGTTGCGATCACCACACTTCCTGAAGTCCGCATCATGCCGCCTAATTACCGCAGAGATTCAATACAAAATCGTTTGGATTATGCCAAGGCTTTTAATTTCCAAAAACCCGGAATCGGATCTGCAATCAGTCCTAATGGCGGCGTTGGACTCGACATCAACGAGTTTATCAATATGTTCAAATTCCGGCGTAATAAAAGAATGCTCGGATTCCAGGACAGATTGCTGAGAGAAGAAGAGGAGCGATATATTGATCACAGGTTCAGTCGCACACTTATCATTAAGCTAACACAGCTGCGTGGCGCTGCTCTTGACACCTTCATTGCACGTTATCGGCCTACTGCTGAATTTACTGATTACAGTACAGATTACGAGTTTCAATCTTATATCAAAAATTGCTTTCTGCATTATCAACGGTTTCAAAAAATGGAAGGAGATCTTCAATTACGAAAGAATAATGAAGATTAAAACTTCTCTTGTATCTTAGCCGCGATGATCCCCGGACACGGTTGTTAACTCCCCTATAATATTGTTGCAGCCATATACATGTGGCCAGCTTTAATAATACTTAAACGATCAATATGAGCAGAATTCTTGTTTGTATTGCTTTTTCGGCACTTTCTGCCTGCGCCGATCAAGAGATTGATCACAAAGCAGAGGGCGAAAAGCTGATGCAGATTAGCCGGGAGTGGTCAAGATCCGCTTCCACTGATAGCCTCGAAAAAACGTTGAGCTATTGGGCAGATGATGCGGTAGTAATGTCGCCGGGACAGCCCCCGATAAAGGGTAAAAATGCTATTAGGGAGATGATGATTAGCACGTCGAAAATTCGGGGATTTGCTATAAGTTGGGAACCCCTGAGTGTCGAAATATCAAAATCCGGCGACATGGCTTATATGATTGAACAGAACCAGGTAACCATGCACGATTCCCTGGGCAATGTAAAAACTGAATACAATAAAGGGATAACGGTCTGGAAGAAGTCAGCTGATGGATCCTGGGAAAACGTTGTTGATATTTGGAATGCAGCGCCATCTAAATAGTCGGTCGATAACTTAAATACTTGAAGGATAATAACGGGTACATGAATAATTACCTCCAGATAATAGCTATGAAACTATTTGATTTAAAAAGAATACCTGCATCGATGAGGATTCAGGTAATCGCTGCATATTTCAAGAATAAACTGTTAGGAACAAAGTTGATAGGCAAGGAGGAAGAAGTCATTACATATTTCCGGTATTTGTCGAAACTTAAGATCTCCCACAAGAAAACCGTCGGAAATTATTTCCTGGTAGAGAGTCCGGACTACGGTCAATTCTATTTGAGAAAGCCTTTTTCAAGCGACTACAAAGTTTTCAAACAAATTTTTAGAGACAAGGAATATCTGGAGTTCGCTCAATTGATCGATGCCAGTTGCCCCGACGATACAATTTCAATGATAGATGGCGGTGCTAATATCGGACTTACCACCATCTACATGCACCATTTTTTCAAAGGCAAAAAAAAGATCAAATCCATACTCGTCGAGCCTTTTAAGGAAAATATTGAATCCGCAAAGCTGAACATGAACATCCAGGGAATAGACGGGGTGTCCTATGAGATTGCGGGTCTTTATAACAAAAAATGTTTTTTAAAGATCGAGCGCTCGTATGGGGACGGGATGGAATGGGCTATCCAAGTCGTTGAATCGCCCGAACAAACGGATCTTCCCTCCTTAGAGATCTCTGAGATCCTTGATAAGTACCAACTACGAACACTAGACGCTTTGAAACTTGACATCGAAGGCGCTGAAAGATTTCTTTTTGAGGATGAAACTTATGCTTCCAACTTCTTGAAGAAAGTAAAAGTTTTTGCAATTGAACTCCATAAAGAGTATTTCATTGAAGATAAAGTCCTTGATATACTAAGGCGTAATAATTTCGAAATCAAAAAATACCAACATACGTATATTGGTTCGAAGAAATCAGCGGTGACTAGTGCATAAATGAAATAATAGCAGTCCTTCGATTAAATCAATGCAACATGGATCAACTAACCTTAGGAATGGGAACCCGACTGCAACACACTCAACATGGACCCGGTGTGATCGTGGCAGTCAAATATGCTACTTACCTAATCGCCTTTATTCATCATGGCATAAAGGAAATTGATAAAAACGATCCGAAACTGGATGAGATCATCCCTGAAAATATAACCGCTGAAATTGAAACCGCATCCGACATTGAAAAGTCGTTGCTAAAAATACTTCGGTTATGGAACGGAGTCGGTGAAGTAGTGCCCCTGGGTGATCGTTGGCAGGGAGGAACAATGCTCCTTCAACCGAAAGACTCATCAATGAAACCAAAAGAAATCCCAATTGAAGCATTTTTTCATAAGATCGTTATGCTGCGCGATCGAATAAGAGTGTTAGAGCAGCAGATCAATGGGCACAAAAAATTGAGCGATGAAGAAAAGGTGAATCTCCAGCAGTACATTACCCGGATCTACGGCTCACTGACAACCTTCAATGTGCTCTTTAAAAATAAAGAGCAGTGGTTTATCGGTGAAAAAGGAGCGAAAGAAGACTAACAGAATTCGTTTGGTCTTAGCGTCTTTGCGAGAATAATTTCATTAAAAAAATTTTGAGCTATAAAACAGGAGATATGAAAAAACTTTCTTTGATACTGGTTATTGTTTGTTGTTCGCTTCTTTCGATTGCCAATGTTACCCTTCCTCGAATATTCGGTAGCAGCATGGTATTGCAGAGAAATAAACCCATCGCTATTTGGGGGTGGGCGGATCCTGGTGAGAAAATAACTGTACAGTTCAACAAACAGGTCAAAAAAACGAAGGCAGGCAAGGATGGATCGTGGAAAATCGAATTAAACCAGGAGGCAGGTGGCGGCCCTTACCAGCTTATTGTCGCTGGAAAGAATACGATTACTCTTGAAGATGTACTGGTGGGAGAAGTTTGGATCTGTTCCGGACAATCGAACATGGAATGGAGCGTAAAAAATAGTGATAGCGCAAAGAGGGAGATACGTGAATCTGATTATCCAATGATTAGGCATATCAAAGTTCCGAGAACAATAGCCGCAACTCCGGCAAAAGATATCACCGGTGGCGTATGGCAGAAAGCAGATTCTACAACAGCGGGTGATTTTACCGCTGTTGGATTTTTTTTCGCCAGAAAACTATTCAAAGAATTAAATGTGCCGATTGGTTTAATTAACACCTCATGGGGAGGTACCATGGTGGAAACATGGACGAGCCGCGAAGCATTTGAAAAAACTGAGGAGTTTAAAAACCTATTTTCTACAGTCCCTTTTGCAGATATTCAAGCCGCAGCAGATAAAGCCGGGAAAGCTGTAGGTCCTAATGCATATCCAACCTTGCTTTTCAACGGGATGATCAATCCCATTATTCCATTTTCGATACAGGGAGCAATATGGTACCAGGGTGAGGCCAACGCAGGAAGAGCTTTCCAGTACAGGAAAGCATTCCCTTTAATGATCCAGGACTGGAGGCAACGATTCAGGCAGGGAGATTTTCCTTTCTATTTTGTGCAACTGGCGAGCTTCAATGCATCGAACGGTACCAGCGCGAAAGGAAGTGGTTGGGCTGAATTGAGAGAGGCTCAAACAGCAACACTTTCTCTTCCAAATACCGGGATGACTGTTACGATGGATATCGGCGAATCAAAAGACATCCACCCGAGAAACAAGCAGGATGTGGGAGCAAGGCTTGCGGCAATAGCCCTTAATAATCTTTACGGTGTAAAGATGGAATTTAGTGGCCCTACGTATCAATCATTGACAACCGATGGCAATAAAATTGTCGTTTCTTTCACGCATGTAAATAACGGACTCGTAATTAAAGATAAATATGGTTACCTGAAAGGTTTCGAGATTGCAGGAACCGACAAAAAATTCTATTACGCGAAGGCGGATGTCAAAAACAACCAGGTGATCGTGTATAGCGACAGCGTTGCAAACCCCGTTGCGGTCCGTTATGGATGGGCTGATGACATGCCGGAAGTGAATCTTTATAACAAGGACGGATTCCCAGCATCACCTTTTCGTACCGATACATGGAAAGGTGTTACTGAAGAAACAAAATACGAGATTAAGAAATGACGATAACCGCCAATTACTACGGCATGTAACCAGTTGTCTCGAACGTATTGTTTTTATTCGCCACAAAGACATGAAGGCCGGAAATTTAATATAAATCTGGGTGACTTCGTGGCAACTTTGTTGCCTCAAACTAATCTCAACTCCATATACACAACATCCGGGAAAGGATTGTTGTAATACGAGTCGATATAGTTAAATCCGAATGACTCATACAATATAATGGCGGATTTCAATTTCTTAAACGTATCAAGCCGCATTACCTGGTAGCCAAGGGTACGCGCAACATCAATCAACCCGGTTACCAGGGTTCTTCCGATTCCATACTTACGAAAAGCAGGTCGCACATATAGCCTTTTCATTTCGCATAGGCCATCCTGTTTCATAGGGGTCAAAGCAATGCATCCTGCGGGCTCTTCACTCCAATATGCCAGTATCAATGTTCCTCGCGGCTTCCCATATTTTTTTAGCGGATCTTTCAGCTCATCGCCAAACTGCTGAAAGCAAAGATCGGTATCAAGCTCCTTTTCATATTCTTGAAATAGTTCCCGTATAATATCGAGCTCGCTACCTTCTTCCCGAATTTGTTTAATTCGCATCATAAAAAATAATTGCTATTTTGGATTTCGCTGCACTCTCAAAACCACATCGCATTACCGAGGAGTTATTTTGTACTCAAACTTCACTAAATTTAGTAACACTTTTTCTCAATGTATAATCTGCTTTTATCGAAAAGTTTACTGCTTATTGCTGTCTGTTTTGCTACTTTAACATCGATATCGCAATCCAACCGCAAACTTCACCAGGCGGCTATTGTTGCCGACACTCACAATGATGTTCTTTCCGAAGTTGCCGAGAAAGGATATGACCTTGGGAAAAACCTTAAAGGCACAACCCATACTGACCTTTCAAGACTTAAAAAAGGCGGGGTTGATATTCAGGTCTTTTCTATTTTTTGTGACGAACGTTTCGGGAAAGGGACCGCGTTTAACTATGCCCTCCGCGAAATGGATACACTTCTAAATGTGGCAACTCGAAATCCGGATAAGATAAGCATTGTTAATGACCCTGGCCAAATGAACGCAGCTATTCGGGCTAATAAGATTGCAGCAATAACAGGCGTTGAAGGAGGCCATATGATCGAAGATAATCTCGATTACCTGGATAGTTTGTACAGGCGCGGTGCGAGATACCTGACCCTAACATGGAATAACAGCACTTCCTGGGCAACTTCAGCGGCGGATGAGAGTAGTGGCAAATTGCCTTTTGGAACAAAGGGCCTTACTGTTTTTGGAAGGACAGTTGTACAGCGCATGAATGATCTTGGAATGATGGTAGACATTTCTCACGTGGGGGAACAAACATTTAACGACGTTATTGCAATCACTACTAAACCGGTAATCGCTTCGCATAGTTCCGTGTATAATCTTTGTCCCCATCCCCGTAACCTGAAGGATGATCAGATCAGAGCCATTGGCAAAAATGGCGGCGTCATATTTATCAATTTTTACTCGGGATTCATCGATAGCAATTATATGCGGCGGAAAGCCGAATTCTTTCAAATTCATAAACGGGAAGTTGATTCCCTGGTCGCTTTGAAATTGCCGCTGTATAAGGTGGATGATTTATTTTTTAAAAGATATCCGAATGAAACCCAGGCCTTACGGCCGACTTTAGCGCAACTTATAGATCACATTGAATATGTCATCAGGCTAATTGGTGTAAATCATGTAGGCTTAGGTTCAGATTTTGACGGCATCGAGTCATTACCCCAAGGCCTGAATGGCGTAGAAGATTTCCCGAAAATTACTGAGGCATTGTTACAAAGGGGATATAATAAAAAGGATGTAAATAAAATCTTAGGTGAAAACTTTATCCGGGTATTCAAATCTGTTAATTCCACGAAAAAATAAAACAACTGTTTATGTCCTCGAATAAATTTTACCGCAAGAGGTTAACACTATTGATTGGATTGGTAGTTAGTTCTTCTTTTTTGTTCGCTCAAACGGAAGTCGGATTACAGCTGTACACGTTTCGGAACCAGATACCGAAGGACATACCTGGCATGTTGGAAAAAATCAGCAAGATGGGTATCAGGGAACTGGAAGGTGGTGGCACATATGGATTGCCGGTTGATAGTTTTAAAGCGCTACTCAAAAAAAATAATCTGAAAATAGTCAGCGTAGGTGCGGGCTTCAAAGACCTTGATTCAAATGTACAAGCTGTTATCTCTAATGCGAAAACATTCAACGCTGACTATGTAACCTGCACCTGGATACCTCACGAAAAAGATTTTACAATCGATCACGCAAAAAAAGCAGTAGAGGTATTTAATCGGGCAGGGAAACTGTTAAAGGAAAATGGGATATCCCTCGTATATCATCCGCATGGATATGAGTTTGGATCATACGAGGGAGGCACGTTGTTCGATTATATGGCAAAGAACATGAATCCTGCTAACGCCAATTTTGAAATGGATGTTTTTTGGATCAAACACCCCGGACAGGATCCGGTAGCATTACTAAAAAAGTACCCAAAGCGTTTTCCGCTGATGCATCTGAAAGACCGTAAACCAGGTACTCCGGGAAACCAGGAAGGACGGGCGGATGTTGAATCGAATGTTGTATTAGGAAGCGGTGATGTGGGAATTGCTGATATCATGCGTGAAGCTCCCACAGCGGGTGTGAAGCATTATTTTATTGAAGATGAATCTTCACGTTCAGAGCAGCAGGTGCCGGAGAGCCTGGCGTTTCTAAAAACTTTACGGAAATAGTCTCAGTAATGCCATTTGAAACAGCTTTAAATAACCAATCAACCCCTTTTATGACGCCGGTAGACCAACCCCTTGAGCCGCTCGGCACATCCGAACGCATAATGATCCTCGATAGTCTTCGAGGAATCGCAGTTCTTGGAATTTTGTTGATGAACATTCCTGGATTCGGTTTACCGCATATCAGGGTCGAGGATTATACCATCAACAATGAAAGCGGATTGAATTATTACGTATGGTATGTGTTTGGACCCGGTGTTCTCGAGGGAAGCCAGCGTGCAATTTTCTCAATGCTTTTTGGAGCAGGCACGCTTATATTCATCAGCAGGCTTGAAAAACGAACATCAGGATTGATGCCGGCAGAACTTTTTTTTCGTCGTCAATTGTGGCTGCTTGTCTTCGGACTATTTAATGCGTTTATCCTGCTTTGGTTCTGGGATATCTTATACCACTATGCGATTTGCGGTATGATCCTTTTTGCCTTTAGAAGGCTAAAACCAAAACACTTGTTCATTGCCGCGGCTGTTTGCCTTTTCCTGATAACTGTCAGGGAAAACAGGAGTCTTTATAGACAAAAAGGAATTATCACAAAGGGCGAAAGAATCGCTGCACTTGATACGACTAAGGTGAAGCTAACAGAAGAACAAAACGAAGATCTCGCTGCTATGGAAGGGATTAAGAGCAGATCAAAACTTGAATCGAGAAAGAAGGAAGCAGAGAAAGAAACAAAACAGATCGCGGGCGACTATGCAGGTTTATATGAAAAGCGAAGCAATCAAAGTGCAGAAGGAGAGATGCAGGCAATGTATTATTTCCTCATTTGGGATATCTTGTTATGCATGTTTATCGGCATGGCCTTTTTCAAACTCGGCGTACTGCAGGGCGAGGCAAAAACGGGCGTGTACGCCTGGATGGCGATCATTGGATTGGGCATTGGGCTGCCTCTGTCGTACCTGTTTCTTCAACCGGACATTGTCAACAAGTTTAATAGTTTCACCATTATTAAAGAGAAGGTTTTCAACTTTTACGAGATCCAGCGCATTGTGCATTCTATTGGAATATTTGGACTAATCATGTTGATGTATAAATCGGGATGGTTTAAATGGCTTTTTGCATTGATGCGACCTGTGGGAAGAATGGCCTTCACAAACTACCTGCTGCAATCTTTAATCTGCGGGTTGATTTTTTACGGCATTGGCTTCGGATTGTTTGGAAAGCTGCAACGGTATGAGCTGTATTATGTGGTTATCTCAGTATGGATTTTTGAGATCATCTTAAGTCATATATGGATGCAGTACTTTTCATACGGTCCATTCGAATGGCTCTGGCGGAGTTTAACCTATTGGAAAAAGCAACCTTTCAAAAGAAAAAAGGATCTGCAAACTTCATTGATCCAGAATAATGAACCTGTTTCTCTTCAGAATATCGCTGAAGGCGGAGTGACCAAACAGTTTGATTAACTTATTTATTGTGAACGGAAAGAAAGTGGTTACGAATCATTCTTTCTCAAGATCAGTAGCAGCATTCTTAAAAAATATCTGTGCTTCTCTGTGTCAACCTCTGTGTTCGCTGTGGTTAATTTTGGTGTGGCACCGGAAGTTAACCGCCGAGTACACGGAGGGATGCACACAGGAGCACCAAGGGAGTACGTATCCTGCGGAATAATCTTTTCTAATGACATTCTAATTCATAGCAAAATATTCCGCCACAACATGTACTGCTTGAATTAGATCTACATCTCACATTTGTATCTAAAATATGACCAGATTGATTTTAATTGCCATCGCTCTCTTTTGCATAACGGCATGCAAAACAGAATCAAAGCCAAAAAATGACTTTAATAAACTGGCAGAAAATTATGTTCGCCTAGGACTTACCATCGGGCAATACGATGGAGATTTTGTAGATGCCTACTATGGTCCTGATTCTTTAAAACCTACCGTTGCAAAAAGTGCCAGCTTCCCAAAAGACAGTCTGCTTAACGCTGTTAATGCATTGCAACAGCAATGTCAACTTTTTTTGGATTCATCACAAGCAAACGATACACTGCGGATAAGAGCAACGTGGATGACCAGGCAATTAACCGCCTTCAGTGAAAGGATACGAATATTCTCCGGAACCTTTTCGCCCTTCAACGAAGAAAGTAAGCAACTGTTCAGCGTCGAGCCTCCGGTAAATTCAGAAGATCATTTTAAGTCATTCGTAAGTCAACTCGATAGCATTCTACCCGGCAAAGGCACGATCCCGGAAAGAATGCAACAGCTCTCCAGGAAGTTCATCATTCCAAAAGATAAAGTAGACACCGTTTTCAAAACGGCTATAAAAGAAGCGCGCAAGAGAACCAGAGCTCGTTACCAGCTGCCGTCCAATGAATCGTTTGTGCTTGAATATGTGAACAATAAACCGTGGAGTGGCTATAACTGGTATAAAGGAAACTATCAAAGTGTAATACAGATCAACCTTGATCTTCCTATCCTGGTTGATAGAGCAATTGATCTCGCATGCCACGAAGGTTATCCTGGTCATCATGTATATAATATGTTGCTCGAAAAAAATTTATATCACGACAAAGGCTGGGTCGAAATATCCTTATATCCTTTATACAGTCCTCAATCATTGATTGCTGAAGGAAGTGCAAATTACGGTATCGAAATCGCCTTTCCGGGCACAGAAGGTGCATCCTTTGCAAGACAAACACTTGTACCCTTAGCCGGTCTCGATACTACCCAGGTAGAACTATACTTCAAAACACTTTCGATAAAGTCGAAGCTGAATTATGCACGCAATGAGGCCGCGAGAGGGCTGTTAAACGGAACAATGGATGAAAAAGAGGCATTGCGCTGGCTCACTGATTATGCTTTAATGAGTAATGAGTTGGCTGCAAAATCGATCAGCTTTATACGCAAAAACCGTAGCTATGTGATCTGCTACAATTACGGCCAGGACCTCGTGCGAAATTATATTGAAGCAAAAGGAGGAACTGCTTCAGCTTCCGATAAACGATGGGAATTATTTGGATGGCTCCTCAGTAATCCAGTAACTCCGGTTGATTTATTGCAAGTAGACAACCAATAATTTTTTTTATTTCCTATGTGCAATCTATTTAAATTCTCAGCGAATCGGGTAATTTACGACGTAGGCACATAAGTACATTGGGTCACATACAGTTTACTTAACATTTTATCAGTATCATGAAAATCAAACTCATTCTTCTTCTTTGCTGTTTCTCCACCATTGCAGCCCAGGGCCAGGCAGATCTATTGATCAAAAATGGTCGCATCGTAGACGGTACCGGCAATTCGTGGGTCTATGGTGATATATCAATTAAAGATGGGAAAATTGCAGCGATCGGAAAACTCAACAATGTTACTGCTAACAAAACAATTGATGCAAAAGGATTGATCATTGCTCCAGGCTTTATCGACGTACATACACATATTGAAGGGGAGGAAAGAGCCAATCCTACGGCTGACAATTTCATTTATGATGGGGTGACGACAGTGGTAACAGGAAATTGCGGCGCCTCGAGGGTTCAAATCGCGCAATACCTGTCGATGATCGATAGCCTGAAGACATCCATCAATGTAGCTACCCTGATTGGACATAATGATGTGCGCAGAGCCGTATTGGGGAACAGCAATCGCGATCCTGATGAAGGAGAATTAAAAAAAATGGAAGAACTGGTTGAAGCAGCGATGCAGGAAGGGGCAGTAGGTCTTTCAACAGGCCTGATTTATATTCCCGGCGCTTACTCAAAGACGGGAGAGGTTCTAAGGCTTGCGCAAGTAGCCTCTAAATATAATGGCGTGTACGCATCACATATGCGAAACGAAGGCGATAGTGTGGTTCAGGCGATCAATGAAGCATTGCATATCGGCCGCGCGGCAAAGCTTCCGGTGGAGATTTCCCATTTTAAAGTGAGCGGTCAGCAGAACTGGGGGCGCAGCAAAGAAACGGTTGCCCTCATTGAAAAAGCAAGGCTCGAGGGAATCGATGTGACCATCGATCAGTATCCTTACACTGCCAGCAGTACCGCGTTAAGTACAATGCTTCCCGACGAGATACTTGCCGATGGAGCAGATTCCATTCGCACAAGACTTCAGCGACCGGAAGTAAAAAAATATGTAATTGAACAGATGTTGAAAAGCCTGAAAAGAAGAAAACAAAAGCACTTCAGTTACGCCGTAGTAGCTTTTCATCGCGCAGATAGCACACTAAACGGGAAAAGCATAGAAGAGATCAACCTTATCAAAGCGCGCAAACACAAAGCAAAATACGAAGCGGAAACAGTTATCGACCTTATGCTGGCTGGTGGGGCCGGAATGATTTTTCATGGGATGAGTGAAGAAGATGTCAAACGGATCATGAAATATCCTTATAACATGTTTGCCTCCGACGCAAGTATCAGGATCTTCAACCAGGGTGTACCGCATCCACGCGGTTATGGAACGAATGCAAGGGTATTGGGTAAGTATGTACGTGATGAAAAAGTACTGAGCCTCGAAGAAGCTATTCGCAGAATGACTTCGCTGCCGGCACAAAAATTCAGCTTATCCGATCGGGGCCTTCTGCGAACAGGAATGGCTGCAGATATCGTGATCTTTAACGAGAAGGAGGTGCAGGACCTTTCAACTTTTGAAAAACCACACCAATACGCAACAGGCTTTCAGTATGTGATCGTAAATGGAGGACTGGTTGTTGAGAATGGAAAACATACAGGCGTAAGAAGTGGAAAACCTTTATATGGTGCGGGATTTAAAAATAACCAATCCCTTTCGAAGGAGTAGGATATGTGAAGCCATTGTGTCCTTCTGTCTTCTTAAAATAAAAATCGTTGTATGTTTTTAACTCATGTTCCGGCGGCACGAATAAGCAAACACTTAACGACCCTGGTGGTCCTTCAATGCATAATAATTTTGTCTTTCTCCCAAACGCCTATTGCTATTGAACTTTACAGTTTTAGAAACCAATTTAAGACCGATGTAGAAGGTACCTTACAAAAAATAAGCAAGATGGGCTTTGATGAAGTAGAAGGTGTGAGCACATATGGTTTGTCCATTGATAGCTTCAATACTTTATTAAAAAAATATAATCTGACAACCGTTAGTTTCGGTGCCGAATTTTCTGAGCTTGAAAAAAATTCACAGGCGGTTGCGGAAAAAGCGAAAGCGCTGGGAACTAAATACGTCGTTTGTTTTTGGATACCACATAATGGAACAGAATTTACTATTGAGAATGCTAAGAAAGCTGTTGACGTTTTTAATAATGCCGGCAAAGTATTAAAGGAGAATGGAATTTCATTTTGCTATCATCCGCATGGATACGAGTTCAGGCCATACGAACAGGGAACGCTTTTCGACTACATGGTGAAGAACATGAAACCGAAATATGTCAATTTTCAAATGGATGTTTTCTGGATCAAACATACGGGCCAGGACCCGGTGGCATTACTGCAGAAATACAAAAAAAGATTTTTGCTAATGCATTTGAAGGACCGCAAACCAGGTACACCGGGTAATCAGAACGGCACGGCTGATGATGAAACGAATGTAATATTAGGAACAGGAGATGTAAACATTGCCGCGATCATGCAGGCAGCAAAAAAATCGCGAATAAAATACTACTTCATCGAAGATGAATCTTCAGGTGTGATGGAACAGGTGCCGCGTAGTTTGGCATACCTGAACTTTCTAACTACTGAGACAAAAAAGAGAGATCGAAAAAAATAGAATGTTATTTGCCACGGATTAACAAGGATTTAATCCCTGCCAATCCGTGTAATCCGCGGCAACCCTCTTTTAATCACTTATACCGTTACTAATAATTAATAAGCTTGTCAACAGAGTCATGCAATCTCGAATGAGCCATAAAATTTCTCTCTAACTCAATATTGAAAGGAACAGGTGTATCGAGCGATGCGCATCGCATAACAGGTGCATCCAAACAATCAAAACAGTTTTCACAAATCCACGCGGCAACCTCACCGCCAATTCCTCCTATCAATGTGTCTTCATGTAACAACAAGACCTTGCCTGTTCTCTGAACTGCTGCCCGGATAGCTTCATAATCCAACGGCAGTAATGTCCGCAAGTCGAGTATGTCTATTGAAACTTCAGGGTGCTCTGCAGAATAGTCTTCAGCCCAATGCACACCGATTCCATAAGTGATAATGCTGATATCTTCTCCTTCCTGCACATGCCTTGCCTTCCCAATCTGTACTTCATAGTATTCTTCTGGCACTGGTCCGCTCACGCTTCGGTACAAGGCTTTGTGCTCGAAATACATTACAGGGTTCGGATCATTGATCGCGGCGATGATTAGTCCTTTAGCATCTATTGGAGTTGAAGGATACACAACCTTCAAGCCGGGAGTGTGTATAAACCAGGCTTCATTGCTCTGGCTATGAAACGGCCCTCCGCCCACACCACCTCCAGTAGGCATCCTGATAACAACGTCTGCGTTCTGGCCCCACCGGTAGTGAATCTTTGCAAGGTTATTAATGATTTGGTTAAACCCAACCG
>Ga0126304_10000638_pt1 | contig 14927 bp, 13 predicted proteins | sample Plot25_FD_92538 | JGI IMG/M metagenome (GOLD analysis project Ga0126304, IMG submission 92538) | Serpentine soil microbial communities from UC McLaughlin Reserve, CA, USA - Plot25 | ecosystem: Environmental > Terrestrial > Soil > Grasslands | place: USA: UC McLaughlin Reserve, Lake County... | reverse complement strand
GGCCGATCGATGGGCTTCGTCAAGGCTGTCGCGCGAGGCTGGGCGGGCGCGCTCGCTCGTTGATCGAATCCCGCCGTCTGCACCTCGCCGGATCCATTTGCGGCCCGACGCGGCGCTGGCGCTCCGTTGTTGAATCCACCTGTCGTGACGGCGCCGGATCCGCTGGCGGCGCCGCGCGACGAGGTCGCCGCACTTCCGAATCCGCCGGTCGTGACAGCAGCTTCGGCCTGGCTCGTTCGCGCACCATTTGTCCGCTCGAAAAGGCCGGTCTCGGGACGTCTTTCGATCGGCCGTTCGAGCGCGGGCGCCGACGAGGGCACGAGCGGTGCCGGGACCGGCTCGACCAGCTTGGCGACGATTGGCGCGACAGGAAGCGGCTTTGGCACTTCCGCCCTAACTGGTTCGCGCATCGGCCGCGGCGCGGTTGGCGGAGCAGGAAGGCGTGGCGCCACGACACGGGTCGACGGCAACTTCACCAGTTCGGTCGCCGGCAAGATGAACACCATCTTCGACTGCATGCTCGGCGTCGACGGTTCCTCCGACGCACGAATCGGGACGACGATCAGGACGACCACGACGATGGCGTGCAACACGACACTGAGCCACAGACCGGTGGTCCAACTGCCGTGCGGGCGTGTGTTCAATCGTGCGTCGACGAACAGAACTGACATGTGTCGTACAGAACCGAAATGCCGAAGCGTGCAGCTGCAGCGACGTTGCTGTTTGGGGAGTTCTGACAGCAAGCGAGGTGCCGTCGAAAGGATGGTACGGGTATGAGTTTTCAGCGCTGCGTCACGGAGACAACACCACGGGGCCGGTGCCCAGCCAGATGGGCAGGGCTAGCAGAACAAATGTCGCGACGATGATGAGCACATACACCGCGATCTTCCGTCGCCGAGACTGCATGCGATTCTCACCCGCGCCGCGCGAGATACGCTTCGCAAGACTCATGGTGAGATTGGACACCACGCATGGCGAATAAGCTCCGTAGCGCAGCTTCGCTCGGCGATGATCATCGGCGCCGATGCGGGGCGCACAACGGTGTGCAGCTGTCCCTGTCGATCGCGTTGCTCGGCTTATCCTCGACGATCCGTCCGCGCGTAGTCGCGTTCTCTTGCGGTGAGCCGGACGTGACGGGCTACCGCAGATGCCGCGGGCGAACGAAATACCTGATCGGTCTTTAGGTCGCGCTCGCACCGGAGCGCCGCTCGTCGGCAAACTTCGATCACGACATCGACAGACCACGGACGATGCTTCGCCGTCTAAGTGCAGCTGCCCGCATTGTGCTTAGCGTGTCGGGTTGTCACGTCAGCCGAAGGCCGTGTAGTGCTTGGGGTCGTCTGCACCGCACGGCAGTTGCCGGCCGCGGTATGTAGGAAGCGTTGGAACCATGTTGCATAGCTTGACCAGGCGAGGTCGGGTGGTGGTCCTGCTGGCAGTCCTGAGCGTTGTTGCCCTGGTACTCGTCGCCAGGTGGCTGAACGCGACAAAAGTTGGCGGACAGGGGCCTGCTGAACCGTTCCGAATCGCCGGCAACTTCTACTACGTCGGGGCGAGCGACGTCGCGGCCTTCCTCATCACCGGGCCCGAGGGCCACGTCGTGCTCGATGGCGGCTATCCCACGACCGCGCGGTTGATCATGGCGAGCATCGCGAAGCTCGGCTTCGACATCAAGGACGTCAAAGTGCTCCTGAACTCGGAGCCGCACCCCGATCACGGTGGCGGGCTGACGGTGCTCCAGCAGGCGTCGGGTGCCCAGTTGTGGGCCAGCGACGCGAGCGCCGACTCCCTCGCCTCCGGCGGCGACGACCCCGACGCCGTCCTGCCACTGAGGGCTCTCACTTGGATCGGCGTGGTCGGCTACCCGCCCCCGCGCGTTGACCATCGGTTCAAGGACGGCGACACGATTCGAGTTGGACCGATTGCGCTGACCGCGCACGTGACCGGCGGCCACACGCGCGGGTGCACCTCGTGGTCGTTTCGGGTCCGCGACGGCGTCCGCATGCTGAACGTCGTAAGCGCGTGTGACCTCGGGGTGCTGGCAATCTCACGGTATCCAGAACAAGAGGCAGACCGCGAGCGCAGCATCCGCGTGCTCCGCGGCCTTCCGGCCGACATCTGGGTGACGTGTCATGCACGATGGTGGGGCAGGTACCGCAAGTTCGTCGCGAGCACCACGGCCAAGAACCCCGTGGACCCGTTCATCGACCCCGAGGGCTACCGCGCATTCATCGATGCCGCCGAAGCGGAATTGCGTCAAGGGCGGGTGCACTAGCAGCACGACGCCGCGCTGTAGTGGAAGTATTTTTGGGTAGCGGTACGCGGTTATGCGCGATGGGGCGACGCCGAGAACCTGGAATTTGTCGTCTGGATGGACCTTGATAGCCTCATCGAACTCGCGTTCGACAGAACACCGACGCCGGCGGAAGTCGAGGAACTGGCAAGCTTTGAGCGCATCCCTGTGGAAGAACTGCTGGACCGGTTTTCCCGGCGTGTCGCCGAACAGTATTTCGACGGAGCTTATAGCTTGGTGACGCCGATATGGCGATGAACCCATCTGTTCGCGTGGGCGGCGGCGCGTGAGAGCAGGCTGCACCTTCGCGGTCGTGGAGTATCCGCGCGACTCTGACGAAGCCGAGCGGCTGATGTGTCCGTCGGATGGAGGATTGAAGCTTTTCTTGGTACCGGTACAGGGGTTGTGAGAAAGGTGTTCCCACGAGAACGTGGCAATTCGAAGGAATCGCGGCGTGACTCCATCGGCAGCGGGTTGCTCGGTACCGGCTCATGAATCCGCCTTCGAGCCGTCGAAGGTATAGACTCTTCAGTCTCCCGCATAACTATTGGTCCAGCGCCGGCATGAGCTCGAAGGTCCCACGTCGAGACATCGTGGACGAGCCCGACAGGAGATAACGACATGCGACAGTTCTTCCGGATGGTGAGCTTGGTCGTCGGTCTCGCCGTGTTCGGGGATTTTGCTTACGCGCATCACAGTCAGGCGGGTATCTTCGATTCAAGAAAGACAATCGAAGTCACCGGCGTCGTCAAGTCCGTGTCGTGGCGCAACCCGCATGGACAGATCCTCCTGTCCGTGAGGGATGAGAAAGGCGCGGAGACCATCTGGAATGCTGAAACAGCGTCGATCAGCATTCTGCGGAATCGCGGCGTAGAAGGGAGCCCGATTCGCGTCGGCGATCGTGTGACGATCGCGGGCTCGCCTTCGATACGCGCCCGACCCGAGATTCTTGCGCGCAGCATACTGCTGCCGGACGGCAACGAGTTCAACTTCGGGGCGGCCACCCCCTACTTCGCAGCCGGGAAAGCCGGGCGTCTGGCCGGGGGTGTCAAGATCGCCGGCGATGTCGCTGCCGCGAAAGCCAAGGCCGACGGTCTGTTCCGCGTTTGGTCGACGATCATGAGTGACCCCGCCGCGTTTCCGATGTTCAAGGGGGGCTATCCGCTGACCGCCGCCGGGAAGGCCGGGCTTGCGAAATGGAATCCGCGCAACAACGTCCTCCTGAAATGCGGCACGAAGGGCACACCGCTCATCATGATTTCTCCGCTGCCGATGGATTTCAGCAGGGAGGGTGACAAGATCGTCATGCGGCTCGAAGAGTACGACTCGATGCGCACGATCCACATGAATCCGAAGGCGGTGGCGCCCGCGGCGCACACATTATTCGGCTTTTCGCGCGGACGTTGGGAAGGTACGACGTTGGTGGTCGAGACCGATCACATTGCGGCTGGCTACTTCGATCACGAGGGCACGCCACAGAGCGATCAGATCAAGACGGTCGAGCGCTTCATCCCGAATGCGGATTACAGCCGTCTCGACTACATCCTGACGACAACGGATCCCGTCAACTTCACGAAGCCCTTCGACCTCAAGCGGTACTTCGTGTGGAAGCCTGAGAACCGGGTCCACCCGTATGAATGCCTCGATCGCTTCGAGCCCGGCAAGTAATCGCGCGCGGGCAACGGCAGCCTCGACAACAGCGCGAAGATTGTCGGGCGTCTGCCTCGCGATGTGGTCGTCGATTTCGGCCCGCAGGAGCGCCTCGTCCCGCGCCGACCTCGTGGCACGAGGTCAACCGCCGCACGAAGCGCCTCACTGTCTTCATTTCAAATCCTGAGCTTTCGCGGCGAAGAATCGTTCGATGATCGCCGTCGTCTGTTCCCAGCTCCGCGCTTCCGCCTGGAGCTGCTTACGGCCCTGCCGTGTCAGCCGATAGAAGCGCGCCTTGCGATTGTTCTCGGATGCGCCCCATCCGGAGGCGATCGACCCTTCCTGCTCCAGCTTGAGCAGCACTGGGTAGAGCGTCCCTTGATTGACGGTCAGGAGATCCCCGCTGATCTGCTCGATTCGGCGGGCGATTCCGTATCCATGCAGGGGGCCCAGCACATCCAGTGTCTTGAGCACCATCAGCGCCAGCGTGCCCTGTCGAACATCGGTGTCCTTCATCTGTCTATTGGGTTTACAACAGGAAGAATGGCATTCTTCCTTTGGGAGAGCAACAGGGCGTTCGCCTGGCTCGCTTCAGGCTGCGGTGGGGGTGGAGATGCGCGACGGGCATCAGACGCGCTTCGCGCTTTACTCTTCCACTTCTTCACTTTGAACTTGAAATGGTACCGGTACGGGGATTCGAACCCCGGTTTGATGGCTGAGAACCACCCGTCCTAACCCCTAGACGATACCGGCTCCTAGCAGGACCTTGTATTTTACTCTGTCAACTCCCAACTACCAACTCCCAAGTCCCAACCACTCCCAAGGCACCACGTCCCGACTCCACCCGTCAATTGGGAGTTGGGAATTGGTCGTGGTTGGTCGTTGGAAGTTTGGAATTGGGAGTTCGCGTTAGCGCCGAGCCACGCCGCGCGTGTCCCGGTAGCCTGCCTCGTAGCCCTGGCGGAAGCCAGACCGATAGTTGTTCTGATACGCGTCCTTCGATCCGTAGCTGCGCTCGTAGCCGTTATCAGCGTCCTTGTAATCGCCGTGACGGACGGGGTCGTAGCGATCGCGATCGTGGCCATCATCGCGGCCCTTCTCCCAGCCGTCGCTGTAGCCGCGTGCGAATGCCGGATCCTGATACCCGCGCGTGCGGCCAGGCCCGCGATCGTAAATGTCGTCGCGGCGGCCCTGATAGATCCGATCATCGCGATAGATCCGGTCGTCGCGCTGATAGCGGCCATTGCCATTGCCGCGCGCGTTGTAGTAGCCCTCGCGATAGCCGGACGAGAAACCGCGACGGAACTCGTTGCGGTATCGGTCGCGATCACCATAGCGACTGTTGTAGCCGTCATCGGCGTCGCGATACACGCGCTCACGTTGCGGCTCGAATCGCCGGCCGTCTCTGGCGTCATCGGCGCCGTGCCGAACACCTTGCCGATAGCCACGCTCGAATGGTCCGTTGTTCTGCGCCGCTGCCGGTGTCGCAAGCAGTGCGCAGGTGATCGCCGCAAAGAGCCAGTGAGCCCAGCGTCTAGCACCCATTGTCGTTGTCTCCCCCCGCTGGCATACCTGGCATGGCTGCAAACGACACGCCACTGCGCCGGTTGAGATTTTCGGCGCGAATCACGCGGCTCTTGTGGGCGACCTGTCCTCTACCTAGTCCGACCAGATGAGGACGCGGTCTCCATTGGGCGTGTGGTCATCAACCAGCAATGCCGGACCGTAACCCTCGATATCGGCCACGCGCAGCGACGTAGAAAAAGAAAGGCCAGACGCGTTCGGCTCAGCCTTCAGACGAAACAAACCATCCCTCATCCGAAGGAGCGAAAATGGCAGGTCGATACGCGACATCCGCTCCGCGCCGCGGTCCCAGCGCAGGATGTGCAGCGTCTTCAGCGTGTCGGCCGGCTGTGTCTCCGGCGGGCGACGCAGGAGAACCGGACCATCGCGAAGAGTGACCACCGGCCCGGAATCGCCGAAACGCGCCCGAACATCGTCGAAGGACCTGGTTGCAGCGGCCTCGTTCATCGACACGTTCTCCACGAGCGACCTGACGATCCAGATCCCCGCGCCTGCCACTGCGATCGCGAGGACGCCGGCGATGGCGACGATTGCCAGGAGGATCGTTTTCTGTTTCTTGGTCATTGCGTGACTCCCGCGACCGAGTGACGGTGCTACGTTAGACCCCGATAGGCAACGAATGATTCGAGTGATCACAACCATCGACGCGCACGTGGGCGGTCAGCCGCTTCGCCTCGTCGTGGACGGCGTGCCGCGTCCGCACGGCAAGACCTCTGCGCGGCAACGCGAATGGTGTCTCAAGCACGCCGACGCCTACCGCCGCGCCCTCGTCAACCCGCCGCGCGGGCACACCGACATCACCGCTGCACTCATTACTGATCCGTCAACGCTTCACGCCAACGCCGGCCTTGTATTCATGGACGCTGGGGGTTATCCGTCGATGAGCGGTCATGCGGTGATTGCCGTCACGACGATCGCCTTGGAGCGGCGTCTCGCGCTCGCGCACCCGCCTGGCAACGGCGAAGAGCGGCTCGTCTTCGACACGCCGGCGGGTGCTGTGCACGCCCGCGCCCGGCTCGAGCTGCATGGCGACGCGCGATCGGTCGACTCGGTGGCGGTGACCAACGTGCCCGCATTCGTTCACGCTCCCGCGGTTCCCGTCCTCGTCGGCCGACGGGATCTGCGTGTCGACATCGCGTTCGGTGGAGCGTTCTACGCGATCGTCGACAGTGAGGCCACGGGCGTGCCGCTCGATGCGGCGCACGTGCCCGAGTTGCGGCGACTGGGCGCCGACATCAGCGCGTCGGTGAATGCCACTCATCGCCCGGCGCATCCCGCCGACAACACGATCTCTGGCGTCGCCGGCGTGATCTTCACCGGCCCGGCGCTCGATCCCGAAGCGCATCTTCGTAACGTCATGGTGCGAGCCTCAGGGTCTGTCGATCGATCGCCCGGCGGCACGGGCACATCTGCGGTGATGGCCGTCCTCGATGCGATGGGACTGCTGCCGGATCACCAGGCCTTCGTGCACGAAAGCCTCTCCGGTGCGCTCTTCCGCGGCCGCCCGCTGCACCGCACGATCGTTGCTGACTTTCCGGCGCTCGTCACGGAGATCGAAGGCTCGGCCTGGATTACGGGGGAGCACACGTTCTTTCTCGATGATGACGACCCGTTTCGGGAGGGTGGAACTTTTTGATCGATCGCGTCGGTTCCGAGGGTTCAGGAAGTTCAATGGGTCCGGCGGCTGGCGTTCGCACGAAGAGATCGTGCCGCTCCAGCGGCTGTGTAAGCGGGCCTCGAAAGCGGCGACTGGCTTGATCGCCTCCTGAACAGAACCCATTGAACCCATGGAACCGGATTGACTACCCAGTACAATTCCGTTCGATGAACGCTAGGACCCTCCGAGTAGCGCTAACAGCGATGGTGCTTGTGTGCGCAAGTAAGGCGGCCGCGCATCCCGCGCCGTTCAGCTATCTCGACATCGCCTTCCGCGATGGCAATATCGAAGGCTCACTCACCGTTCACGTGATCGATATCGCGCACGAGCTCGACGTCACACCTGCGGAGCGCGTGCTCGATCCAGAGTTCCTGACGCGCGAACGGCGGCGCATTCTCGACGTGCTCACGCCGCGTATCTCACTCACCACGGATCGGCCGCTCACGATCGAGTGGGGAATGCTTTTGCCGATGAAAGAGGAACTCGCATTGCGGTTGATGTACCGCATTCCGAATGAGCATCCCGGCTCACTGACCGTCGACACAAACCTCTTCCCGTACGACCCGATCCACCAGACGTTCATCAACATCTACGAGGACAACGATCCCGCGCCACGGCAGCAGGTGATCTTCAACGCCAGCACGGAACCGCACACCTACTACCTGGGGACCACCCAGGGTGCAATTGCGGTGATGAAGACGTTCATCCCTTCAGGGACGCATCACATTCTGATTGGGCCCGATCACATCCTCTTTCTGATCGGTCTGCTGCTCCTCGGCGGCAGCTGGATGGCGCTGGTTCGTATCGTCACGGCGTTCACGATCGGCCACAGCATCACCCTGTCGCTGGCCGCGTTGAACATCTTCTCGCCGCCGGCGAGCATCATCGAGCCGGCAATCGCATTGAGCATTGTGTTCGTCGGAGCCGACAACCTCGTGCGTGGTGACGGTCGTGATCTGCGCGCGTGGGCGGCATTGACGTTCGGCCTCGTGCACGGCTTCGGCTTCGCGAACGTGCTGCGTGAGTTTGGCCTGCCACGTGAGGCGCTGGGATGGTCGCTGTTCTCGTTTAATTTCGGCGTTGAGATCGGTCAGCTGGCGGTGGTGCTTGCAGTCGCCACTGTGCTGACCGCGATCAGGCGACGGAGTGACGTATTAGGTGCCAGGGTCGCGGTTGCTGGATCAGTCCTGGTGATCGCCGCCGGCACTTATTGGTTCGTTCAGCGAGTGTTCTTCCCCACGGGCGCTTGACTGGCTCACAGCCAACGCTTCCACCAGACCGCCGATAACGAGACCTGATGATCGAAGTCAGGCCGGCCGAATCCTTGACGTGCGCGATGGTCGGCTCTGAGCGTCAGCTCCGGGGTGAGACGGAACCCCAACGTCTCCTCGATTCCCTTGAGATGCTGCTGGTTGAGCGTGAGTAACGGTGTCAGTGCGGGCGCCGACATGCGCTCGACGCGGCCGGCGACGAACCACCGCGGCGTCAACGTCTGCTGTCCCTGCACGTACCAGCCTGTGGCGACGGTGTCGTCGGCGGAGGTTTCCATCGTATCCCGCACCCATTCGCCAAGCAGCTTGGTGTAGCGGAATGAAAACTCGGTTTCGATCGTGACGATCGTGGCGTCGCGGTTCTCGGTGACGGTCGGACTCTCGTTGGCGCGTTGCCATCCCCCATGCGTCACCGACGCGCCGACTCGCAGGCCGACGAATGGCGTCACGCCGCCACCGATGACGACGTTGTCGAAACGCGGCGGGTTCGTGCTGGCGAAAATGCGTCGGGTGCGCAATGGCGACGTATCGATCACGGCCGCTCGGGCGTCCCAGTGATCGCCTGAGACCGTGGCGTTGGCGCCGAACGCGTAGACGGCTCCGAGCAGTGTCGCGCGAGGACCACCGACTTCCGTCGCGGGCAGCGGCTGAAACAGCGAGGCCGGGAGCGAGACGGTGGGGTTGAGCTGTGGCCGGAGCATCAGATTCGAAAGACCGATCGGCGATGGGATCAGTCCGGCGTCCACGCGCAGCCCGATCGGTCCGGGCCGTTGATACCTGACGGCGGCGATCCAGATTTGCTTGTTCCACTCGCCTGACGGCTGACGCATCGCCCAGGGGCGGAGCATGCCCTCGAACCCGCCGCCCAGGCCGACGCTCATTTCTGCGTCGACAATCACCCCGGTCGCGTCACCACCGTTGAATGTGCGCGTTTGATCGAACGATGCAGCGGTATCAGCGGCAACCGTCGAAGGGCGAGCAAGCTGGCCCGCGCTGGCGGCGCCCGAGATGAGGATGACCGTGAGAAACGAGAGTACTGTTCTCACGCTTCCACTTTAGGCCGAGGCCTCCCGGCCAAGCAACGCCTGCAGCTGACGCTCCGGCGCTGAGGTGGACTGCGCCAGCGCATCGCGCAGTGCGTCAACGGAGGCGGAATCGAACTGTGTCCCGGAGTAGCGCTGTAACTCGACCAGCGCGACCGCCGCGGCGCGTGCCGGCCGATAGGCACGAGCGCTGGTCATGGCGTCGAACGCATCTGCGACGTGCACGATGCGCGCGTCGAGCGGGACGTTATCGCCGAGCAGACCAAACGGATAGCCTTTGCCATCCGGACGCTCGTGGTGCAGTTCGACGATCGCCAGGTGGGGCTCGAGGAACGGCACCTTGCGCAGGATGCGTGCGCCAAGACCGGGATGGCGCCGGATTTGCTCGAATTCGTCCGCCGACAACGGTCCCGGCTTTCGCAGGATGTGATCGGCGACACCGATCTTGCCGATGTCGTGCAGCAGTGCGCCGAGCCGGATGATGTCCACTTCCGCCTCGCTGAGTTGCAGATGGCGTGCGATCAGCACCGACAGCGCGCTCACGCGCTCGGAGTGGCCGGCTGTGTACGGGTCTCGCGCATCGAGTGCGGCCGCCAGTGCGCGAATGGCGCCGAGATACGCAGACTGAGTCTCGGCTTCGGCGGCCGTCAATCCGCCCATCAGCTCGTTGAACGCAGTGGCGAGCGCATCGAGCTCCCGACTTGTCCCCGCGACCTCCAGCGTCCGTCCGAAGTCTCGTGCTGCGGTCATCGTGGCGATGTCGCCGGCGACGCGCTTGATCGGATCCGTCAACGTGCGCGCGAGCCACAAGCTGCCAATCGCGGCGAGCACGAATCCGCCCAGGGCCACCGTGCCGAGCGCCACCATTGCCTTGCTCGTCGCTTCGCGGGCGGCGGCATCGATTGAGGTCAGCGAATAGATCCGTACAGGACCAGAGGCCAACAGAGTCCGGATCTCGTACTGCTCACCGTTCAAGCGGGCCGCGTCGCTCGGCTCGTCTTCGCCGATGACGAGATCACGCGTGACCTGTTCAGGCACCGTGCTCGCGATCGCCTCGTGGTTCACAGTGATGACGATGCCAGTGGAAGACAAATCGGCGAGCACCTCGGCATACGCCTTGTCGAGACTGGTGCCGAGGACAAGTGTGCCCACCTCGCGGTTGTCGAGACGGAGCGGAACACCAGAGACACGGAATGCGCCATCCGCGACGACGGCCACCGTCTGAAAGGTGCCCGACGGTCGATTCGCAAGCGTGACGCGCTCATTCGCAGGCCAACGCTGCCGCGACGTGCCGGCACTCGCAAAGACGCGGCTCTCACCGTCGAGAATCGCGAGCACGCTTGCCGCCGTCACCGCCGCCAGTTTCTCGAGCTCCCGTGTGACGGTCTGTTGCGCCTCGAGGCGCTGCTCGTAATTCGATGCCAGGCGCGCTTCGGTCGTGTAGGTATCGAAGGCCGCCTTGAGCGTCGGGTTCTCCGCCAGCGTTGCGGTGGTCGCGAGCTGATCGCGGTCGCGCCGCGCCTCGAACGCGGTGAAGATGCGGGAGCTGGCTTCGAGCTTGGCGGTTTCTGCATCGCGCATGCGATCGCGCGCGTCAACGATGAGGACGATGAAGACGATGGAGAGGATGATGGCGACCGTGATGAAGGTCACCGCGACGGTCTTCGCAGCGAGACCGGGTGGACGCTTCACTGCGGCGGCACCGGAAGCACAAAGTCCGCCTCTGTCGTACGTCCGGATTCGACGCGAAGCGGCACTGTCGTGTCGCCGAGACGTTCATGCCACGCGGTGATGTCCCGTTGTCCTCGCGGGACGTTCGGCAGCTCGAAGCGGCCGTCCTCGTCGACCATCGTGAACCAGGGATGGTTGAACACCATGATGGTCGCGGTCATGTGCGAGTGAATCTCGCAGAACACCTTGACGACCCCGGGCTTGGTGACCCGCACGGATTTCGACTCGCCGCGCGGGAATCGTCCCAGGTTGAATGTCTTGACGCGCGACAGCGAGAAGACGTTGTGATAGATCGGGTCGTCGTTCGGAAACTGCACTTCGGATCCCACGGGCACGGCCACCACGCGGGGAATGAAATTCTCGTCCCGCTGCCGAATCTCCACCACCGTCGGCTCGGTCGAGCGCGCGGGGGCGTTCTTCAGGAACACGACAACGTGCCGCAGTTCGGAGACGGGGGCGAGAACGGCTTGTCCGACGGCGCGTGTGGCATACGCCGCCGACGGACGGCGGGCGCTGACAGGGATCCCAATCTCGACACGTCCGCGTACAGAGGCCCCCTGCTGCGCCGTGGAGCCCGTCCCACCGCTTCCAGCGAGCCCGGTCAGGCACACCGCCACCAAGAGCGTGCGTACCCCGCGGACGTTCATTCTGTGCATTCTACAGAAGGTTGCCTCCCGCTGGTCCTCCTACTCTCCTGATATCGTTCGGTCCATGTTGGGCTTTATGGTTGCGATGACGTTACTCGGCTCGGCCGATACCCAGCCCCCGGCCACCCCCGGCCCAGGCGTCTCCGAAACGCTCGCCCGGGAGCGCGCGGCCGCGATTCGGGACCTGAAATACGAGCTCTCATTCACGATTCCGGCAGACCGGAAGACCGCCGTTCGCGGACGATCGATCGCGCGCTTTTTGCTTGAGAAACCTCATCGGGTGGTCTTTGATTTTGCGCAACCGTCCGAGCGGCTGACCCAGGTTCGCGCCGCGGGTCGTGTGATCGCGCCCAGTGTTGCGGACGGGCACATCGTCATCCCTGCCGAGATGACTCAGGCCGGCGCCAACGACATCGAATTCGAATTCGTGGCTGCCGACGATGCCCTCAACCGCAACGACGAGTTCCTCTACACGCTATTCGTGCCCGCGCGAGCCCGTCTGACGTTTCCATCCTTCGACCAGCCTGATCTGAAGGCACGGTATCGCCTGACGCTCATCACGCCTGAGGGCTGGCAGACGGTAGCCAATGGCGCGGAGATTGCGCGCACGCCGTCGGCGGGTACGGTCACGACGACATTCCGCGAGACCCAGCCGCTGCCGACGTATTTATTTGCGTTCGTTGCCGGCAAGTTCTCCGTCGAGACCGCGCAGCGCGACGGTCGTGTGTTACGCATCTTTCATCGCGAGACCGACGTGGCCAAAGTCGCGCGCAATCGCGATGCGCTCTTCGATCTCCATGCCAAGGCCCTCGACTGGCTGGAGGACTACACCGACATCAAGTATCCGTGGGGCAAGTTCGACGTCGTGCTGATTCCGTCGTTTCAGTTCGGCGGCATGGAGCACGCCGGCGCGATCCTCTATAACGCGGCGAGCCTGATGCTCGACGAATCGGCGACGCAGAATCAGCTGCTCGAGCGGGCGAGCGTCATCGCGCACGAGACGGCGCACATGTGGTTTGGCGATCTCGTCACGATGCGCTGGTTCAACGATGTCTGGATCAAGGAAGTGTTCGCGAACTTCATGGCTGCGAAAATCGTGAACCCGTCGTTTCCTGAGGTGAATCACGAGCTGCGTTTCCTGCTCGCTCACTATCCATCGGCGTATCAGGTGGACCGCACGGCGGGGACGAACGCGATCCGGCAGGAACTGGGTAACCTCGACGAAGCCGGCCAGATGTACGGGCCGATCATTTATCAAAAGGCGCCCATCGTCATGCGACAGCTGGAGCTGATCGTCGGCGAGCGCCGGTTCCGCAACGGGTTGCGTGAGTATCTGAAGCGCTATGCCTACCGCAATGCTACGTGGCTCGATCTGGTGCGCATCATCGACGACCGAACCCGGGAGAACATCGTCGAGTGGAGCCGCGCGTGGGTCGAAGATCGCGGCCGGCCTGAGTTTACGACCGCCGTGCGGATTGGTGAGGAAGGCCGTCTCGAGTCGATCACGATTACTCAGAAGGATCCGATGACGCGCGGGCTGGTCTGGCCGCAGCGGCTCCGTGTCACGCTTGGATATGACACGTCTCTGAAGGACCTGCCCATTTACGTGATGGGTACCGAGACCGTCGTCAAGGACGCGAGAGGCTTGCCTGTGCCGCGGTTCGTGCTGCCGGCGGGAGGCGGACTCGGTTACGGGCTGTTCGTGCTCGATGAGGGAAGCCGCGATTACCTGCTGCAGCACATTGAAGGTATTTCCGACGCGTTGACGCGCGGCGCAGCCTGGGTGACGCTGTGGGACAACTTGCAGGCGTCGCGTGTCGGCGCGTCGCCGCTCCTCGACGCGGCGCTCCGCGCGCTGCCGCGCGAAGACGATGAGCAGAACGCGCAGCGAGTGCTGGCGTATGTCACACGGGTGTTCTGGCGTTTCCTTCCGCCAGACGAGCGCACCGCTCGTGCACCCGCACTGGAAGCAGCGCTCAGGTCAGGGCTGGAACGCGGCCGCACGCAGAGCGAGAAGGCGGCCTGGTTCAACGCCTATCGCGATGTGGTACTGACTCCAGACGGCGTCGCCTGGCTGACGCGCGTGTGGAAGCGCGAGCAGACGGTCCCCGGCTTGCGCCTGGCCGAGCCCGACGAAATTGCGATGGCGATGGAGCTCGCCGTTCGCGAGGCGCCGGGGTGGGACGAGGTCCTCAACGCGCAGATCGAGCGAACGCAGAATCCGGATCGCAAGGCACGACTGGCATTCGTGGCGCCGGCACTGTCCGCTGATCCCGCGGTGCGCGAGCGTGCGTTCGCGCGGTTCCAATTGGTCGAGAACCGCCGGCGTGAGCCGTGGGTGCTCGAGTCGCTGCAGTACTTGAATCACCCGTTGCGCGAGGAACACGCCCGAAGGTTCGTGCGGCCGGCGCTCGATCTCCTGCGGGAGATTCAGCAGACCGGCGACATCTTCTTTCCGACGCGTTGGATGGATTCGACGCTCTCGGGACATCGATCCCCGGAGGCGGCGAAGACGGTGCGCGAATTCCTGGCGAGTCACCCGCAATATCCACAGCGGTTGACGTGGACGATCCTCACGTCGGCGGACGAATTGTTTCGTGTAGCGGGATCCTGACGTTCGTAGGGGCGACGCATGCGTCGACCCTAGGACTCAGCTCTGCACCCAGAGCTTCGGCTTGCCGGTCCCGTCGTCGGAGCCCTTGATGTACCAGTTCTTCCCCTGTGGGTCGTGATCCATCGTCGTCATGAAATCAAACGGCGCCTGGAACTCGATGTAGTCAAAACCTGTCTCGGAGGCGAGCAGCTGATGCCATTCGCCGGCAGGAATCAGCACCAGGCTTCCGGGACCCACAGGCAAGCTTCCGGTGTCGTGCTTCACCTCGCCGGTGCCTTTCTCGATGAAGTAGAAGTGCTCCGGGGTGACCGGGCTCGTTTTCGACGCCTGATGCACGTGGCGTGGCGAATAGGCGCGCGGCGCGTACTGCATCCGTCCGATTTGCAGGTCCCACGCGCTCGAGAGTCCGGTCTCCTTGTTGACCCAGAACGTTCGTT
>Ga0126304_10000637_pt1 | contig 14929 bp, 10 predicted proteins | sample Plot25_FD_92538 | JGI IMG/M metagenome (GOLD analysis project Ga0126304, IMG submission 92538) | Serpentine soil microbial communities from UC McLaughlin Reserve, CA, USA - Plot25 | ecosystem: Environmental > Terrestrial > Soil > Grasslands | place: USA: UC McLaughlin Reserve, Lake County... | reverse complement strand
TGGACGGACTGGGAGAGCCTTGGTCACAAGACCCTGGCCGTGAACGTCTCCGATCTCGCCGCCATGGGCGCGATTCCCCGGCTTGCCGTCATATCGTTGGGGCTGAATGGAGATGAGAGGGTAGACGATCTCCTGGCACTATACCGAGGGCTAGGAGGACTCGCACGGCGGCTCGGGATGACCATCGCCGGTGGCGACATCGTCCGCTCTCCAGGCGGGTTGATCCTACATGTCACCGCGCTCGGCGAAACTCGAGCCCGGCGCGTGCTGACCCGGTCAGGAGCGAAGGCTGGCGATTTGATAGGCGTGACGGGCACACTCGGGGCATCAGCCGCGGGTCTGCGATTACTCGAGCTCGCGACTGACGACCCGCGGCGCCGCGCCACCACGGCTGATCAGCTCATCGGCGCTCACCTGAGACCTGAGCCGCGAGTGGCGCTGGGCACCGCGCTAGTCGACGGCGGAGCCACCTCGGCTATGGATCTCAGCGACGGACTCTTTGGAGATTTGCCCAAGATCCTTGCTGCAAGCGGGGTCACCGCGCGATTGGACGAAGGCACTATTCCAGTCGCCGCCGCTGTGCGGGCGTTGTTTCCCGACGACTGGCTCGATCTCGCGTTGCGGGGCGGCGAGGATTACGAGCTGCTCTTTACAGCACCGCACCACGCGTGGGACGCGATCGAGGCCGCGGCGCGGGAGGCGGGTGGAATGGTGACGGCGATCGGTGAGATGGGGCCTCGCGGCTCAGGCACGTTGCAGATAGAGCTTGTGGGTCGCGACGGCGAACGGCACACGATGCCCCGAGGAGCATATGACCACTTCGGCGAGGGCTGATCGTCTGGTTGTCTTTGGGCGGCTCAGGCTGTGCGAGACCGAGCCAAGATGCCGGAGAGATCCATAGCCTCGGTCATGATCGGAAAAAGGTCGGTGTTTTCAATCTCACCAGTCAGTCGCTCCGCACCGGGACCGGTCGAGGTGATCGGAACTGGCGCCGGGGTGTGACCAGTGGTAGCCCAGCCAACGACAAATCCGTAATCCGCGTCTGCCACCGGGAATGGACCGTCCTCGCCAGCGAGCATCGTGTCAAGCAGCCCACCTCCTGGCTCGTACGGGTACGGCTGGTCTTGCGACCCGGCCACCGCAAGACCACCGCATTCATGGTCCGCCGTGACGACGATCAGGGTATCCGGGGTGCGTTCGGCAAATGCCAACGCGACTTGCACGGCGCGGTCTAACTCGAGTACGCCCTTGAGCATCAGGGGCGCGTTATTGCGGTGCGCCATGCGGTCGATTGCCGATTCCTCGACCATCAAGAAGAAGCCATTTGGATTTTTAGCAAGGGTTTCGATTGCCGCGGATGTCAGATCGGCCAGGGCGACAGGTGGATCGTAGACGGCGCCGAAACCCTCCGCGCTCTGTACAAAGAACTCCTGAGCGGCAAACAGGCCGAGCAGCGGACCTGCTATCTCTCGCCGGCGGCGGTCCAGGCTCGCGCTCAACCCCGCGGCATCGGTCACGAATTCGTACCCCAGTCGGTGCGCCATCGACACGAGATCGCCGTCAGATCCGACTCCATGACCTGTCGTACCAAACGCGAGTGCCTGCGGTAACGGCGCCCCATATGGGTACCAGTGAGCCGCGCCGCCGCCCAGAATGACATCGACCCCAGTGCGTTCGATGTACTGACGCGCGACCTCGCTCTGGTCAGCGCGGTGCGGCACGTGCGCGGCGAAGGCAGCTGGTGTGGCGTCGGTAATCTGGCAGGTACTCACCAACCCGACAGACCGCCCTGAGGCTTTAGCGAGCTCGAGAATGGTCGTTCGCTCTTGCCCATTGAAATCGATCGAGACAGAACCGTTGAGAGTTTTCACTCCGGTGGCGATTGCCGTTGCTGCCGCGGCGGAATCAGAAACGAAGGACGAGGGATCGGAGGTCGTAGTCCCCATATGGCCGAAGTGTGGGAGGCGGTCCATCGCAAGTCGGCCGTTGCGACCGACGGCAAGCAGCTGCGCGGCGAAGCGATGCGCCTGGCCCATACCGTCGCCGATGAGCAGGATGACATTGCGAGCGATGGGCGAATCCTCAATTTCGACGAGCCGCAGACCGGACACGATTGCCTTTCACGTGGGATGTGAGCCGGAGCGCGAAACTGGCCTCGCCGTCGCAACGGCGGGGCCAGCATCGGCACGATCGATATTCTGCCAACAGTATCGGCCGAACTGATCGTGCTGTCGAGTCTCGGTCGGGGACCGGCGACTTCAGGTTGAGGTCAAGGCTCCATCTTGAATCGGGGGCGAGCCGCGTCGTACCGTTCGTATATCCGACTAAATCAGTCGGATATGGTTTGGGTAATCCGTCCACGCGCACGTGGATGGCAAAGGGCGGTGAAGCCAGGGGGGAACTCGGCGGGTGGAAATTGAGAAAGTCCGCGGTCTCGGAGAGCATGACAAGCAACGGATTGACCGGCGCAGTCTGGTCGTGGCTTCGGCAGGCGCGTTGCTAGCGGGATTTGTAAATCCGCTCAATACAGCGGCACAATCCGCGACGCCTGACGCTAAAGCGGAAGCGGACCCGACCGCGGATCCGGTGGCAGACCCGACGGCAGGGGAAGATTTTAGCTCAGGCACGGGTGATTTCACGCTCTATTCAGGGCGAAATGAAACTCTCGTCGGTCCGCTCATTGACGAGTACGCCGAGGAGACCGGAATTACCGTCGACACGCGCTATGGCGGCACTGGAGAGCTTGCGGCGACCATCCTGGAAGAAGGCGATGACACCCCGGCCAGTCTGTTTTTCTCACAGGACGCGGGCGCGCTCGGACTGCTCGCCGACGCAGGTCGCTTCGCGGCTCTTCCATCCGAGCTACTGGAGCGCGTCGAGGAGCGCTTCCGTGATCCCGAAGGTCGCTGGGTTGGAGTCAGCGGCAGAGCGCGGGTGCTGGCCTACAACACCGACACGCTGGCCGAGGATGCCTTACCTACCTCGGTACGGGAACTTACCGATCCCTCCTGGGCCGGTCGGGTGGGGTGGGCGCCAGAAAATGCGTCGTTCCAAGCGTTCATCACGGCTTTCCGTCTTATCGACGGCGAAGAAGCAGTCAGAAGTTGGCTGGAAGCGATGATCGCGAATGGAACCGTCAACTTCGGGGACAGCAATATTTCAATCGTGCAAGCCATCGGCAACGGCGAAATTGACGCCGGCCTGGTCAACCACTATTACGTCTATGCTGTGGGTCGCGAGGAGGGCGAGGGCTTTCCGGTTGCTAACCACTTCTTTGCGGCGGGAGACCCTGGATCGCTGATCAACGTGGCCGGCATTGGGTTGATCGAGAGCGCCGAAGAAGCCGACGCGGCACTGGCGTTTGCCGATTATCTCTTGTCGGACGAAGCGCAGGAGTACTTCGCTACCCAGACGTTCGAGTACCCGCTTATCGAGGGAGTTGCCGCGCCAGAGGGATTGGTCCCGCTGAACGAAATCAGTCACCCGGATATCGAGCTGGGAGATCTAGCGGACCTTCGCGGGACGCTCGAGCTGTTGTCCGAAGTGGGTCTCGTTTAGGACGGTTCGCCGCAGCCGGGGTCGCGAACCGGCGTACTGGCCAGTGCTACCATGCCAGGCATGATCAAGCGCTGGCTACGGCGCCGGCTCGACCCCTACGCTACGAACTCGGAGACTAGCCTGGACGACGACCGGGAGCGCGGCACCCTGGTGCGGAAGGGCCGGCTCGTCTCACTGCGGACCCACGTTCCGGCAAACCGCGAAGCATTCCAACGCTGGTACGCGGATCGCGAGATCGCCGAGCTTTTGCGCCACGATCTCGAGCCGCTTACTCCTACCCAATCGCGTGGCTATTTTGAAACATTTATCCTGCCGTCCTCGGCGCGCGGCACCTGCTTCGCGATTCATGAGCGCAAGAGCAAGCGCCTCGTCGGCACGACCGCGCTCACCGACCGCGTTAACGCCCGAAATGGGGTTTCGGCGCTTTTTCGCATTGTTATCGGTGAGAAGGATGTCTGGGGCAAAGGTTACGGCACCGAAGCGACCCGCCTCGTGGCAGAAGAAGCCTTCAATAGCATGGGATTGAGCGAAATTCGACTCGAGGTCTTCAACCACAATCTGAGAGCAATTGCGGCGTATTCGAGAGTCGGCTTCGAAGTCACCGGCGAACATGTGGAGTGGGTGCCGCGCCGCAAGACCGAGCTCCGCGTCATCGAGATGCGTTTGTCGCGGGACGCGTTCTGGGCCACAGGCGACAGCGAAACCGCCGACTCAGAGCCCAGTAGAACGGCGAAGGGCGACCGCCAGGCGCGGCATCAACGGCGAAGGGAGCGCAAAGCAGCTCGTGCGAAGCGAACGGCGGAGCGGGTTAGCCGACATGGGTGGACCGGATCGGACATCGACGACGCCGAGACTGGTTCGGCAATTGGAGCAGCGGACACTGATTGACAGACGGCACTGACCCCCTTACCATCGGCGAGGCAGAGAGCCCGCCGTGGGAGACACCGGGACAGCGACTTGGGAAGCGCGGTCCATTGGCGCGGCGCGGGGATGGGACGCAATAGGGGGAGGAGTCGGTACGCGTGACCGAGAACGAGCGGCGCGCCGCGGATTCACTGCGCGCATCGGATTTGGTTCTGCGGGGAGTTGGGGTCGTCGGACTGATCGCGGTAGCGCTCGTGCTGCTATTAGTTCTCTACCCAGCATAGTCCGCGGCATTGTCGCGGAGCGGTGGTTCCGCGGCGAGATGAGCATGATTTAAGACGAGGAACCCGGCGATGCAGTCGCCGGGTTTCCTTTGTCCGGTTCCGCGGGAGGCGCCGATGCGGGCACGGATACGAGTCGCGGGTAACAATGGAAATCGACTTTTCGCGCTGGCCGCGGTCTTAGTCTTGATTGTCGCCGCAATTGCCATTCCAGGCGACGGCCGAGCGTCCCAGGATGTCGAGGGGAATGCCCAAGGGGCTCGAGTTCGCGTCGTTCACGGCATCGCCGACGCCGGACCGCTCGACATCTACGTGGACGGATCTCTCGCGTTGTTCGGGATTCTCTTCGGAGACACCAGCGGAGAGGTTGTGTTGCCAGGCGGCGAGCATGCGTTGGCCGTAGTTCCGAGCGGGGGAACGCCTGAGACTGCAATCGCCGCCGGCACTGTCGCGCTTGGCGGCGACTCGCTGGCATACGCTGCCATCCTGGGTACGCTTGATTCCGCGAGCGTGGGGCTCTTCGAGGTCGACGACCGTCCACTCGACCAAGGTCGGGCGCGATTTCGGATCATTAGCGGCGTTCCGGACGCAGGCGAGATCACCCCGACATTTGCCGGCGGTGATGCCTTGTCGGAACCCCTTGCATTTGGCGACGCCTCACAGTACGCGGCGATCGACGCTGGAACGTACGACCTGGATTTCCTCGATGCCGCGTCCGGAGTTTCGCTGCTGTCGCTTCCGGAGACGCCGTTCGTCGAGGGAACGACGACCGACGTGATTCTGGTGGGACAGGTCAGCGATGGCACGATGATCGCCCTGGTTCAGCCGATCCAGGTCGAGCTTGCACGTGCGGTCGGGCGATCGGCGCAGATATTCACGGGTGGCTGCGCGCGGCTCGAAGCCGTCGCCGCCGATCTGGGTGTTGTGCAGACAGGGCAGGGCGCGGCAGTTGGGTCGGCCGGGACAGATCCGGTGGCTCAGGTATTCAGCGCTGCCGGTATTCCCTTTGACACCCTCGTCGCGTCTCCACACGCCGTCGTCGTGTCTGAGGACATCGACGCCGGTGGCGACGTGGTTGCCTGCGGTGACATTGGCGGCAACCTGACCGACACCGGGGCACTGGTGATAGCGCTCGAGACTCAGGGCACAGGAGCCACCGCCGGCCTTGCCGTCCTCGCGCCTGCACTGGAGGACCCGGGGTCCACGGGAGTTTCAGTCTTCTTGATCGCCGGTGTGCCGACGGCTGGGGCGGCGGCAACACCGGTCATTTCAAGCGAATAGGCTCAGTTCCTGGCTTTCCTATCATCGGCGAGGACGTTTGCGGTGTTGATTCTTCCTGAGCAAGAAACAACCGCGCTTGGCGCAAAGCACCGTTCCGATCGTCAGGCGCCAGCGCGCCCTCGATGACGAGTTCGCGCAAGTAATTCTTGACTCCCTTGATCCACGGACCGGGGGGACGGTCAAAGGACCGCATGAGATCATTCCCATCGAGGGGGCTCTCGAGCTGAGCCAACTCGACCTGCTCCTGGAGGAGGTCGAACCGTGTGCGTAAGTCGGCGACGCGACGCTCCGCCGCGATTCGCTTCCGTTCACGGCCGGATGTGACGTCGGCCGCGGCAAGATCGAGCAGATCATCCCAGGCTTCGCCGGCATCGATCGCCAGGCGGCGGACCGCGCTATCGGTCCATGACGCTTCATAGGCTGCTGGCCGGCCGTGAAGCTCGACAAGCGTCCGCACCGAGGATCGCAACGCTCGGTCAGCATTGAGGCGGTCGAGAGCGCGATGCGCGAGCTCGGCTCCTACGCGCTCATGCCCGAAGAAGTGGACCTCGCCGTCGAGACCGACGCTGCGTGTCACCGGTTTGCCCGCGTCATGCAGGAGGGCCGCCCAGCGCACCGTGGGACGCGGTGGGGTCTGGCGCACGACGCGGACCGTGTGATCCCACAGATCTTTCTCGCGACCGAACCGTGGTGCAAGATCTTCGCTTGCCTCGGCGACGAGCGGCCCGAGTTCCGGGAGCGCGATGTGCAATAGGCCTGTCCGGCGCAGCGCATCAAGGCCGTGATCGACGTAGTCTCCGAGCAATAGCCGGGTCAGTTCAGCCAAGATCCGTTCGCGACTGATTCGCGCGAGACTTGGCGCTTGGCGCGCCATCGCCTGTTCCGTGTCCCAATCGAGCCTGAAGCCAAGCTGGGAGACGAAGCGAGCAGCGCGCAAGAGCCGCAGTGGATCCTCGAGGAATCGCTCATCGGAGTCTCCAACCGCGCGCACCAGCGACTGCGCGACGTCCGCTTCACCACCCCAGGGGTCGAACATCTTGCTGGATCTGGCGTCAACGGCGATCGCATTCATAGTGAAGTCACGCCGGGCGAGATCATCAATGAGCGCAGCGTCGAACGCCACCACCGGGAACCGATTTTCGTCTGGATAGGTTTCTCGCCGGTAGGTCGTCACTTCCGCGCGTAACCGGTCCGGCTCGTCGCCAAAGATGGCGCCGATGGTGCCGAAGCGCTCGCCAACGAGATAGACCGAGGAGGCTCCCGCCGATTCAAGCAGCTCACGAGAGCGCGGAGGCTGCGCTGACGTCGCGAAGTCGAGGTCAGCCAACATTGCGTGTCCCAGCAGAGCGTCGCGCACTAATCCGCCGACGAGAAACAACTCTTCGCCGGCGCCGCCGAAGACGCCGGCCAAAGAGCGGGTGACGCCTTGTTGAGCCGGAGACAGACGGTCCAATAGGTTGGTGCTCACGTCAACCATGCAAATCAGGCGCCAGCATCGAAATCACGCGAACAGCTATGGCTCATCAGTCTACCTGGCCAAACGTGACATGCCAGGCACATTCGCCGCCGGTCGCGGCAGCGAAAGGAGCGCAAGGTGGATCAAAGCGTGGGCTATTCTTAACCACCGAGCAGTGGTCGGAGCAAGTCGCGCTTTCGGCGGCGTGGCCGGTACTTGGCTCCGAGCAGGTGCTACGACCACCCAGCGTCGTACTTAACGCGATCGGTAACGTCGACGTGCGTACATCTGGAATTGAACGAGCCGACAGCGAGCAACCCCGGGAATCGGGAGCCGAGCCGCAATTGGCGGTGGACCAAGGTAGCCGGGCTCGCACCCACCTCGCCAATGAACGGACATTCCTCGCCTGGCTGCGCACCGGATTGAGCCTTGTGGCGGTCGGCTTGGCCGTGGCTGGCTTACTGCCCGTCGATCTCGTACCGGGAGTTCCCTACGTGCGGACTTTCTCGATTCTGCTCGTGTTGTCCGGGACCACGTTGGTCATTTACGGCGCACTTCGATACGTAAGGGTGAGCGATCAGATAGAGACAGGGGTCTACGATCCAACCTCCACGGCGATCGTGACCATCGCCGCGATCGTTGGCTTTCTGGGCATTTTGACAATTCCGCTGGTGCTCCTGCTGCGATGATCCCGCCTCTACCCGCCGCAGATGAAGGTTCTGGCGACTCAGTTGTCCCGGGAATGGCTGCTGAGCACGCGATTCTGGGACTGCTGGCGCTGAGCGCATCGGGGACGGGTCACGGTTACGACCTGGCTCGACAATTCAGTCCTGTGGCTCCACTTGGTAACGTGGTTCGACTGGAACCGGGGATGGTCTATCACCATCTAAAGAAACTGGAACGACTTGGCTGGGTCTCGGCAGTGCCCGATTCCGCACCGGGGAGGCCAGCGCGGCGGTTGTTCGCCTTGTCGTCATCAGGTCGAACCGAACTCGCACGATGGCTCTCTGAGCCGGTGGCGCGTACGCGGGAGATTCGACTCGATTTCCTGGTCAAGCTGTACCTCGCCCTACAGCTCGATCCTAGCCTCGCGGTACGCCTAGTGGAGGAGCAACGGGATCTTTGTGCTCGACTGGTTGAATCTTTGGCGAACCGGCTTCGGGGCGTGCAGAGTGCAGAGGACCAGGATTCCGTTACCGCCAGATTCGGCGACATGGTGCTCGATATGCGGCTAGCGCAGACCCGCGCCGCCCTCGCGTGGCTCGCTCGCGTCGGTCGTGAGGCGGCAACGGCAGTCGAGCGCGCTGATGCCGACGGATGTGGGACGGAAAGAAGATGGGTGGCATCCACGTCAGCCGGGCCCGACCAACAGCGGCGAAAGAGTTAAATGCACAGAGGTGGCGGAGGCGGCGGCGGACGGCTGATGCAGACGGCGCCACTACCGGAGTCGGAGCGACGCCCCGTTACGAGCAAGACGGTCCGGCGCATCCTGCAATTCTTCAGGCCGTACTGGTTGCGCGTGGCCTTGACGGTCGTGGCCATCATTGCCGTCGCCATCATCGGCCTGGTTAACCCCTTCCTGCTCAAGCTCATCATCGATGAAGCGATCCCAAACCGAGACCTGAACCGTCTCTACATCTATGTCGGTTTGATGATCGTATTGCCGATCATCACCGGATTGATCGGGGTTGGGCAGACGTATCTGAACACTGTCATCGGCCAGAGCGTCATGCAAGATCTACGGAACGCACTCTATGAGCACCTGCAGCGCATGCCGCTCCGCTTCTTCACCTCCACACGAACCGGGGAAATCCAGGCTCGTTTGAGCTCCGACGTCAGTGGCGTGCAGCAGGTCGTGACAGACACCGCGACGTCAATTGTCAGCAATCTGGCGACCGCCATCTCCACGATTGTCGCCATGTGGCTGATCTCCTGGCAGATGACGCTGATCTCGCTGGGACTCCTGCCAGTATTTCTCATCGTGACCTACAAGGTCGGCGAGGCCAGGCGGGACGTCAAAACGGAGACGCAGGAAACGATCGCCGATATGACGTCCCAGGTGGAGGAGACCCTATCTGTCAGCGGGATGCTCCTGACCAAGGCATTTGGCCGCCAGAGTCGGGCAATTGCGGATTTCCAGGGAATCAATACGCGGCTGACGGCGCTGCAAATCAAGCAGCAGATGATCGGGCGCTGGTTCTTCATGATCATTGGGACGTTCTTCTCTATCACCCCGGCGTTCGTCTACTGGTACGCCGGGGTGCAGATCATCGGCGGCAACGCAACGCTGACCATCGGCGATATCGTGGCGTTTACGACTTTGCAGAGCCGGCTCTTTTTCCCACTGGGTCAAATGCTCAACGTCCAGGTCGAAATCCAGGTGGCATTTGCCTTGTTCGACCGGATATTCGAGTATCTCGATCTTCCCGTCGAGATCGCGGACCGGGAAAACGCGATCTCGCTCGATCCCAAGCGTGTGCAGGGGCATGTGTCATTCCGCCATGTCAATTTCCGATATCCGGATGTTGCGCGCAGAAATGGACAGCGGCGCGGCAATGACGTGCTGGACGAAGAAGACCGCGGTCGGGGCAATCTCGGTTCCGACGCCGGTATGGGTTCGCAGGGCGCCGAAGCGGTATTGCCAGCACCCTCGGCGGCATTTGCGATCAACGGTCCCGTCGAGGACGAAAGTCCGGTCGACTATGCCAGCGGAGATCGAGCAACCGCTGCACGGGTGCCATTTGCGTTGGTCGACATCGACTTCGAGATCAAACCCGGCCAGCTCGCCGCGCTGGTCGGTCCGAGTGGGGCAGGAAAGACGTCGATCGCCCTGCTGGTGCCACGCATCTACGACGTCGATTCTGGTTCAGTCGCGATCGACGGCATCGACGTTCGGGACCTGACGCTGGCAAGTCTGGGCAGCATCATTGGGTTGGTCACCCAAGAGACGTACCTGTTCCACTCGACAATTCGCGAAAACATCGCCTACGGGCGAATGGACGCCACGCAGGAGGAGATCGAAGCGGCCGCGCGAGCCGCGGCGATCCACGATCGCATCGTGGAGCTTCCCGAGCGCTACGAGACGGTCGTTGGCGAACGCGGCTTCAAACTTTCGGGAGGCGAAAAACAGCGCGTGGCTATTGCCCGCGTTATTCTCAAGGACCCACGCATCCTGATTCTCGATGAGGCCACAAGCGCGCTAGACACGCGTTCAGAACGGTTGATTCAGGCGGCGCTAGACCCACTAATGCGCAATCGAACTACGCTGGCCATCGCGCACCGGCTGAGCACGATCCTGGCCGCCGATCTGATTCTGGTGGTAGACCGAGGGCGCATCGTTGAACGGGGAACACATGACCAGCTTTTGCAGCAGGGGGGGCTGTACGAGAAGCTCTATCGGCAGCAGTTTGCGCCAACCGCGAAACGATCGAATCGCGACGCGGAATCAGACCAGGTCCGGCGTGGACCCGCCGCTGCACTCTAGAGTCCTTACCCGGCCGCAAGCGGGCTGGCACTCAATGCGGCGGTTTCTTCCTCAGCGATGGGAAACCGCAGGATCGCGATCGAACCGCCGTCGCTGGGTCCGATATGGAATGATCCGTGCAGATCAGCAGAGACGAGCCGTTGGATGATTCGCATACCGAGACCATGGCTGCCGGACGGATCGAAGTCCTCCGGGATCGCCTCCCCGTCATTCCAGATCTCGATCGTCGCCTCACCTTGCTCCTGGTGAGCGCGGATCGAGATCGTGCCGCGGTCCCGACCCGAGAACCCATGCTTAACTGCATTGGCAACAAGCTCGTTGATCAGCAGGGCCAGGATCGTGGCCTGCTTCGAGGGTACTCGGACATCACTGGTCGGGACGTCGAACGTTACTGTGAGCCCGGGAGGGGTCAGCGTCCCGTAGGCCTCGTCGGCAGCGTGGCGGGCAATGACGTCGACCGTGGTGCCGCCGAGTCGTTGCTCATCGCTGAGGAGGTCGTGGACGGCGGCAATTGCTTGGACGCGGCTGATGGCTTCTCGCAGGTGCGAGGCCCATGGCGCACCCTCGTTGTGGCGAAGCTGAATCGAGAGCAGGGCCGCTACAGTTTGCAAATTGTTGCGCACTCGGTGATGCATCTCCTGGAGCAGGGCCGAGGCGACTTCGAGCCCTCGCCGGGCATCCTGGTAGAGCGTTGCGTTCTCGATGGCCACGGTTGCGGCGTCTGAAAAGGCTTGAAGGAGACCGAGCTCGTCCTCCGGGAGCTCGGCATTAGGGGCCATACGCAGGCAAAGCGCGCCAAACGGCTCGCGTGCCGAGCGGAGCGGCAAACAGTAGAGCCGGCCGGATCCATCGACATAATCCATATCGACGGCGCGAGCTGCACCGGTCCGCATCACTTCCCGAATTACCTCGTCGCGCGCTGGCTCGTCGATGACGTCTTTGGTTCGTCCCGCGCGGTAGCCGACGGTTGGGGGTTCTGGAGCATCTCCCGACCGACCCGGAAAGCGAAAGATGGCGGCGGCCTCGACATTGAAGAGCGCGACTGCCTGCTCAGCGATCAGCCGCAGCACGTCTTCGAGGTCGAGGGTCGAGGCGATGGTGTGCGAGACGCGCTGCATGGTCCCGAGCTCGGTAATCTTGCGCTGCAACCGGGCATCGGTCCGGCTGTAGAGACGAGCGTTTTCAATGCCGATGGCCAACTCGCCGGCGACCGTCTGCAGAAAGGCAATCTCATCATCGGAAAATTCGCGGCGTTGCAAGGTGAAGAGGTTGATGACGCCGACGAGGACTTCGGGTTCGGCGCCGCGGCGGAGGACCATCGGCACCGATATCTGGGACGCGTAGACGTCTTCCCCGGTGGCCGGAATCGGCGCGTACGCCGGGTGGCGCCTAGCGTCGGGAGCCGCGATCACCCGCTGCTCCGCGGCTGCACACCCGGTAATCGTCATTCCTGGGTGGAGCGTGAGCACGCCAACTGCGGCGGGGTTGAGTCCGACCGCGGCGCGCAGTGCCAGCGTTTCGGTCGTCTCGTCATAGAGCATGATGCTGCACGCGTCGGCGCCGGTTGTGTCTGCCAAGACGCGGACAGCCGTCTTGAGCCGGTCAGAAAGATTAAGGTCCGCCGTTGCCGAGCGATTGATACGGTGGAGTGCGGCAAGCCAGGGGAGCGGGGCGTCGCCGACGGGAGACTCGGTCCCGGTTGCCGATTTCTCCGCCTCATGGAACGACGCCGCCAACGCCGCGAGGGCGGTTCCCGCGGCGAGCGCAGTCGCTGGGTCGCCGCCCTGGCCGCCGGTGCGATCGAAGAAGTCCTGAAGCGCGGCGATCGCGGCCGACATCGCCTCCTCGAGACGCACGCCCGAGCGTCCAGCTTCCGCGCCGAACTTGGCGAGTCGATCACGAAGCGCCTGGGCGCTAGCGTTGCCCAACGTGCCGCCGCTTGGGTAGTCGGCGCGCAGATCGGCAATCAGCCGGTCACCGATATCGTGGATGGCAATTGTTGTCACTGGATATGCCCCAGGGCGTAGAACGGCCGCCTGAGGCAATGCCGGGCGGCCGTTCATAACGTTCGACTTGTGGAATACGCCTAATCGAGCGTGACCGCTTCACTCTCCAGGCGGTTGAGGACCATGAGTCGTGGCTCCGTCATATCCTCGATGGCGTACTTCAGACCTTCGCGACCAAGGCCGGAAGCCTTCAAACCGCCATACGGCATATGGTCGATGCGGTATGTCGGTACGTCGTTAATCACGACACCGCCGGTCTCGATGTTCTCGAAGGCGGCAAGGGCCTTCTCGAGGGAGTTCGTGAAGACTCCAGCTTGGAGACCATATGCGGAGTCGTTCAGTTTTCGGATCGCCTCACCGAACGATTTCACCGGAGCGATCGTCACCAGGGGAGCGAACGCCTCCTTGGAGCAGACGAAGCTGGAGGGGTCCGCGCTTTCGATCACCGTCGGTTGGAAGAAACCGCCGTCGGCCGTGCCGCCGGTGAGGACTCGTGCACCGTCGGCAGCCGCATCGTCGATCCAGGATTTGGTTCGCGTCACGGCTTTCTCATCGATCATGGGGCCGAGGTCGGTCTTCCGGTCCAATGGGTCACCGAGCTGAATCGACTTGACCGCGTCGACGAGCTTGTCGCGGAACTGCTCGTAGACCTCTTCGAGGATGAAGACGCGCTGCACCGAGATGCAGACCTGACCAGAGTAGGCAAACGCGCCGACGCGAATCCGGTTGACGGCGAAATCGAGGTCGGCGTCGGCATCGACAATCACGCCAGCGTTGCCTCCGAGCTCGAGCACCACCTTCTTCATGCCTGCCCGTCGCTTCATCTCCCAGCCGACGTCCGGGGATCCGGTGAAGGAGAGAAGCTTGAAGCGAGGGTCTTCCACCAGCGCATCGCCGACCTCGCGATTCATTGGCATGATGCTGACCGCGCCCTTGGGCAGACCTGCCGCCTCGACGATTTCTGCGAAGAGGAGCATGGTCAGGGGATCACGGGAAGGTGGCTTGAGCACGATCGTGTTGCCGGAGGCAATGGCGGGAGCGAGCTTGTGAAGGGCGAGATTGAGGGGAAAATTGAATGGGGAAATGCCAGCGATCGGGCCGATCGGGAATCTTCGCACGACCCCGGAACGACCCTTGGAGCTCGGCAGCAGGTCGAGCGGGATGACCTCTCCTTCCATCCGCTTCGCTTCCTCGGCGGCAGTCTCGAGGGTGAAGACGCCGCGGTCAGTTTCAATTTCCGCGTCACGGATTGGTTTGCCTGCTTCGGCGGCGATCATGTGCGCGACTTCGTCACGACGCTCTTTGAGGCCGACGGCCATCGCCTTGAGTTGAGCCACTCGCTCGTAGGTCGCTGATTTGCGCGTAATCTCGAATGCCTGCTCCGCGCCGACGATCGCTTGCTCGAGTTGTTCGCGGCTGGCCTGGTATGTGACGCCGATGACGTCGCCCGAGTAGGGGTTACGGACAGCAAGCGGTTCTTGCGAAGGTTGCCATTCGCCGGCGACGTAGATCGGATAGTTCTTGGCGCCGGACGTCGGGCCGGACTTAGTTTCCTGAACGGTGGTTGCCATGGGGATGCCTTTCGCTGCGAGAGGACCTGAGATACCCAAGGCATGATACGACACGGGGCCTCTTGAGAGGCCCCGGATCTGGAGTGGAACTATTTGGGTGCTAGCGCTTGGTCGTCGTATCGACGCCCTTGCCGAGCAGCGCTTTGCCGTCGCGGGTACCGGCCCAGGCGTCGGGAGCTCCGGCAAACTCACCGGTGCCATCTTCCCACCAGTTCGGGAGCTGGGCGCCGATGGCGGCGAGCTCGGTCTTGGTGTAGATGAGGCCGTCGCGATCCATCACGGAGAGCTCGTACTCGTGGCTCATCGTGATGGCATCGACCGGACAGACCTGGGAGCAGAGTCCACAGAACAGACAGCGACCAGAGCGCAAAATGAACTCACCAAGCTCGCGGTCTCCCTCCTCTGATGGGACGACGTGCATCTCCAGG
>Ga0126304_10000636_pt1 | contig 14930 bp, 13 predicted proteins | sample Plot25_FD_92538 | JGI IMG/M metagenome (GOLD analysis project Ga0126304, IMG submission 92538) | Serpentine soil microbial communities from UC McLaughlin Reserve, CA, USA - Plot25 | ecosystem: Environmental > Terrestrial > Soil > Grasslands | place: USA: UC McLaughlin Reserve, Lake County... | reverse complement strand
TGCCCGAGGCGCTCGCCGCCGGGCTCGAGGTCGGCGTCGAGGTCGTGCCCGGCGTCGAATTCTCCGCCGAGTACCTGCGGACGAGCGTGCACATGCTCTGCTACTGGATGGACGCCGCCGACACCGCGCTGCAGCTCGAGCTCCGGCGGCTGCGGGAGGACCGCCTCCGGCGAGGCGAGCTGATGGTCGGCGAGCTCCGCGCGCTCGGGTTGCCGATCGCGTTCGAACGCGTCCGCGAGATCGCCGGGGACGCCGCGATCGTCCGCCCGCACATCGCGCAGGCGATGGTCGAGGCGGGCATCGTCGAGACCGAGAAGGAGGCATTCGAGCGCTACATCGGTGACGGCGGGCCGGCGCACGTCGCCAAGCACGCGCTCGACCCGGTCGACGCCGTGGCCCTCATCGAGGGGGCGGGCGGGGTGTGCGCGCTGGCGCACCCGGGGATGTGGGGCGATCAGAGCTCGGTGCCGGACGAGCTGATCGAGCGCATGGCGGTGGCCGGCATGCGGGGTCTCGAGGTCGACCACCCCGACCACACCTCCGAGGCTCGCGAACGTTACCGCGCGCTGGCCGACCGGCTCGGCCTGATCGCGATCGGCGGCTCGGACTGCCACGGGACGCGGTACGACCCCGTCCGGCTGGGGAGCTCGCTCTGCGATCCGGACGCGTTCGTCGCGCTGCGCGCCGCGGCGTTCCGCGGCTCGCCGACGGGGCCCACCCCGTAGCAACGATGGCCGGCAAGCGGATCCTCGTCGTGGGCGCCGGGTTCGCCGGGCTCTACGCGGCCCTGCATCTGCGCCGAGCCGTCGACCTCGGTCACCGGGTGACGGTCGTCAACCCCGAGAACTTCATGCAGTACCACCCGTTCCTGCCCGAGGTCGCGTCGGGCACGATCGATCCGCGGGCGGTGGTCGTCCCGCTCCGGCGCGTGCTCCGTCACTGCGAGGTCGTGATCGGCGAGGTGGAACGCGTCGACCATGGCGATCGGGCTGCGCATGTCCGACTCGCCGACGGCCGGCAGGTGACGCTCGGCTACGACGTGGTGGTGCTCGCGCCCGGCTCGTGGGCGCGCGTGCTCCCCATCCCCGGGCTGGCCGCGCACGGGGTCGGGTTCAAGACGGTCCAGGAGGCGATCTGGCTGCGCAACCACGTGCTCTCGCGGCTCGACCTCGCCGCGGCGAGCGACGACGCGCTACGCCGGCGGGACGCGCTCACGTTCGTGTTCGTCGGCGGGGGGTACGCGGGGGTCGAGGCGCTCGGCGAGCTCGAGGACCTGACCCGCGACGCGATCGGCAGCTACCCGAGCCTGCGACCCGACCAGATGCGGTGGGTCCTGGTCGAGGCCACCGGCTCGATCCTGCCCGAGATCGGTCGGGGCCTCGCCGACTACGCGATCGAGCGCCTGCGGGAGCGGGGGATCGAGGTCCTGCTGAACACGCGGCTCGACGCCGCGGAGGACAGGGTGCTCCGCCTGTCCGACGGGCAGTCGTTCCAGGCCCAGACGCTCGTGTGGACCGCCGGCGTCAAGCCGTCACCGCTCGCGGCCGAGTCCGGCTTCCCGGTCGACGAGACGGGCCGGATCCGGACCGACACGTTCCTGCGCGTCGAGGGCGTCGAGGACGCGTGGGCGGCCGGCGACTCGGCCGCGGTGCCCGATCTCCTGGGTGGGGGGGTGATGCCGCCCACCGCGCAGCACGGGATGCGGCAGGGAAAGCGGCTCGGGAGCAACGTCGCGGCGGTGGTGGAGGGGCGCCCGCCCGAACGGTTCGGCTACCGGGGTATCGGCGCCGTCGTCTCGCTCGGCCGGTACAAGGGCGTGGCGACGATCCGGGGCGTTCGGCTCCGCGGGTTCCCGGCGTGGTTCGCCCACCGCTCGTACCACCTGTACGCGATGCCGACGCTCGGCAGGAAGGTCAAGATCGCGGCCGACTGGACGGTCGCGCTCCTGTTCCCCCGCGATCTCGCCCAGCTCGGCTCGTTGGAGCACCCACGCGAGCCGTTCAAGCGCGCCGCCGGGGCGCGGCCTACGGACCCTGGCGATTGACCTCGGCGGCGGCCGAGAGGGCCGAGTGGCTCCGTTCGAGGTCGGGAAGCTCGTGACCCGAGGTTAGCTCGTGCACGGCCCAGTTGGTCAGATCGCGGATCGAGATGATCCCCGCGAGCTCGCCGCCCTGCACAACGGGCAGGTGACGGATCTTCAGCCGAGCCATGTGGTCGGCCGCCTCGGCGATGTCGGTCTTCGGGTCGACCGTGTCCAGGTCGGTCGACATGCGATCGGACACCCTCGTCGACTTCGGGTCGCCCCCCTCGGCGACCAGGTTGACGAGGTCGCGTTCGGTCACGATGCCGGCGAGGGCGTCGCCGTCCATGACGATGACCGAGGAGATCCCGTGCTCGCGCAGCACGGTCGCCACCTGCTCGAACGTATCCGAGGGCGAGGTGGTCTTCACGTCGGTGTGCATGATGTCGCGGACCTGCATCGCGGCTACCTCCGGTCGGGGGAGACAGCCTACCCCCTGCCCGTTCAGAGCGGCCAGCGCCACCCGAACGGCGCGGGCGCCGGCCTCAGTGGTCCGAACGCCCGCTGAAATTGAACGACCTGACCTTGAGCGCGGGGACGCGGCTGGCGGAGAAGAAGAACTCGCTCGCGAGCTCGGTCTCGCGCCCGATCAGCTCGGTTTCGGTCAGCGCCTCCAGGATCGACTGTGTGAACCGCAGGTTCTTGACCGGGTGGGCGATACGGCCGTCCCGGATCAGGAACGTCCCGTCGCGCGTCATCCCGGTGATCGTCGACTCGACCGGGTGGACCACGTTCGTGTAGTGGAACCGCGTCACGAGCAGGCCGTGTTCGGTCGAGGCGATCATCTGGTCGACGTCGGCCTCGCCCGGAGTCATGAACAGGTTCAGCGGGAACGGGCCCTCGGGGTTCGGCGGAGGGAGGGCATGGCCGGTCGTCGCGGTGCCCGCCTGCTTGGCCGTGCGGAGGTCGTAGACGCCGGAGCGGAACACCCCGTCCTCGATCAGGTCGACGCGCGACCGCGGCACGCCCTCGAAGTCGAACGGCAGGCCGAGGGTCCCATCCGACAAGGCGTCGTCGTAGATCTGCACGATGGGCGCCGCCACCTGCTTCCCCTGTTTGCCGGAGAGGCACGATCGCCCCTCGAACAGCGACCGTCCGCCGAAGCCGATCCACGCGAGGAAGCCGACGAGCGTCGAGACGGCGGCGGGCTCCAGGATCACGGTGTAGCGGCCGGGTTCGAGGTCGAGGGGCGACCGCGAGGCGACCGCCTTGTCCGCGGCCCGCTTTCCCACCGCCGCGGGGTCGAGCTCGTTCCGTCCGGCCGCGAACACCTCCGCGAAGCCGCTCCCGCCGTCCGGGCCGGTCACGACCGTCGTCACAGAGGCCTGCGACGACGGCGCCCAGCAGAACTGGCCCTCGGTGTTCGCGACCGAGACCTCGCTGGCGAGCGTCTCGTACGCGCCGGCGGCCGTGAACCCCTCGGGGCATCTCGCGACGAGCTCGGCGACGGCCTCGGCCCGTTCGGAGGGCGTGGTCTCGGCCGTGGGCTCGTCGAACGCCTGCGGCTCAGGGGTCGGCGCGGGCGGCGCGAGCCCCGGGAAGAGCGGGTCGGGCGCGACCACGTTCGCCATCTCGAGCGCGCTCTCGGAGGCCCGCAGCGCCCCCTCGGGCGAGAAGTCGTTCGTGGACGTGACGCCGATGCGCCCCTCGGACACGACGCGGACGCGGATCCCCGTGTCCTCGCGATGCGTGCTCTGATGGATCGAGCTCGAGGCGAACCGCGTGAGCCCTCCCCACTCGTGCATGAACAGGACCTCCACACCGTCCGCGCGCGGCAGGTTCAGGGCCCCGTCGGCGATGCGGCGGACCTCGTCCGGCCCGATGAGACCGGTCTTCATCCCGCCCGATCGCATCAGCCGCGCACCCCGAGCTGCACGCCCCGGAACCTCGAGGGCGAGGCGCCGTGCCCTACCCGGGCGACCTGGCCGGGCTGCCCCTTCCCGCAGTTCGGCGTTCCCCACAGGGTCCAATCCTCGCGACCGCCGACCGCGTCGCACGAGCCCCAGAACTCCGTGGTGATGCCGGTGTAGTTGGGGTTGCGATACATGGTCGTGAGCCGGCCCTTCTCGATCCGCCAGCCGATCTCGCACCCGAACTGGAAGTTCACACGATGATCGTCGATCGACCAGGACGTGTTCGTCGACATCAACACCCCGTCGTGGGTGTCGCCGATGATGTCCGCGAGCGAGCCCTCGCGCGGCTCGATCGAGATGTTCGTCATGCGGATCAACGGGTAATGGGCCCACCCGTCCGCCCGCATCGCTCCGGACGACGTGAGCCCGAGGACGCTCGCCGTCTCCCGGCTCGAGATGAAGTTCTCGAACACGCCGTCGACCAGGATCGGCACCCGCTGCGCCGGGACGCCCTCGTCGTCCCATCCGAACGACCCGAGCCCGCCCGGCAGCGACGCGTCGGCCGTGATCGAGACCAACGGGCTCGCGTATCGGAGGGTGCCGCGGTCCTCGGGTCGGACGAACGAGGACCCCGCGTAGGCCTCCTCCATCCCGAGCACGCGGTCGAGCTCGACGGGATGTCCGATCGACTCGTGGATCTGGAGCTCCACCTGCCCCGAGTCGAGCACCAGGGTCGTGACCTCGCTCGGGCAGTCCTCGGCCGAGAGCAGCTCGACGGCCTCGGTCGCGGTCCGCTCGGCCTCCTCGACCAGGCCGAGCGTCAGGATGTGCTCCCAGCCGGCGGCCGAGATGTGGCCGCGGAACGAGTTCGGGAACGAGCGGCGCTGGAGCTCGCCGTCGCCCAGCGCCGTCGCCTCGATCCCCGCCCCCGACTGGACGGTCGTCTGTTCGATCGCCGTGCCCTCGCTCGTCGCGAGGAACGTGCGACGGCGGAACAGGTCGATCCCGCCCTCGGCGAACGCCAGCCCCTGGATCGATTGCATCCGGCGCGTCGCCTCCATCAGCATCGCGACCTTCTCCTCGAGCGGGATGTTGAACGGGTCCACCTGCAACGGGGAGTGCCAGGTGCCGGTCACGGGTTCGATGGGAGCCAGGACGACGGGCTCCATCGGGAGTCGGGCCGCGGCCCTCGCGATCTCGACCGCGAGCCGGGCGGTGCGATCGATCTCCTCCGGCTCCTGGCGGGCGGTGGCGGCGAACCCCCAGTACCCGTTCACGAGGACGCGGATCCCGAGACCCTCCGAGGTCGACCGGTCGATCCCCTCCATCTCCTGGTTCCGGACGGTAATCGACTCCGTCTCGTCGGCCACGACGCGGCCGTCGGCATAGTCCGCGCCGGCGGCCTTTGCCGCCTCGACGGCCTGCCTCGCGACGTCGAGCATCCGATCGAACCTCCAGGGGAGCGACGATTGGGCCGGGAAAGACTACCCCGAGGGCGGGAGGTTGCGTTCCGAGGCACGGGGGCCGTCTGAGAAGATGCGCGCGGCTCCGGGGCGGCCGTTGCCAACGTAGAGCGGCCACGGGACGAGCCGAGGGACCAGCCAAGGGACAGCCAGGGGACGAGCCAAAGACGAGGAGGCGAGGGGATGACGATCGTGCGGTTCGACGACGCTCCGGTGTTCGATCTGTCGGGCGTTCGGATCCGGGGATTCGCGTCGCCGGCTCGCGGGGCGGCCGAGACGATGACCTACCGGGTCGAGCTCGCCGGAGGACAGCGTGTCCCCGACCACACGCACGACCACGAGGAGGTCTCCCAGCTCCTCTCGGGCCGCTGGACCGTGACGATCGACGGCGAGGACTCGGAGCTACGGCCCGGCGACACGGCGGTGATCCCGGCCGGCGTCGTCCACGCATCGTGCACGCTCGAGGGGGACGAGGCCGTGATCCTCACGTCGATGCCGGTCGGGACGCTGCTGATCCGGGGCGACGGGGAACGTGTTGCGCCGCCCTGGAGCGAGTGAAGGCATGCCGACCTACGTCTCGAACGTCACGCTGTTCGACGGCCGGTCCGTTAGGCGCGGAGCCGGCGTGCTCGTCGCGGACGGTCGCGTCGAATGGGTCGGTTCGCACGCTCGCTCCACGCGTTCGGCGCGAGCGGCCGACGAGATCGACGGACGAGACAAGACGTTGACGCCGGGGTTGATCGACTGCCACGTCCATCTGTGCTTCGACGGGAGCGCCGACTTCGCCGGCGAGGCGCGCGAGATGACGACCGACGCCGCCGCGACCGTCAAGGCCGTGCGCAACGCAGCCCGGACGCTGGACCACGGCGTGACGACGGTGCGGGACATGGGAGGGCGCGGCGATTCGGTCATCCAGGTCGCGAGGGGGGTCGAACGCGGCCTGCTCGTCGGTCCGAGGATCCTGGCGGCCGGCCGCGCGCTGACGATCACGGGCGGCCACGGGCACCAGATCGGGTTCGCGCGCGAGGTCGACGGGCCGGAGGGGCTCCGGCGCGCGGTGCGCGAGGAGATCCGCGCCGGAGCGACGGCGATCAAGCTGGTCGCGACGGGCGGCGTGCTCACCCCGGGGATCACCCACGACTTCACGGCGTTCACCCAGGAGGAGCTCGACGCCGCCGTCGACGAGGCGCGCTCGTGGGGCCGCGTGGTCGGCGCGCACGCGATCGGGCCCGAGGGGATCGTCCGGGCGGTCCGTGCCGGCGTGGACTCGATCGAACACGGATCGATGCTGTCGGGGGAGGGCGCCCGGCTGATGAAGGAGCTCGGGACGTTCCACGTCCCTACGATCTCGGCGATCCGCGGGATCGTCGACCACGCCGACGAAGTGCCGGCGTACGCGGTCGAGAAGGCGACCGAGCTCGTCGAGCTCGCCCGCGAGGGGTTCCGGCGGTCGCTCAGAGGCGGCGTTCGGGTCGCGTGTGGGACCGACGCCGGGACGCCGTTCAACCCGCACGGGAACACGCTCGTCGAGATCGTTCGCATGGTCGAGTGGGGGATGACCCCGCTGCAGGCGATGCGCTCGGCGACCTCGAACGCGGCCGCGCTGCTCCGGCTCGCCGACGTCGGCGTGGTCGCGGAGGGCGCCGAGGCGGATCTCGTGCTGTTCGGGTCGAACCCGATCGAGGACATCCGGGCGGTGCTCGAGCCCGCGTTCGTGATCCAGGGCGGCGTGCTCGTCGCCCGCCCGAGGCCCTAGGAGCCAGAGGGGGTCACCCCTAGGTTTTGTCACTCCCCGCTCCTACGCTGCCGGGGACAAGGAGGAGCGGATGGCCCAGCTCGGTTACGCGATGCTCGGACTCGTGCTCGGCGCGGCGCTCGGGGCGGTGGTACTGGGGACGTGGCGGAGGGCATCGTCGACGCCGTCGACGCGGGTGGAGGCACGGCTCGAGGTGCAGGCGGCGGAGCTCCGCCGGCTCGCCGACGCCGCTGCCGCCCGTGAGGGCTCGGCCGAACACCTGCGTTCGGATCTCGCGGGCGCCCGGCGCGTGCTCGAGGCGCTCGCCCTGCGCGAGGACGAGCGGCGCGAACGCGACGCGGAGTCCTGGGAGATCGTCCGCCGGCTCTCGACCGTGCTCGTCGGCAGCGCCTCCAAGGGCCGGGCGGGCGAGAACGTGCTCCGCGAGCACCTCGGGCAGCTCCCACCGGGCATGCTCGTCACGGACCTGCGCGTGAACGGCCGCGTGGTCGAGTTCGGGCTGCTGCTTCCCGACGGCCGGCGGCTGCCGGTCGACTCCAAGTGGTCCGCGGTGGCCGAGCTGGAGGCGCTCGAGGCCGCCGACGATCCCACCCAGCGCGAGGCGCTCGCGCGGGAGGTCGAACGCCAGGTCGCGCTCCGGGCGCGGGAGGTGGCGCTGTACCTCGACCCGTCTCTCACCGCACCGGTCGCTGTGGCCGCCGTCCCGGACGCTGCGTACGAGGTCCTGCGACGGGCGCACGCCGACGCGTTCGCGCGCGGCGTGGTGATCGTGCCGTACTCGACGGCCCTGCCGGTCCTCCTGTTCCTGTACAGCCTCGCGCATCGGTTCGGCGACGCGGACGACGCGCGGTCGGCGCTCGAGGAGGTGGTGTCGGTGCTCGACGCGATGCAGCTGGTCCTCGAGAACAAGGTCGCGCGCGCGGCGACGATGGTGTCGAACGGCGTCGACGAGCTGCGGTCGGGGCTGGGCAAGGCCCGCGGCTCGATCGCGCGCGGCCGCACTGCGGCGGCGATCGCCCCCGAACCCGAGCTCGCGCTCGTCGACGAGGTGCTGAAGGCTGTTCCTTAGCGGGGCGGTAGGCTCGCCCGGTGGACTTCGAGGAAGCGCTCGTGAAGCACGGGTTCCATCCCGCCGCCGGCCGCACGCCGCGAGGGGTCCAGGTGCTCGTCGCCGAACCCAACCCCTTCCTGACCTACACTGTGCAGGCGTTCGACGACGGGACCGCGCTGTTCTCATGGGAGTTCGCGGTCGGCGAGTACCTGGGGACCAAGGGGATCCAATTCGGGTCGGACGAGACGCTGAACCAGTTCATGTTCCCGCGCGAAGACACCCGCGGGCCGCAGGAGGCCGCCTGGCTGGGCGAAGCGATCGAGCGCGCGCGAGCGCAGGTCGCGTCGATCCGGTTCGACCAGCCCTAGAAGCTGGGTTCCCTTCGCGCCGGCGATGGAAAGCTAGGATCGCCGGCTGTGTTCACCGTTGAGCAGCGGGATGCTCTCCGCGAGCGCGTGTTGAGGCTCGCGCAGGAGGATGAGCGCATCGTCGCGGGGGCGGCTGTCGGCTCGCTCGCCGTAGACCGGGCTGACCGCTTCTCCGATCTGGACCTGACCTTCGGCGTCGCCGACCACCTTCGGGTCGCCGACGTGCTCGCCGACTGGACGCACACGCTCACGCACGAACTCGCCGCTGTGCAGCTCGCCGAGCTCGAGCGCGGACCGACCACCTACCGGGTGTTCCTGCTGCCGGACCTGTTGCAGTTGGATCTGTCGATGACGCCGGCGGCGCAGTTCCGTCCGGCCGGGCCTCGATTCAGGCTGCTGTTCGGTGAAACGGCTGCGGGCGGGTCCGAGGCTCCCGCGCCGTCGGTAGCAGGCGACCTCTTCCCTTCCACGCCGGCGCTCGCAGCGGACATCTTCGGGTGGGGCGTCATCTACGCGGTCTACGCGCGCACGTGCATCGAGCGCGGGCGTGTCTGGCAGGCGGAGCATTACGTCGGTGCCGTGCGCGACCACGCGCTCTCGATTGCGTGCCTGCGCCAGGGGCTGCCGGCGGTGCAGGCGCGCGGCTACGACGACCTCTCCGCTGAAACCCTTGCTCGATTCCAGGCCGTCCACACGTGCACGGTCGAACCTGGGGCGCTCCGGTCGGCTCTCGCTGGCTCTGTTCTCGCGCTTCTGCGCGAGGGTGCGGACGCGCGCCTCCCGCATGCTGATGTCATCGCTGAGCGGCTCGCTGAGCTCGGCAAACCATAGACCCAACCGGTTCATGTTTCCCGCGAGAGGATCCGCATGGGGCTCCCGGGTGGACACTCCCCTCGACATGAACGGGTCGCCCATGATGAGCGCGTGACGACGAGCCTGCGACCGCCGGGTCCCGACCTGTCCCGGCTCGGCGCGCTCCGGGCGTTCCGGAGCGATCCGCTGGGACTCCTCGAACGCCTGGCCGCGTACGGCGACGTCGTCCGTATCGACGTGCCGGGCTCGGCCGCGTACCTCGTGAACCATCCCGACCTGGTCCACGGGGTGCTCGTCGCCGGTCATCGGTCGTTCCACAAGGGGCCGACGATCCAGGCGGCGAAGATGCTGCTCGGCGAGTCGCTGCTCACCAACGAGGACGAGACCCATCTCCGCCGGCGGCGTCTGATCCAGCCGATGTTCCACCACGAGCGGATCGCGACCTACGCGGCGTCGATGGTCCGGTTCGCCGAGCGCGCCGCCGAGCGCTGGGGCGACGGCGACGAGGTCGACATCCAGGCCGAGATGTCGGCGCTCACCCTCGCGGTGGTGGGGGACACCCTGTTCGGGACGGACGTCGACGAGCGGCGAAGCGCGACCGTCCGACGGGCCCTCACGGACACGCTCTCGATGTTCGACCGCGTGTACTCGCCGCTGTTCCGCCTGCTCGTGCGGTTGCCCTCGCCGACGATGCGGCGCTACCGGCGGGTCGAATCGGACCTCAACCGTGTGATCGCCGAGATGATCGCCGAACGCCGCGCCGCCGGCGCCGACGGTAACGACCTCCTCTCCCTGCTCCTCCGCGCGGATGAGGAGGGGGTCGGCATGACCGACGAGCAGGTTCGGGACGAGGCCCTCACGCTGTTCCTCGCCGGCCACGAGACCACCGCGATCGCGCTCACGTGGACGTGGTGGCTGCTCTCGCGCAAGCCCGAGGCGGAGGCGCGCCTGCACGCCGAGCTCGACGCCGTGCTCTCGGAAGGGGGGCCTTCGGTCGGCGATCTGCCGAACCTCCCGTACACGCGGGCCGTGATCTCGGAGTCGATCCGGCTGCGGCCGCCGGTCTGGGCGATCGGCCGGACCGCCATCGCCGGTCACCCCGCGAACGGCTACGCGATCGACCGCGGCTCGATCGTCGTGGTCTCGCCGTGGCTCCTGCACCACGACCCTCGATGGTGGCCCGAGCCCGAGTCCTTCCGCCCCGAGCGCTGGCTCGACGACGACCCCGATCGGCCGCGGTACGCGTTCATCCCGTTCGGCGGAGGTCCGCGCGTGTGCATCGGCGAGCCGTTCGCGCGGCTGGAGGCGGCGATGCTGCTCGCGTCGATCGCGCGACGGTGGCGGTTCGCGAGCCCGAGCGACGGGGAGCCGGACCTCCAGGCCGTCATCACCCTGCGGCCCCGCGGGGGGCTACCGATGCTCGCGCACCGCCGAACGCCCGACGGGGCCTAGCCGACGCGGGACGCGACGGCCCTGTCCCGGGCCGCGATCAGCTCGAGGTACTTGCCCCGCTCGCCGAACGTCGCCCGCAGCTGCTGCGTGAGGCGCTCGATGAACTCGTCCCGGTAGGTGGAGTCGACGGCAGAGGCCACGGCGTAGTACAGGGCCGAGAACGACGCGACGCCGGCGGCCGTGCGGACGAGCTGCCTGGTGATCTGGAGCTGCTCGCCGAAGAACGGCAGGGTGAACAGGGCGTGCCCCTCGGTGCCGATCCAGTCCTCCCGGATCGCGGGCGTGACGAGTAGCGCGCCGAACACCATGAAGAAGAGCCAGATCGCGACGCCGACGAACGCGATCTGCAGGGCCTGCGCGAGGAAGATCACGAGCCCGACGTTGACGCGCTGCCGCCGGTGGAGTGGGACCGCGAGGGAGCTGCCTCGCTCGAGGTCGCGGACGCTCCCCGGGAGCCGGACGATCAGGAAGACCGCGGTGATCATCGCGAACAGCCCGGCGCCGGCGTAAAAGGTCACGTCGCTCGCCTGGCCGAACAGCTGCCAGTACTCGTTCGTGAAGAACGTCACGAGCGAGAAGAACAGCAGGAGCGGGAGCGCGCGGACGAGGAGGGTGAGCGAGGCGCCGAGGAGCCGTACGAACCGTGTCGCGACCCACCGCAGGATCGAGAAGACCCCGAACCCGACGACGAGCCAGATCAGGCCTAGCAGCACGAGGTTGCCGAGCCCCGTGACGAGCGCGCTCGTGAGCTGCCCGCCGAAGACGAGCGGGAGCACCACGGGGAGCACGACGAACGCCGTGAGCTCGGGGACCCCGAGTTTCTGCGGGACCGAGAGGAACCTGCGGCCGCGCGAGACGTTCAGCAGCCCGAACGCGCCGAGGACCAACGCGACACCACCCAGCAGCGCGAGGACGTTCAGGGCCGGCGGCCAGTCCAGGTTGATCGCGCCGAGGATCTCGAGCACGAACACCACCGCGAGGAGCGGGATCGCACGGTTGAAGACGTCCTCGGTCGCCGAGTAGTCCTCGGCCAGCAGGGGCAGTCCGGCGCTCCGGAAGCGGCGCTCGAGCTCGCGGATCCGGCGTTCGCGCTCGAGCGGCTCGTCCACGTCCGCTATCGAACCCCGCCGCTCACCCACCCGCAAGCGCCTCGAGACGACTCGCAACCGCGACGGCAGCCGGTACGCTGTTCCGAGTGGGGTTCGCCAGCGCGCTCGTCATCTTCGCCCATCCCGACGACGCCGAGTTCATGTGCGGCGGCACCGTCGCGAGCTGGGTGAAGGATGGGACCGACGTCCACTACTGCGTGGTCACCGACGGCTCGGCCGGCTCGAACGAACCGAGCATGACGCGCGAGGCGATGGTGCCGATCCGCGAACGGGAGCAACGGGCGGCAGCGGACGTGCTCGGCGTGCAGAGCCTGTCGTTCCTCGGGTTCGTCGATGGGGAGCTCCAGGTCGACCTAGCGACCCGCAAGGCCGTGACGCGGGTCGTTCGGCGGGTCCGGCCGGAGGTGATCGTCGCGCCGGACCCATCGCGCCTGTGGTTCGGGAATCGGTACATCAATCACTGGGACCACAAACAAGCGGGGACGCTCGCGCTGTGCGCCGTCATGCCCGACGCGCCGAGCCGCCCGCAGTTCCCCGAGCTGCTCGACGAGGGTTTCGAGCCCTTCGAGGTGCCGAACCTCTGGCTCGCCTCGGAGGACGGCGATACCTACGTGGACATCTCGAAGACGCTCGAGATCAAGCTCGAGTCCCTGCGCGCGCACGAGTCGCAGGGGACCGGGGACGCCCTCGACTGGGTACGCGAGCGGGCCCACGAGGTCGGCGAGGAGGGTGGGTTCGAGTACGCGGAGGGCTTCAAGGCGTTCGACCTGCGCGACGAGGACGTGGACGTGACGGAGCCGGTGTGATGGAAGAGCCGCTCGGCGACGACGAACGCGAGACCTTCGGGCTCGAACCCGAGGAGGCGCAGAACATCCGCGCCGACCTCGAGGACCTAGAGGGGATGCGCCGGACGTTCCAGGGCCAGGGCGTAAAGGGTGTCGTGATCGCCTGCGAGCGGTGCGAGGAGAACCACTATTACGAGTGGGACCTGCTGATGGAGAACCTCGAGCACATGCTCCAGACCGGCGAATCCCAGATGCACGAGCCCGCGTTCGAGGTCCGCGAGGAGGAGTACATCCAGTGGGACTATGGCAAGGGCTACGTGGACGCGCTCGCGGACGCGGGGCTCGAGCCCGACAATCGCGTCGAGGTAACGCGGTGCCCGTGGTGCGGCACGCCGGCCGAGGACCACTTCCAGTTCTGCCCGAAGTGCGGCCGCTCGTTCGGCGCCGTCCGGATCTACAAGGAGCTCGTCGACCGTGGCCTGGACGAGCGCGAGGTGCGCGCGATGCTCGTGCGCGCCGGGTTCGAACCCTTCTGAACCGACCGATCAGCGCCCGCGCGGGAGCTCCAGGACGCTCTCCTCGGGGGTCTTGTCGTCCCGAAGCCCCTTGAACGAGGGTGCGCGCATCTTCTTCGTGCTCTTGGTGATCTCGAGGTACTCGACCTGGCAGACGACCTGCGGCTCGACGAACGTCACGCCCCTGATCCTGGCCAGCTCCGGGTCGTCGACCGGCGGGGTCGGGCGCCTCAGCGGCTCGAGCGCCTCGAGCACGCGGTCCAGCGTCGCCCGCGTGAACCCCGTGCCGACCTGACCGATCCAGATCAGCTCGCCATCGTCGTAGGCGCCCACCAGCAGCGCGCCGAACGTCCCCGACCTGCCGCCCTGACCCGGCGTCCACCCCAGGATCACGCAGTCCTGCGTGTTCGTGAGCTTGATCTTCCGCCAGTCGGGTGATCGGCGACCGGGCTGGTACCTCGAGCCGGTGCGCTTGGCGACGACTCCCTCGAGGCCGAGCCCCCGGGCGACCTCGACGAACCCCTTGCCCCCGCCCTCGACGTGGGTGACGACCTGGAGTCGTTGGTCCTGCTCGACGATCGTCTCCAGAAGCTCGCGCCGCTCCTCGAGCCCGAGGCCGGTCAGGTCGTGACCGTCGAGCCAGAGCAGATCGAACGCCACCAGCGCGACCGGGATCTTGCCCGAGATCCGCTTGATCTCGCGCTCGTTCGACAGGTTCATCCGCTGCTGCAGGGCCTCGAACGAGTTCTTCCCGTCCTCGTCGAACGCCACGATCTCGGCGTCGAGCACCGCGTTCACCTGGTCGACGAGCTCGTGGATCATCCGCAGCTCCGGATACTTGTCGGTGACGTCCCGCGCGTTGCGCGTCACCAGGTGCGTGGCGTCGGTCGCCATCCGCGTCACCGAGCGGATCCCGTCGAACTTCGGCTCGAACCACCACTTCGGGTCGTCGAACGCCTTCCAGCCGCCCTCGGCAAGCATCGGCTGGAACGCGGGCGGCGATGGGATCAGCGGCGACACCTGCCGGGACGCGAGGAATGCGAGCCAGTCGGTGCGCGTCTTCACGAAGTGGAACTCCAGGCCCGGGTAGCGTCGGCCCCGGAGCCGGAAGCTCACCTTCGAGTCCGTCCACTCGACGGGCTCGTAGGTCCCGTCGTCGAAGATCCGGACCTCGCCCGCCCCGTAGTGGCCCTCGGGGATCGTGCCCTCGAACGAGCCGTACTCGAGTGGGTGATCCTCGGTCCGGACCGCCAGGCGCTTGTCGCCGGGTTGGGTCGGGAGCCCGCGCGGGACCGCCCACGACGGCAGCGCCCCGTCGCGTTCGAGCCGGACGTCATAGTGCAGACGCGTCGCTCGGTGCTTGTGGATCACGAATGAGTTGCCCTCACCGGTCGCGTCGCCGGGCGCCGGCTCCGTGGTCCCCTCCGTCCCGAACGTGCGCTTGCGCAGGTACTCGCCGAGCTTCGGGTCCATCGACGCGGCGATCACCTCCTCGGAGGTGCGCCGTGTCGCCAGGCTGGGGTCCGCGAACGCCTTCTCCGCGGGCAGCCCCACCGCCTCGAGTGCCGCCGTCAGGTCCTGCGGTTGTGTCCGCACGCCCTCGAACAGGTCCCCGAGCTTGTCGAACCGCTCCCACACGTTCTCGATCCGGAAGTCCTGCGGCGTGATCCCCGCGTCGACCTCTT
>Ga0126304_10000635_pt1 | contig 14936 bp, 14 predicted proteins | sample Plot25_FD_92538 | JGI IMG/M metagenome (GOLD analysis project Ga0126304, IMG submission 92538) | Serpentine soil microbial communities from UC McLaughlin Reserve, CA, USA - Plot25 | ecosystem: Environmental > Terrestrial > Soil > Grasslands | place: USA: UC McLaughlin Reserve, Lake County... | reverse complement strand
CACGGCCGGACTGGCCGGCGCAGCCATTGTCATTGACGACCCGTTGGACGTCCTCGTCGGCGGCGCGGCCGTCGCCGGACACGCCAACCTGCTCAACCTGCTCGACCTGCGCCCCGGCCGGGCGATCAAGGTCGCGCTGCTGCACTCCCCGCTGGTGCTGCGCGGCCCGGCGGCCGGGCTCGCCGCGGCGGGCGTCGGAGCGGCCACGGCCATGCTGCCGGCCGACCTCGGCGAGAAGTCGATGCTCGGCGACGCGGGTGCCAACGCGCTCGGCGCAGCGCTCGGGCTGGCGATGGTCGCTCGTGAGGGGCGCACCGCCCGGCTCGTGCACTTGGGCGTGATCACGGCATTGACGCTCGCCAGCGAAAGGGTGAGCTTCACCCGGGTGATCGAGAAGACACCCGTCTTGCGGGAGCTCGACCGGCTCGGCCGCCGGCCACAAGACGACGCGACACGCGCATGACCAGCGAGGCCGGCCAGGACTGTTAGACTGGAACTCCGTGGACCGACCGGCCAGACCGAGACCACGGGAGCCCTCCTTGGCGAATACAACGCATCTGTTCGTCACCGGGGGCGTCGCCTCCTCGCTCGGCAAGGGACTCACCGCCTCGAGCCTGGGCAATCTGCTCTCTGCGCGCGGCCTACGGGTCACCATGCAGAAGCTCGATCCCTACCTCAACGTCGACCCCGGGACGATGAACCCGTTCCAGCACGGCGAGGTATTCGTCACCGACGACGGCGCCGAGACCGATCTCGACATCGGCCACTACGAGCGCTTTCTCGACCGAAACCTCAACAGGTGGGCGAACGTCACCACTGGTCAGATCTACTCCACGGTGATCGCCAAGGAACGGCGCGGCGAGTACCTCGGCGACACCGTCCAGGTGATCCCGCACATCACCAACGAGATCAAGGACCGCATGCTCGGCATGGGAGGGCCGGACGTCGACGTCGTGATCCACGAGATCGGTGGCACGGTCGGCGACATCGAGTCGCTGCCGTTCCTGGAGGCGGCCCGGCAGATGCGCCACGAGATCGGACGCGACCGCTGCTTCTTCCTGCACGTGTCGTTGGTCCCGTTCATCGCGCCGTCCGGCGAACTCAAGACCAAGCCCACCCAGCACTCCGTCGCCGCGCTGCGGCAGGTCGGCATCCAGCCCGACGCGATCGTCTGCCGCTCCGACCGGCCCATCCCGCCGGGCATGAAGAAAAAGATCGCCCTGACCTGCGATGTCGATGCCGACGGGGTCGTCGCTGCCGTCGACGCCCCGTCGATCTACGACATCCCCAAGGTGCTGCACGCCGAGGGCCTCGACGCGTTCGTGGTGCGGCGGCTGGGGTTGTCCTTCCGCGACGTCGACTGGAAGGCGTGGGACGAGTTGCTGCGCCGGGTCCACCACCCACGGCAGGAGGTCACCGTCGCCCTGGTCGGCAAGTATGTGGACCTACCCGACGCGTACCTGTCCGTCACGGAGGCGCTGCGGGCCGGCGGTTTCGCCAACGATGCGCGCGTCCACGTGCAGTGGGTGCCGTCCGACGAGTGCGAGACGCCGGACGGCGCGGCCGCGCGACTGCAGGGCGTCGACGCCGTCTGCATCCCAGGCGGGTTCGGCGTGCGGGGCATCGAGGGAAAGGTGGGCGCCATCCGCCACGCCCGCGAGCACGGCATCCCGCTTCTCGGGCTCTGCCTCGGGCTGCAGTGCATGGTGATCGAGTTCGCTCGCAACGTGGCCGGGCTGGACGGCGCCAACTCCGCGGAGTTCGCGCCCGAGTCGGAGCACCACGTCATCGCCACCATGGAGGACCAGAAGGGCATCGTGGCCGGTGACGGCGACCTCGGCGGCACCATGCGCCTGGGCCTCTACCCGGCCGTGCTCGGTCGCGGCACCACTGCCCGTGAGCTGTTCGGTGCAGACCTCGTCGACGAGCGCCACCGGCACCGCTACGAGGTCAACAACGCGTACCGCGATGAGCTGGCCTCGGCCGGCATGGTCTTCTCGGGGCTCTCGCCGGACGGCGACCTGGTCGAGTTCATCGAGCTACCGCGCGAGGTGCACCCGTACTTCATCGCCACCCAGGCCCATCCCGAGCTCCGTTCCCGTCCGACCCGGGCCCACCCGCTGTTCTCGGGCCTGATCGAGGTCGCCGTCAAGCGCCAGCAGGAGACCCGGCTGCCGGTCGACATCGCTCCGGCCGACGTCGAGCAGCCGGTCTCGGGAAACGGTGCGGGCGTGGCTGCTTCGACTGCCGCTCCCGTCCGTTGACCACTCCGTCTCCGGACGGTCTGTCCGACCGGCCGGAGCGCTGGCCGGTCACCGGCTCGGAGGTCGTCCTCGAGACCTCCCGGGTGATCTCGGTCCGGCGCGACCAGGTGCGCTCGCCGGGCGACGGCGCCGCGTTCACCCGCGACGTGGTCGTCCATCCCGGCGCCGTCGGGATCGTCGCACTGGACGACGAAGACCGGGTGCTGCTCGTCTCCCAGTACCGGCATCCGGTGGGGCACCGGCTGCTCGAGGTGCCGGCCGGGCTCCTCGACGTGCCGGGAGAGCAGTACCACATCGCGGCGGAGCGTGAGCTCTTCGAGGAAGGTCACGTCCGGGCGGCCGACTGGCGGGTGCTGGTCGACATCTTCACGTCGCCCGGGATGACCACCGAGGCGACCCGGGTGTATCTCGCCCGCGGCCTCATCTCCGTTCCGGATGGCGAGCGCCATGTGGGCGTGCACGAAGAGGCGGACATGCCGGTCAGCTGGGCGCCGTTGCGCGACCTTGTCGACGGCGTCCTGGCCGGGCGGATGCACAACCCACTGCTCGTCTCAGGGGTGCTCGCCGCGTGGGCGGCCCGCCACGACGGCGGATTCGACGCACTGCGCCTAGCCGACGCTGCGTGGCCGGCGCGCGACGCGCAACCCTAGCCGGGTCGGCGTCGACCCACGGCACACCGGGGGTCGACGGTCAGTCGGCGGTGAGCGCCGGGGGAGCGGGCGGAGGCGGGGCGAGACGGCCGGGTATGTGGATGCCGAGGCGGCTCATCTCCAGCTCCGCCAGGGCCTGCACCACCTGCGGGTCTCCCCGCCGCCATGCCGGGAGCAGCCCGTCGCCGATGCGGGCCAGCCGCGACAGCCGTCGCGTCGCCAGTGCCCGAAGCGCCAGCAGCTCCAGGCCGTCCGGGTCGGACAGCACCATTCGTGCCGCGGCAGCGCGGCGGGCCCAGATCATGCGGGGGATCAGCCAGAAGAGTACGGCGAGCAGGATGAAGAACCCGGCCGTCATCACACCGGCGACGAGCGCCATGGTGCCGACGAAGTCCTGGACCGCGCGGCCGGCGCCTGCCACATTGTCGGCAGCGCCGGACGCGCCCTCGAACGGCGCGGATATCGCCTCGCCGACGAACGGGACGTCGGAGAGTCCGTTGCCGGCGCCGGCCAGGTTCTCCGACATTCCGGAACCGGCGTCCTCGAGCAGCCGGCCGGGTCCGGACAGGGTGTCGATCAGCTCGTAGATCGCCCGTCCTCCGAGCACGGCGAGGATGCACCACGCGATACCGAGGAGGTCGGCGACGATCTGACGGAGGCGGCGGTCAGGTTTGTCGGCGTAGATGCGCACCAGCCGGGTCTACCGCACATGGGCCGCCTCGGCCACCCCGAGGAGCTGTAAGTAGGCTGGAAAACGTTCCGCCCACACGGATCGGGAGGCGCCCGAGGTGGCCCGGGCCATCGAGGCGAGGCTGCCCGTGACCACGCTCTAGACTCGGCGCCGCCACCCGAGCGGGCGGCCGTCCGACGACGTCGTCGGGGCGGGACTTTCGAAGGGTCGCGATCGACGTGCTGGTCGGCATTCCCAGCGAGGTGAAGAACCACGAGTACCGCGTCGCGATAACCCCCGCGGGGGTCCATGAGCTGGTCCGGCACGGCCACGACGTCGTCGTCGAGCGTGGAGCCGGTCTCGGGTCTTCGATATCCGACGGCGAGTTCAAGGCCGCAGGTGCCCGGGTCCTCGACACCGCTGACGACGTGTGGGGCGAGGCCCAGCTCGTGCTCAAGGTCAAGGAGCCGGTCGCCGAGGAGTACCACCGGATGCGTGGGGATCAGGTGCTCTTCACCTACCTGCACCTCGCGGCGTCCCGGGAGTGCACCCAGGCCCTGCTCGAGGCTGGAATCACGAGTGTCGCCTACGAGACGGTGCAACTCCCCGATGGGTCGCTGCCCCTGCTTGCACCGATGAGCGAGGTCGCCGGGCGGATGGCGACCCAGGTGGCTGCCCATGCGCTCGAGCGAGCCCAGGGCGGGCGTGGTGTGCTCATGGGCGGTGTGCCGGGTGTCAAGGCCGCCAAGGTCGTGGTGATCGGGGCGGGAGTGTCGGGCATGAACGCCTCGGAGATCGCGCTGGGCATGCAGGCCGACGTGTGGATCCTGGACAAGAACGTGGCACGGTTGCGGGAGGTCGACCGCGTGTACCGCGGCCACGCGCAGACGATCACGTCGAGCCTGTACGAGGTCGAAAGGGCGGTCGTTGATGCCGACGTGGTCATCGGCGCGGTGCTGGTGCCCGGTGCGAAGGCGCCGACGCTGGTCTCCAACGACCTGGTCTCACGCATGCGGCCCGGCAGCGTTCTCGTCGACATCGCCATCGACCAGGGCGGCTGCTTCGAGGACTCCCGGCCGACGACGCACGACGACCCGACCTACCGCGTGCACGACTCGATCTTCTATTGCGTGGCGAACATGCCGGGTGCGGTCCCGCACACGTCGACGTACGCACTCACCAACGTCACGCTCCCCTACGCCGTCGAACTGGCAAATCTGGGGTGGCGTGCCGCGATGCGCAGCGACCCGGCGCTCGCCCTCGGCCTCAACACCCACGAAGGCCGGCTCACCTCTGGCCCGGTCGCGGAGGCTCACGGCATGAACGCCCTGGCGCCGGACGAGGTGCTGCGCTGAGCGCGGCGGAGTCGCCGCTCGCCCGCGCGGTCCGCGGATATCTCGACCACCTCGCCGTCGAACGCGGGCTCGCGGCCAACACGCTTGCCTCGTACCGCCGCGACCTGAGCAGGTATGCGGCCTTCCTTGCGGCCCGCGAGGTGACCGATCCTGGCGCGATCACCGAAGCGGACGTGACGGCATTCCTGCGCAGCCTGCGCGAAGGCGACGCGGAGCACCCTGCGTTGGGCGCAAGTTCGGCCGCCCGGGCGGTGGTCGCCGTGCGCGGTCTGCATCGTTTCTTCCACCGGGAAGGCGTCACACCGGGCGACCCCGCGAGCAGCGTGCGACCCCCCACGCCGCCGCGCCGCCTGCCGACCTCCATCCCGTTGGAACAGGTCGAGCGACTGCTGGCGGCATCTGCCGCCGACGGTTCTCCGCTGGCGCTGCGCGATCGCGCCCTGCTCGAGGTGTTGTACGGCACCGGATCAAGGATCTCGGAGGCCGTGGGGTTGGATCGCGACGATCTGGATCTTGACGCCGGAACCGTCCTGCTGCGCGGCAAGGGAGGCAGGGAGCGGATCGTGCCGGTGGGCAGTTATGCCCGGGAGGCGGTGGAGGCCTACCTGGTGCGCGCCCGGCCGTCGCTCGGCGCGGTCGGACCGGCGACGCCTGCCCTGTTCCTCAATGCCCGCGGAGGGAGGCTGTCGCGGCAGAGCGCGTGGACGGTGCTGCGCACGATCGCGGAACGGGCCCGGCTGACCACGCACATCTCACCGCACACGCTTCGGCACTCGTTCGCGACGCACCTGCTCGACGGCGGCGCCGACGTCCGGGTTGTACAGGAGCTGCTCGGCCACGCCTCGGTCACGACGACGCAGATCTACACGCTGGTGACGGTCGACAAGCTCCGTGAGGTGTACGCGGCGGCCCACCCGCGGGCCCGCGCGTAGCACATTCTCGAACAGGCGCTGCGCAGTCAGGGTCCATTGCTGTAGGTATAGCGCATGACCTCGGCCGATGCACTCGTCAAGGGCCGGGCTGCCTTCGATCGTGAAGCCTGGGCGGAGGCGTACGCGCAGCTCGCTGCCGCGGATCGGGAGTCGCCGCTCGAGCCCGACGACCTCGAACTGCTCGGGATGGCCGCACAGCTCGTCGGCAGGGACGCGGACAGCGCTGAACTGGCGGAGCGCGCGCACCACGAGTTCCTCCGTCGGGGAGACGTAGCCCGCGCCGTACGGTGTGCGTTCTATCTCGTGATGACCCTGCTCAATCGAGGTGAGATGGCCCGCGGTGCCGGCTGGCTCGCCAGGGCCCGGCGACTGCTCGACGAGGGTGGGCTGGACTGTGTGGAGGGGGGCTACCTGCTGGTGCCGGTGGCCTTGCAGAGCATGGCCGAGGGCGACGCCGCGGCCGCATACGCCACGTTCTGCGAGGCCGCAGAGATCGCGGACCGGTTCGGCGACCCGGACCTGGTGACGCTCGCCAGGCTTGGCCGCGGCCAGACCCTGATCATGCGCGGCGACACCGCGGCCGGCGTGGCATTGCTCGACGAGGTGATGGTGGCCGTCACGGCTCGCGAGGTGTCGCCGATCGTGAGCGGGATCGTCTACTGCGCCGTGATCATTGCCTGCCAGGAGATCTTCGATCTTCGCCGGGCCCAGGAGTGGACCGCAGCGCTGAGCCACTGGTGTGCTTCCCAGCCGGACCTGGTGCCCTTCCGCGGTCAGTGTCTGGTGCACCGTGCGGAGATCATGCAGCTGCACGGCGCCTGGCAGGACGCGATGGAGGAGGCGGAGCGGGCGCGACAGCGGCTGTCGGAGCCACCTCAGCCCGCGGTCGGCATGGCGTTCTACCAGCAGGCTGAGCTCTTGCGGCTGCGTGGCGAGTTCGCGGCCGCCGAGCAGGCGTACCGCCAGGCCAACCAGTGGGGACGAAATCCGCAACCAGGCCTGGCGCTACTGCGGCTCGCCCAGGGCCAGGTCGACGCTGCGAAGGTGGCGATCCGCCAGGCAATGGACGAGGCACCCGAGCGGGTCACTCGCTCCAGGCTGCTGGCGGCGCACGTCGAGATCGCTCTCGCCGCGGGCGACCTCCCGGGAGCGCGTGCGGCTGCCGACGAGTTGTCGCAGGTCGCGGACGACCTCGGCGCGCCCCTCTTGCATGCGACGGCAGCCCATGCACAGGGGGCCGCCCTGCTGCACCAAGGCGAGGCGCGAGCCGCCCTCGGCGAACTCCGGAAGGCCTGGAGAATCTGGCAGCAGCTCGACGCGCCGTACGACGCCGCGAGAACCCGAGTCCTCATGGGTCTCGGCCTCCGCGCGCTGGGCGACCCGGACGGCGCCGAGATGGAGCTGGACGCGGCCCGCTGGGTCTTCGAGAACCTCGGGGCCGCCCCAGAGCTCACCGGTGTGGAGCGCCTGTCCCAGACGGCAGCGCCCAGGGTCGCCGGTGGGCTGACTGCGCGCGAGGTAGAGGTGCTCGGCCTGGTGGCCACCGGCAAGACCAACCGGGCGATCGCTGCCGACCTGTTCCTCAGTGAGAAGACAGTGGCACGTCACGTGAGCAACATCTTCACCAAGCTGGGCGTGTCCTCTCGGTCCGCCGCCACGGCGTACGCGTACGAGAACGGACTGGTCTGACGATCCTGGGCAGAAACACCCAGGTCCGCGGGCGCCGAAATGGGGTCTTCTCCCGATGGCACCGTCGTGGGGCGCTCCGTAGCGTCCTGACCGCAAGCCGGCGAGCGACGGGAGGAGGCGGCGATGACCATGGACCTGCCCGTCCTCGCCGGCGTCCTCTCGACGACGATCTTCGCCATCAGCACGCTGCCCATGCTGGTGAAGGCAGCCAGGACGAAGGACCTGAGCTCGTACAGCCTGGGTCAAATCCTGCTGGCGAACGTGGGCAACGTCGTCCACTCGTTCTACGTCTTCGACCTGCCAGCGGGCCCGGTCTGGGTGCTGCACTCGTTCTATCTCGTCAGCACCGGCCTGATGTTGGTCTGGTACCTGCGCTACGGCGCACAGGCGAGTCCCGGCCCGGACGGTCCTTACACAGAATCACCCACGCCCCGCGGGCGTGGTGATCTGGTCGTTTCTGCCGACGCGGTGATGCCCGCTGCTCTCTAGCGTCGAGATCGTACGGATCCGCCGAAAGCGAGGGACGGGCCATGAACGGCAACTGCACCGAGCACTTCGAGACCGTGATCATCGGGGGCGGCCAGGCCGGCCTCGCGACGGGCTACCACTTGGCGAGACAGGGACGACCGTTCGTGATCCTGGACGCGAACGAGCGGGTCGGCGACGCCTGGCGTAAGCGGTGGGACTCGCTGCGTCTGTTCACCCCGGCGAAGTACGACGGGTTGCCAGGCTTGCGCTTCCCGGCACGTTCGGTGTCGTTCCCGACCAAGGACGAGATGGCCGACTACCTGGAGGCTTACGCGGCGCGATTCGACCTGCCCGTTCGAACGGGCGTCACGGTCGAGCGGCTGTCCAGGGTGGGAGACCGGTACCTCGTGACGGCCGGTGACCGCCGCTTCGAAGCGGACGAGGTCGTGGTCGCGACCGGCGCACATCATGTCCCGAAGGTCCCCGCGTTTGCCGCCGGGCTCGATCCGCGCATCGTGCAGCTGCATTCGAGCCGTTACCGGAGTCCGGCGCAATTGGGGGACGGGGGCGCCCTCGTCGTCGGCATCGGGAACTCCGGCGCCGAGATCGCGCTGGAGGTCTCGCGCTCGCACCGGACCTGGCTCTCGGGCACCCCATCCGGCCAGATTCCCGTTCGTCACGGTCCCGCCGCCGCGCGGTTCGTCATCCCCATCATCCGATTCCTCGGCACGCACGCGCTGACGCTCCGTACACCGATCGGACGGAAGCTTCGGGCGGAGTTTCTTGCGAGGGGTGCCCCTCTGATCCGGGTGAAGCTGAAGGACCTCGCCGCGGCCGGGGTCGAACAAGTCCCCAGGACGGTGGGCGTACGCGACGGCCGCCCGGAGCTCGCAGATGGACGCGCGATGGACATCTCGACCGTGATCTGGTGCACGGGCTTCCGGTCCGAATTCGGATGGATCGACCTGCCGGTGTTCGACGAGGACGGGATGCCGATCCACGAGCGCGGCATGGTGGAGGCGGCGCCGGGGCTGTACTTCGTGGGCCTGCGGTTCCAGTACGCGGCGGTGTCTGACGTCCTGCCCGGCGTGGGCCGCGACGCCGAGTACGTCGTGAGGCACGTCGCGTCTCGCAACGGCGACTCTCGGCCCAGGACCCCGACGCGCGACGACGGCCAGGACCTCGCGCGAACCTCGGCGGCCTGAGCCCGACGACCTGGCCTCGCAGCCGGGTCAGCTCCGGCCCGCGGTCGGCAACCCGATCCACGGAGCGCCCGAGGCGACGAACTCGATCTCGTGGTTGTCGTCGGGCACCAGGAAGTGCAGAAGGCCCGCGCCCTCCACGGTCAGCGCGGCCTCGACCGGCTCTGGCAGCCGGCCGGTGAGCGGCTGGATCGCCAGTGTGGCCGTGCCGCGCTGGCGCAGGACTTTCCAGGTGCCGGCCGTGAAGCCGTCGACCAGGACGATGCTGGGCATGACATTGGTGGCCACGAACTCCTCGCCACGGGTGCGGTAGTCGTCGGTGACGACGCGGCTGCGGTCGGCGTGCGAGAGCAACAGGTTGTCGTAGTCGTAGAGCAGCCGGGCCGGTGCCGGCGCGCCGGGATCCGGCCGTGGCGCGTCTGGAAGATCGAACAGCTCACGGCCCTCGCCGTCGCGAAAGGTCACCAGCTCGGGTCGCAGGCGATCGACCACCTCGGCAAGCCGGGTGAGTCCCGACCAGGCCTGTACGTCGCGAACGGTGGCGGGACCGAATGCCGCGAAGTAGCGCAGGATCATCGTGGCCGGAGAGGGATCGGTCGCCACCCGCCGGCCGAGCCAGGACTCGACGCTGGTGTGCTCGATCGGGCCGCTACGACCCCACAGGCCGCGCGGCGGCACCTGGACCAGAGGTACCCGGGCCCGAACGGCCTGCGCCATGGCGGCGGCGTCACGGTCCGGCCACCGCTCTCGCAGCCGCGCGCCCAGTTCACTGAACGTCAGCGGACGTTCGTCCATCCAGGCCCGACCGGCGGCGGCCAGTTCGTCTCGGTCGAGGCCGGCGAGCTTCCGGCCGAAGGCACCGCTGGTGCTTCGCTCGATGACTGGCTGGACGAGTGGGCGCAGCCACAGGCAGTCCTCGGCCGTCACCAGGTGGATCGTGGAGCGCATGAGCGCCATCCGGACCACTTGCCGACGCTCGAGCAGGTCGGACATCTGGCCGCCGCGGAATCCCTCCAGCCGGTTCCACAGACCCACGTACCAGGTCTGCGGGGTCTGGGCCTGCAGTCCGACCAGATGCTCGATCATGTCCAGCGCGGGCATCGACGTGCGCTGGAGCAGGAACTGACGCGCCAGGGTGGCCCGGTTCAGGTCCCGCCGGCTGAGGTCGCCGGCGGATACGGACTTCGACGTTCGGGTCGGCATCTCTCTACCTTCCTGGCCCGCCTGCGGCACGTCAGCGCAGCGTACTGTCGAGGAGGACACCCACTCGCTGATCGGCAGGCTGTTCGACGGGACGATGGCTGCGGGCGTCAGCCGGGCCGACCTGGTCGTCGATGACCTGGCACCGATCTTCGAGAGCGATCCGCGCCCCGGCCGGAAGGCCGCTTCCCGGGCCGCCGCCCGTGTTGGCCGAGGTCATCGAGCGGTTCGAGACGTACGACCCTCTGGGCTGACCACGGGCAGCCCGGGCGCGGCGCCACAGGCTTGTCCCGTACCCGAGGTAGGCTCGCGAGCCGAAAGCGTCCGTACCGTCGTGGAGGAGCTCTGACGGCCCGTGGACACCTCGACCTGGGGCACCCGCGGCGACGTCCTGTTCGAGGGCCGGGATCCTGGCGCAGCAGAGCCCGAGGAGGTCGACCTGGGCCCCACCCAGCGCCCACGCAAGGTCTTTCCTGAGCCCGCACGGGTCGACCACCACGGGCCGGGCCGGGTCGTCGCCATGTGCAACCAGAAGGGCGGCGTGGGCAAGACGACGACCACGATCAACCTGGGGGCGGCCCTTGCGGACTACGGCCAGCGCGTCCTGCTCGTCGACTTCGACCCGCAGGGCGCGCTGTCGGTCGGCCTGGGCGTTGACGCTCACGATCTCGAGCTGTCCGTTTACAACCTGGTCATGGAGCGCGACGTCAAGCCGGCCGACATCCTGCAGGAGACGCCGGTCCGAGGGATGGACCTGCTGCCCAGCAACATCGACCTGTCCGCCGCCGAGATCCAGCTGGTCAGCGAGGTCGCACGCGAACAGGCGTTGTCGCGGGCGCTCCAACCCATCATCCCGGAGTACGACGTCATCCTGGTCGACTGCCAGCCCTCCCTGGGCATGCTCACCGTCAACGCGCTGACCGCGTCCGACGGGGTGATCATTCCCCTGGAGTGCGAGTACTTCGCGTTGCGCGGCGTGGCTCTGTTGCAGGAGACCATCGAGAAGGTCCGCGACCGGCTCAACCCACGGCTCGAGATCGAGGGGCTGCTGGCCACCATGTACGACTCGCGGACCGTGCACGGCCGCGAAGTCCTAACGCGTCTGGTCGAGGCCTTCGGCGACAGGGTGTTCCACACCGTCGTCACCCGTACCGTGCGCTTCCCCGAGACCACCGTGGCCGGGCTGCCGATCACCAGCTTCGCACCCGAGTCACCCGGTGCGGCCGCTTACCGTCAGCTCGCCAGGGAGGTGCTCGCCCGGTGGCAAGTGCCGTCCAAGAGATGACCGCCTCGCCGGACGCGACCTCCGACAGCTTCGAAGTCCACCTCGACAACTTCGAAGGCCCGTTCGACCTGCTGCTGGGCCTGATCGCCAAGCACCAACTCGACGTCACCGAGGTCGCACTCCACAAGGTCACCGACGAGTTCATCGAGCACATCAGGGCCGGCGGGCCGGAGTGGGACCTCGACCTGGCCAGCGAGTTCCTGGTCGTCGCCGCGACGCTTCTCGACCTCAAGGCCGCGCGTCTGCTGCCCAGCGGACAGGCCGACGACGAGGACGACCTCGCCGCGCTGGAGGCACGTGACCTGCTGTTCGCCCGGCTGTTGCAGTACAAAGCCTACAAGGAGGTCGCCGGCGTACTCGCGGCACGGATCCGGGAGGAGTCGCTCCGGTTCCCGCGTGCAGTCGGCCTCGAGGAGCGGTACGTCGCAGTACTGCCGGAGGTCGTCGTCGGTCTCGGGCCGGCCGAGCTTGCCGCGCTGGCCGCCAGGGCACTCGAGCCCAAGCCGACACCTGTCATCGCGACGGCCCACCTGCACCATCCACGTGTGAGCGTGCGCGAACAGGCCGCGGTACTGGTCGATCGGCTGCGTCGATCACGGACCGAGACCTTCCGGCGGCTGTCGGCCGACTGTCCGAGCATCGTGTACGTGGTCGCCCGGTTCCTGGCCCTGCTGGAGCTGTACCGCGAGCGCGTGGTGGCGTTCGAGCAGGTCACGCAGTTGGGAGAGCTGACAGTACGGTGGACCGGCGACGACGGCGACGCGCCGGACATCAACGAGTACGACGAGACGTCCGGGTGGGTCGCGCTTCCCTGGGGCGGCCGGACGCCGTGAGTGTGCCCATGCCCGACCTGTCCGAGCCGACGACGTCCGCAGCCATCGAGGCCGTGCTTCTCATCGTCGACGAACCGGTGGCCGAGATCACGCTGGCCCAGCTGCTCGAACGCCCACGGTCGGAGGTGGCCGAGACGTTGCGCCGGCTGGCGGCCGACTACACCGCGACCGGGCGTGGGTTCGAGCTGCGTGAGATCGCGGGCGGCTGGCGGCTCTACACCCGCGCGGAATGTGCGCCGATCGTCGAGCGCTTCGTGCTCGACGGCCAGCATGCCCGGCTCTCCCAGGCCGCCCTGGAGACGCTGGCCGTCGTCGCATACCGGCAGCCGGTGAGCCGGTCGCGGGTCTCGGCCGTGCGGGGGGTCAACTGCGACGGGGTCATGCGCACGCTCATCACGCGTGGACTCGTCGAGCAAGCGGGAATGGACGTTGAGACCGGCGCGACGCTCTACCGGACATCGTCGTTCTTCCTCGAGCGGCTGGGCATGTCGTCGTTGGAGGAGCTTCCGCCGCTGGCGCCGTTCCTGCCGGACGTCGGGGACGTCGACGGTGTCGAGTGAGACCGGTGTCCGGCTCCAGAAGGTACTGGCCGCCGCCGGCGTCGGCAGCCGGCGCGCCTGCGAGGAGCTGATCGCGGCCGGCCGGGTCGAGGTCGACGGCGCGCTCGTGCGCGAGATGGGAACCCGCGTCGATCCCGCGACCGCGGTCATCAAGGTCGACGGGATGCGGGTCGCGCCCCCGGAATCAGACCTGGTCCACCTGGCGCTGAACAAGCCACGCGGCGTGGTCAGCACGATGAGCGACACCCATGGGCGGCCGAGTCTCGGCGACTACGTGGAGGGCCGGAAGGAGCGACTGTTCCACGTGGGGCGGCTCGACGCCGACACCGAGGGCCTGATCCTGCTGACCAACGACGGTGAGCTCGCGCACCGGCTGGCGCATCCGAGCTACGGCGTGACCAAGACCTATCTCGCCGAGGTGGCCGGTCCCGTGGCCCGCGACGTCGGCAGACGCCTTCGTTCCGGGATCGAGCTCGACGACGGGGTGGTCGCGGTGGACGGTTTCCGCGTCGTCGGAAGCTCGGCCGGCCGGGTCATGGTGGAGCTAGTGCTGCACGAGGGCCGCAAGCACGTGGTGCGGCGCCTCCTCGAGGCGGTGGGCCATCCGGTCCAGCGCCTGGTGCGCACCGACATCGGCCCCATCACCCTTGGCGAGCTGCGCCCGGGACGCACCAGATCGCTGACTCGTGGCGAGGTCGGGCTCCTGTACCGCGAGGTCGGACTCTAGATGAGCCTGCGAGCGGTCCGCGGCGCCACCCAGCTCGAGGTCGACGAGCGTGACCACCTGCTCGACCGGGTCACCGAGCTGGTGCGTGAGGTGCTCGCGCACAACCAAATCGGCACCGACGATCTGGTGAGCATCCTGTTCACTGCGACCCCGGACGTGCGCGCCGAGTTTCCGGCCTATGCCGCGCGCGCGATCGGCATCAGCGACGTCCCGCTGCTGTGCGCACAGGAGATCGATGTCGCGGGCGCCCTGCCGCGGGTCATCCGGCTGCTGGCCCACGTCGAGACGCCCCTCGCCCGCGCCGACGTCCGCCATGTGTACCTGCACGGCGCCCGGGAGTTGCGCACCGACCTTCCGCGGCTGCCCGAGTGATCGCGGGCGTTTCGCGGCGGCACCCGGAGGCATATCGTTCGTGATCATGGCAGCCGAGTGGACCGGACCGCTGGACGATGGCGTCCTGGTCGTCGGGACGGGCCTGCTGGGCACCTCCCTCGGGCTGGCGCTGCGGCGGGCCGGCGTCGAGGTCTGGCTCCGTGACCAGGACGCCGACGCCCTGGCGCAGGCCGGCAGTCTGGGAGCCGGCCGACCCTTCACCGGCGGGCCCCCGGCCGGGCTCGCGGTCGTGGCAGTTCCGCCAGCGGCGACCGCCGCCGTCGTGGCCGAAGTGCTGGACGCCGGGCTCGCCGAGTACGCGACCGACGTCGCGAGCGTCAAGGTTCAGACCGGCGAGCAGGTGCGGTCCCTCGCCACCTCGCCGGGCCGCTACGTGGGCGGCCACCCGATGGCGGGCCGGGAGGTGTCCGGGCCGAGCTCGGCCCTCGTGGACCTGTTCGAAGGGCGGCCGTGGGTGCTGTGTCCGGACGAGGGCACCGATCCACAAGCCGTGACTCGTGCGCTCGCCGTGACCCGCACCGTCGGCGCGACCCCAGTCACCATGCCGGCGGCGGACCACGATGCAGCCGTCGCGCTCGTCTCACACGCGCCGCACCTGGTTGCCTCACTGGTCGCTGCGCGGCTGGCCGAAGCACCGGCTCACGAGGTCCGGCTGGCCGGCACCGGTTTCGCCGACGTCACCCGGGTGGCGGCCGGCGACCCCGGCCT
>Ga0126304_10000634_pt1 | contig 14945 bp, 12 predicted proteins | sample Plot25_FD_92538 | JGI IMG/M metagenome (GOLD analysis project Ga0126304, IMG submission 92538) | Serpentine soil microbial communities from UC McLaughlin Reserve, CA, USA - Plot25 | ecosystem: Environmental > Terrestrial > Soil > Grasslands | place: USA: UC McLaughlin Reserve, Lake County... | reverse complement strand
GGGATGATCCACGGCTCGTGCAGGTGGTAGACGCCGAAGAGTACGCCGTTGACGATCCAGTCCGCCCGGCCGAACGCGCCCTGCATCCGGGGCAGCAGCAGACCGCGGAAGAGGAGTTCCTCACCCACGACCGTGTTCAGGACCAGCATGAACGCGACCAGTGCGTACAGCCACCACGCGTGGTGGAACGTCGCCTGCCCGGCATCGGACTCGAGAAAAAGGCCGAAGCTCCGGCCGTCCGGCCCGGCCGGTCCGAACGGCGCCATGTCCACCGCTACCAGGGCCAACGCGAAGACCAGGACCCACCACCACAGCCGACCGCCGCGTCTCGATGCGGTCCGCGGCGGTCTCAACCACAATCGGTCACGGATGTTGGTCCACGACGGGTCACGTCGCTCCCGCATCACCAGGATGACGACGAGAACGGCTTGCCAGAGCAGGCCGAACGTCAGTGCCGTCAGCAGGGTGATGAAGAAGCGTTCCTGGGAAGCGCCGTCGCCCGCCACGGCCGGCGCCACCACCCACGCGAGCAGCGCCATCGGTACCGCGGCCGCTGCCCACACCGCCAGCACCATGCCGCGGCTGTACTGCGGGATCGCTTCGTCTCCTGCCGCCGGTCGAGCGGCGGTCGTCGTATCAATAAGTGCTCGCATGGCCCACCTCCTTCTCGGCGGCCCCCTGACCGGGACCGCGCTTCGAACGTTGCGTGGCGACGCTAGGCACGCAGGGCAGTGGCGGCCGTCCCCCCGACGGGGTCACTCGACGCACCCCCCAGGGGGTACGCCGAGGCGTACCGTCTGTCACGACATCGGCGGTGGTTCGATGGAGATCGTGCTCGGCCGGGACGCGGAGCCGCAGCTCGCGATCTCACTGCCGGTGGGCGCGGGCCGGTCCACCCGCCAGTTGCTGCCTGGTGACCCGCCCGGGCGATGGCACCTGAAGGCGTTGCGGCACTACCTGCGCGACACGTTGGGCGAGGTCGTCGACCGGGTGCGCTGGGAGGTCGATCCGCGCCGGGTGGTCGCGACCTCCAAGACATTCAAGCAGCTGGCCCGGCGATGGCGGCTGCGAAATACGACCACACCGAGACGCTGGCCAGTGATGTGGTGATCTTGAACCGCAACACGACAGTGCATCGAGCCAAGTTCTCACGCCAGCGTGCCGACGGCACAGAGATCAACCACATGTCCGTCACTTACGTCATCACTCGCGAGTCGGAGGGCTTCCGCGTCTCCGTGCTGCTGTTGCACTCACCCTGATCCCCCGGGTGGGTGAGCGCTCATCGGCAGATCCGGTCGTCTGCTACGCGCCGACAGGCGGCGGTGTGACGCAGGTCGTCCTTCGTCGTCGCTTGTCTTGCGAACATCACTCGCTCATGCCGAGAAGAGGGCGGGTCCGGACTGAAGCGCGCCCGCCTGCGAGGTGCCCGTCAGAGTCTCTCTGGCCCGGGGAGAGGCCCGTACGATCGCGGCATGAGCGACGGGATGTCATACGCCCACCTGGGCCGCTCGGGCCTCCTCGTTAGCCGCATCGGCCTCGGGACAATGGATTTCGGCTTCACCATCGACGAGGCGACCAGCTTCGCGGTACTCGACGCGGCGGTCGAGGCGGGCATCAACCACGTTGACACGGCGGACGTCTACGGCGGCCCGCAGTCGGCAGACATGGCCAAGGGGTACGGCGTCTCGGAGGAGGTCATCGGCCGCTGGCTGCGGCATAGCGGCCGCCGCGACGACATCGTCCTCGCCACGAAGGTGTACCAGCCGATGGGCCTCGGTCCCAACGACCGCCGGCTGTCGGCGTACCACATCCGGCGGGCGTGTGAGGCGAGTCTGCGGCGGCTGCAGACGGATCACATCGACGTGTACCAGATGCACCACGTCGACCGGTCCACGCCGTGGGAGGAGGTCTGGCAGGCGATGGAGCAGTTGGTGCGCGAGGGCAAGGTCACGTACGTCGGCAGCAGCAACTTCGCCGCGTGGGACGTCGCCCTCGCCCAGGCAGCAGCGTCGGCACGGCACTTCCTGGGCCTGACCTCCGAGCAGAGCCTCTACAACCTCGCCGTGCGGACGGTGGAGTTGGAGATGGTTCCCGCGCTGCGCGCCCTCGGGATCGGGCTCATCGCCTACAGTCCGTTGCACCTCGGTCTGCTCGCCGGCGCGCTCGCAGCCGCCGAGGAGGGGCGCGTTCCAGACGAGAGCCGACAGCGCCGGATCGAGGCGCAGCGCGACCAGCTCGAGGCCTACGAGGGGCTTTGCCGAGAGCTCGGTGCCGAGCCCGCGGACGTCGCCCTGGCCTGGCTGCTGCGCAACCCCGTCGTCTCCACCGCCATCATTGGCGCGAGGACGCCCGAGGAGCTGCGGTCGGACCTCGGCGCCGTGTCGCTGGAGCTGGACACCGACGTCATGGATCGGCTCGACCGGATTTGGCCGGGCCCAGGAGAAGCCCCACACGCGTACGCCTGGTGAAGGTGGCTCTCTCGCCCGCGACCTGCGAGAAGAAATGGAGTTACCGCTCAACGACTTCGGCTACCCCCAACCCGTGACGCACTCACATGCCGCGCTGAGGACGGCTACGCTCGCCCGATCGACGCCAAGCGGAGACGCGCAGTCGCCGATGAGCGGGCGTGTGGGCCTATATGCCGCACAGCTAGCAAAGGGTCAGGCAGCTGGCGCGTGCGGCTGGCCCGCGGTCGCGGCTACGCCGACGTGCGGCCGCTGTCCGGTGTCTACTCCGGTCCGGCAGCGGCGCACTTCGGCGACACCGTCGGTCACTCGGCTCGGCTGACCTGACAGCAAGCGATGCTCGAGTCGAGACAGCCGCACGCCTAGTCCGTAGTGTCCGCGGGATCAGCTTCGTGCAGCGCGGCCTCCTCGGCGGACAGGCCCATACCGCGCTGGTCAGGGCCAACGAGGTCCGGATCGGTACGCGAGTATGACCCTTCGCCCCCGGTGACCAGCTGCGCGATTTCGCGCTGCGTACGACGGTCGCTCCAGTCGGGGTCTCCGCCCCCGTCGTCGTCAACGGCGTCCGGCTCTTCGTCGGCAAGCCGCTGGTCCAAGGAGTCGCCCTGGGACCGTTCTGCAGCGGTAGTGCCGAATCGATCCGAGCCCCGGTACTCATCGCCAGCGTCCCCGGTGTTGTCGCCGTTTTCGTCGAGCAGTGTGTCCTCGGTGCCGTCACCTTCGAGGAACTCGCCGGCAGCATCGCGTCTGGTCACGGACAACCTCGGAACTGGCCGCATCGCCGCGGGCCTCGCAAGCGGTCACTAGCCGCTCGCTGCTCACAGTACGCCTCGGCCCTGTGCTGGCTCCCGCGCCGGTATCGATGACATCCCGTCGAGTGCCGCTGGGTCACCGAGCGTTTGGAGGATTCATGATCCCGAGGACCATCGCTACTTGGGGATCGACGGCACAGGTCTCGGCCCGACGCCGGGTGGCAACCGCTGGGGCATGGACTGGGTACGCCGCCCAGCCGCGGCGCGGCTGGTCACTCCTGAACCGTTGGCAGCGCCTCAACCGGATTGACGGAGACTAGGGTCCTGTCCCATGAACGACCCCTCCCGTGTGGCGGTCTACTTCGACTTCGACAACGTGGTGATCTCGTATTACGACAACGTGTTCGGGGACGGGACGTGGCGTCGCGACGACGCCCGGCGGCACGCCGACGCCCGGCGGCACGCCGCGGACGGCGGTTCCGCCGACCCGATCGACCTCAAGCTGAGCCAGGCGGCGGTCGACCTGGGCGCGATCATCGACTACGCCTCGTCGTTCGGGACGGTCGCGCTGTCCCGGGCCTACGCCGACTGGTCTCTGCCGGCGAACGCGGCGTACCGCAAGCAGCTCATCGACCGGGCCGTCGACTTGGTCCAGCTGTTCACCACGTCGGGTATGAAGAACGGCGCGGACATCCGCCTGTCTATCGACGCGGTGGAGGACCTCACCCAGCACGGGGACATCACCCACGTGGTAGTGGTGGCCGGTGACTCCGACTACATCCCGCTCGCCCAGCGGTGCAAGCGGATGGGCCGCTTCGTGGTCGGCATCGGCGTGGCCAGCTCCACCAGCCGGGCGCTGGTAGCGGCATGCGACGAGTTCACCGACTACGCCCGCCTACCCGGGGTCATCCCGCCGACTTTGGTCGACAACCAGCCCGCGATCACTGCACCCGCCGCGACGACGCAGGACCCCCCGACCGCGGCGACGCCGAGGAAGACCGCGACGAAGAAGACCGCAGCCAAGAAGGCTATGAGGAAGGCCACGGCCAAGTCCGGCGACTCGGCCGAGCAGGCCGAAGCGACGGCCCTCCTCGTACGCGCGGTGCGGGTCGGCCTCGAGAAGAGCGACGACGAGTGGATCAACAGCTCGGGCGTGAAGAGCCAAATGCAGCGGATGGACTCGACATTCAAGGAGAAGGCGCTGGGCTTCTCCTCGTTCCGCGCCTTCGTGGAGTCGCGCTCCGACGTCGTGGAGTCGCAGATGCGCAACAACATCCAGAAGGTCCGCCTGCGCTGACACGACCACCTGCTGCGCGCCGGCATCACCAAGCTGACCGACGCCCACCACCGGCGTCGCCCCGGCGGCGGCCGCCACTCTATTCCGGGATGCCTTCACCGACCTCGCTCGACGGGCCACACACCGACGCGTAAAGCGGTCACGTTCGCGAGATTCGAACAAAACCTGACTCAAGATTGACGGCGTCGCCGCCACAGCTTTGCCGCTGCCGTTTGTAACCGGGTGTTGACCTTGATCGACTTTCCGAACATGCCGCAGATCGTGCTCTCAGGATCCGACCATTGTGGACTCTCCCACGGCGTCGGTCCGTGAGGCGCGGACGGCCGTGGCGCTTGTCAGCGCCCAGCGATGAGGGTGAAGAGCACCGGCCCCGAATGGGATCCGAGCATCAACCGGTAGCGCCCGTCACCGCCGCGGGTCAGGATCTCGCCCCGGGGGTCGGCCTGCGCGTCGAGGTGCTCATGCAGCGACCGAACTGTGAGCCGCGCCCGGCACGCAGCCGTGACGACCTCGCCGAGGGCGTGCGCATACGCCACCGACACCGAGGCTTCAAGGTGCGCATCCGGGTCTGCGTATGATCCCTGCACGTCCTCGACGTGAGGACCGTCGAAGGCGTACGGCCAGTCGAAGGTCACCGGGTCGATGCCTTCGACCATCTTGTAGAGCGGGTGGATGTCGACGAGCACGAGCGAACCGCCCGGACGCAGGCATGCCGCCACCGACCGCATCCACGCCTCCAGGTCGCTGATCCAGCAGATGACGCCGACCGTGGCGTAGGCCAGGTCGAAACCGCCGTGCAGTTCGACAGGCAGCCGTGTGGCGTCCGCCTCGACCAGTCCGACCTGCACCCCGCACTGCCGGGCGACAGACCCTGCCCGTTCCAGTGAGATCGGCGAAAGGTCCACGCCGGTGACTCGGGCACCGCGGCGAGCGAGCGTCACGGTGTCGAACCCGATGTGGCATTGCACGTGGAGGACGTCCAGCCCGTCCACCTCGCCGACTGCCTCGCGGACCGCGGCCTCCTCGACATCGAGCATCGACGAGCGGCCGGCGACCAAGCCGTCGAGATCGTAGTACCGGTCTACGCCCCGTCCATGCACCGTGGCGAGGGCGTCCCAGTAGGCGCGATTGATCGACACCGCGTCGGCGCCGGAACAGGGACGGTCCACACCGGCACACTATGCCGACCCCGGCGGACAGCGGCGGAAATGGGCCGACGCTCGCCCAGCAAGCGAACCGTGCAAACGCCAGCCATCCCCTACGAGGTGACACCAGAAGACCCGACCAGACGCACTTCACTGCCGCGTGGAGGGCGGCTACGCTCGCCCGGATCTGCCGCACTGAGGGCGACATTGGGCATGCGAGCAGCTGCCCGACGTGGAAGCTATGAATAGACGTTCCTGTGCCCTCGGTACGGTATCCACCAGTAGCCGCTGGTGAAGGGAATGAAGGCGTCACCCACTCGCCATCGGTCGCGCAAGTCCGTCGCGACCACCAGGCCGTGGAGACCATCGATGTCACCTTCGCTGACCCAGTCATTTTCAAGTTCCTGTAGATCCACAGCCTCCTCGGCGTTCCAGCCGACGATGGCGACCTGGTAGCCGTCGAAGCCGCGCAAGAGGGAGTAGAGATCGAGGCCGACAGCGGTGATCTCCTGCTCCGTCAGGGATCGGGGGTCCCGGTCAGGATGCCAGGAAAGCTTCCGCCCGGCGGCAACTCCAACCGAGCCAACGCACCCATCGGAGCCGCGCAAAGTCTTGGCGCGCCGTTAGCCCCATAGGCGACCGCTCGTTATCCGGCCCTAGCCAGGCTCCAAATAGGTTCGGCGTCCTCCCGGCGCGCGACCATGCGACCTAACGCCCGGCCCTTGGCCGTGAAGCAGCCCACCGTTTGGAGAGCGGCGAAGCTGCGGATGGGTCACCATAGGGCCGAAACCGCAGCCGGTCACGGGAGGCAGCAGGATGGGAACCAGGTGACGCCACTCGACCTGATTCCGGCCGACGAACGTCGGGCCACCGTTCGTACCATCGAGCGCTTGGCCTCCCTGTCCAACGACGAGCTGCGGCAGGAGTCGATCTGGCCGCAGACGGAGGAGGCGGCTCTCTTCGGCTTTCAGGTCCGGGAAGAACACCTCCCGGTGATTGAGGACCTGCGGTCGACGCTCGACGGATTCCGTGAGCCGAACGCGGTGTGGATGGACACGACGACGGTGTTCCGGGCGAATCGGCTCCTATCAGCGCAGCCGTCCGACGGTGCCCAGGTGTTCGACCCGCTCGCGCTGCTCGACCTGGATACGTTCACCCGCAACTTTGTGCTCTACGACCAGGTCTTGTTCGCCGTTTCCAACAAGCAGGACCCGTGGACGGATCTGCGGCTGATGAACGAGCAACTGCATGAACCGGTGTTCGTCGCCCTCTTCGAGGACGCCCGTGTCCCGAACGAAACGGCCCGCCTGTTCGACGACATGCACCAGCGCGGCCGCTACTGGCTACAAGAAGCGATCCAGCAACCAGCAAAGCAGGACCAGTTCGCGCGATGGCAGCAGATGACCAGCGACATTTTCGGGGTGACGCCGGACGAGCGGGCTCTCGACGAGCTCGTGCGCGGCTGGGGCTCCTACCCCGCGCATGTCACCCGCGAACTCTTGGACGCCGACGGCGGGTACGCGGCCCTCTACATGTGGGACAGCGACGAGGCTCAGCAGCAGCTGATCGGTGACGCGACAGCCCGGCACGTGTTCAACTCCTCGCTTTCCCGCATGCTCGGCCTGCCTTACCACCCGGCGGCCGCGAGGATGCCGACCGCTGGCGCGTACGCCGCCGGACGCGGGTTCGCTGCGCAGGAGGCGATGCACGCAGAGCTGGCGGTCCATGTCGCGCTGCAGGATCTGCGGAGCGAGCGGCTCGCGCTCCTTCAACGTTCACACCCATCGGTGGAGGCGGCACCGGTGTGGGCTGCGGCGCTTCTCACTCAAGCGAACTCAGCCGCCGATCTCTGGCCGTGCCTCATCGAGCTGCGGGAGAAGGGCGTCCTCGCTCCGTGCCGCTCGCGCCGCCCTGGAACGCGAGCTGCGAGAAGGGGGCGAGGAGAAGGTCCTCGAGCAGCTGGCCCAGTCGCTGCGAGCGGAACGCACACGGACTTGGAAGCTGTGGGCCGGGGTCACGACGCCAGTTGTGGCGGGGCTGGTCGCCGAGGCATTGTTCAGCGTCGGGTGGTACGGGTACGCATCCGGCTTCGCCGCCCTTGTCGGCGCCCAACTGCTCAGCGAAGACCCGGCCCAGCTGCGGAACCGGCTGCTGCGCCCCCGACAGGTGTTCCTCGCCGACCTCGGCGCATCGGTGACGAAGCTCGGCGAAACCCTGCCGCGGGCCCAGCGCATCTGGAGACTGGACGGCGAAACGCTGGACAGGGCCGCTGCCACGCTCACACGCATGTCGCACCTGAACTGGGTCTAGTGGCAGTGACCACAACGCAACTCCTCCACCGCTCCCCCGTCCGGACCACGATCCTCTCCGCCGTTCGGGCACGGTTACCCGAGCTTCCCGACATTCCCGATCGGCGTCAGCACGCGCCTTGTAATGCGCGACTCCCTCAGCAGTGGGCGGCGACAGTCAGATCGATACCCCCGTGGTCCAGCCTCCTCACAACACCGGAGATAACAACCGCAATGCCCTGCTGCGCGATTCCGATGGGAATCTCGTGGAGATCGTCGCTAAGGCTTCGTGAGCTGGAGTGTCCGATTGCCGCGAGGATCGCCGTGGTTCCCGGGAGGTTCGGCGTGGTCGGTAATACGGTCCCGGCCAGTCGTTAGGCCGAGGGGCGGAAGGTGACCATGACGGACCTCGGAGGAGTCCGACGCCTGCAGGCCTATCGATGGATCGATGGTCACTTCGCTCGGCCTGGCTGGTTGGGTCGTGTGTAGTCGGCTATCGGGTTGGCGGTCTTGCAAGCGCAGCCGGGACTGATCATGTCGGCCTTCTTCGGCGGCTGGACAGTCGGTGTTGTGGGACGTTGAGGGACTGGGGTCGGCGGTGTGGCTCAACTGGCGTCTGAGGCATCCCGTCCGAGCCGCCAGAGGAGGCCGACGGCATCCGCGTGCGGGCGATCAGTTGCGGCTTCAGGGAATCGTCGTTCGGGACATCGTGGGTGGCCGTCCGCTGAACGACTAGCCCGGCTGGTGTCAACCGGCACAGCTGAACTCAAGTTCCCCAGTCGTCACGGAACCCCTCCGACCGTGTGCCCATACGCGCGTGATCCACTTTCCGCACATGCCGCTGTGAGCGTGCGATGGAACTCCTGCTTGGGCCCGCGCGCCACTCGTGCGCGTCCGGCGAGCGTTGGCTTGCCACTCCATCAGGTTCACTTGCGGGCCGCCGCGAGTGCCGCGCGGACTCTTGTGCCGAGGAGCGCGAGCCTGTGGACGGGCTCGTTGCTGAACACGAACCGGACGTGGCGGTCGGCGATCTCGCCGCCCCAGCCGCGCATGGGGGTGGCGGCGACCTTCTGCTCGAGCAGGCGGTTGGAGACCTCGACACAGTCGAGGTCGAGCGCGGCGACGTCGAGAAGAAGTGACCAACCTCCCGCCGCAGGCACCACGGGAAGGCCGTCGAGCTGCCGCAGGGTCTCGTCGCGACGCCGATGCCATTCAGCGTTCGCGGCGGCCAGGTCTTCCTCGGGCGCACCGAGCGCGACGCGCACTCCGATCTGGGCGAAGCCGCTGGGCACGAGCCCGTTGTAGATCTGCACGCGAGACAGGTCGTTCACGAGGTCTCCGGGGGCGACGACCCAGGCGATCCGCCAGGCGATCATGCGCCTTTCCAACGTGTCGCCGATTGTGACGGTTCGGTCCCGCATGCCGTGAAAGGCAGCCGGATGGATCACCGTCCTGCCGTCGAACAGCACGCCCTCGTAGGCGGCCCAATACAGCAGACGCAGGTCACGGCCAGTCACCAGGTCGGTGATCGCTTCCCATTCTTCGTGCGACGCGACCCAGCCGGTCGGGAAGGACGCGTTGTTGATGAAGATGACACGTGTCCGGTCGCTCACCGCAGCGCGGAGCGCGTCGAGGTCGAGCCGCCACCAGCCCTCGACAACCCGCAGCGGAGCCAGACGGGGGACCGCCCCGACCAGCCGGACCCGGTTGATCATGCCCGCGTAGGTCGGGTCGGTCAGGATGACTTCGTCGCCCGGGTCGGTCAGGCAGAACAGGGCGTCGAGCATCGCCTCGCCCTCGCCGCTGGTGATGATGATCTCGCGGCGACCGTCGTAGCCCGGCCCGCCGCGGCGCTGGATGTGAGCCGCCGCCGCCTCCTTGAGGTCGTCCCGGCCGGTGAACGGCAGCCAGCTGTTCGCCTCGTCCTCGCCGATCGCCGCCCGGGTCGCCTCCATCGCCGCCGCCGGCGGCGGGATATCGGTGTCGAGGTTCTCCAGGCGAAGAACGTCGGGGTCATCGCCGGCCGCCGCCGCGACACGATCGATGTTGAAGCCCGGGATGCCCTCAAGACGCCGCACGCCCATCCACTCCTCCGACCGTTGCTCAAGTGGAGCTTCAGCGTTCCACGTCGCGGCGATCGTCGGCGACCTCATCGGCGTGTCTGGAACCTGTCCCGATTGCCGCACCCGCTGCTGCCGTGCCAGGTCACTCGTCCGGCAATCTTGTCGTCGTCGGCCCAGGTGTCGCGACCGAGCCGGTGAGATCGGGGAAGGCATGGCCCGCCGAGTTCGCCCAGTGCTTGAACCCAACAAGGCCGGGTGGCCGTCCTGGCGCGGAGTTGTGATCCACCAGGTCTGCGGCGACGAGCTGGTCTAACCGATCCAGGTCGCCGGCGCTGATCGCCTCGATGATGGCGTGGTACGCCAAGGTGATATCCCGCGTGTTCATCACTGCATCGTCGCGCCATCGATCAATTCGTGACCAGGGGCGCTGTCTCGGGTTGCGCGCGCCGGACAGCAGTAGCAACGCCTCGACGTCCGATTCTGCCGCAATTCGTGCGTGCTCATGCCGATGAGCGTGCACACCGCCTTTTCCGCGCGATCCTCCGGCAATTGGCCGCGACGTGCCGAGTGCTTCTCGTCTCCATCAGACCTATGTCACATGCTTCAGGTGGTGGCCGTCTCGTACTGCGGGCGACCGGTGGTGCGGTAGGTCTGAATCGTCAGCCCCTTCGGGGTGGACTGCAAATCGACCAGCTCGAGTCCTATGTCCGGGCCGGTGGCGGGGAACAGTCGCGTCCCCTGGCCGACGATCAGGGGATAGGTGAGCAGCACGATCTCGTCGACCAGCCGGTGGTCCAGCAGCCAGCGGATCAGGGTGCCACTGCCCCACACTTGCAGCTCACCGCCCGGCTCGGCTCTCAGTTCGCCGATGGCGGCCGCGACGTCCCCGGACAGGACGGTCGTGTCCGCCCATTGCGGGTCGGTGAGCGTGGTCGAGGCGACGTACTTGGGCCGCGTGTTCAACGCCTCTCCGACAGGGTTTCCCGGATCCATGCCTGCTCCCCAGGAGCCGGCGAAGATCTCGTAGGTCCGCCGGCCGAACAGGAACGCAGCGGCGCGCTGGAAAGCCTCGCTGATAAACGTCGACGCCTCGTCGTCGAGCAGCGGCGGCGCCCAGCCGAAGCGCCCGAATCCGCCGCTGCCGTCCTCGTCCGGCCCGCCGGCTACTCGCCGGGTCCCTGCATCAATCCGTCGATGGCCCTGCGTCACTCCGTCGAGAGAGACATTCGTGACGGTCGTCAGTTTCATACTCGCAGTTCCCTTCACGCTTTGGTCGTCCTTCGGTACGACCGGACAGCGGCGCCGATCTCATCGGTCGTGCACTCATCTGTCGCGATGCGCCCGCACGGACCTGCGTCATACTGCCGCCGGCCACGCCTTTCAAGCTTGAGGCGGTGCCGAGGTCTACCCGCGACATGGAGACCCACGAGCAACGGCGGATCACTCCAGACGACCGCGATGAGCGTGCCCGTCCGCCGCTACCGCGGAGCGGCCTGGCGGGTTGATCCGAGCAGCGGACTAGCCTGAACCCGTGGCCCCGCTTAGCGGCCTCCTCCTGATGATCATGGTCCTAGTGACCGCCGGATGCAGTGACGACCAGGGCCACGAGGTTGACACCGACGCCGCGACCACAATCACCGTTTCCAGCGACGCATTCGCGGAGGGCGACGAGGTCCCGGAGCGGTACACCTGCGACGGCGAGGAGGTGTCCCCGCCACTCGAGTGGACCGGCGGGCAGGGTGAAGCCTGGGCGCTAGTCGTCGACGACCCGGACGCACCAGGAGGCACCTATGTCCACTGGGTCGTGCTCGACATCACGACGCAGACGACGAGCGTCGAGGCCGACGAGGTACCTGCCGGTGGGGTGCAGGTGGTCAACTCGTCGGGCGAGGCGTCGTACGCCGGACCGTGCCCGCCGAGCGGAGAGCACCGCTACCGGTTCACCATCTACGCCCTCGACGCCCCGACCGGACTCACAGAGAGCGCGAGCCTCGACGACGCTCTCGACGCGATCAGCGAGGGCGCCACTTCCCGCGGGACGATGACTGCGGTCTACTCGCGCCACTAACACTGCGTCATTCCGCGGCCCATTGCGCGTGCGCGCCGGCCCTGGGAAGAAACACCCGTCGACGGGATCGCGTCGTTGGAGATATTGCCACCTGCTCGTGCGGCGATACATCCGCACATGCCGCTTTGAGGGGCGGCTACGCTCGCCCGGATCTCCGCCGAGCGATCATCTCCGCAAACGGCTGTCGGCACGGACGCCATCACGCCGCCGTGCGCATGTGTGCCGACCGGCGGACGGACCTTCTGATCCAGGAGAAGCGTCGGCTTGTGGAGTCATTGTGGCTCACATCACCGAAGTCGGGCTTAGAGCGGTGGCAGAGTCGCGCGTCGCGCGCTCGTCCTCCGCCTCGATCGAGACTGGGAGGGGCAACAGGCATCAGGGGAGCAAGACGAGCTTTCCGCGGAGGTGGCCGCCCTGACTGATGCGGTAGGCATCGGCGGCGCGGTCGAACGGGAAAGTCTGCACCTTGATGACCAGCTTGTTCTGCGCGAGCAGCTCGGCGACCTGCGCCAGGGCCGCCATGGGCCGACTGTCCGCGCCCCCACCGGTCACCCGGGCGCCGGCCTGACCGGCCGCGTAGTTGGCGATGGTCACCACCTGGGACGGCTCGGGTGCAAGACTGATCAGGTCCTCGACCGGGGTTTTGCCCGCGACGTAAAAGACAGCGTCGACCTGCCCGCCGGCAGCGGCCAGGACCCGAGTGACCACGCCGTCGCCGTAGAGCACCGGGGTCGCCCCGATCTCCCGCAGGTAGTCATGGTTGGCTTCGCTCGAAGAGGCGACCACCCTCGCACCTCGGGCGATCGCCATCTGCACGGCCACCGCTCCCACCCCGCCGGCGCCACCGTCGACGAAGATCGTGTCGCCGGCCTCGACGTCGAGCAGACGAAGCCCCCGTTCAGCCGTCTCACCGGCCACGCCCGCCGCAGCCGCCACCGCCCAATCGACCGACGGCGGCTTGGCCGCCCAGGAGTCCAGCACCGCGTACTCGGCCTGAGTGTTCCGGCCGCGGCCGAACACGTCATCACCCACGGACACCCCGGTGACCCCGTCGCCGACCTCGTCCACCACGCCGGCGGCGTCATATCCGAGGTAACCGGTGCCGACCATCGGCTGGCCCCCGGACAAGACCCCGGCGAACATCTTCCAGTCGATCGGGTTCACGCTGGCTGCGCGCACAGCGATCCGGATTTGCCCCGGACCGGCGTGTGGATCCGGAGCGTCTCCCCATTCGAGGACCTCCGGACCCCCGTAAACCGTGAACTGCAGCGCGCGCATCCAACAGTCCCTTCCGCAACGGCGGGTCAGCCGCTGCTTCCCGGGTCAACAGCACCGGCGGTGCGGCCAATTGCAGGTAACAAGCGAAGTCCGGACAGGTCGTAATCCTGATGACGGTGCCTCGGACGAGCCAGACGAGTGACTCAATGTACTCACATGCCGCTACCAGAGTGATCACCTGTTGGGTGAGAGATCGACCTTTGCTGGAGGAGTCCGGTCCAAGTGGACCACCCCAGCTGTCTCGAGCATCACCGCGACCCAGCCTGCCGTGGCACGGGCGAGACACTGCTTCAGATGAGCGTCCAGGGTCCCGGCGATGCTGTCCATCGCGTAGACACGGCCTATCCGAACCCATCCCCAGCCGTAGCCGATGACCAAGCGCCCAGGATGTGCGTCATACCGCCGCAAGCGGACCTTGGCGTGAGCTCGAACCGAATCGCAGGCCAACCCCTGAACCCGCACCGATGCGCGGACCTTGCGGACGCGGGTCCAAACGCGGTGGCTCGAGCAGCGGATCGATATACAGATCCCTCGAGGTGCCCGCTCGTCGTCCCGCGCTGGTCACTGAGCCCATGCCCCTTCGTCTGCACCACATCGTCATCGACGCCCACGATCTGCCTTCCCTCGCCCAATTCTGGGCCGAGGCTCTGGGCTGGCCGGTGCTGTCCGCCCGCGAGCGGGAGGTGGTCATCGGACCGAAGGCCGACGCAGCGGTTGGCCTGTGCTACATGCCGGCCGGGTCGACTCGTAAGACCGTCAAGAACCGTGTGCATCTGGACCTGACCACGACAGCCGATGATCGCGACTCGGAGATCGAGAGATTGGTCGGCCTCGGCGCTCGCCGGGTCGACGTGGGGCAAACCGACCAGGATTCATGGGATGTGCTCGCCGACCCCGAAGGCAACGAGTTCTGTGTCGTACGACCAAAGACCTCCTTGATGGACTGACGCCGTCAACCCTTCGAACGACTCCGTCCCGCCGCAGTCGACCGGATCTGCCGCGATCCGCGCAGGTGGGTGGTGCGTCGATGGGCGCGCCTTTCCGCCGCCAGCGGCTCCACTCTCATTCCTTGGAGAGGTCTGGCGAACGGTGTAGTTGGGTTCGACATGTCGAGCGAGTGTGCTGATCCGGTAGGGGCGGGCCATTGATGACGGGCGCGATCGAGCCCATGGGAGCTCAGCCGAGCAGCCGTTCGCGTACGGACTCGTCGACCAGGCTTGGCTGACTGGGATATGTGGTCGGCCTGGGCGGGATGCCCACCGGCCTAGGGGCGGGTCGCCTGCACGAAGGTGATCCGGCCGAACCTGTGGTCGACGTGGTCGACCTCGCGGGTATCGGCGAACCCGGCCTCGGCGAGGAGCGCAACGATGCCGTCGCCGAGGTTGCGGGCGACGGCCGGGTTGTGTGCCGCCGGCGAGCGCGCCAGGCGGGGCAGGTGCCGGAGGGCGTGGGCCGAGCCGTGGCCGTGGGTGGCGTGGCGGGCATCCTCGGCGTTGGGCGTTGGGCCGCCGAAGTCGGCGATGGTGACCTTGCCTCCCGGCCGGAGGGCGCGGAGCGTGTCGTGCGCGAACGCGACCCGGCCGTCGTCG
>Ga0126304_10000632_pt1 | contig 14952 bp, 11 predicted proteins | sample Plot25_FD_92538 | JGI IMG/M metagenome (GOLD analysis project Ga0126304, IMG submission 92538) | Serpentine soil microbial communities from UC McLaughlin Reserve, CA, USA - Plot25 | ecosystem: Environmental > Terrestrial > Soil > Grasslands | place: USA: UC McLaughlin Reserve, Lake County... | reverse complement strand
TCGATCCGAAAAACAAGGAGCATGTCTACCTGCTCAGCGTGGGCGTGACGCATACGACCGACGGCGGCAAGACCTGGGGCTCCCCGTTCAGCTTCGGCGGTGACAACCACGCGCTCTGGATCAACCCGGTCGATAGCGACCACATGCTGCTTGGCTTCGATCACGGCATGGGTGTCACCTTCGATGGCGGACGCAACTGGCTGAGCCCCGACAATCAGCCGCTCGCGCAGTTCTACGCCATCGCCTACGACATGGAACAGCCGTACAACGTTTACGGCGGCATCCAGGACAACGGCTCGATGCGCGGGCCGAGTTCGATGAAGGGCGGCGGCAACATCCCATTCGAGGCGTGGTACCGCGTCGGCGGCGGCGACGGCTTCTACAATGTCGTCGATCCCACTGATTCACGCTGGCTCTATAACGAAAGTCAGTTCGGCGCGATCCAGCGGCTGGACCAGAAGACCGGCCAGTCGCGAGGCATCCGATATTCGCGTCCGCAGGGCGGAGAGCAGTTGCGGTGGAACTGGTCGGCGCCGATCCTGATCTCTCCGCACAACCCGGAGGTCGTGTATCACGCCGCCAACGTGCTGCTCCGCTCGAGCAATCGCGGCGACACCTGGAGCGAAATCAGCCCGGACCTCACGAAGAACCTGCCGGAGCGCCGCGGCGGATCCGGCAACATCCAGTACGCGACCATCACGAGCATCGACGAATCTCCGGTGGTCGGCGGCGTCATCTGGGCGGGCACCGACGATGGCAATGTGCAGGTGACGCGCGACGGTGGAAAGAACTGGACCAACATCACCGACAAGATCACCGCGCATCCCGGTTACTGGGTGAGCCGCGTGATCGCGTCGCATCATGACGCGGCGGCTGCGTATGTGACCCTGACCGGATTCCGCCACGACGACCCGAAGCCGTTCGCCTGGAAGACGACCGACTACGGGGCGACCTGGACGTCGGTTGTCGGCAACCTTCCGAGCGAAGCCATCAATGTCATACGGGAAGATCGCCGCAATCCGAATCTCCTGTTCATTGGAACAGACTTCGGCCTGTACGGATCACTGGACGGCGGCAAGGCGTGGCAGCGGATGAAAAACGGTCTGCTCACCAATCCGGTACACGACCTCGCGATCCATCCCCGCGAGCAGGAGCTCATCGTCGGCACGCACGGGCGTGGCATCTACATCGCCGACATCTCCGGACTGCAGCCACTGACTCCTGCGACCCTGGCAGCCGACGTGCACCTGGCGCCAGTCGTCACGACCATCCAGCAGGTTCAGGGCATGCGTCCGGTGACAGCATCGCTCAACTACGAGGGCCAGAGCCGTTTGCCTGGCGTTCACATCAACTACTACCTGAAGTCGGCCGCCAGCGGCGTGACCGTGCGTGTCTACGACGGGGCGCGCGTCATCGCGGAAACGACCACGGCTCCAGGCAAGGCGGGCCTGAACACGGTCCGGTGGACGATGCAGTCGTCGCGGCCGATGACGGAGGCGGAGCAGAGCGCCGGCCGTGGTGGACGCGGCGGTGGCGGCGGGGGGTTCGGCGGCTTCGGGCGCGGCGGCGGCGCTCCGCCGGCATCGCCGCAGTTCCCGGCGGCGGCGGCCGGAATGGTGACGTCGACCGTCCCGCCCGGCGAGTACCGCGTCGTCCTGGTGGTTGGAGGTAAAGAGTATTCGGAGGCCGCACTCGTAATGGCAGAGCGGTAGTTCAGACGGTAAACGGGAGCGCCGCGAGGTGGCGCTCCCATTTCCGAATCGTCGAGCACTCACAGCACTTCGCACTTCGCACTTCGCACTTCGCACTTCGCACTTACATGGTGCCGACGACGATCTCCGTGTTGTAGCCGGCATACCCAACCGCGTCTTCCTGCGGAGCTGCGGCTTGCGCGGAGACGACCGGGCACCGTCCTGGAAGGATGGGCGTGTTCCCCCAGAACCCGACAAAGCTGACGCCATACTCATCGCGGGGGACCGTCGGTGTCTGCGGAACGAGATCGAGCTGCGTCCGATCCTGGCCGACTAGCGGCGCCTCCTTCGCGGATCCAAGCTCCAGACAGGATCCGTCTGGGAGGAACACGTGCCCGAGGTTGTGAGCGGTGGCGATCATCGGCATGGCGACAAGTGCCAGGGCGGCGGCGAAAACGATTCGGATCAACCTGCTGCGTACCATTCAGGGCCTCCTTATTAGTGACCTTGCTTATGGAAGCGGCAAAATGGACGTCCAGACCGCAAACGTTGTTTTGTAATCAGGGCTGCTCGAGCTGGAGGAAGATCCGGAAGCGCTCGAGCTCGAATCCGAGTTCGCGCTTGAACGTCCGGTCACGCGGTGTTTTCGCATCCACGTATCCGAACTCCGACTGCAGGGTCCCGTTCACACTCTGCATGTTCGCCCAGCCGACGACTCGATCTCTCCAGAGGATGGGCAGCGCGTAGTAGCCGAAACTCCGTTTGGCAACCGGTGTGTAGGCTTCGAACCGATACGGCCACCCCCAGAGCAATTGGAAGCGGCGACGGTCCCACACGACAGGATCGAACGGCGCGAGCAGCCGAACAGTGCTCTCCTCGCTTGCATCGATCGGCTGCTCCCCCCCCGGCCAATACCAGTCGATCCCGTTCACCCTCTCATGTGCCAGTCTCCCGCGCGCCCGCGCCAGCGCGTTCTTCAAATGGCGGCGCCACTGCGGGACGGCGTGGCGCAGGCGGGCCACCAGGGACGACAGCGACTGGCCCGGCAACGGCGCGTATAGGTTCACCGCAACATCGACGAGTGCATCGACGCGCTGTCGAGGCGATGAGTCCTCCTCGGCGCGCGGGCTCTCTCGAAAGGCGTAGATGCGAATCCCACGCTCGCGGCGTGCGATTCGTAACCAGCCGCGATAGTGCAGGTCCTCGAGCAGGTGCGTCGTTGCATTCGATGATCCGCCCCAGTAGTTCGTGACGGTGCCGTGCGAGAAGTGCGCGTCGACGTCGCGGGGGTGCGCCTCGCCCCTCTCACGAACGAAAGCAACAAGCTTGTGGGCACGGCTGCGGGGCGCTTCAGGCAGGACGAGCTTCTGTCTAGGGTGCATCAGTGCATGCACGGCTTTCGAAACGAACCCGTAGTTGACGAAGACGTCTTCCTCGATACCCAGGCCGGCATAGCGCCGTTCCAGGTCACCAGACCGGTAATTTTTGACCCGGTGCCGCAGCGTCAGGTCCTGCGCGCGGGCCGGCGCACGGATCGGGTCCGCCTGCACGAAACCAAGCTTCTCAATCGCGGTTCCGAGTGTGGCGGGGCCGAACAGACTGCGGGAGACTGCGAGGGCTCTGAGATCGTCCAGGATTATCGGCACGTGTCCTCGACGGCGACGATACTGTCGTCGGAGTGGAGGGTCAACCCGGGCTGGCCGTTCAGTTCAGGGATGTCGCGATGGCGAGGCCGCCGACTTCAAACCGCACTCTTTCGCCGCTCGTTCGAGCAGCGGCGCAAGCCCGCCGACCTGGAAGCTCGCGACGACGGGCCCGGCGTTGTGCGGGGTGAAGCCGAAGCGCATCGTGCGGGCCGCGGCGATCCTCATCGCAAACTGACTGCCGTCCGGCGCGAACAGCGCATCGTGCTCTGAGGAGTCGGGCCACCGTTCACTCGTCTCAGCAGCATCGTCAAAGCCGTAGGTAACGGTGTGATCATCGGTGCCGGCTTCGATCTTCGCAGCCGAGTCGGTCACCACAAATGCATCCACGCCGCCGCCGATGCAGCGGACGACCAGCGCGGGCTGCACGGTGCGCATCCAGACCGCCACCCGGTTGTCGGATGGCAATTCGAATGCAGTACCCTTGCGGTTCGAGCCGACGTAGTGCTCTCGATTCGCAGCGCTCCACGCCACATGGACAGTCGGCGCCGCCGGGGCATGCGCGGATGCCGCCGAAGCCTTCCCGGCGGATGCCGCACTGGCGGCAGATGATGGCTGACCGCGAAGCACGAGGAGCCCGAACATCATCACCGCGGTGCCGCCGAGCGCGACGAGAGTCAGCAACAGGTCGCGACGGCCGGTGTTGCCCACCGTTTTCTGATCCGGCCGTGACGGTCCGTCCGACGGCCGCGCCTGGGCGGTCGCTGCGATGTCGGTCGCCTCGTTCGGGTCCCACTGATCTGATTCCATCGCGCGCTTCGGTCGCAAGGGTCATTCCCCTTGAAAACAGGCGCGAACCGCCAGGGTGACGGGTCGAGGACGGCAAATTCTGGCAGGAAAATCACAGAACCGAAGTTCCGTGCCTGCCGCTTATCTGGCGACCGGCACCTTCTGCCGCAGCTCCGCGAACCAGTTGAGGACGACCTGCAGCTGTCGGGTCTGCTGGTACTCCAGCAGGTTGGCGGCCTCGACACTGACGAAGCGCTTATCGGGCAGGATGTCGTAAGGTCGCGCATTACCCGGCGGGGCAAGCCCGAAGCGTCGCGGCACCGGGACCGGTGCGGTAAAACCGAACTCCGGCTCCGTTCTGATCGAGACGACCGTGAACTGGCCCGGGCCCGGAACGAAGAACAGCTCCGTGCCGTCTGGCGACCAGCGCGGACGTCCGCCGCGGCCAATTTCATACTTCTTGCCGTTGGCAGGAAAGGGCTGCACGTACAAGGTCGCTTCGCCGGTAGCTTCATCGCCCGACTGGTACGCCACCCATTTGCCGTCAGGCGAGAAGTTCGCGTCGGTAGGAAACGCGGCGGATGTGACATCCCCGAAGCGCGTCGACTGGCGGTCTTTGAGGGAGAAGATCCACAGGGTCGATTCCGTTCCTTTGGTCACGCTGTAAAGAAAGACGTCCGCCTTGGGCGCCCACGATTCGGGCACGTGAGAGGTGCCGGCCTCGGCTCGAGTGAGTCGTTCGACCGGACCACCCTCCGCCGGCTGCCAGAAGATGCCAAGGTCCTTCTCGCGGTCCGACTGGAAGACGAGCCGCTTTCCGTCACCCGACCAGATCGGAAAGCGATTGTTGCCGCCGAAGGTGAGCCGCCGCAGCGAGTTCTCACCGGCGAGAGGGTAGATGGAGATCGTTGCGTTCTTGCTATCGCTGGTCTCGACCGCGATCCGGCTTCCGTCGGGTGAGACCCGTGGATGAAAGTAATCACCCGGGGGCAGCTTCAGCGGCGTCAACACACCCTGTCGATCGTAAAGAAACACGCTTTCCTGTCCCGACCGGCTCGGTCCGGCCAGGTAGACAAGAGATCCGCTGGTCGATACATCGAATTGCGCGGCGTTCCCGGCAGTCGGCGCCGACCGGCGTATGCCCTCGACCACCGGCACAGGACCGGAAGTCGCCCGGCCTGCGGCGAGGTCGAACGGTACCGCCATGAGCGTACCTTCGATCATGTAGACGATGTGTCCGGTCGGAAGATATCGCGCGTCGCTGCCACCATTGACAATCGTCGTCCGTTTTTGCGTTTTGATCGACTGCACGACGACGTCCGCCTTGTCCCAGAAGCTCGCGATCTTCACGCCGGTCCTGGCAATACTGAAGAGGAGCGTGTCGCCGTCGGGTAACAGCTGCGGCCCCTGCACCAGTCCTTCCGCCGGCGGTACACCGGCAACCTTGTCGGGTTGCCCGCCGTTCTCCGACACCATCATGACGCCGCTCGACGGTTCGACGAAGACGATACCGTGGTTGCTCCAGTGGATGCCGTACGGCGACAGAGAAGTGGGACACAGCGTAACCGGCGTACCGCCGCTCACCGGTATCTTCTTCAGCGTCCCCTCCGTCCAGAACGCGAGCGATCGCCCGTCGGGAGAAAATGTCGGGAGCACCGCCGGATCGCCGCCGGGGATCAGCCGCGACTCGAGCTCGTTCAAGGCTCTCGAGTACAGCTTTCCGTCGGCCGAATAGGCGATGCGGGCTCCGTCTGGCGAGATCGCAATCGCCCGGCGAGAGAGTGTCAGCTGCGCACCCGCAATCGCGACCCCCAATCGCGCGACCGGAGCGGCGGAGGGCTGCGGCCGTGGCCGGAGTGCGATTGTTCCCAGGGCGCCGATCGCAGCGCCGGCGCACGCGAGCAGGAGCCATGTCGCCCAGCGTCGTGTCGCGAGTGCCCTGATCGGCATGGGCGAAAGGGTCACCGGCGTCGGATGTCTCAATACGAAGAGCGCTGTTGAAATGTCGCGTATCCGGTCGCGGTGATTCTTCTCGAGGCACCCTTCGAGCAAGGAGCGCACGGACGGCGGCACTGAAGGCGGCAGGGAGTTCCAGTCCGGATCGCTCTTGAGCACCGCGGCCAGCGTGTCGGTGACTTCCTCTCCCTTGAACGGCCGCGTGCCGGTCAGCATCTCGTAGAGAACACACCCAAACGCCCATACGTCGCTACGCTTGTCCGCCGTTCGTCCTCTCGCCTGTTCCGGGCTCATGTATGCCGCGGTACCGAGGATGACTCCAAGCCCGGTCAACATCAACGGAGACGTGATCGTCGGCGAATCGAGGACGTTCCCGTCCGATCCCGCGACCGGATCGGTGATCTTGGCGAGGCCAAAGTCGAGCACCTTGACCCGGTCGTCGTTGGTCAGGGCGATGTTCGCCGGCTTGAGATCACGATGGACGATGCCTTTTTCGTGCGCGGACTGCAGCGCCTCCGCGATCTCGCACGCAATCGAGATGGCCTCGTTGACCGGGAGCGGGCCACGCCCCAGCCGGCCGGCAAGCGTCTCCCCTTCAACCAGCTCGAGGACCAGAAAGCGCTGGTCGCCGATTTCCTCGAGCCCGTAAATGCCGCCGATATGAGGATGATTGAGCGAGGCGAGTACCTGCGCTTCGCGACCGAACCGCGCCAGCCGTTCCGGATCATGGGTCAACCGGTCAGGAAGTGTCTTGAGTGCGACGTCACGGCCGAGATTGGTGTCGCGGGCACGGTAGACCTCGCCCATTCCCCCCGCGCCGAGCGGCGCAACGATCTCGTACGGGCCGAGGCGAGTGCCGGGGGTCAACGCCATGCGCGGCCGATTATATAAAGTTCCCTCCCCCTCCTAACTCCCAACTCCCAACTGTCAAATCCTAATCCGCCAACTCTGTGCAGTTTGGAATTTGGAGTTTGGAGTTTGAGAGTTGGCAGTTGGGAACTCTGATGGGTGTCACTTCGTGCGAACGATCAGGACCTTCGAGGAGGGGACTGCGACATTTGACTGGACCGCCGCCGCCCGCGAACCCGCGGGCCAGACCACTTCCACGTCCACTCGACCGGGGGCGGCAATACCGAAGTGCACCGGCATGTCGCTCTGCGCGTTGTAGCTCGATCCTGAGTCAACCAGCCGCGCGCCAAGCAGTCGCCGTGTCCCCGCTTCGTAGAGACGGACCTCCGCACCGGCCCGGGTGAAGTGTCCTTTTGGATCGGCGACCCGAATATGCAGGGCCCGCCTTGCGTCGACGGCGGGCTGCATGTTCTTCAACACCAGAGGCAGTGGCGTCGCCGCGCTGCCTGTCAGGGCCAGGTCTTCGTCGCCGTCGCGATCGAAATCCGCCCACAACGCCCCGTGGTCGGCCGCAAGCGCCTTGATGTTGTCCGGCGTCACGTCTTCGAACTTGCTGCCGGTGTTCCTGAACAGGTAATCGCGATAGCTCGTGCCGCCAGTCACCGTGCCGTTCACATACAAATCCACCCGTCCGTCGTTGTCGAAGTCGGCGAAGGCGCACGTGTCATACCGGCCCTCGACCGCCACGCCCCACGAGGCGGAGACATCCTCGAACTTGCCGCCGCCGCGGTTCAGGAACAGTCCGTTCGGACCATAGTTCGCCATGAACAGGTCGAAGTGTCCGTCGCCGTCGACATCGGCGACGCACGGCCGGACGGTGCCGTTAGCGGTCTCCTTCGGTGGACGCCCGCCCCAGGCGAGACCTGCGGCTTCGGCCACGTCGGTGAACTTGCCGGCATCGTTGCGATAGAGACCGTTGGCATCCCCGTCCATGTGGGCGGCGTAGAGATCGAGGTCGCCGTCCTCGTCGTAGTCGAACCAGACGGCGCCCACGGTTTTCCGCGGGTCCGCAAGCCCCGCGGCGGACGCGATATCGGTGAACTTCCCCTTGTCGTTGCGGAACAGCACGTCAGGCCGATCCCGAAAACCGACGAAGAGATCGAGGTCTCCGTCGCTATCGAAATCGACCCATGCGAGCTGGCGCACGGCCCCGGTATCGATGCCGACCCCGGTCGGGATGGTCACGTCGATGAAGCGTCCGAGATCGTTGCGATAGAGCGTCAGGACGGGACCGACACCCGGGGCGAAACCCACCAGCAGGTCCGGATCGCCGTCGGCATCGTAGTCACCCCAGGCGGCGGCGCGAGTGGCGCGCGCGTCGCCGATCCCGGCAGCTACCGCGACATTGCGCAGATGTCCGCCGTCGTTCAGGAAAAAATGATTGGCCGTACCGTTGAACCCGACGAACAGATCGATGTCGCCGTCGCGATCGTAGTCGGCTGCGGCATTCACCAGGGTGGCAGACGCGACCAGATCCTTATGGAACGGCTCGAACGCCGGTTGCTGAACCAGCACTCCCGATAACGCCACCACCGCGAGCACCGGCAGGACGCGCAACCTCATGACCCCAGTCTACCGTCTGCGCGCTGGTCAGTCCTCATTTCTCATTCGCATCTGAGTGCATCGATCGGATCGACTCTCGTCGCCCGGATCGCCGGGATGCAGCAGGCAAGAAGCGCGACCGCACCGAGCAGCAGCGTGACGCCAGCGAACGTCAATGCGTCGGTAGGCTCCACTCCAAACAGCACTTCGAATCCTGAATAGGCGAGAACCCGTGTCAACGCAATGCTGAGCAGCAGCCCGAGCATCAGACCCCAGGCGACGAGCCGCATCCCTTGGCCAACCACAAGACCCACAATCTCTCGCCGCAACGCGCCCAGAGCCATGCGAATACCAACCTCACGTGTTCGTTGGGCGACTGAGTAGGACACGGTGCCGTAGATTCCGATTGTCGCGAGCACGAGGGCGACGGCGCCGCATCCCGCCATGGCAATGCCCAGCAGCCGGAACGGATAACTGGTCGCGCTGAAGTAGCCGTGCAGAGTCTGGATGTCGTTCACCGGCATTCTTGGGTCCAGCTCCTGCACGGCCGCCCGCACCGGCTTCAGGTAGTTTGCCGGATCGCCGGACGTTGTCACCAGCAACGACATGCGCAGTCGATACGCCTGCGCCGACGCAAGAAAGAAGAAGGGCCGGACCTCGGTGTCGAGCGACTGCCACGCATTGTCGCGAATGATGCCGACGATCTCGCAGCTCTGCTTTGACTCGACTGGATACGCCTCGAACTTGACGAGGTGCTTCCCCATGGGTGAACCAGATCGCGCAAAGTAGCGGTGTCCGAATGCTTCGTTCACGACTGCCACGCACGGTTCGCCTTCGCGATCGCGCTCGTCGAACTCACGCCCCTGCACGATCGGGATCTTCATGTTGGTGAAGTAGTGGGGGCCGGCGAACGTCGCGTCGATCTGCATGTCCTCTCCCGGCGCCGGCTGATACCCCTCGATTTCCGTGCTGCGCCGCGACCGGCCCAGGAGGCCGCCGGGCATCCCGTCCACCAGGCTGACCGCCTGGACCCCCGGCAGCGACGATATCCGTTCGGATAACCGTCGATAGAACTCCTGGCTTTTGTGACGGTCGTAGCTCGAAAGGTCCTGCGTCAGGAAGGCCACGAGCATGTCGTCAGTGCTGAAACCCAGGCGTGTCGGGCGGACCTTCTCGAGACTTCGCAGTACCAGCCCTGCGCCGATCAATAGCAGGAGCGAGAACGCCACCTGCCCGATCACCAGTAGCGCGCGCGTGCGCGAGCGGCGGTAACCGCCCACGACCGGGGCGGCATCGTCCTTCAAGACGGTCGAGACGTCGGTACGCGAGCTCTGTAATGCTGGGGCGAGGCCAAAGAGCACCCCGCTGATGACAGAGAACCCAAACGCGTATGCCAGCACGCTCGAATCGAGTTCCAGGTCGAGCGCGACGCGGATTCCTTCCGGAAACGACGGCAGGGACGCTCCCAGGAGCTTCAGCACCCACACCGTGAGAAGCAAGCCCGCCAGCCCGGCGATCAGCGACAGCAGGATGCTTTCGGTGATCAGTTGCCGGATCAGGCGCCACCGTCCGGCGCCCATTGCCAGGCGGATGGCAATCTCTCTTCGACGGACAACCGCGCGAGCCAGGAGCATGCCCGCGAGGTTCATGCATGCGATCAGCATCACGAGGTTGACGACGACCACGAGCAGTGCGATACCCGCGTAAACCTCGAGGTGCATCCCCGGATGAATCCGGGTATCGCGTTCACGCAGAACCGAGACGAACAGCTCGCGGACGGCTCCTGACTCGGGCCTCACCGATCGCCACTCCTCCGGATGACTCGCCTGCATGCCTCGACTGAGCAGATCGAAACGGCTCGTCGCGGCTTCGACTGTGGTGCCCGGCCGAAGCCGTCCAATCATCATCAGCCAGCGGTTGCCGCGACTCGTCAGCATCTGCTCGCCTTTGGACGGGTCGAGCGCAGGCACCATTGCGAGCGGCACCCAGATCTCGACTGAGAGGCCGCGCAACATCCCTGTGTATTGCGGCGGCGCGATACCGATGACCGTCAGCCGCTGGCTGTTGACCGTGATTGTTCGTCCCACGAGGTTCGGATCCGAGTTGTATCGGCGGCGCCAGAGCGCATGACTGATGACCACCACCGGGTCTTTTCCTGGCAGGACGTCTTCGTCCGCCCGGAAGGACCGTCCGATCGCCGGCTGAACGCCGAGCACGTCGAAGTAGTTACCCGAGACGGTCTCCCCCCAGATCTGCTCGACCTCGCTCGGATCCCCCAATCTGAACTGTTCAATCGTGTAGGCGGCGAGCCCGGTGAAGACTTCGTTCCGCTCGCGGAACTCGAGGTAGCTTGGATAGGAACACGTCTCGTACGGGTGCTGTTTCTCACCCGTATAGAGTTCGACCAGCTGGTCGGGCTGTCGCACGGGGCGGGCCCGGAGCAGCACTGAATTGACGATGCTGAAGATGGCGGTGTTGGCGCCGATGCCCACGGCAAGCGAGAGAACCGCAATGGTTGCGAACGCCGGGTTTCGGCGAAGCATGCGCAAGCCGTAACCGGCGTCCATCAACAGGTCGCGCCACCAGGTACCACGAACGTCGCGACAGGCTTCTTCGGCCTGAATGACGCTGCCGAATTCAAGACGCGCGGCCCGCCGCGCGGCTTCAGGTGTCATCCCCTGCCGAATGTATTCGTCCGTCGCTTCGTCAAGGTGCGTGTTGATCTGATCGGCAACGTCGTGGTCCAGTTCACGCGTCCGCCCAAGCGTGCGCAGGCGCGCGAAGAACATTCGCAGCGTCGTCACGACGGATCCTCCTGGATTTTGAAGAAGCGTCCGACGATCCCGGTGGCCTGCCGCCACTGCGCCTCTTCGACCCGGAGTTGTGCGCGCCCGGTGCGAGTCAGGGCGAACAGCTTCACCCGGCGGCCGCTCTCGGACTCACCCCACTTCGACGAGATCCAGCCCGCCTGCTCGAGTTTGAGCAGCGCCGGATAGAGTGTGCCCTGGTTCATCGCCAGCTGATTGCCGCTGATCTGTTCGATCCGCCGGGCGATCCGGTATCCGTGCAGCGGCCCCAGGGCCTCCAGCGTTTTCAGGATCATCAACCCGAGGCTGCCGTACACCACATCCCGCTTGTCGAGCGTCATGCGTTGGCAGCCTACAGGTACAGATGTGGGCTGTCAACAGGTGCTTGGGTGCCCGGGGTGCTCGTGGGGCTTATCCAGCGGGCTGCTGCGGGCGCCGGGTGCTTGGATAGTCGACGATCTCGTCCCACTCGCTCGCGCTCGACCGCGCGACCACAGCGACGACCGGGTCGGTCACACTGAGGTTGAGGACTTCGTGCGGAACACCAGGCTCGATGAAGATGAAATCACCAGCCTGGTGATCGACACTGTGCTGCAGTCCGGGTCCGTACTCGTGCCGGACCCTGCCTTCGAGGATGTACAGCATCACCTCGAAACCGACGTGGATGTGCGCATACGCCACGGCTCCGGGCGGAACAGCCGCAACGTTCATCGACAATTCTTTCGAACCGACGTTCTTCGCCGAGAGTCCGTGCTTGTAGCGGATCCCGTTCCACTCGCGCGACACACCCGCACCGCGAACCCAGGCCAGCCCCTCGTGACGCTCCGCGTGATCAGCCATCGGGGGATCTTACGCCGCATAGCTTCCGGCTTCCAGCTAGCAGCTACCAGCTTCCAGCTTGCCGATCACTCCAGATCGGTGTTCCCAGGCAGCTCTACGCTCGGACGCTCGCCGATTGGAATCGGCGTTCCCGGCTGCTGGACACCGAGCACCACCGTGTTCCCGGGCTGCTGTGAGAGCACCTGTAACAGGCGAAGGTGCACGAGCGCGGGGCTGCGCTCGACCATCCGGGCGGCGTTCGCCAGGTTGCGCAGCGCCGCCGTCTCGCCGCGCGCGCGTTCGAGGGCGGCGAGTCCCTCCTGGCGCGCTTTCACGACCTGCGAAAAAATCTTCTTCAACTCACCGGGTAGAGTCAGATCCCGGAGCGCGACGTCCTGAAGCTCGATTCCAATGGCCGCGAGATTCGCCGCGGGCAGCGTCTTCAAGCGGGTCGATAGTTCCGCCCGCTGCTGGAGCAGGTCCTCGATCTTGTTCTCGGAGACAATCGCCCGCAGCGCCAGCTGCAGCTCGGTATAGACGGCTGTTCGAAAGTCGTTAGTCCCAAGGACCGCGCGCTTCGGATCGGAGATCCTGTAGGTGGCGGCAAGACTCGCCTTGACGGCCACGCCATCGGCGCTGAGCACCTCCTGGCCGGCGACGGCCACTCGCGTCGGACGGATGTCGAGCTTCTGGATCTGGGTGAAGACGGGGGCGAACCAGAAGGAGCCCGGTTCGAGCACCGTGTCGAAACGGCCGCGCCGGAATCTCAGCCCCCGCTCGTACTCGAACACTGTCGTCCGGGCGGTGCCGAGCCGCGCGATTGAAAACAGGACGAACAAGAGGATGACGAACGTGAGGAAGCTGGTGGTGGTCATGGACTCTGAGGCGAAAGCGTGCCCCGCGCCACCAGCCACGCGCGCGCAGCGGGAGTCTCAACCCACAGGGCGGCGCGAGCGCTGCGATCGAACGCAGACCGATGACACGAGGCAGCCGGGATTTGAACCCGGTGTTTACCACATGGTATGAGCAACGCAGAAACCGCGCGCCTACGGCTGACGGCCTGCAGCTTCCTACCGGCGACAGAGTAGCACGCACCGTGGCCTCCCTCGAGCAGCATGGTGAGAGACGGCTTCCGGATGCCTGTTTCAGGACGCGATCGCAGCAGGATCAGTGCGCTCGAGCGGATCCGCTGGCACGACGGTGAGCCGCCGCAGTACCCCATGACGCAGGATCCGTATCGGCACCGGGACACCGATCGCCGTCGCTGCCAGCTGACGATGAAGTGCGTCGACACTGTCGGTCGCGACGCCGCCGAAATCGACGATCACGTCTCCGGCCTTCACGTTCGCCGCGTCGGCGCGCGAGCCGCGATGGACTTCGGTCACGACCACGCCGTGCGCAGCGCCGAGCCGATGCTCGATGACGAAGCGGCGTGCGATGGCGGTGGTCTGGGCTGAGATCCCGAGAACCGCGCGCCGGACCCTTCCCTCCCGCAGCAACGATGACACCACGGCCCGGGCGGTGCTGGACGGAATAGCGAAGGCGATCCCGTTTCCGCCGCGGATGATCGCGGTGTTGACGCCGACGACCGTGCCTGCCGGCGTGACGAGCGGGCCTCCGGAGCTGCCGGGGTTGAGTGCGGCATCGGTCTGGACGAGGTTCTCGATCAACCGGCCGGTGCGCGCGCGCAACCCGCGCCCGAGTGCGCTGACGACACCAGCGGTCACCGTGTGCTGGAACCCGAATGGATTCCCAATCGCAATGACCAGCTGGCCCGGGCGGAGTGCTGCCGAATCACCGAACTCGATCGACGCAAGCGTGTCGGCGCTGATGCGCAGCACGGCAAGGTCGGTGTCGGGATCATCGCCGACGACATCCGCGTCGAACCGGCGGCCGTCCAGCAGCGTGACCTTCACGTGCACGTTGCCGGAGACGACGTGACTGTTCGTCAGGATCAGACCGTCGGGTGCGAACACGAATCCAGACCCGGCGCCGTTCGGCAGCTCGATGTGAACGACCGCGGGTGCGACGCGCGCGACCGCGCCGGTCACTGCGCGGGAATAGGCGTCGAGAAGATCTTCAGACATCGATCAGTCCCAGTCGCAGAGCCTTGCGTACCACCTCGGTTCTCGACGAGGCGCCCAGCTTTCCGAAGATCGCGGCGAGATGGAACTTGACGGTGTGCTCCGAAATGCCGAGACCCGTCGCGATCTCGCGATTGCGCAGCCCGTCGGCGAGCAACACGAGCACCTCGTGCTCGCGCGGCGTGAGCGATTCGACGAGCGATGGCGGTTCGCGAAACCCGTCAGTCACGTCGCGATGAACGCTCCCCGACGGTCACTGACACGTCCTTCTGTTCGGTTCCCCGCACGACTCTCAGCGTAACCGGTTTGCCGATGCGATCGCCGCGAAGCAGGGTCAGGAGCACCTCTGGATCGCTCAGCGGCTCACCCGAGAATGCGGTGATCACGTCGCCGACCAGGAGACCTGCGCCGTCGGCGGGGCTCGATGGTGAAACACCGGTGATCAACAGTCCGTGCGTGTCTGCCGCTTCCGCCCGTTGCCGCTCGGAGACCTTTACCGGCAACGTGCTGATGCCGAGAAAGCCCTGTCGCTCGCCGCCGCGTTCGACGATCTGCTTCGCCGCAGCCAGCGCGATCGCCGACGGCAGGACGACTGCGGTGCCGCGGATCGCGGCGCCGGTCACAAACCCGAGCCACCCCCCTTCACCATCGACCAGGGCCCCACCGGTGACTGCACCATGCGGCGCCATCGCGATGCGAATGACCCGGTCGA
>Ga0126304_10000631_pt1 | contig 14955 bp, 14 predicted proteins | sample Plot25_FD_92538 | JGI IMG/M metagenome (GOLD analysis project Ga0126304, IMG submission 92538) | Serpentine soil microbial communities from UC McLaughlin Reserve, CA, USA - Plot25 | ecosystem: Environmental > Terrestrial > Soil > Grasslands | place: USA: UC McLaughlin Reserve, Lake County... | reverse complement strand
CGCGGGATGCTGGCGCAGCGAGTTGAAGCATCGTCATGGTCGGGCGGCGCGGGGTCCTGAAGGTGGAGCGGTTCGACCAGTTCGCCGATCGGGGCAGATCTGGTCGGCATCCGCCGGTGCCCGGTGACCTTACCGGTCATACGATGAATTACAGGACCGGTGCTGGCATTGGAGGTCAGCATGAGCGCACTGATCATCATGCTTGGAATCCTCGGCCTGGTCGCGATTGCGTTTGCATCGAGCGCTCGAGTCGTCCAGCAGTTCGAGCGGGGTGTCGTCTTTCGGCTTGGGCGGGTTCAAGAACCGGCCCGGGCCCCGGGACTGACCATGATCATGCCGATAGTGGATCACCTCCGAAAGGTCAGCCTCCAAATCGTCACGATGCCGGTGCCCGCGCAGGAGGGGATCACCCGTGACAACGTGACCGTGCGGGTGGACGCGGTGGTGTACTTCCGGGTGCACGACCCGGTCCGAGCCACGGTCGAGGTGCAGGATTACGAGTTCGCGGTGTCCCAAGTCGCCCAGACCTCGCTGCGGTCGATCATCGGTAAGAGTGAGCTGGACGATCTGCTGGCCAACCGTGAAATGCTCAACCAGGGACTCGCGCTGATGATCGACAGCCCGGCGGTGGGCTGGGGTGTCGAGATAGACCGAGTTGAGATCAAGGACGTCGCCCTGCCCGAATCGATGAAGCGATCGATGTCGCGGCAGGCCGAGGCCGAACGTGAACGGCGCTCCCGCATCATCACCGCCGACGGGGAGTTCCAGGCATCGCAGAAGCTCGCCTCTGCCGCCACCGTGATGGCAGACACACCGGCCGCGCTGCAGTTGCGGCTGCTCCAGACGATCGTCGAAGTCGCAGCCGAGAAGAACTCGACCTTGGTGCTCCCCTTCCCGGTCGAGCTGCTGCGCTTCCTCGACGAAGCCGCGGGAGGACTCGCCGAGCGTTCCTCCGCCTCCGAGCTCCGCGACGCCGGCGAACCAGCGCCAGCCGCACCTGCCCCAACGGACGCTGCGATCACAAACGGCTCCCAGTTGCCACCGAAGGCGAATGCCGAACCGCTGCAGGCAGCACCGAGGGCGCCAGCCTGACAACCGCGCGACCGCGGGCTCGACCCGTTACACTCCGCAACTCTTGTTCGTCGCCGCCGGGACCACGTGAAGCGGTCCGGCGGTCTCGCGGTGTCGGTACCAGCGCCGGACCGGGGTTGGCACCGGGTTCCCGGGCCGATTGAGGTATTCCGGTCCTCCGCCATGGCGGTGTGGCGGGCTTGCCCCCGTAGCGTTGCACTATCTGCCGGCACCGCCGTCGGGTCACGGTTGACGGAACGACGAGGGGAGCATCGTGCAGTACGAGGTCGTCGCCGAGGCCTACCACGATTTGGAGCAGACCAGTGTCCGGCTGGCGTTGATCGACCGGCTCGCGGCCCTGCTCGCCCAGACCCCCGCTGAGCTGCTGCCCACCGTGTGTTACCTGTGTCAGGGCCTGATCGCGCCGGAGTTCGCCGGTGTGGATCTGGGCCTGGCCGAAAAGCTCGCCGTTCGCGCGGTCGCCACCGCAACCGGCGTAAGCCCCGAGCAGGTCACCGCCCGCCTCCATGAGACCGGCGACCTCGGCCAAGCCGCGGAACAGTTGCTCGCCGTCACCGCCGCCGACCGCCCCGCCAGCCTGCCGGTCGCGGTCGTGGTCCACACCCTCCATGAGATCGCCCGAGCCGAAGGGCCGGGCTCGCAAGGCCAGAAGCTGGATCTGCTCGCCGGCCTGCTTGCCCAGGCCACCCCTTTGGAGGCTCGCTACCTGCTGCGGCTGGTCACCGGCGGGCTGAGGCTGGGGGTTGGAACCCCCAGCATCCTGGACGCGCTGGCGCTTGTACATGCCGGTAGCCGAGCCGACCGCCCGGTACTGGAACGCGCCTACAACAACTGCTGCGATCTCGGCCTGGTCGCGTCCACACTCGCCGACGGCGGGCTGGCGGCCGTTGAGCAGCTGCAGGTCCGCCCCGGCAATCCGGTCCGGGCCATGCTCGCCCAGCGGCTCTCGGATGCCGAAGAGATTCTCGCCAAACTGGGCGGGCAGTGCGCGGCCGAGTACAAATACGACGGCGTCCGGGTTCAGGCGCATCGCACCGCCGACGGCCACATCGAGTTGTTCACCCGCCGGTTGGAACGCATCAGCCACCAGTTCCCAGACGTCGTCGAGGTCCTCCAGGCTGGGCTTGGTCCGCGGGAGGCGATTGTCGAGGGCGAGATCGTCGCCTTCGACCCGGCCGCTGGGGAACTGCGCCCGTTTCAGGAGGTCATGTTCCGGCGGCGCAAGCATGGCATCGCCGACGCCGTGCGGGATGTGCCGGTGAGCCTGTTCTGCTTCGAGCTCCTCTTCGCCGACGGCCAAGACCTCACCCAACTGTCCTATCCGCAGCGGCGGGCCAGACTGGCCGAGGCGATCACCCCTTCCGCCCGACTCCGGCTCACCACCGCCACCCAGGTCACCACGGCCAGCGCATTGGACGAGGCCTTCGAGCAGGCGGTCACCGAAGGCTGCGAGGGGCTGCTGTGCAAATCCGTGAGCCCAGTTGCCGGCTACCGGGCCGGCGCCCGCGGCTGGCTGTGGATCAAACTCAAGCGGGACTATCGCACCGAGCTGGCCGACACCGTCGACCTGGTTGTGGTCGGCGCGTTCGCCGGGCGTGGCCGCCGTCGCGGCGTCTACGGGGCGCTGCTGCTGGCCGCGTACGACCCGATAGCGGACGTGTTCCGCACAGTGGGCAAGTGCGGCACCGGGTTCTCCGATGCCGAATTGGCCGAGCTACCCGCCCGGCTGGCGCCGCTGACCCGCTCGCAGCGGCCCGCCCGGGTCGACGCGCGTCAACCGGCCGATGTGTGGTTCGAGCCCGGGCTCGTGCTGGAAGTCATCAGCGCCGAGCTGACCCTCTCCCCCAACCACACGGCCGGGTGGGGAGAAATCAAGGAGCACAGCGGGCTGGCGATGAGATTCCCGAGGTTTACTGGGCGCTGGCGCGACGACAAGGCCGCCGAGGATGCGACCACGACCCAGGAACTGGTCGACATGTACCGAACCGCACGGCGAACACCCGCGGGCACCTGAGTACACCAGTACACGCACGGGAAGGCAGCAACGCCCACCAAGGCCCGCCCGAAACGGTGCAGGCGCGACAGCTCGGTTGATCAACTCTCGGGCGCTCGGGCCGGGTTGGATGTACTGGTTGAGGTGGCCGTCGACGAATACCTGGCCCATCTGTATCCGGAGAGACGCGCTGTGCTCGAAGAGTTGCGACAGCTGATCAAATCGGTCGTTCCTGGCGTCCGGGAGCGAATCTCCTACGGCACCTCGGTGATCTTTGCGCTCGTGGGCGACCTGGTCGGTTTTGTCTCGCAGCCGAATCACCTCTCGTTCTTCACGATGAGCCCCCGCCTTGCGAAGGCCATGAAGGCCGAGATCACCAAGACGCACAAGCTCTCCGGTGCGACCATTCACGTCACGCCCCTGCTGGTGTGCCCTGGGGACCAGGTCGCCGTCGGCCAACCGGTTGCCCTCTGTGGCAACTCCGGCAACACGACGCAGCCCCATCTGCACGTCCAGGTCCGGCGTGCCGCACCAACGCGAACGCGTCGAGCCGCTGCCCGACACCCAGTAGAGCCAGGCGACCAGGAACGTTGAAACCGAACAGAAGACGGGAATGTCGTCCTGACAGTCGACGCGGGACGGCACATCGCAGAGGGGTCACCTCTCGACGGCGCGGTGGACGATCGCGGCCAACCACCGTCGTCGGATCAGTCCGCTGAACGGACGGATGAGCAGCCAGTAGCGGCGGAACGCACTCCGCGATCGATCGTCGGTCAGCAGGACCCGGGTCTCAGTGGTCAACTCGCCAGCATATGCCCGGAAGTTGGTGACCATCTTTGCCCAGCCAGGATCAGAGAAGTCGACGAAGAACTGCCTCGGGTCGGGCTGATCGCCCAACCGTGGTGCGCGGCCACCGGTCGGCGACCAGGGCCGGCCGATCGCCGCGGCGACCACCTCGTCGTCGGTTCGCGCCAGTACCGTGAAGCCGAGGTCGGTCATGTCCTCGAGAATGGTGCGGTTCTGGCCGAGCCGGAGACGACCGGCCGACCGAATGCGCATCAGCGCCCGCATGAGCGGCACCTGGGCCCAGGTCACCCGTTCCACTGCTGCCAGCAGGTCAGCAGCAGGCGCAGTGGTTGCGAGGCTGTGCCGCTCGCCGAAGTGCCAGTCCGGGAGCAGATCGTCAATTCGCACGGCGTCCCCTTAGGCAGGCGGTCGACGCTCCGGTTCACCTGGATATGCACGGCCAGCACCTGCCGTGACGACGACCCGTGCTCGACATCCAACTCTCCCTCTCCGCGCACCGCCTCGAAGAGGTCGAGTCGGCATGAGCCACTGGCGAGATTCCTGGTCAGCGACGCTCCCCCGGCAGGCGGTATGCCAGGGCCGAGGAAACGGTAGACGTTGCGGGCCACGCAGGCCTGCTTCGCGACGGCGTCGCACTCGACAGCATCCGGCGGCACCACGGCCGACCCGGCCGACCGGGTCACCCTCGACGAGTCATCAACATGGCCCTCCTCGTCGCTGGTCAGCGCGGAGAGCCTCCGCGGCGCAAGCGGGAGCCACCCGCTGGTTGGATATGTACAGTGTCGAAAAAGTAGATGTACAGTTTCAAATCAGCATTCTCCCAGGTGACCTCAGCTCAGCCCACAGAGAATTGAGTGAGTGAGTCCACTCGAGGAGGGACGCGGTGTTCGGAAGTCAGCGCTACAGCGAACGACCGCCCAGACCGGAGCTCGGAAACCTCGTCTCGTGCGTGTGGACACTCCAGGCTTCGAGCGACGGCCCCGCATACGAGCACCGAACGGTTCCCAACGGATGCGCAGAGATCGCGTACATCCCCGACACGGGTCAGGTCCGAGTAGCTGGACCCAGGCGAGAGAGCACACTGGAACGACTGGCTCCCGGACGGACCGTCGTTGGCGTGCGGCTTCAACCCGGGGTCGCGCCACGGATCTTCGCTGCGACCGGTGCCGAACTCGTCGACCTCGACGTCGACGCAGACGTCCTGTGGGGACGGCCCGCGGTCACGCTCGCCGAAAGGCTTCTCGAAGCGCCTGCGGCAGAGGACGCCGCCGGGTTGCTCGAGGACGAGATCCTCGCGAGGTGTAGCGCTGCTCACGACCCCGATCTCCTCGTTGCAGAAGTGCTTCGGCGCATCCAACCATGGCAGCCGATGCACTTGGCTGACACGGCCTCCGAGCTGTTCATCTCGCCGCGCCAGCTGCGACGCCGGTTCCTGTCTACGTTTGGATTCGGCCCAAAAACGATGCAACGCATCCTGCGCTTCCAGGGATTCCTGGCGCTCGCGAACGCCAGCCACGCTGCGGGTCACACGATCGGTGGCCTCGCGACGGCCGCGGGTTACTCCGATCAAGCGCACATGAGCCACGAGTGCTCTCGGCTCACTGGCCTCACCCCTAAGGCATTTCTGACGGAGCTGCAGCGCAGCTGCGGCCCGAATCACGATCATGCCGCCTCTTTCGCACCATTGCGCCGGGCCCTCCTCCAAACCGCCCGACGAGAACGCGACGTAATGCCCGCGCGGACTAGAACGCCTCGCCTGAAGCGAGGCGGCCTGTCACCCTCGGTCTGATCATCCGTCGGGTTGCCGTTCGTCGTCAAAGCACGCTGTTGAGCGAGGGCCGGCCCGGTACGCACCCAAAAGGTCCGTTTCTTTCAAGACCCGACGGACCCGCGATTCGTACGTTCGGGCAGTGGCGATCCGCGCACTCCCGAATGACCCACGAACCGCCGGCGCATCGGTGTCGCTCCGTCTCCTCGCGATGGCGACCGCGATCGGCAGCCTCGGTCTCGGCGCCGGCGGTGCGGCGGGGCCTCTTCTCGCCGCAGACATTCAGGGCTCGGAGGCTGTCGCGGGCTTGCCACTGGGCGTCTTGATCGGAGGAGCAGCGGTCGGCGCTATCGCGATCTCCCGTCGCACGAGCCTGCGCGGCCGGGGGCCCGGCCTCTCACTCGGGTATGCGGTCGGCAGTGTCGGTGCCGTCATCGTGATCGGTGGCGCCGTCGTCAACAGCCTCGTGGTCGTGCTTGCGGGAACCCTCCTGCTCGGAAGTGCGAGCGCGGCAGTCTTCCTCTCGCGCTACGCAGCCGCAGAGCTTGCCGGTCCGGGCGCCCGTGGCCGGGGAGTCGGGACGATCCTGTGGGCGGCAACCGTAGGCGCCGTCGCAAGCCCCAACCTGCTCGCTCCAACCGGATGGCTTGCGGCGCTCCTGGGCCTACCCAAGCTGACCGGGCTGTTCGTCATCGCCGCCCCCGCCTTCCTGGTCGCCACGGCGATCACGGGAGTCGGGCTTCGTCGTTCTGCCCCAGATCTCGGACGAAGCAACCTGCTCCAGGGACGCAACCTCCGGATACACGAGGCAGTCATGCAGAGCCTTCGATCGAAACCCTCGCGGCTCGCCCTGACCATCCTTGCGACAACGAACCTGGTGATGGTGGGGATCATGGCCGTGGCGCCGGTGCAATTGATCGAACACGGTCACCACCTAGGTGGCGTTGGTTTCATCGTGAGCATCCACGTGGCAGGCATGTTCGCGCCCTCGGTCCTGACCGGTTGGCTCGCCGACCGCATCGGCGCTGCCCCCGTAGCGCTCGGCGGCACACTCTTGCTGGTCGCGAGCGGCATTTCCGGTGCATTCGTCGACCTGGAGGGATCGGTTGCGATCACGGCGTTTCTGCTGCTGGTGGGGATCGCATGGAACGGCGGAATCGTTGGGGGCAGCGCCATGCTCGCAGCGTCGGTCCACGGCTCCGCACGAGCACAGGCGGAAGGGATCGGGGAGGTCGCGATGAGCACGGCGGCGGCGGTTGCGGCACCTAGCGCAGGCCCAATCGTCGCCGCCGGGGGGTTCGGCGCGCTCAGCGTATTGGGAGCGGCAGCGGCCGCAGCCGTGCTGTTCGCGGGAGTCGCCGCGCGGTCCGGGGTATCGACGCCCGACGCGTCCGTGGGAGGAGAAATCGATGGGATTCCAGTCTGGGTGCAAGGCGAAGGCACACGAGGACCGCTCGCTCCAAACGGATACCCCGGTCACGTCCCTTCAGGAGCGAGGGACACGGGCTTGCGGACCTCGATGAGAAGACTCGACGGAGGGAGGAATCATGACTGAGCAAGGCACCGTCCCAGCCACCGCGCAGACGATCACCCCCCACATCGTGGTTCACGACGGCGCGGCTGCCGTGGACTGGTATACGGCGGTTCTCGGCGCCCGGGAAGACCTGCGGATCGAACTGCCGAACGGGAAGCTGCTGGTCGAGCTGCGGTTTGGCGAGGCGCTGATGCTGCTGGCGGACGAGTTTCCGGATATAGGGATCGTTTCGCCTCGAACTCTCGGTGGCACGTATATGGCCCTCTACCTGACGGTGCGGGACGTGGACGTCACCTGGGACCGCGCCCTCGAGGCCGGTGCGGAGGTCTTCGTCCCACTTGCGGAGAGCTTCTGGGGGGATCGACAGGGGCAGATCATCGATCCATTTGGCCATCGCTGGGGCTTCTCCCAGCACCTCCGGGATGTTCCCCCGGAGGAGATCAAGGCGGCCGCGATAGCAGCGTTCGGAGGCTGAGCGTGATAACGGCCGATGAGAACGGCTTTGGTGGATCACCCAAGCGAGGACGACACCCGGGATCGGAAACAGCCTGATGCGCTACCACTTGTTCGGCCGGAGTGGCCTCCGGGTCTCAGAACTGTTCCTGGGCACAATGACGTTCGGCGAGCAGGGCGGGGTCGGCGCTCCCCCTGAGGAGTGTCGCCGGATTCTCGACGCGTACGCCGACGCCGGTGGCACGGTCGTGGACACCGCGAGCAACTACCGCGACGGGGCGAGCGAGGAGATCCTCGGGGAGCTCCTTGTCGGGCGTCGCGACCGCTTCGTGGTTATGTCCAAGTACACGGTCTCCCGCGATCGCGATGACCCGAACGCCGCGGGCAACCACCGCAAGAACCTGCGGCTGTCCCTTGACCGGAGCCTGCGCCGGCTGCGCACCAACTATCTCGACGTGTGCTGGGTGCACGTCTGGGATCGACACACGCCCATTGAAGAGACGATGCGCGCCCTTGACGACGAAGTCCGCGCGGGTCGGATCCTCTATATCGGCATCTCCGACACGCCCGCGTGGATCGTGTCGCGCGCGAACACACTTGCCGAATGGCGCGGTTGGACTCCGTTCGTTGGGCTCCAGGTCCCGTACAGCCTCCTGCAGCGTGACGTCGAACGGGATCTACTTCCGATGGCCGAAGCGTACGGCATGGCCGTGGCGGCCTGGGGACCGCTCGCTGGGGGGGTCCTGTCCGGCAAGTACACGCGACCAGGTGGACCTGGGCCGCGCACCCGGATCGACCCGGCGGCACTGACCGACGATCAGCGGAGCGTCGCCGCGGAGGTTCAGGCGGTCGCCGATGAGCTCGGCGTGACCGCTTCGCACGTCGCCATCGCGTGGACGCGGGCGCGCTCACCGGCCGTCCATCCGATCGTCGGCGCCCGTCACGTCGACCAGCTCCTCGACAACCTCGGCGCGACCGAGTTCGAACTTCCGCCTGACATCACGGGACGGTTGGAGGCCGCGGCTCCCTTCGACGTTGGCTTCCCGACGACCTTCATCCGCGAGATCACCCCGTGGGCTTTCGGTGCTGCGGATCCTTTCTCGGTCACTGGAGGAAGGAGCGAGGGTAAAGATGGCGATTCTCGATGAATGGTCGATGGCGCCGCTGACCGAGAAGAACTTCGCGCATGTCGCCACGATCAGACCGGATGGGACGCCTCATGCGACGATCACGTGGATCGACGAGCCCTTAGGTGGTCAGGAGGTCTGGACGAGGACGATTCCGGCGACGGCAGCGGACGTGGCGACCAGCCGTATAACGCTGAAGCGCTCGCCGAAGATCATCGCTCCGATCACGCAAGCGAACAGCAGGCTGGTCTCGCGTGCCGTCGAGACGAGCGCGAGCGGTGCCCTGCTCTGTGCCCATACGACGGTCGCGTATGCAGCCACCGCGAGAAACCCGCCGAGCAGGCCCAGCTTGGCCGACCGGGCCATCTCCTGCCCGAAGCCAGGGCCGAACATCGCCCGGCTCACCGCGAGTACCAGGACGCCCTGGAGGAGGAACAGCCACATGGCGTAGCTCAGTGGATGACCGGACTGCCGGACTCCCATCCCGTCGACCAGTGTGTAGGTGGCTATCAACACGCCGGTGCCGACCGCAAGCCCGAGCCCCGAACCTGACCTCGGTCGGCCGCCGGAGAAGACGAGAGCGGTTAGGGCCAGCGAAACGAGGACCACGCCGGCGAGCTGACCACCCGTCAACCGCTCCCCAAGCAGTCCTACCGAGGCCACCGTGACCAGCAGCGGCGGCAACCCACGTGCCAGCGGATACACCTGGCTGAACGCGCCGTAGCGGTATGCCCGCACGAGCAGGAGCAGGTAACCCGACTGCAGGAAGCAGGACACCGCGATGAACGGCCAGGAGCCGTGGTCTGGCGCGGGGAGAACAAGCGCGCCGACTGCACCCGCGCCCGCGCCGGCCGCGCTCAGCAGGCCGGCCGCGGCGCGCTGGTCCGGGATCACCTTCGCGATCGCGTTCCAGCTTGCGTGCGCGGCCGCGGCCGCGAGCACCATCAGCAGAACCGGAGCCGCCATGCCGGCCGGCTCACTGCTGGTCAAACCGGGTCATCACGATGAGGCCCGACAGCGTGCCGTCGGGCCCAGCCAGGGCGCCGGGGACCGTTCGTTCCTGGTTGAAATCCTCGGAGCGGTAGAGCGATATCGCCCGGTGGTTGGTGGGTTTGACATCGAGCCAGATGGCACGAGCTCCGAGGGTCTCGTGAGCGTGCGCCGCGGCTCGGCGCAGCAGCTCGCGACCAAGACCGATCCCGCGGTGCTCTGTCCCGACCACCATCCGCCGCAGTTCCACAACCCCGCCCGGATCACGTACGCCGGCAAGAACCACGAATCCCACAACAACGTCATCCACCGTCGCAACCAGATGCTCCTGATCCGGATCCGAGAGAGCCCGGGTGTGCCAGCTACGCCCGGTTTCGGCGAGCCACTGCGACGTGTCAGCAGGCGCTTCGAGCGCGACGACAAAGTCCAGATCTGCCTCGGTCGTCGAGCGAAGGAACACCATTACCCGGGCAGGGATGTCCACGCCGGGCGGCCGCCGCGAAGCGTACTGCAGGCACAGGTCAAGCGGCTCTCCTCAGTGCTCGATCGCGGACCATTGGACCGGCAAGGGGCCGCGGAGCGACCCTCAGGGTGTTCAAGGGCGTCCATGCTTGTTGAGGCGGTGGTCGCGGATGTAGTCGGGGACGGCGATGTGGTTCGGCACTCGTTCCTCGGTGATGGGTTCCTGGGGCAACAGTCGCAGTGGCAGCGTCCCGGCCCAGACGGCTAGCGAGAGATCCTCCTCGTCGCCCATCGGGCCTCCGGAGCGAATTTTCGCCGAGGCTTCCTCGAGACTGATGCGTAGAATCGCCGTCTGTCGTAGCTCGCGATCGTTCGGGGGGCGGATGTCCTCCCACCGGCCGGGGGCGATGTGTTCGACGATCGCCCGCAGTGCATTCAGCGTCTCGGTGGGCTCCACAACCTCCTCAGCCGTCCCCAGGACGACGACGGAGCGGTAGTTCATCGAGTGATGTAGGGCCGATCGGGCGAGCACGAGACCGTCATGGATGGTGACGGTCAGGCAGACTGAGGTCCCACCCTTTAGGACACGGAGCATGCGGCTGCCCGGCGAGCCATGAAGGTAGAGCTGGTTGCCATCCCGAGCGTGGACGGTGGGGATGACGTACGGCTGATCGTCCTGGACGAACCCGACGTGACAACTGAGGGCCTCGTCGAGAATGGCGTCGATGGTCTGCCGGTCGTAGGCCGCCCGCTCGGGGTGGCGGCGCACCCGGACTCGAGGGGTTGCGCTCGTGGGGATATCCGAAGGGTCGTCCGGGACGGATGGAAGGGCCTGCCGTGTCACGGTCGCGGCTCCACCAGGGTGGGCAGGGTGGAGACGCTCTCCATCACGAGATCCGGCTGGATCACAGCGCGTTCGAGGTCACCGCGATTCGTGGTTCCGGTGAGCACGAGGATGGCCATCAGGCCGGCGCGTTTGGCCCCGGCGATATCGGCGATCAGGTGATCGCCGACTACGCCAACGCGTTCACACCCGGTCAGGGCGTTGCGAGCGATGTCGAAGATGATCGGTTCGGGTTTGCCGACGACGACCGCCGGCTTGCCACCTGCAGCCTCGATGGCTGCGAGGATCGCACCGGTTCCCGGCCGGAGGCCGTCTGCTGTTGGGAAGACGGCGTCCCGTCCGGTCGCGAAGAGTTGGGCCCCGTTGCGGATTGCTTCCGTCGCCGCGCGCAGTTCGGCGTAGTCGAAGCCTTGATGGCCACCGACAACCACGAGCTCGACCGCCCGTGCCTCCTCATGGGTGACGAGTTCAAAGCCCGCATCCTTGATCTCCTCGTGGAGGGCGGGTGGGCCGATGACGAATGCCTTTCGGTTCGTGAGGTGTTCCAGAGAACCCACGATTCGGGCCGTGGCAGCTCCCGACGTCATGACGTCACTGGCAGTTGCAGGGATGCCCATGGCCGTCAGTCGGGAGGCGAATGAGCGTCGGGAGCCGTTGGGCTCGTTGGTTAAGAACAGCAGTCGAATGCCTCTTGACCGGACAGTGGCAATCGCCTCGGCTGCACCAGCGACTGGATCTTCGCCACGCCACACGACACCGTCCAAATCGACGATCAGGCCATCGCAGTCGACGCGTTGTGGGCGGCTGACTTGCACTGTGCTCGATGCCGACATCCGCGGGGGCCTTCCATTGCGCCTGTGGCGGTCCAGGATTGTCGCAAGAACAGCCGAGTAGTCTTGGTCTCCGAGGCCTGCCCCTTCGGCATCGGCCAGCCATGCTTCTGCGGCGCGCCCGAGTCGGATATCGACGCCGGCGGCAGCGGCCGCCTCCTGAATGAGCGTCGCGTCCTTGCGTGCCAAGGCCAGCGGAAATCGCGGCTGATACTCCCCGGTCTGGATCGCTCGCCTTCGCCGCTCTGCCTGTACTGCGAGTGGCGTGGCGGCTAGGACTACGTATGTCACGTCGTCGGACAGTCCCAGCCCCCGTCCGAGTGCGATCGCCTCGCCAAGGGTGCCGAGCGTGGCGAACAATGTCGCGTTGGCCACGAGCTTCGCGGCTGCGCCGGACCCGAGGCTGCCGACGGGGATGACGGAGCCGAGTGCAGACAACAGCGGGGTCTCACGCTCAATGAGCTCGCTCGGGCCAGCCGCGAAGATGGTCAGGTTGCCGGACTCCGCCTCATCGAGACTCCCCAGTACCGGGGCGTCGAGAAGCACTGCACCTTCTGGGAGATTCGATGCCAGACGTGACACGGCGGCGGGCCCGACGGTGGACATCTCGATGACGGCGATACCTGGCTTGACACCCGCAGCGATGCCGGCAGGTCCCTCCGTCACTGCCTCCAGCGCTGGGGGGTCCGCGACCATGGTGATGACCACGTCCGCGCTTGCGGCCGCCTCCTTTGGGGTAGCCGCGACGCTTGCACCAAGATCGCTCAGCTGCTCGGCCCTGGCACGACTCCGGTTCCAGGCGACCACATCGCAGCGGGCATCGAGGAGGCGCCGGGCCATCCGGCTCCCCATAGCGCCAAGACCGACGAAGGCGACCGTAGTCATTGGGCCGGACCGCCGGACTCCGACCAGACTTCGCTGTCACCGGGCGCACCCGAAGCTAGGTTACCCACTTCGTTACAGTAACAAGTTACTACTCGATATGGAACGTACATGCCAAGATCTGGAGAACTGTTACAGTACGTACGTGGTCGACAGACTGAGGATCAAGGATCGTTCGGCCGCGGGGATCGTGCGAGCCTTGGAGCACGAGATCGACCATGGTCGATTGCGCTCGGGGGATCTCCTACCGACAGTCCGCCGCATGGCCGACCAGCTGGGCGTCAGCCCGGTGACGGTGGCCGCGGCTTACCGCACGTTGTCTGCTCGAGGATTGGTGACAGGCGCTGGTCGGCGAGGGACTCGTGTGACCGCGCGATCGCAGGCACTGCTTGCCTTGCCTGACCCACCCATGCCGGAGGGGGTGCGCAACCTCGCGCAAGGCAACCCCGACCCGGACCTACTACCTTCGATCAAGGCGGCGCTCGGTAAGGTTCCGTCCAAGGCCGGGCTCTACGGTCGTCAATCATGCCTACCCGATCTCGCCGACTTGGCCACCCGCTCGTTCGCGGCCGACGGCGTCGATGCGAAAGCGATCGCGGTGGTGGGCGGCGCGCTCGATGGCATCGAGCGGGTGCTCGCCATCCACACTCGACCCGGCGACCGTGTCGCGGTCGAGGACCCAGGGTTTCCCAATCTACTGGATTTGGTCACCATGGCCGGGCTCGTGCCGGTGCCCGTCACCGTCGACGACCGCGGGCCCCAGCCGGAGTCCCTGCAGCGCGCACTTGCGCAGCAGGTTGCCGCTTGCATCGTGACCCCGCGGGCGCAGAATCCGACCGGGGCGAGTATCGACGCGGTCCGGGCCAATGAGCTGCGCACTGTGCTGTCCGGCCACCCGGACGTCCTCCTGATCGAGGACGACTACATCGGCGCCGTCGCCGGTGTCGGCTATGCCAGCCTCGCCACGAGCGGAACAAAGCACTGGTGCGTGGCCCGGTCGATGTCCAAAGTCCTCGGCCCGGACCTGCGCGTCGCGATCCTCACCGGTGACCTGTACACCGTCCGCCAGCTGACCATTCGGCAGCGCATCGGCACCGGCTGGGTCAGCCACATCCTGCAGTCACTCGTCGCAGCACTGCTGCAGGACCCACGATCCGCCCAATTGCTCGACAGGGCTACCCGCACCTATAACAGCCGTCGGCGCGACTTGCTGAGCACGCTCGCGTCCAACGGGGTGACAGCGCACGGCGTGAGCGGGCTCAACGTCTGGATACCCGTGGCACACGAGGCTTTGGTGATCCGTAGGCTCCTTGACGGCGGTTTCGCTGTCGTGAGCGGCGAACGATTCCGCCTGCATACGCCCCCGGCCGTCCGCATAACCACCGCCAACCTCCAGCCCGGGGAAGCCGAAAGGATCGCCGATCTGCTCGCAACAGACACCCGCGCGCTGCGCACGCTCCCCGCGTGATCTCTCCCGCGTTCCAAGCCGACCTAATGGCGGCACCCCCCGCTCCAGGGCCCGGATTCTGCGTGGGGCTCCGGCTAGTTGATGTCGAGGCGGTCGCCGTAGGCAATGGCCAGTGTGTTCAGGATGATCTTCCATGCGTTTGCTGCTTCCGGTCGGGTTGCTGCGGTTCGGGCGGCGCTCGCCGACGGTCAGTTAGAAGATCTTCATCGCGGTCTGCTCGGTGGGAACTGCCCGCGTCGCCGCACCGCCTCCCGGAACCGGGAGTTCAGGCCCTCGATCCCGTTGGTGTCGTATAGATAGATCAACTTTCCAATCTCCAACGGGCACTCCAGGAACGGCACGAACGCCGGCGGTTCGGTCATCCGCAGCGGCGTCCAGGATCGGCTGGAGCGTCCCGCGTGGGTTGAAGTCTGCTGGGCTGCGGATCTCGGGTTCCAGTCGCCGCCAGATGACGGCCCGCGCAAGGGGTTCGGCCGTGAACGTCATCGCCGAACGTACGCAACTGCCATCGCGTCTAGCCGGCCACCGGAGTCCACCGGACCCACATGCCCGCCCAGATGAACAACAGCCGAACCCACAATCGTGGATCCAGCTGTTGCCGATGTCCCTAGACATCACAGAGTCGGGGTGGCGGGATTTGAACCCACGACTTCTTCGTCCCGAACGAAGCGCGCTACCAAGCTGCGCCACACCCCGATGTTGCTG
>Ga0126304_10000630_pt1 | contig 14975 bp, 13 predicted proteins | sample Plot25_FD_92538 | JGI IMG/M metagenome (GOLD analysis project Ga0126304, IMG submission 92538) | Serpentine soil microbial communities from UC McLaughlin Reserve, CA, USA - Plot25 | ecosystem: Environmental > Terrestrial > Soil > Grasslands | place: USA: UC McLaughlin Reserve, Lake County... | reverse complement strand
CTCTTGAAGATCGCGCCGGGGTACAGCGAGCGTACATCCACGCTGGTGTCGCCAATCCTGAGGCCTTCTTCTGTCTCCCAGCTGCGGCTAGTCACCGACGCGGTCGAGATCATGATCCTTCCCGGTGTGTTGCACCCGGTCCGACCTCGGGGCATCCCCCCGAAGGTGACGAGCTCAAGGCGCACGCCGATGGCCCGCCAGGTTGCGACGGCGACGGTCGGGCTGCCAACTAGACGGCATGTGGAAGGTCGGCCGAGCGCACTGATCGCGTCGCGATAGGTAACAGCCCGCGGCCGATCCCGCATCTCGAGGCGGCCAAGCGTCTGAAAGTCGCGGCCGGCTCGGAGGAGCCTTGACGAATCCTGTTGCGGCGATGCCGACGCTGAAAGTGCCGACGCGGCGATAGCGCCGAGACCTACCGCTAGGACCAAAAGCTGAAGGCAGATGCGCTGGCGCATGGCGGCGGCCGGAATCTCGACTCGTTAGGGGAAGTAGACGGCGGCGTTGTTGCCGCCCGTGCAGACATGTGGGGAGGTCGCGGTGCAATAGACGTCGTACGTGCGGCCCGTAGTCGGGCTGTACACGGAAATCCATCCCGGGCCGTTGCTGAAGTAGCCCTCGGCGACATTCTCCGCGAACCCGCACGAGGTGTTCGGTCCGACCAGCAGCTCCCCGCCACAGCTCGTCGTGCTGTAGGTGAACGGAGCGCTACCGCTCGAGAAATACACAGAGGCACCGTTGCCACCAGTGCAGACGTGCGGCGTGCCGGCCGTGCAGTACATACGGTAAGTCAGTCCCGTCGTCGGGCTGTACACCTCGAGGGTTCCGCTCCCGGACCGTTCGTACTCGGCACGGACGTTTTCAGCAAATGGGCACGAGGTTCGCGCTCCCGCGGTCAGGTAGCCGCCGCAGTTTGTGGGGGCCGACAGCAGCGGCGCTGGCCGTTCAGAGGTTCGATCGGCTTTCGCCGGCTTCGCGCTGGGCCGCTTGACGGTGATCGCCATCGACGCAGGCGCCGCTCCCGATGTGCTCGCGACGACATCGATCGAGTTGGAGCCGCGGTGAAGAGGTACCGACCTGTTGAAGACGCCGTTGCCCACCTGGGCAGCTTGGCCGAGGATCTGGACTGTGGCGTCCGGAGGGGTGACTGTTCCCCGCACGGTCACTCGGTCTGCGCGAATCGAACTGCCATCGGCGGGGGCGATGATCTGGATCCGTACGCCGGAGGCAGCCGTCGTGCTTTGTGCATCGTCGCTTGAGCCTCCGCAGGCCGTACTCGCCAAGGTGAGGACGACGGCGGAAGCGACGAAAAGCCGGCCGGCGGACAGCCCCGGCTGGCGAGCTGACCGCAACATGGATATCAGCAAGCTAATCGCTTCGGCTCGTCCCTGCCCACTATTCGCAGCCCTCGCCGTTGCCGTTCGCATCGAGGCCGTATTCGTCCGGCCCGACGACCGTGACATACCCCGTGTACAGGGGACCGTCTCCGCTACCACCCTCGCAGTCGTAGTCGTAGGCAGTCGGATCGAGACAAGCTCCCTCGTACGACGGATGGCACTCCGAAGAGGGTGACGACGTTGTCGGAGGACTTTCGGCCACGACAATCTCCCTAGCGGCGACTACCTCCTCACGGCGGTTAAGGTCAAGTTCGCGCGCATGAAGCGCAGCCGCCCGGTCGTCCAGTCGTGACGCGCGCTCGTCCAGTTTCGCGCGCTCGCGGGCAAGAATTCGATCTGCGCTTGCTTTCGCCTCTTCGCGGGCAGTCTGGGCCTCCGCCTCTGCTGTCGCGGCCCGTTCCTTGGCACTCTCGTTGATGGCGACGAAGTCTGCGTTCGCAGCACTCAGCTTCGCGTTCTTGGCCGAGGCAGCTCGGCTCTTGGCGGCGAGATTGCTGTTTTGGACAGCCAGACCGACGACGGTCGCAGAAAGAGCCAACACCGAAGCCGCCGCCAGCGCTGAGAGAACGTTCCTCTTGGTCAACTACGCCGACCCCCTGAGTGCAATCGCAAATAAGCGCGGAAGCTCTTACGAGAAGCCCGCGCGTTCAACGCTCGGCGCATAGAACCCTTCCTCGAAACTCGGTAGGGAGTCTCCGGGAGCAGGGGCGTAGTGACAATAGGCCGAACGGCCTATCTTCGTGACAATCGGTCCTACCTTCCGTAGCACTGAGCAAGTGGCGGCGCCGGTGAAGCCGTCGCGACTCGGACGAGAGGCGCGCAGGTGCCTCGCTGCGGTGGCTGCTTGGGGGGCGGGGTCTTCACTCCGCCATCGGTTGATGCGATCTCGAACCTCGTACGGCATCTCGACGAACGCCTTAACGCATTCGACGGCACAACTCGGTGGCGACACTCGTGCTGATCACGATCGGGTGTTTCGCGATTGCAGCGCACGCGACGAAGATGGTCCGGTGTCTGACAGGCACGTTGGGCGCCTCTCGACCTCATCCAGCGCGGAGACGTAGGCTCCCTGGGTCGCCGACCCGTCCACCGCCGCCGCGCAACCCGATCTCCGTCCGTTCGCCCACCGGTTGGCGTGACCCGAATCGGGCGTGTGGCGCCGGCACGCTCCTCTTTGACCTGGCACCCGGTTGCCGGCACCGCCTGGTGCACCGAACCGCGGGCGTACCTGAATCGCGCTTCCCGCGACGGACTTTTCTGCGCGAGGGTTCACCCGATCACGCCGAACCCACTCAACGGCAGTGACAGCTCTCCACTGTGATCTGTGGTGATCGTCACCACTCCGGGGTGAGGTCCCGGGCTGCCAGGCGTGAATGTGACCGAAAACGTGCAGCTCTTCGAACCGCCGAGCGAGGATGGGCAGTCATCGTCTGTGAGCGCGTACTCAGGACTTGATAACTCGATGTTTTCGATGGTGAGGGGAGTCGTGCCAACATTCGTCACAGTGACCGTTTCGGTTCTTGATGTGGGTGGGTCGTAGCTGACGGATCCAAATTCGACCTTCCTCGGTCGAAACCGTATGGCCGCTCGTGCCCCTTGGCCGGCGATTCGGACCTTGAGGGGTGGCCGATTCGCCGTCCGAACTACGAGCACGGCTTCCCGTGTGCCGATTCGGCGAGGGGCGAAAGTGATTGTGATCGGGCATGTCGTGCCGAGTGGAATCTGCGCTCGGCACGTATGTCGTGCAGAAAACTCGATCATGTTTCCAGTTGAAACGTTGGTGATTGTTAGTGGCATCGTTCCAGCGGCGAGCAGGACGTTCCTGCGTTCTGACCTTCCCAACAGCACGGAGCCGAAGGTGACGCGCGAAGGTTTCAGCGTTGGCGGCGCTACACCAACCCCGGAGAGGTCTGCATGCGGGGAGTCCTGGCCGCCAGGATCGATTTCGAGCTGGGCCGACTGTTCCCCGGTCGCGACTGGCTTGAACGTGACGACGACCGCGCAGCTTCTTCGAGCGCCGAGCGTATGCGGACAATTGCTGCTGGCGCCAAACGACGGCGAGCTGGGCGTTATCGACTGAATCGTCACGTCCCTCGACCTGGCGGTTAACGTCAACGGGCGGCTCGCCTCTGCTCCCACGTCGACGTGACCGAAATCCATGGCTGCGGGCGCAAACGCGGTCTTCTCTGACTCGCTGCCCGTACCGGCGAGCGTTGTCTGGAGAGCTTCTCCGTCCGGGCGGCTGACCGTTAACGCCCCCACGCTCCGCCCGACAGAAACAGGCGCAAAGCGGACCTTGATGGTGCAGGTAGCCCCGGCACTTAGCACACCTCCACAATCGTGCTCAACCATGAACTCGCGGGCGTCGCTGGAAATGCTGCTGATGGTCAGGTTCTTCGATCCCGCGGTCAGCGTCAGCGATCTGTTCTCGTACGCGCCGATCGACGTCTCGCCGAAGTCGACGGCCGAGGGCGTTAGCTCAGGCTCTGTGACTTCGGCCACGACGCCGCGAGGTGAGCTGGCGTAGCTTGGCTCTGACCCAAACGCGTCTCTGTACAGTTCTGCGAAGTCGCCGTCCTTAAGCGCCGCATTGACGACGTTGTTGAGAGAGCGCTCGAACGCGCTCCTTGGGGCGATAGCCATGACCCAGGTTGTTTGATCGCTCGTGAAGAGTGGGATCGTGGCGCCCGCTGGAGAGTCGTGGGCGCGTCCGACGACGATGTGGACAGATCCCGCGGCGAGGAGCCGCTCGGCGCTCTTGTTCGCCAACGGCTCGACCCGAGTGTCAATGTGCCATTCTCTGCCGAGCCAGCCGGCGAAGTTGTGCACGAACGACTCGACGGCGGCCGGAATCGACGCATCGAGACCGAACACAAGCGCACCGCCCGATGCTATTCGCCCAAGGTCTTTCGGTCGAGTGTCAGCTCGAGGCAAACGCCGCTCCATGCCGTTTGTAAGTGCCTTCACTTCTGGGGTCACCTTGAGCGCCTCCACCCGGGGCGCTTTCTGAACCGCAGACGACACCGCCTGCTGATCCGGGCCGACCACCAAGGGTTCAGCAGCGGTGGTCTCGCTCTCAATCTCGACGAATCCATGCGTGACACCGATCACGGTCTCCGTTTCGTCGACCGCGACCGTGAAAACGGTGCCTCTTGGTATGAACTGCAAGTCGGTACCTGCTCCGTACGGGCGCGTCCGAGGGTCAGCAGACGTACTACAAACCGACTGCCCGCCATAGAACCAGATGAGGTTTTCCTCGTCCGGCTCGATGCCGAGCCGTGCGTTTTCCTTCGTGTGACACTCGGTACCGTTATCTATTCGAAACAAGACACCGCCAGTTTCGTTAGTCCGGAGCTCAGTTCCAGGAGAAAGCTCATCTCCCGGATTAGCCTCATTGGTCCCGGCGAATACACTTGGGTTTTCAACCCTTAGGATTTTTCCTACGTTGTTGTCATCACCCTGACAACCAGGTGAGACCACCGCGACGACGAGCGATGCTACGAGGGCGCTCGCTTTGCTGCGTGCTCGTCGTTGCTTAGCTTTGGCCTTGTTAGAGCGCGGCGTCAACGATTTCTCTAAGCGCGGGACTCGAATTTGCGAGACCAATAAGCGCAATCGCTAGGAGCGTTCGGTAGATCAATATCTCGATGTCTGTAGGTTGCGGGGCAGGATCGGACTCTTGCTTACCCCTGACGATCCTTCTGATGCTTCGCCAATACTCGCTGAGGACGAGTTGGAAGTATCGCCACAGCTCCGCGACGCCGCGTCTCGCTTGCCCAAGCAATTGACCCCATCTAATGGGTGCACCGGCGGAGCCACTAGAATAGTGTGCTGCAGTGAGGGATGAGTGTTGACCTCGCAAACGTTTTGAGGAGCGGATTAGAGCGCCCGTGAGGGCGAAGACAGCGAGAGCGAGCAATGGGTTAAGCGGTCGAACGAAGTATCCCGCGAGCATGCGATAGAAAACGAAGTCCGCGAGTCGTTTCGGCGTGCTGTAGTTCTTGCTAATGAGCTTGCGTCGCTCGAAGTACGCATCGTTTGCGACATCGAGGTCACCGCGCTCCCTTGCAGTGGTTTCGATCATCGCCAACACGCGACGCCTGTTTGAATCGCCGACGATGAGCTTGGTCGCGCTGATGTCCATACGCAATTCTGCCGCCAGAAACTCTGGCATTCGTATGGTCGTCGCGAAGTCGGCGTCCTCAAACGCGACGACGTCGTTCGAGAGAAGGCCGAAGAACTGCGTCTGGCTTAGGAAGGTCGCGAGTGTGAAGTCAAGCCTCCCGCTCACCGCGATACTCTCGAAGCTAGTGGCTTGATCGAATTTGGCACCCCGGAATCTAGCGCCAGCTTGGAATCGCGCGTTCAGGAAGGTCGCGACACCGAAGAATTTCGCCTGCGTGAACTCTGCCGTGTCCTCGAAGCCGGCGCGCGTAAAAGATGCATGTTCGCCGAAGCAGCGTCGCCGAAAATCCGGAGTACCTCGAAACGACGACCGTTCAAAACGGACTTCAGCATTGAAAGTGCCCTTGCGAGTACCTACGGCACCGCACGCAGGCCGCGACGAGAAATCAGCGTGGCTCGCGAAGATGGCACCGTTGAAATTTGCTTTGCGAAGGAAGTCTGCCTGCGAAAACAGCGCATCTCCCAGGAAGCGAGTCGAACTGAAGTTAGTATCACCGGTAAAGACTGCTCCCTCGAAACTGGCGATGTCGTCGAAGACGGCAAGTGGGATTTCGACCAACCCTTGGAACGTGGTCCGCGTGCTTTCTCTTTCTGTGCTGGAGAACAGAACAGCTCCCTCGAAGAGCGCGCCCGGCATTCTCATGCCACGGATTAGAGCGCCGGTGAGATCCACCGTTCTCGTAAAGACAACGTTTGATGCATCGACGCCCTTTTCGAATGTGCAGCCGCGGCACGCGAACGGCGTGTTGACAGTTCCGAGGCTGCTCAGATCCAGTTCATCTGGGATGGTCGTTTCGCGAAAGTCGATTGGAATGTCCCGTTTGAGGCATGCCTTGAGGACCGCGGCTTGCACCTTCGCGACCCGTCCTCCGCAAGAAATCGCAGAAGCTGGGGTGATGCCAGCGGCAATCGCGCTCTCTGTGAACACCGCCAGCGTCGCCAGTAGCGCAGGAAAGGTTGTTCGTACGCAGGCGCCGACGAGCGGACTAACCGTTCGCGCCGCAGCAATCTTCTCCCTGCGCGTCGGCACGGCACTCCCTTGCAGGCGTACCTACATTTCACTCAAAGTACCTCGATCTGTGGCCTAAGGCGAGGGTCGCTCAGCCTCGAGCTCTCCAGCAGGCGGCTTTTCGATGACTCAAGCTCGGCCTCGGGCGAGTAGGCCCCGCGTGGCTCGACGCCGACGATCCGCGAGATGCCTGACGACGCTTGCTGTAGCGCCGTAGGCGCCGCACGTTGCCACATTAGACAGCAACAGTGGGAAGGGTGACCTCGCCGCGGAGCACGATCTCGGTGCGCTCGCTAATAGGTCTGGCATGACGGCCCCGTCGATCGGCGCGCGTAAGAAGGACGCTCTCGAGGAGCCCATTCAGTAGTCGTCGCTTCTCGGGGACGCTTAGAGTCGGCCAGGCGCGAAGCAGGTCGCCGTCAGCGAGTTGATCGGCAAGGGACGTCTGTGACCTCACATTTACGAGCTCTGCCCGTGCTTCGTCGAGCGCGCGCTGCCGGACCTCGACTCCCTCGAGGAACTTTTGCTCGCCGATCACCGAAAGCAGCTTCGGATTGTTGACGAAGAGGTCGAGCTCGTGCTCTGCGTCCTCGACGGCGCGGGCGGCGGCTTCGACCCGCTCCGACGCGGCAACCGCTTGGGCGAGCAGCCCGTCTTCGGCCCGCAACGCTTCGAGTACCTGTTCTTCGACGTGCGCGTCGACGAGCGAGGCCCGGGCGGTGGCGCGGTCCGGGCACAGCCCGGTGGCGTACCGGCCGGTGCAGTAATAGATGGGGTAGCGCATGCCAGTCTTCTGATCCGTGTTGCCGGTGATCTTGAGCGTGTGCCTGCAGCAGGCGCAGCGGACGAGCCCGCCCAGCAGCGCCTGTGAGGCCATGGATCCGTCGCGCTGCTTGAGTAGCGACTTCTTGACGCTCTGGGCGGCGTCGTACTCGGCTTGCGTTACGACAGCCTCGTGCGCGTTCTCCTTGATGATCTTGCCGCTCCGTGCCTGGCCGAGGTAGACCGGGTTCTTCAGCATCCCTGCCACGCCGACCTTCGACCAGTGTGGGTTGCCGGTCGGCGGCAGGACCTTGTTCTCCTCGAGGAAGCGGGCGAGCTCGGCCCAGGAGGCGCCAGTCGCTCTGAGTCGGAAGCACTCGACGACGATGCTCGCTGCCGGCTCCTCGCGGTGGAGGCGGCCGTTCGTGTCCCGCCGGTAGCCGGTGGGGGTGTAGCGGGAGATGTGAATGCCGCGCTCGACCGCGCGGGTGACGGCCGTCGTCCAGTTCTCCTTGATCCGCTCCAGCTCGAGCTCAGCAATCAGCGTCAGGATCCCAATCGCGAACCGGCCCATCGGTGTGCTGCCGTCGAAGTTGTCCTCGACGGAGACGAGCCGGGCCTTGGCATCGGTCAAGCGGCGGATCGAGGTAAGGGCATCGACTGCCGAGCGGGCGAAGCGGTCGAGGCGGGCGACGATAATCCCACCGGTTTCGCCGCGTTCGCAGCGGGCAAGCGCTTCCTGGAACATCGGGCGCTCGAGCTTGGCACCGGACTGATCGATCTCTTCCCACCACTGGACGATCTCGACGTCGTGCAGCTTCGCCCAGGCGGTAATCTTCTTGCGCTGCACGTCGGGGGAGATGAACGACTCGCCTTCGCGCCCTCCGCGCCGGCTCACGCGGATATAGCCATCGGCCTGCTTAGTCTTCGCCGCCATATGTCCTCCCGCCGGGCCCGCTGCCGTCAACTCAATGTTAGAAACTTACCAGATCAGTACCGCGTCGAGCTGATCGAGCGCGGCTGATCGGCCCGAGTCGCCGCTTGATAGCTCACCGAGTCCGACGCGAGCAATGCGCGCGGCGTGACTGCAGAAAAATGAACGGGCATCATCCGCCCGTGCCGCCGACCGAGTCCTCCGGCTCGACGCTCTACGGGCCGCAGCAAAGCCGTTTCGCGCGCTTCCTCGAGCGGCGCGAGGAGCGGCGGCCCGATCCCGGCGCGCGCGAGCTGCGCCGGAGGCTCCTCGCCGGCCTCGAGGGGCGCGTGCTCGAGGTCGGCTCGGGCGATGGGCGCTCCTTCGAGCACTACCCGCCGGGGGTCACGGCGCTGCTCGCGGTCGAGCCCGATGCCACGGCGAGGGAAACCGCCGCTGAGCGGGCGAGGACCGCGATGGTTCCAATCGAGATCGCCGACGGCCTCGCCGAGCGGCTGCCCGCCGACGACGGATCCTTCGACGCCGTCGTCGTCATGGGCGTCCTCTGCAGCGTCGCGGACCCGCGCGTCGTCCTCCAGGAGCTCCGGCGCGTGCTGCGGGAAGGCGGAGAGCTCCGCTTCTGGGAGCACGTCCGCTCGAGGCACGTGCTGTTCCGGACCCTCCAGCGCGTCCTCGACCGGCTCTTCTGGACGAAGGCCCTCGGGGGCTGCGAGACGACCCGGGACACCGATTCGGCGATCCAGGCTGCCGGGTTCAACCTCGAGCGCCTCGAGCGCGGCTTTCACTCCTCGTCGCTCTTCACGATCACCACGGCGCCGTACATCCACGGCGTCGCCAGGCGCGTCTAGTCCCCTTCGGCGGCGTCCGCCTCGGCCTTCGTTCGGTGGACGGTGCCGTGCGGATGCTCGGGCGGCGCGTACGTCGTCAGCAGGCGTAGCGGCGCGCCCCCTGTGTTCACGAAGTTGTGGAGCGTTCCGGCCGGGACGAACACGTACTCGCCGGACTGAACCGGGCTCGACTCGCCCCCGAGGATCGCCTCGCCCTCGCCATCGACGAAGAAGAGGATCTGGTCGCCCTGGTGCGTCTCCTCGCCGATCTCCTCGCCCGGCGCGAGGGTCATCACGACCAGCTGGGCATGCTCGCCCGTCTCGAGCTCCTGGCGGAAGTACTCGTTTTCGCGGGCGAGCGCCTGATAGTTCCCCTGGGGCACGCGGGAAGGATAAGCGAGCCTCGCGCGTTTCCTCGGGCATGCCGGAGAGCCCTGTCCGCGAGCTGCGCGTCGCGCTCACCGTCAAGGACTATGCGGAGGCGGTCCGCTTCTATCGAGACGTCCTCGGTCTGCCCGTCTCCTACGAGTGGGACGAGGAAACCGGGAGCGGAGCCATCCTCGACGCGGGGCGCGCGACGCTCTAGTTGCTGTCCGTCGACCAGACGGGCTTGGTGGACGAGGTCGAGGTCGGACGAAGGCGCATCTCCGGCCCCGTCCGCCTCGCCCTCGAGGTCGAGGACTCGGGCGCGACGGCGGACCTGCTCACGGAGGCGGGTGCGCAGCAGCTCGCCGATCTGGTCGAGACTCCGTGGCGGCACCGGAACGTCCGGCTTCGCGCTCCTGACGGGATGCAGCTGACACTGTTCACCGTCCTGGACGAGTAGGCAAGCTTCGCGCGTGGATGTCTCGACCCTTGCACTCTTCTGCGCTGCCGCACTCGCACTGGCGGTCGTGCCCGGACCGGCCGTGCTCTACATCGTCGCGCGGAGCGTCGACCAGGGTCGCTTCGCCGGCGTCGTCTCCGCGCTCGGGATCTGCGTCGGCGGCCTCGTCCACGTGCTCGCGGCGACGATCGGCCTCTCGTCGCTCCTGGCCTCGTCGGCGACCGCCTTCACGATCGTGAAGTACCTGGGCGCCGCGTATCTCGTCTTCCTCGGGATCCGCCGCCTGCTTATGCAGGAGACCGTGGAGAACGACCTCATACGCATACCGAGGTCACAGAGGCGCCTCTTCGTCGATGGGGTGGTCGTGAACGTCCTGAACCCGAAGACGGCACTCTTCTTCATCGCGTTCCTGCCCCAATTCGTGGATCCCGACGCCGGCGCGGCGACGCTGCAGATCTTCGCGCTCGGCCTGGTCTTCGTCGTGATCGCGCTCTCATCGGACACGCTGTGGGCGCTCGCCGCCGGCACGGCCGGAGTATGGCTGCGCCGCAGTCGGTGGTACCTCGGCGTGAAGCGCTGGGTGACCGGGATCGTGTTCGTCGGGCTCGGGGTCTCCTCGACCCGGGCGGCCTAGCCCGATCTAGCGCCAGTCAACCGAAATGACGTCGACCGGCTGCTCGAAGCCTTTGGCGGTCTCCGCGCGCGACTCCAGGAGCCGGAGGCCCGATCCCGAGCCGTCGAGCGTCTCGCGGCTGACGAGAATCTCGCCGGCCCCGGCGGCGGCGCCGATTCTCGCGGCGAGGTGGACGGCCTCGCCTCCGTAGCGGTTCGTGCCGCCGTCCTCCTCGAAGCCCGCGCCCGTGTGCGCGCCGATCCTCACGTCGGGGGCGACGATCTCCGCATCGAGGGCGCGCTGGATCGCGATCGCCGCCTCGATCGCCGACCTCGGGGTGACGAAGACGGCGAAGAACCCGTCGCCGGTCTGCTGTGCGACCTCACCGCCGAGCTCGACGATCTGCTCGCGGACGACGGCATTGTGCCGGGCCAGGAGCTTCTTCCACTTCTCGTTCCCGAGCGACTCCAGGAGCTTCGTCGACCCGACGATGTCGGTGAAGAGGAACGTGCGCGTCGTCTGCTGCCGGCCGAGGAGCTCTCCGGCTCGCTCCGCGTCGCGCCGGGCGCCGATCCGCTCGAACGTTCCCAGAGCGGCCTCGAGCTCCTGCTTGGCGGCGTACTCGTCGCCCTGCCTGCGGAAGGCGAGCGCGAGCAATAACCGCGCCTCGGCTGCCTCGTACGGCGCGCCGAGGTCCTTCCAGCCGTCACGCGCCTGGCGCAGGCTCTGCGCAGCGCCTGCCGCGTCCCCTTCCGCGAGCCGGATCCGGCCGTCGGCGAGGTTGGCGATCGCCTCGAAGGCCGGCGCGCGACGGCCGCCGATCGTGTACGAGTCGACCAGGCTCTCGAACTCCGCCGCCGCCGCGCGGGCGGTCTTGAGGTCGCCTGCCGCGACCGCGATCTCGACCTGGGCCGGGAGGCGCCGGAGCCGCGCGGGGGTCTGCTCGGCCTCCTCGAGGCTTCGGGTGATTCCCGCCGCGGCTGCGCCGACCTTGCCCTCGGCGAGCCGGAGCAGGGCGAGCCCCGGTTGGGGATCGCTGCCGAGCTCGTTGGCCTTTCCGTACGCCTCCTCTGCCGCGGCGAGGTCGCCGAGGCGCCTGCGAATCTCGCCGATCTCGTAGAACCCGCCCGATGTGATCTGACGCTCGAAGTCCTGGAGCTCCCGGCACGCCGCCATCGCGACCTTCTCCGCCGCCTCGAGATCGCCGCGGAAGCGCATGATCTCGGCGCGATGAACGCGGCAGGCGCCCGGGAACCCCGTGACGTCGAGCTGATCGCACCAGCGATTCGCGACATCGGTCCACTCGGCCGCCCGACGGTAGTCGCCGAGGTCGTGGCAGGAGCTGATCGTCATGCAGTAGACGATCGTCGAGGAGTACGGCTGGAGCTCGCCGCTCACGGCGGCGGCGGTCGCTTCGTCGAGCAGCTCCAGACCGGCGTCGATCTCGCCGCTCTTCACGAGCGCGCGTCCCTTCCCGACGAGGGCGAGCATCTGCGCGTCACGGTCTCCGAAACGTCGGCCGAGCTCGAAGGCACGCTCGAAGTGGGCGATCGCGGCTGGGAAGTCGCCCTCGGCGAAGAGCGCGTTGATCGCGCGGACGAGTGCGAGATAGCCGTGCTCGATCGCTTCCGGCTCGTCCTCCAGCAAGCGCTGCGCGTTCGCGAACCAGCCGTGCGAGACGGCAAACGCGCCGCGGCCTGACTCGTCCCAGGAGAGCCTGAGAGCCACGCGAGCAGCGTCGCGCTTCTGACCGTCGGCCGCGTAGCCGCGGTACGCCCGCTGGCGAACGTCGATCGCCTGCACGAGCCGCCCTGTCCACCAAGCCGCCTCGCCGTAGCGCTCGAGGTCTTCGGCGCTCAACCCGTCTGGGTCCAGCCCGGCGTAGGCGTCGTATGCCTCGCGCCACGATTGGCGCAGGGCCGCGTCCTGGGCGACCTCCAGGGGTTCGAGGACCTGGGCCATGTTGCCCATTGTCACATCAGCCGCCCCGGGCGCAAACTCTGTGGGCAGATACCCTCGCGGCTCGGTGGGGTTGCGGATTGTCGACGGCCACACGGATGACCGCCTGCCTGCGGTACGGGAGCTCTTCGCGGAGTACGCCGCCTCGCTCGAGGTCGACCTCTCGTTTCAGGACTTCGATAGCGAGCTCGCGGAGCTGCCCGGCGACTACGCCCCGCCCCGCGGGCGGCTGCTTCTCGCGCTCGAGGACGGCGACCCAGCCGGCTGCGTCGCACTCCGTCCCTACGAGCCGGGCGTCTGCGAGATGAAGCGGCTCTACGTCCGCCCGGCGTTCCAGGGGACAGGTCTGGGACGCCGGCTGGCCGGGGCGATCGTCGAGGCCGGACGCGAAGCCGGCTACGAGTCCATGCGCCTCGACACGCTTCCAACGATGGCGGCTGCCCGCTGCCTCTACCGGTCCCTTGGCTTCGAGGAGATCGAGGCCTACCGCCCCAACCCGGTCCACGGAACGACGTACTTCGAGCTACGCCTGCGCTAACGCATTCCCACGGCCCTTCTCGAGCTCGGCCCACGCCTCCGAGGGCACCTCGCCGAGCACGGACGCGATCCTGTCGGATTCCTCTGTCCGCCGTTCCGCGCAGGTCGTGTCCGATCCGGACGGGTTTCTCGCGCTCCTCGACTCCGAGGTCTACTGGGAGGTCGCGTAGGCGATCCAGTGACGGGCGCAGTCGTCGTTGTGGCCTTCCTCCCGAATCGTCCATGTCAACCGGCGCTGCCCGGCGGGCTGCGTCTCGACCGGGTCGAGCGCGGCTGCGAGTCGAGTCGGGATCGTGACGACGACCCCGTCCTTCAGTATCAGGCGGGCCATCTCGTCTGTGACGTGTGCTGTCTCGCCGTCCCGGGTGGGAACTGCGATTGCGTCGCTGTCTCGCCGCTTCGCGATCGGCCCGAGATCCTCGTTTGGGTCGTAGACCCGTAGGTCGACGCGACAGTCCGTCTCCCGCTCGAAGCGAGCGGAGTCCGCGTCGGACACGATGCCGGCCGGGGCGAGGAGCCGGACCTCACGCCGCTCGTCGCTGCCGCAACCTGCCATGGCGGCCAGAAGTGTCGCGGCGAGGAGGGCCCCCATCGACATACTCGTCATTGTGTCCACCTTCGATCAGGTTGCGGACCTGCCGCTGCTCGTCGAGAGCTGTGAGCTGGAGCAGCTGGAACAGGCCGTCTCGAGCGAGTTCGTCCGGACGACGACGCAGGTCAGGCTGCGCGGCGGCGGGGCGGAGGGCATCGGCGAGGACGTGACGTATGACGGTGCGGCTCACGACAGCCTTCGAGCCGCTCCTCCGCTCCTACTCGAGGGGGAGTGGACGATCCGTTCGTTCTCGGAGCATCTCGACGGCTTGGACATGTGGCCCGAGCCCCCGGGAATGGACGCCTTCCGCGACTACCGTTGCTGGGCGTTCGAGAGCGCAGCCTTGGATCTCTCGCTGCGGCAGGCGGGGCGGTCGCTGCCGGATGCGCTCGACCGCTCGCCACAGCCGGTCCGATTCATCGTCTCGCTCCGACTGGGCGAGCCCTCGACGACGGCGCCGATCCGGGAGCTGCTGGCCGGCTACCCCGAGATGCGATTCAAGCTCGACCCCGTGCCGGACTGGTCGGCGGAGCTCGTCACGGAGCTCGGTGAGCTCGACCGCGTGGACGTCGTCGACCTGAAGGGCCAGTACTCCGGGACAGTCGTGGACAACCCGCCCGACGCAGAGCTCTATCGAAGAGTCGCCGACGGCTTCCCCGGAGCGTGGATCGAGGATCCCGCGATGACCGAGGAGACGGACGCGGTCCTCGAGTCGCATCGCGACCGGATCACCTGGGACGCACCCATCCACTCCGTTGCGGACATCGAAAGCCTTCCGTTCCGACCCCGGACGATCAACGTCAAGCCCTCGCGCTTCGGGTCGGTCGAGCGGCTGTTCGCGACCTATGACTACTGCGCCGAGAACGGCATCGGGATGTACGGCGGCGGGCAGTTCGAGCTCGGCGTGGGACGCGGCCACATCCAGTATCTCGCCTCGCTCTTTCATCCGGACTCGTCCAACGACGTGGCGCCCGGCGGCTTCAACCTGGCGCCGGTGGCGTCGGGGCTCGAGGCCAGCCCGCTCGACCCGCGGACAGATCGGGTCGGGTTCCGCCGCGTCGCCTGAACCCGGCGCACCTTCGTCACAGAGGAGTCGCCCACGAGCGCGGTTTTCGGAGCTAGCGTCGCGACATGACCAAGATCACGACCGCCTGGGGTACCGCCAAGCTGCTCGAGGAGGTCACGCTGCCGCAGCGGGCCGGGCAGAAGCCCTTCGCTTCGGTCGTCCAGCTGCTCGAGGACGACAAGGGCGACTGGCTCGTGCGCTTCGCCTACACGACGGACGGAACGGCTCGGCGCGGGCCGGTGACGCTCCGCAGCGCCGATCTGAAGCG
>Ga0126304_10000629_pt1 | contig 14981 bp, 11 predicted proteins | sample Plot25_FD_92538 | JGI IMG/M metagenome (GOLD analysis project Ga0126304, IMG submission 92538) | Serpentine soil microbial communities from UC McLaughlin Reserve, CA, USA - Plot25 | ecosystem: Environmental > Terrestrial > Soil > Grasslands | place: USA: UC McLaughlin Reserve, Lake County... | reverse complement strand
GGTTCACGTCCTGCTGCGCCAGCCCGGTTGCCAGCGGCCGTCCTGTTGCAGCCAGGAACTGCGCCGCGTTCATACGATACGTTGCTGTCCGCGACGCGCCATTCGTGCCCGGGTCCGCGCCGGGCTGCGCATTGGCTTGCGAGCGGAAGATGGCGCTGACCATCACGTCAACCTTCGGCACGGTGTAAGAGCCAAGACCGCGAGCGCTGGTCAGCCAGGGCTCCGCCACGTTACAGGCGTTCACACCGTCAACGATGCCCACCGCGATGACGGGGACGGCCGCGGTCCCGAGTGTGGGGGCCATGCGCCTTCCGAACCGCCCGTTCAGCGTGTCGCAGGTGTCGTTCACACCGCGGCCCGTGCTCGTGCCGCCCTGAACGACCAGGCCCCACCGCGTCCGGGCACTGAACGAGAGGTCGACGCCGTGCCAGTAGTGCGTCTCGTCACCGTAGTCGTCGGTGGTGGTGTAGTACGAGTCGGTCGCGCCAAGAGCGCTCCGCGTGTTGCGGGTGAGGAAGGTGACCGGGTAACCGCCACCGTTGGGCAGCCGTGAATCCGACGGCGCGGTGATGGTGACTTCGTCGAAGTCGGCGGGCGTGAGCGCGCGATTGTGAGTCAGAAAGAAATTGTTCCACACCCGCCGGTTGTAGCTGACCTCGACTGCGATCTGCGGCGCGACTTCCTGTTGCACGCCGAGGCTGTACTGCCAATCGCGGTTGCGCGTGCCCCATCCCGTGAGGACATCGGGATTGACGGTGGTGGTCTGGTTGAACGAGCCCCAGTTGAGGGCCGACCACGGACCGCACTCTCCATTGGTCGCCGAATTCATGAAGTCGCATTCCGCCACGCGATTCCCGTTGGGATCCGACCACGAGCGATTGATCGATGTCACCAGTGTCGAGCCCGCGTTGTTGATGGTGTACGCGTCGCCGGTCCATGCACCCTGGAGATACTGTGCGACGTTCGCCTTGAGCGCCGTCTTGCCGTTGCCAAACACATCGTAAGCGGCGCCAAACCGTGGCGTCAGGTCGTGGTAGCTGTGCACACCCTCTGTGCGTGGCAGTAGGAACGGACCACCGAACTCGTTGTCGGCGATGATGCCGTTCTGTCCTGCCGGGGCCCAACTGGACGCGCTCTCAAATCGCAACGCGCCCTGGAGTGTCAGCCGCTGACGCGTCCACTGATCCTGGATGTAGAACCCGTCGTAGCGAAGGCTGTTGCTGGTCTGGTTCGTTCCCACGCGCTGCGACAGCTGATTCGGCGCGCCGTTGTTGAACCGGTAGCTGATCTGCCGACCGACGTAGGTCGTGTTCTCATTGTTCATGTATCCGGCCTGGTAGCCCCACTTCATGCTGTGGCTGCCCGTGACGTAGGACATCGCCGCCTTCCAGGTGGCATGCATCTGATTGCTCGATGGCGCCGGATTGAAGCCGCGATAGATGAAATTCGCAAACGGTACGCCGGCACCCGTGGACTGCTCCGTCACGGGAATGAAGTCGGTCAAGACGCCAAAGGGTCGCGGATCACCGTTGTCGGTGTAGAACGCGGAGTAGCCGCTCTCCAAGAGGACGCGATTCGAGAGCGGTGCCGTCCACGACCCCTGCATGATCTTGGCGGGCGCATCCCAGATGCTTCCCGATTCGGGCGACACGGTCGCCGTGCCTGGAGTCACTCCAGGGCCCGTCGAGATCCAGCCTTTACCGGGGCCGCGGCACTGATCGCCGCCTTCCGTGTAGGCGCCGGCACTGCAGTTCTTCGTGTAGTCGATGTAGAACCCGAACTTATTCTTCTGTGTGGCCTGCCAGGTCAGGCGCACGGCGTTCAGTGTCTTGGACGTCGAGTTGCGTACGCTGGGGCTATCGGCTCTCACCCATGTCCAGGCGTTCGGGTTTCCCGCATTCGCGTTGACGTAGAGATTCTGCTGCTCCTGATACGTACCGATGGCGCGCGTGTTCCCGTAGAACCACACACGGTCGCGCAGAATCGGTCCACCGATGGCGAAATTGGCGTCATAGCTCTTGATGAGCGCCGGCAGCTCGTTGAACCCCAGCCCGCGCAGGTGATCATCGATGTTGCTCGACTGTCCCCACTTGCCCGCCCAGCTGGTGAAGCCGGTCCCGCTGAACGTGTTGCCACCGGTCTTCGGAATGATGTTGAATGCCGGGCCACCGCGATCGGCCTCGCCGAGGCCGCCTGAGATCGCCACCTGCACTTCCGAGGAGTTCGACATGTCGTACAAGTACCCGGACACGCCGCCTCCATTGCCGGGCGCGCCCACGTTCATTCCGTCCAGCTGAATCAGGCCTTCCGTATTCCGGCCGCCGCGCGCCGAGAAGAAGTTATTGATGGTCGACGCGCCGCCCCCGAAGCCTGTGGCCTGAATCGCCGGAATGGCAGCGATGTAGTTGCCATAACTTCGCGAGGCCGGAAGCGCGCGAACGACGTCGCCATCGATGACCGTTTGCTGGCGCGCGGTCTGCACGTCCACCACCGGCGATTCGCCGGTCACGGTGATCGACTCCTCGAGAGCGCCCACCCGCATCTCCGCACCAATGGTCATGACGCCACCGCCCGACAGTTCGACGCCTTCGCGCACGACAGTGGCGAAGCCGGGCAGCGTGAAGGTGACCTTGTAAGTTCCGGGTGGCAGATCGGGAATGCGATACTGCCCCGTTTCGTCGGTGACACCGGTGCGGACCTTGGTGATGAGCGCCGGGCTCGACGCTTCAATCGTCACACCCGGGAGCACGGCACCAGATGTGTCGCGCACGGTTCCGGCGAGGCTTTGTGCAGTCGCCAGACTGGGTCCCGCGCCGAGGAGAGCCATCACAACCAGCAAACGGATTGGCATTCGATTCATGTGCGAGAACCTCCACAGATGCCCCGACTGCGCGGACTATGGCCCCTTCGAACCGCGAGTGTCAAGGAGGGGACTACTGCCACCCGCCGTTGCGCTTCTCCACCGGCAGGATCCGCATGAACGCCTCCACGGCGTGGATCTGGCCGTCGTAGACCTTGAACATCTCCCATACCGTGAGCTGATCACCGCCGCGCTCGCGCACGCCCCAGGCCATGCGCAGCCAGACGATGCCCATACGCTCATCAGCGGCAATGATGCGCGTCTGCACGTCACCAAGCCGCTGGAAGATTGCGAGCGACTGCGTGGAGATGTTCTGGCAGCCAGGGGCGAACTTGCAGTCCGGCCCCGCCATCACCTGGCCGTTTTCGTAGCGATAGGCGTCGGATGCGAAGGGTGCGTTCACGGCGGCGAAGGTCTTTGCGGCATTGAGGCCTTCCGGGTAATGCAGCGCCGCTTTGATCGCCTCGTCTCGCGTAGCGAGCTGTTCAGGACGAGGGGCATAGTTCATCACTGCGCTCGGCGCGCTCAGACCATCGATGTTGAAGATGAGGCCTTCGGCGCGGCTGCGCGTGGCGACCAGCTCGATTTCGGTGAGCTTGTCGGCGACCACCTTCAGTCGCACCACCAACAACACAGGCGCCCCAGTCTCTTCCACAATGACGTGGGCGCCGACTACGCCGGCGCGCTCGTCGATGACGTCCTGGCGGAAGCCGCGCAGTCGCGTCACCGTGCCAACGAGACCGACCTTGGCGAGCGGCTTCTCGACCGCATCCTCGGTTACGCGCACAGTGCCGGCGACGGGCAGGCCGCTCACGTCGTGTTTCACCAGCGCATACAGCAGCTGCGTCACCTTGCCGCGCAGGCATTCGCGGTCGCACGTGGCCGCGGCAGGCTGCGCGTTCGCGAAGCCACCCAACACGCAACAAAACAGCAGCAGTCCGACGATGGTCGTGTTCTTCACGTCATCCCCCAAGCGCTGATACTTCCGTTGCGCCGTTACTCCGTGTAAATCCGTTGCCTCGCCCCTTGGTTACCTCGCGCTGACAGCGGCGACGCTTTCCCGCACACGTTCGACGACCATCTCCGGTACGTCCAACGGCATCCCCACCCACAGCGGCAATCGAATCAGACGCGCACTGCATTCGTCGGTGACGCTCATCGACCCTGACACACGGCCATAGCGTTGACCGGCAGGCGACGAATGCAGCGGGACGTAGTGAAACACCGCGTTGACGCCGTGGGCATTGAGGTCGGCGAGGATCTCGTTGCGATGCGCGGTCAACGGCAACAACACATAGAACAAGTGTGCGTTGTGATCGCAGTCAGGTGGCACAACTGGACCGCGGCCGATCGCGTCGAGCGCAGACGAGGCCTCTCGATACCGGTTCCACTGCTCCAACCGCATCGACGTGATCTGCTCCGCCTGTTCCAGTTGCGCCCACAGGAACGCCGCCGTCAGCTCCCCAGGCAAGAACGACGAGCCGACGTCCACCCACGTGTACTTGTCCACGCGGCCACGGGAAAACTGTGACCGGTTGGTGCCCTTCTCCCAGATGATCTCGGCGCGCTCGACGAACCGCGCGTCGTTGATGACGAGCGCACCGCCCTCGCCGGAGATCACGTTCTTGGTCTCGTGAAAACTGAAGGTCGCCAACTGTCCGAAGCTGCCGAGCGGTTTTCCCTTGTAACGCGACATCAACGCATGCGCCGCGTCCTCGACGACGATCACGCCGTGACGACGGGCAATCTCAATGATGGCGTCCATGTCGCACGCAACGCCGGCGTAGTGGACAACGATGATGGCTTTGGTGCGGGGAGTGATGGCGGATTCGATCTGCCGCTCGTCGAGATTGAGCGTGTCGGCTCGAATGTCCACGAATACCGGCCGCGCGCCCCGCAGCACGAACGCGTTTGCCGTCGAGACGAATGTGAACGACGGCATGATCACTTCGTCGCCAGGCACGAGGTCGAGTAACAGCGCGGCCATTTCCAGCGCCGCCGTGCACGACTGCGTAAGCAGCACCCTCGGCGCACACACGCGGTGCTCGAGCCAGGCCTGGCACTGTTTCGTGAAGCGTCCGTTGCCGGCGAGCTGACCGGCGGCAACAGCCTCCTGGATGTAGGTGAACTCGTGGCCGGTCAGGTAAGGCCGATTAAAGGGAATCACGGTGTCTAGAGTCGATCGACGGACGCAGCCTCGGAACGGTTGAAGAAGACCACACCGGTGCTGAAGATTGCCAGTGTCATCAGGCCGCCGACCAGCACGCCGGTTGCCGATACGTGACCGACGCCGAGCAGGCCCCACTTGTACATTTCAACCACGGGGGTCATCGGGTTCAGATAGGCGATGAAGTGCAGCTGCGGCGGCAGCACTTTCAGCAGCTCCGACAGTGGGAAAATGACCGGCGTCACGTACTGCCACAACTGCAGGAAGTAGCGAATCGAGAACTGCACGTCCTTGTGACGGACCTGCATCACGGTCGTCCACAACCCGACGGAAATGGAGAGGAACGCCGCCATCGCGATCGCCAGCAGGCCGACGAGCATTTGCGGCCCCAGACGCAGATAGAACACACCGTCTTTCACGAAGTAATACACGCAGGTCAGCACCAGCAGCGTGAAGAGCACGCCAAATTCGGTGAGCGCCGGCGCGACCGACGAGATCGGCGCGATCAGACGCGGGAAGTAGACCTTCTTGATGAGTCCGCGGTTCTGGTCCAGACTTCGCGTCACGCGAATCACGCCACGCTCGAAGATGCGCCAGCACGAACTGCCAGTCAGGAAGAACAGGAAGTACGGGATGCCGTCGGACGGCACCTGCAACATGTTGCCGAAGATGACGGTGCTGATCAGGATCGGCCCGAGCGGCTGGAAAAATAGCCAGAACCTGCCGAGCGTCTTGTCCTCGTAGCGCTCCTTGATCCGGCGCGCTCCGAAGAACCACAGGATGCGGCGGTAGCGCCACAGCTCCTCGGCGCGTGCAATGAGACCGACGCGCGCCGGCTCGATGACCCACTTCTGCGATTTACGATCGAGGACGCCGTCGGCCGCAGCCACCATCGGCGCGCCTAAGCCCAACCAGCGTCTAAGCGCCAGCAGCATAGGTTTCCTGCCGGACGATCCATTCCAGCTTCGGTGCAATATAGCCGACACGATCGAGACGGCCCGATGCGGACGCGTCAGGCGTCTCGGTGCCGTAGACGAGAAACGAGAGCGCGTTGTGCATCAGCAGGGGATATTCCTTGGCCTCGTTGTCGCGCTTGAAGATGCAGCCAACGGTTGCAACATAGGGGAGCTCCGCCAGCAGATCGCGCGGAATCTTGACAAGCACCTCGTAGATGCCCGCCTGCGGCAGCGGACGGGCGTCGGTGTCGGCCGTCCTGAAAATCAGCGTCCCCTTCGTGCTCAGGTCGAGCGCAGACTTCACCGTTAGGTTCGGCTTATTCGTCCGGAAGCGTGTCTTGATGAACACGTCCTCAGAGACGGGCGCCCCGCCGATGTCCTTGCCGGTCGAGGAGACGAGCCGAACCGACAGCACTTCCGCATAGCGGTTCGATCGCCGCCCGCGCTCGGACTGTGCGATGTCGGCCTGACTCCAAATCGCGCTCTGGTAATCGTCGACCACCTCTTCGGGGTCCCCGAGCTTGCGGAGCGCGCCCTGGTGCAGCCACATCACGCGATTGCAGATACGCATGATCGCGTCCATGTCGTGCGAAACGAACAGCACCGTGAGGCCGTCACGTCCGAGCTCCGCCACCTTCTGCAGACAGCGCTCCTGGAAGGCCTGGTCGCCGACCGCGAGGATCTCGTCGGCGAGCAGGATCTGTGGGTTCATGTGGATCGCGACCGAGAATGCCAGCCGGAGGTACATGCCACTCGAATAATGCCGCAGCGGGCTGCCAGTGAACTGCTCGACCTCGGCGAACTCGAGAATCTCCTTGATACGGCGCTGCGCCTCGGCGCGCGGAATGCCGAGGATCGCCGCGTTCATCAGGATATTGTCGTGCGCCGGCAGATCGGGATCGAAGCCCGCGCCGAGCTCCAGCAGCGACACGACGCGCCCGATGCCGACCACGCGGCCGGTAGTCGGCGTGATCACCCGCGCGAGAACTTTCAGCAGCGTCGTCTTGCCGGCGCCATTGGGACCGATGACACCGAGAATCGTGCCCGGCTCGACTCGAAAGCTGACGTCGCGGAGCGCCCAGAAATCGCGGGTCCTGGGCGTGGACTCGGAATCGCCGAGCGGGGACTTCAGCCGCCGCCACAACGAGCGCGACGCCTTTCCCTCGGAATCACGGCTCAGGATGTAGCACTTGCCCAGGCCTTCGGCGACCAGACTATCCATGGATCATTAAGGTTTTATACTACAGGCAGCCGCACCCCTCGACAGCATGGCCCTCACAATCGCGCTCGCACAGCTCAATCCCACCGTCGGTGACGTAGCCGGCAACCTCGCACGCGTGCGTCATGCACGCGATCGCGCGGCGGAACTCGGCGCCGACCTCGTGGTCCTGTCCGAGCTCGTTCTCGTCGGGTATCCACCAGAAGACCTGGTGCTGCGTCCCGCGCTCGTTGACGCGGCGGCAGCGGCGCTGCACGAGCTCGAACGTGACACCGCATCCGGAGGGCCGGCCGTGATCGTCACCCTGCCATGGCGCATCGACGGTTGCCTCCACAACGCGGCGGCGTTGGTCACGGGGGGCCGCTCCGAACTGCGCTTCAAGCACGAGCTGCCCAACTATGGCGTCTTCGACGAGAAACGCGTGTTCAATCCCGGACCGCTGCCCGAGCCCATCACGTTCCGCGGCATACGCCTGGGCATTCCGATCTGCGAAGACATCTGGCTACCGTCGGTGACCGCGCACCTGGCGGGTGCCGGGGTTGAGTTGCTCCTCGTCCCGAACGGCTCGCCGTTCGAAGTGGACAAGTTCGACGAACGGCTCGAGCTTGCGCGTGCGCGTACGTCTGAGGCCGGCGCGCCGCTCGCCTATGTGAACCAGGTCGGCGGCCAGGACGAGCTCGTGTTCGACGGCGGATCATTCGTCATGAACGCCGACGGAACGCTCGCCCATCGTCTTCCGTTCTGGCGCGAGGCGATCGTCATCACGACATGGGAGAAGAGCAGCAGCGGACTCCGCTGCGTCGGCACTCCCGCAGGGCACGTCCGTTCCGCCTCCGCCGAGGCTACGGCGGACCGCCGAAGCTCGAACAGCGAAGGCCGGTCGGACGAGCCCTGGCAGGAACCACCCCGGCTCGAGACGATCTACAGCGCCATGATGCTTGGCCTGCGTGATTACGTCCGCAAGAACGGATTCAAGGGAATCGTGCTGGGCCTCTCAGGCGGCATCGATTCCGCGTTGACAGCCGCCGTTGCCGTGGACGCACTCGGCGCCGAACGCGTTCGCGGTGTCCGTCTGCCCTCACGCTTCACGTCTCAAGCGAGCATGGACGACGCCGCAGACTCCGCGGCGTCTCTCGGCATCACGCTCGAGACGATCTCGATTGCTCAGACGGTGGATGCTGCGGAAGCCGCGCTCACGCCGCCCTTCGGCTCCCGCGAACGCGACGTCACCGAAGAGAACCTGCAGGCGCGCGTCCGCGGTCTCCTGCTGATGGGGATGTCCAACAAGTTCGGCGAGCTGCTGGTCACGACGGGGAACAAATCTGAGATGTCGGTCGGCTATGCCACGTTGTATGGCGACATGTGCGGCGGCTACTCGGTACTGAAGGACATCTACAAGACCGAGGTCTATGCGCTCGCCGAGTGGCGCAACACGCACGTGCCAGAGGACAGCGCAATCAGCGCGAATGACGTGATCCCCGAGTCATCGATCACCAAAGCGCCGACGGCGGAGCTGCGGCCGAACCAGACCGACCAGGATTCACTGCCGCCCTACGACGTCCTCGACGCGATCCTGCATGGTCTGATCGAGGAGGAGCAGAGCGTCGATCAGATCGTCGCCGGCGGCTTCGACCGCGCGACGGTGAGCCGGGTGCAGCGTCTGCTCTACTCTGCCGAATACAAGCGTCGGCAGGCACCGCCGGGGGTGAAGATCACGCGCAAGAGCTTCGGGCGGGACCGACGGTATCCGATGACTAACGCGTTTCGACAGTAGGCCGCTCACTCTTTGACGCCCCCTTTTGAACCGGCCAGACCCGGTTCACAAAGATCGTCCGTGCATCGTCCTCTTCGGACACGGTTGGCGGCGATAACCCTGTAAACGGCGTGGCCTAACTGCCGGATACCCGGCAGACGTCCGAACCATCCGAACACCCACAGTAGCGGCACAACGCGGGCGATCTGCAGCCAACCGTCGAACCCGCCGTGCAGTCGCTGGCGTTCGTCCACCACATACATCTCCACCATCACCTGCGCCTCGGTCAGCGACGGCGCAAAGAACGCGCGCGCCTCGGCATTGGTGGCGTCGACAAACTGCAGGCGATCGTTCCAGTCGAGCGCGCGCACGATACGCACCGTCCGCCGGCACATCGGACACCCGCCATCGAACAGGACTGGCAAACGCATACTGTCAGGATCGCATACTGACGCTCATGCCGTCAGCCATCGGACGATCGCCGCGGCGAGGCGTGTGCCGAGTGGCGATATCTCGGGTCGCCAGACGCCGATGCCCCCAATCTTGACCAGCATCGCTCGCAGCGCGTTCATGCCCGCCGGGTCGAGGTCACCGGCAATGCCGGGAACTTCCAGTACCCGGAACGGCGGAAGACCGCTCGATCGAATGGCCTCGACCCGCTGCCCGCCGGTCGCCACGAGCATCCAGTCGATCTCGGCGATCGGCTCCGACACCACGTCCACGCGCGCCGGTGCGATCGCTCGGAGCTGCCGAATTGCCGTTGCGCTGGCGCCAACGACGCGCACTCGCGTCCTCGTCATCGGCTCAGGAGTCCCCACCGCTTGTCCTGATCCGACAGCATCGACGGCGGCAGCGGCCAGCGAATGGCCAGAGTCGGGTCATCCCAGCGGATGCCGTCGGCGAGCTGCGGCGCGTAATAGTTGCTGAGGTGATAGTGCACCGTGCTGTTGTCCGAGAGTGCCTGATAGCCGTGTGCCACACCTTCGGGCAGGAAGAGCACCCGTCGATTCTCGGGCGTCAGCTCGCAGGCATCCCATTGGCCGAAGGTCGGCGAGCCGGGCCGCACGTCGGCCATCACGTCATAGACCGCACCGCCGATGCACATCACCAGCTTGGCTTCTGAGTGCGGCGCCCGCTGGAAGTGCATCCCGCGCAAGGTTCCACGTTGATGGTTGTGCGAGATCGCGCTGCGCACGAAGGCGCCGTGCCACCCGCGCTCGGCCAGCGCCCTCAGCTGATACACCTCGGTGAACGATCCGCGAGCGTCGGCGGCGGTGATCGGCTCGATGAGAAAAGCCCCATGCACGCGCGTCGGATGAAGAATCACTGCGGCTCCATTCGTGGGACGGTCAATCGGCTCACCGGCCGATGCCTTCGGAGGCGAGGCTCAGTCCCGGCAGGTTGTCCTGGCACGCCACGGCCGACATCGGAGCACGCTCCGCATTCGGCCGCGCCGCAGTCTCAATCACGCTCGCCACGACGTCGCTGGCTGCGATGTCGAGGCCGCACGGGCGGATGAACCAGCGTGTGAACGCACGACGATGAACCGCGCGATCATCGGCCCCGTCCGCGATGCGCCGTACGCACGCCGCGACGTCATTCATGTCGCGGCAGATGTCGAGGAACGCGCCCTTCAGCAGATGACGGAAATGGCCCGTGCGCCCCTGCGCCGGCCAGTATGTCTCGCTGACGATCGTCAGACACGGTCGATCGACGACGACGGCCTCGAGAAACGCCGGGGTGTTCACGCCGAACACACAAGTCGCGTGAGCGAGCAGGTCGAAGTACTCGTGCGGCGACACCGGCGAATCGGCCTGATCGCCGAGATTCCTGTCGACGACGACCCCCTGATGTGCCAAGGCATTGAACGGCGCCGCATTCGTCGGATGCGGCCGAACGATGAGAGCGGGAGTGCCGGTGCCGAACGCACACGCGAGCGCATCGGCCATGGCCTTCACCATGAACGACTCGTCGTCCCAGATCGTCCGCGGACTGCCGAGGAAGACCATGTAGGGCGCATCCGGACGGCCCAGGCTGGCGCACACGTCCGCGCGGGTCCTACGCGGACGGAGTGAAAAGAATGTGTCGAGATGCGGCGCCCCGGTGATGCGAATCGTGCTCGCGGGAATGTCGTGAATCTCGACCGCCTCGTGTGCAATGGCTTCGTTCCACGCGAGGTACACATCCGGAAGCACATGCACCGTGCCGCGGCTCGTCAAATCGTCCCAACAGTTCGCGTAGACGATCGTCGGAATGCCGAGTGTGCGGCCAGCGTGGAGATAGTCGGCTTCAACCGGGTCCTTCGGCCAGATGGTCGGCGAGACCAGCATCACGTCGGGGTCGATCTGCTTCAACAGCGAACCCACGATCGGACTGGCCGGACTCGCTGCTTCGACCCACCGCCACACGCGGAGCGCGGCACGTGTCCCGATTGCCGATCTCCAAAGCGGCGTCTGCATCTTCGCGCGTACATCGTCAGGCAGGTGGTTCTCGATGCTGGCGACGACTCGTTCGGGAGACGGATGCGCCTTGCGCCAATAAATGCCGCGATTGATCACCTGGCGGCCGACACGGAGACGGCGTTGCCACGCCTCGGACGGCTCGGACCGCTCTCGCCTCATGACGCCTGTGAGATCCGGCACCTCCAGGTGGTCGAGCGGCGTACCGTGCAGCAACACGACCTGATGTCCACGCCGGCACAGTTCCCGCACCACCGAGTCGAGATCGCGGAACACGCCCGAGTGCTGGCCGATCATCAGGACTTTCATGGGATCGCGTTATCTCGATCCGGACGCAAGGCGCCCTGCAAGCAGCGTGGCTTCGATCATGCTCGTCGGATCGGCGACGCCTTTGCCAGCAATGTCGAACGCCGTGCCGTGATCGACCGACGTACGGATGATCGGCAGGCCGAGTGTGACGTTCACCGAATGACCGAACGCCAGCAGCTTGACGGGAATCAAACCCTGATCGTGGTAGCAGGCGATCACGGCATCGAACTCGCCTTTTCTCGCGCGCAGGAAGATCGTATCGGCGGGGAGTGGCCCAACGACGTCGATGCCACGCGATCGCGCCGCTTCCACGGCAGGACGAATGACGGTGCGTTCCTCCGCGCCGAGCAGTCCTTCTTCGCCCGCGTGCGGGTTGAGGCCGGCCACGGCGAGACGCGGGCGGACGCTGCTCTCGCCAGACTTCGGCGGACCGAGGAAGCGCGGCAGCTCACGGGCGGTCAGATCGATCGTCTCGGCCATGACGTCGCGCGTCAGCGTGACGGGAACAGCGGCAAGCGGAACGTGAATCGTGGCAAGCACCACTTTCAGCGGCTCGGACCAGAACATCATCGCGACGCGACGACTGCCGGTCAGATGACCGAGCAGATCGGTGTGGCCCTTCCACGGCAGGCCGGCCTTCGAGAACGCCAGCTTGTTGATCGGTGCGGTGGCGATGGCGGCGATGGTGCCCGCCTGCGCGTCACGGACCGCGGCGCAGATCGCCTCGTACGCCGCCTGCCCTGCCTCACCTGACAAGACGCCTGGCGTGAACTGCAACTGCTCTGGCGGTCCGTACAGAACAGGTTCACAGACCTCGCGGACGCGCGGATCCTCCGCGGCCTTGCGCGCTATCTCCGGTCCAATCCCCGCCGGATCACCAACCGTGATCGCGATTCTCGGTTTCATCTAGAGCTGAAGCACTAACCAATCGGCGACGATCTTGGGACTCGCATTGCGCTCGAGCGCCTCCAGTGCTTCGTCCACGGCCGCATAGGCGCTTGCCGAACGCTTGCTGTCGAAGGACCTGGCCAGCGACGCGAGCTGCGGTTCGAGATCGCTGTTGCCAATCAGACCGCGATCGCCGACCGCTGAAAGGATACTCACATCGCGGAGCAGCGATCCGAGCGCGCGCAGACACGCGGCGAGCTGATCACGCTCGCCGACCGATGTGCTTTTCTTCGCCGTAACATCGCGGGCGGCATCGAGTCGTCTCGATGGGTCACCGGCGCGAGCCGTGTAATCGAGCAGTCGTTGCGCGCCTTCGCGTGCTTCGACCAGATCGATCGACTCGGCTTGCAACGCCCGGCCCACGCTGCCTTCGGCGTCTACGGCGACGGCGCGGGCATCCTGCTCCGAATACTCGTGGTCCCGGCGCAACACCTCGGTCACTTCCGACGTTGACAGCGAGGCGAAACGCAGCCGCGAGCATCTCGAACGCACCGTGGGCAGCAGCGCATCCGGAATCGACGAAACCAGGATGAACATCGATGCCGACGGCGGTTCTTCGAGCGTTTTCAACAGCGCATTCTGCGCCGGCTGCATCAACGCGTCCGCCTCGTCGATGATCACCACACGTCGCCGTCCTTCGAAGGGCCGATACTCGGCGCGATCGATGACATCGCGCACCTGCTCGATCTTGATCGAGCCCATATCGCCGGGCTCGATGACGATGACGTCGGGGTGCACGCCCCGATGAATGCGGCGGCAGGCCGGGCACTCACCACATGCGTCGCGGGCGAACTCGGCGGCGCCGCTGTCGGTCCGACTCGAGGCAGCTTCGCTCTCGGTCCGGCTAGAGCCGGACACTACACCCTGCGGCTTGAGGCAGTTCACCGCTTCGGCAATCGCCATAGCCGTGCGGCGTTTGCCAATGCCGGCGGGGCCAGCCAACAGAAGCGCCGGCGGCAGCGTGTCACGGGCAACCGCACGCGACAGCAGGGTCAACAGACGACGATGGCCGACGATGGAACGGAAAGGCACGAAGATAACTTTAAGTGCAGGATGGGCGTGTGACAATGCCCGAGTCCATGTCAAGAGAAGGTCCGGCTAAAGCCGGACACTATATCGGGCCGTTGCCGAAAGCCGGACACGACATCGGTCCGCGCATTGCCGCCTGGGTGCTCGGCGCACTCACAGCCCTTGCGCTTGCGGGCAGCGTCTACCAGGTGCCGATCCAGGTCTCCGATTCGCTCGAAGTGATCGAGCGGGTCATCCCGATGCCATCGGCCACCGCGGCGTTCGTCGATGGGCTGCACAATTCACCGACCATGCTGCGGCCGCTCAAAGAGGTCCGCACGCGGCTGCTGGTACAGGCGGGCGAGGCGCTCGGCGGCCGATACCACCTCGTCTTTCGCGGCTACCACGCTGTGGCCGGCGTCGTTCTCATTGCGCTCTTCGTGTGGGTGTGCCGGGCGCGCTCGTGGACCGATGTGGCCGCGCTGGCTGCCGGGCTCGCCGTCCTCACCGGCATGCACACGTTCGTCGGTCTGTTTCGTGAGTCGTTCCCGGTCAACCACTACTTGATCGTCGCGGTCAGCGCGCTGGCGACATTTGCGCTGGCGCAGTCAGGGGGTGGGTGGCTGGCCGACCTCGCGGCGATTGTGTTGCTCGGGAGCGCGGCGCTGTCCTTCGAATCGGGCCTGCTCGTCTGGCCAGTCGCGGTCGCCGGATACGCCGCAGGTCTGCGCGGCATCTCCAGACGTGGTGTTGTGCTCATGACGCTGGTCGTCGTGCTCTATGCGGGCGTTCGCGTCGGCTACCTGGGAAAGCACGGCGCCGGGGTCGGCGAACGGGGCACGGGGTTTGGCACGGGCGCGCTCACCGAAGCAGAGCAGATCGAACGCTTCGGCAATCGCCCTGTGGTTTTCTACGGTTACAACGTCACGATGACCGCCGCGTCAGTGCTGCTGTCGCAACCGCAGATCGGCCGATTCACCGCGGTCACCGCGTGGCAAAACGGATCGCTGCCGCCAGTATTCATCGTCCAGATTGCCTCTTCGCTCCTCACCACCGCGCTGATCGCCTGGTACGTCTTCAGCCGCGGGCCAACGGGATCGCAGCGCTGGCGAGAACCTGTTCCGATGACGTTCTTCGCCGTGCTCGCCGTGAGCGCGCTGATGTCGTACGCATATGCGAAGGACGAGATCATCAGCACCGCGGGCGTGTTCTACGCGGTTGCAGCGTATGTGGCGTTGCGCGCGCTGTTGGCTGTTCGCTCACCCGTGTGGGCGGGTGCGTTGCTGATCGTCGTCGTGCTGG
>Ga0126304_10000628_pt1 | contig 14982 bp, 13 predicted proteins | sample Plot25_FD_92538 | JGI IMG/M metagenome (GOLD analysis project Ga0126304, IMG submission 92538) | Serpentine soil microbial communities from UC McLaughlin Reserve, CA, USA - Plot25 | ecosystem: Environmental > Terrestrial > Soil > Grasslands | place: USA: UC McLaughlin Reserve, Lake County... | reverse complement strand
TCCCCGCGTTGTTGTAGAGCACGTCGATCCCGCCGTAACGCTCCGCCGTTGCGGCGTACATCGCCTCCACGCTCTCCGGGTCGGCCACGTCGACGCTGACGGCCAACGCCTCGCGCGCCTCGGCCGCGGTCTGCTCGGCTGCCTCTCCGTCGACGTCGGCAACGCAGACGGATGCGCCTTCCTCGCAGAAGAGGATCGCGGCGTCCCGTCCCATTCCACTGCCGGCGCCCGTGATCACCACGACCTTGCCGTCGAGCCGCGCCACGTCAGGTCGCGATGTACACGTTCTTGACCTCGGAGTAGCCCTCGAGCGCGTGCATCCCGAGGTCCCTCCCGAACCCGGACTGCTTGAAGCCGCCGAACGGCGTCGCCACCCGCACGGATGTATTCGAGTTGACGGAGAGGACGCCCGTCTCGAGCGCGCGCGCCACGCGCAGGGCTCGCGCCCCGTCGCGGGTCCAGATCGACCCCGACAGTCCGTACGCCGTGTCGTTCGCGATGCGGACGGCATCGTCCTCGTCTTCGAAGGGGATCAGGGCGGCGACCGGGCCGAAGACCTCCTCGCGCGCGACGCGATCCTCGTTCGTCGCCTCGACCAGCGTGCACGGGAACCAGTAGCCGCTCTCGCTCGGTGCGTTTCCACGAAAGACAACAGTACCGCTGGCGTAGGACGACACCTTCTCGCGCTGGTCGGCGGAGATCAGCGGGCCCATCTGGGTCGCGTCGTCTTCGGGATCGCCGACACGCACCTCTCCTGTTGCCTGCACCAGCAGCTCGACGAACCGGTCGTAGACGCTTCGCTCTACGAGGATCCGCGAGCGGGCGCAGCAATCCTGGCCGGCGTTTCCGAACACGGCGATGGGCGCCGAGGCCGCAGCCGCTTCGAGATCCGCATCCGCGAAGACGATGTTCGCGGACTTGCCGCCCAGCTCGAGCGTGACGCGCTTGATCGTCCCGGCAGCGCCCGCCATCACCGAACGACCGACCTCGGTCGATCCTGTGAATCCGATCTTCGCGACGTCCGGGTGCTCGACGAGCCGCTGGCCGACAACCGAGCCCGACCCCGGCAGCACGTTCAAGACGCCCTCCGGCAGCCCCGCCTCCAGCGCGAGCTCCGCCAACCGCAAGGCGGTCAGCGGCGTCAGTTCTGCGGGCTTCAGCACGACGGTGTTACCGCAAGCCAGCGCCGGGCCGAGCTTCCAGCTTGCGATTGCGATCGGGAAGTTCCAGGGGACGATCAGGCCGACGACGCCGAGCGGCTCACGGAACGTGAGATCGACGCCGCCGGCGACCGGGATCGTCTCGCCGTGGTGCTTGTCGACCGCTCCCGCATAGAAGTAGAAGACCTCCGCGACCATCGCGACCTCGCCGCGGGAGTCCCGGATCGGCTTCCCGACGTTTCGCGTCTCGCAGCGGGCGAGCTCCTCCCCGTGCTCCTCGACGACCTCAGCCAACCGTCGCAGCAGCCGAGCGCGATCGGACGGCGCCACCGCCCGCCACGCCGGGAACGCGAGCCGCGCGGCCTCGATCGCGCGCTCGGCGTCCTCGATGCTCGCGGCCGGAACCTCGGCAATCTGCTCCTCGGTGGCCGGGTTCAGGACGACGGTCACCCGCGTCCCTCCCGATAGCGGCCGGCCTCCTCGACGAGTGCCTTGAAGAGGGCGAAGTCCTCGCCCTCCTCGGGGTGCCAGAGAACTCCGACAGCGAACCGCTTCTCGGGATCCTCGAGCCCCTCGACCACACCGTCCTCGGCCCAAGCGACTTCGCGAAGGCGTTCGCCGATCCGGCCGTACGCCTGGTGGTGGTGGGACTTGACCGGGGCGCGCTCGCCGAGGAGGGCCCCGAGCCGGCTGTCGGCGGCGACGGTCACATCGTGGTCGGAGAACGAGCCAGGCTCGTGCCTGTGCCGGTCGTGCCCGACCTCCTCCGGAAGGTGCTGCACGAGGTCGCCGCCGCGCGCGACGTTCAAGACCTGCGAACCGCGGCAGATCGCCAGCACCGGCATGTCGTGCTCGAGCGCCGTCTCCAGCATCCGGAGCTCGGCCGCGTCGCGCGCCGCGCGCGGCTCGTCGGTCTCCGGGTGGGGCTCCGCATCGTACAGGCCCGGATCGAGGTCGCCGCCGCCCGAGAAGATCACGCCGTCAAGGGCGTGCAGCGTCTCCTCGAGCCCGTCCTCGGACGGGGGAACCACCAGCGCCCGCCCGCCGGCACGTTCGACGGCACGAACGTACGCCAGTGGGACGAGAGCCGCCTCCTCCGTCCAGACGCCCCAGCGGATCTCCTCGGCGTACGAGGTGATGCCGATCAGCGGCCTAGCCACGCTCGTACAGCCGCTCGCGCTCGTAGCAGGTCACGACTTCGTCGAAGAGCCGCTGCTCCGTACGCGCGTAGTTGAGGTAGTGGTCGACGACCTCGTCCCCGAGAGCTTGCCGGGCGACGGTCCCCTTCTCGAGTGCCACGATCGCGTCGCGAAGCGAGTGTGGGAAACGCTCGGCATCCGACTCGTAGGCATTGCCCTCGAGGGGAGGCGGCAGCTCGAGGCCCTCGTCGATGCCGTAGAGACCCGCAGCCAGGAGCGCCGCAAAGGCCAGGTATGGGTTGACATCGCCGCCGGGGATCCTCGTCTCGGCACGCAGCGCCTGACCGTTCCCGACGATCCGGAACCCGCAGGTGCGGTTGTCGTGCCCCCAGGCCAGCGTCGTCGGCGCCCAGCTTCCCGCCGCGAAGCGCTTGTACGAGTTGATCGTCGGGGCGACGAAGATCGCGAGCTCCTTCAGCGTCGCGATCTGCCCGGCGAGATATTGCTTGAAGACGTCCGACTCACCCGCGAAGGCGTTCTCGTCGCCGCGCCAGAGGCTCGAGTGGATGTGACAGGAGTTGCCGATCCACGTGTGATCCGGCTTGGCCATGAAGGTGATCGAGCAATCGTTCAAGTGCGCGATCTCCTTGGCCCCGTTTTTGTAGACCACGTGGTTGTCGGCCATCGTCACAGCGTCGGCAAAACGGAAGTTGATCTCCTGCTGGCCGGGCCACGCCTCGCCCTTCGAACTCTCGATCCGGATGCCCGCGCCCTGCATGCCGTTGCGGATCTGGCGGAGCAGCGGCTCGTCGTAGGTCGTGGCGAGGATGTGGTAGTCGAGGATGTACGGCACCGACGGCGTGAGGTCGCGGTAGTGCTTCGCGTGCGCCTCCGCGTAGCTCTCCCTCATCAGGAAGAACTCGAGCTCGGAGCCGAACATCGGGGTGTAGCCCAGCTCCTCGGCCCGAGCGACCTGCGCCTTCAGGACCTGTCGCGGCGAGGGCTTCACGTCACCGCCGTCATGTGCGAGCACGTCCGCGAGGACGAGGGCGGTTCCATCCAGCCACGGGATTCGACGGAGCGTCGCGAGGTCCGGCTCGAGCTGGAAGTCGCCATAGCCCTGATCCCAGCTCGCGAGCCCATAGCCAGGCACCGGATCCATCTCCATCTCCAGCGCGAGCAGGTAGTTGCAGCCTTCGACGCCGTGCTCGACGGAGTCGTCGAGGAAGAACTCGGCGTGCACGCGCTTGCCCATGAGCCGCCCCTGCATGTCCGTGAACGTCACGACGACGGTATCGATCGCGCCGCTCTCGACGTCAGCCCGCAGCTCGTCCAGAGAGATCACGAGCGCGAGAGTAGTCGTGCGATCAGGTCTCGATCAACACGACGCGCGATCTCGTCGGCGGCGGCCAACCGCTCGGGGGGCTGCGTGGTCGTGACGCCGACGCAGTAGAGACCCGCCGCCTTCGCGGCCGCCACGCCCGCCTCGGAGTCCTCGACCGCGGCGGCCTCACCCGCCGCGACGCCCAGCAGGTGGAGGGCGATCAGATACCCCTCGGGGTCCGGTTTGCTCCGGCGGATGTCGTCCGCGGAGACGACGACCGTGATCGACTCGACAACGCCGGCGGCCTCCAACACCGGCTGGATCTCCGCCCGCGCCGACCCCGAGACGACGCCCACGGCGAGGTGCTCCGCCGCGTACCGGACCGCCGCCCGCGCCGTGTCGCTCACCGTCGAGCCGTCCGCGAGCTCGCGGTAGCGCGCGGACTTTCGGTCCAGCACGGCCGGTTCGTCCCGCCCCAGCCACATCTGGACGATCTCCCGGTCCGAGTAGCCCGCCAGCCCCGTGTAGTACTCCTCTTCGGTCAGCGGTCGCCCCGCCTGCTCGAAAAGCTCCTGGAAGATGCGGCAGAGGATCGGCTCGTCCTCCGACAGTGTCCCGTTGAAGTCCAGGAGGAGGGCTCTCACCGGCGCAGCTTAGGATCGCCGCCATGACTGCCGAGGCGATTGCGGCTCGGGTCTGGCCTGGCCGGGAGCTGCGCATCGAGCCCCTCGGCGGCGGGATCACGAACCACAACTTCAAGGTCAGCCTCGACGGCGAGGCCTACGTGCTCCGGATCGCCGGGGCCGACACGGAGCTGCTGGGGATCGACCGCGAGGCCGAGCACACCGCTGCGCAGGCCGCCGCGGAGGTCGGGGTGGGCCCCGAGGTCGTCGACTTCGTCGAGGGCTCGCTGATCACGCGTTTCGTTCAGGGCCGGCCAGTGCCGCCGGAGGAGCTGCGGAGCGCCGAGTGTCTTCGCGAGACCGCCGAGCTCCTGCGCCGCGTCCACGAAGGGTCTTCGTTCCCTACGCGCTTCGACTCCTTTCGCGTCGTCGAGACCTACCACCGAACTGCGGTGGAGCGCGGCGTCGAGGTCCCCGCCGAGTTCGGGCCGGCCAAGCGCCGCGCCGACGAGATCGAGCGCGCGTTGGGCCTGCGCCCCGAGCACCCGTGCCATAACGACCTGCTCAACGCCAACTTCATCCGCAGCCCCGAGGGGATCCGGATCGTAGATTGGGAGTACGCGGGCATGGGCGACCGCTTCTTCGACCTCGCCAACTTCTCGGTCAACCACGAGCTATCCGCGGACGAGTCGCACCTCCTCCTCGGCGCGTACTTCGGCGAGGTCCGAGAAGAAGACCGCGCCCACCTCCGCGCGATGCGGTTCATGTCGGAATTCCGCGAGGCGATGTGGGGTGTCGTCCAGCAGGGCATCTCGAACCTCGACTTCGACTTCGAGGACTACGCGCGCAGGCACTTCGCGCGGCTGCAGCTCACGTGAAGGACCGCGCTCAGGTCGTCGTCATCGGCGGCGGTGTCGGCGGGTGCAGCGTCGCCTACTGGTTGACGAAGCTCGGCTGCTCCGACGTCGTCCTCGTCGAGCGCGCGGATCTGACGAGCGGCTCGACGTTTCACTCCGCGGGCCTCGTCGGCCAGCTTCGCGGCTCCCTCAGCCTGACGAAGATGATGATGAGCTCCGTCGAGCTCTACCGGGCCCTGGGCGACCAGGTCGGCCTCGAAACGGGCTGGCACGAGGTGGGCTCGCTCCGGCTCGCCTCCTCCGAGCAGCGCATGGAAGAACTCGCACGCCAGGCGGGCTGGTCGAAGACGTTCGGGCTGCCACTCGAGCTCATCTCGGCCGAGGAGGCGCAGCGGCTCTTTCCGCCCATGTCGACGGATGGCGTGCTCGGCGCCGCCTACCTCCCTACCGACGGCTACATCGACCCGAGCCAGCTGACGTTCGCCCTCGCGGAGGGCGCGCGGCGCGGCGGCGCCGAGATCAATCCAAATACACGCGTGACCGGGATCGGCACCGAGCGCGGCCGCGTCAACGCGGTCGAGACCGACAAGGGCCTCATCGAGACGGAGATCGTGGTCAACGCCGGTGGGATGTTCGCCGCAGAGCTCGGCGCCTTGGCCAGAGTGACCGTTCCCGTGATCCCGTTCGCCCACGAGTACCTCGTCACGCGCCCGTCCGGCCTCCCGCTCGACCTTCCGACGATGCGCGATCCCTCCCTGCTCGTGTACTTCCGCGGCGAGTCGGGCGGCCTGGTAATGGGCGGCTACGAACGCCATCCGGCGCCGTGGGGCCTCGACGGGATCCCGGCGGACTTCAACGGACGCCTGCTCGAAGAAGACTGGGATCGCTTTCAGGAGCTGATGGAGAACGCGCTCGTCCGGGTGCCGATGCTCGGCGATGCCGAGATCGTGCGGCTCGTCAACGGCCCCGAGGCGTTCACGCCCGACGGCGAGTTCATCCTCGGGCCGACGGACGTGCGCGGCTTCTGGGTCGCATCAGGCTTCTGCGCCCACGGGCTGGCCGGGGCAGGGGGCATGGGCAAGCTCGTCGCCGAGTGGATCGTCGAGGGGATTCCGAGCCTCGACGTCTGGGAGATGGACTCGCGACGCTTCGGCCGTCACTACCGCAGCCGCGACTACACACTTGCCCGCTCGTACGAGGTCTACGCGACCTACTACGACGTCAAGTACCCGGGCCACGAGCGCGAAGCCGGGCGGCCGCTGCGTCTGTCACCCGCCTACCCGCGCCTGCAGGAGCTCGGCGCGGCGTTCGGCGAGAAGTCAGGGTGGGAGCGCGCAAACTGGTTCGAGCCGAACACCGCTGCCGGCGACGAGTCGCTGCGGCCGCGCGGCTGGGCGGGCCGGCTCTGGTCGCCGGCGATCGGCGCCGAGCACCGGGCGACGCGCGAGGCGGCCGCGCTCTTCGACGAGACTTCGTTCGCGAAGATCGAGGTCGCGGGCGAGGGCGGCGCCGACTTCCTCGAGCGGCTCTGCGACAACCGGGTCGCGCGTGACGTCGGCGCAATCACCTACACGTCGATGCTCAACGAGCGCGGCGGGATCGAGTGCGACTTCACCGTCACGCGTCTCGCGGAGGACCGCTTCCGCATCGTCACCGGGACGGCGTTTGGGCAGCATGACCTCGCGTGGATTCGCTCGCACGTGCCGGAGGACGGCTCGGTACAGGTTGAGGACGTGACCTCGCGCTTCGCGTGCCTCGGGATCTGGGGGCCGGCGTCGCGCGAGATCCTCGAACCGCTGACGGGACCGCTCGACTTCCCCTACATGCGGGCGCGCGAGGTCGCCGTCGGCGCGGTCCCGTGCCTTGCGCTGCGCGTCACGTACGTCGGCGAGCTGGGCTGGGAGCTCTACTGCCCGAGCGAGTTCGGTCTTCGTCTGTGGGACGAGATCTGGGCCGCCGGCAGCGACCAAGGCCTCGTCGCCGGCGGGTACCGCGCAATCGACTCCTGCCGGCTGGAGAAGGGCTACCGCGTCTGGGGCGCAGATATCACGCCCGACGACACGCCGTGGGAATCGGGCCTCGGCTTCGCGGTCAAGCTGGACAAGGACGAGTTCATCGGCCGCGAGGCGCTGGTCTCGAGCCAGGAGCCCGAGCGGAAGCTCGTTTGCATCGTCCTCGACGACTCACGTTCGGTCGCGCTTGGCTCCGAGCCGGTGCGGATCGACGGCGAGATCGTCGGACGGGTTACGAGCGGCGGCTACGGCTACACAGTCGAGCGCTCGATCGCCTACGCCTATGTTCCGGCCGGCGACTCCGAGGTAGGACGATCGGTCGAGATCGAGATCTTCGGCGACTGGGTCTCCGGCGAGATCGCGCGGGAGCCGCTGTACGACCCAGAGAGTGCCAGAGTCCGCTCGTAGCGGAAATGGGCATTGACACGGAGGGCACGAAGATGGGTGAATTGCACATCACAGTCGACCCCTGGAGGGCTGAATGAGTACCGGACCTGCGGCTGAGACCCGCAGCGATTATCTGGACGACCGGAGCACGCTGCATCGGCTCGGTTACGCCCAGGAACTGTTCCGCTCGATGGGCGGGTTCCAGAACTTCGCAATCTCCTTCACGATCATCTCGATCCTCGCCGGCTGCCTGACCTCGTACTACATCGCGTACAACCAGGGTGGCCCCGTGGCGATCACGTGGGGCTGGCTGCTCGTCGGCGCGTTCAGCACGATCGTCGCGATGGCGATGGGCGAGATCGCCTCGGTCTATCCGACCGCCGGAGGCCTCTACTACTGGGCTTCCAAGCTCGGAAGCCCGGGCTGGGGCTGGTTCACGGGCTGGTTCAACCTCGTCGGCCAGATCGCCGTGACCGCCGCGATCGGGTACGGGTGCGCCGTGTTCACCACCGCACTTCTGAACCTGCTGTGGGACTACCCGAACAGCACGCGGTGGATCCTCTTTACCTACGGGGTGATCCTGCTCCTGGCGGGGCTCGTGAACATGTTCAAGGTGACGGCCACGGCGATGTTGAACGCGTTCTCCGCCTGGTGGCACATGATCGGGGTGCTCCTGATCGTCGGAGTCCTGATCGTGATTCCCGACCAGCACAAGTCGATCGGTTATGTGTTCGGGGAGACGATCAACAACACCGGCTTCTCGGGCCACTCGTGGAGCAGCTTCATGTACGTCTACGTGTTCATCACGGGGCTGGCGATGGCCCAGTACACGATCACCGGGTTCGACGCCTCCGCGCACATGAGCGAGGAGACTCGCAAGGCGTCCCTTGCCGCCGCCTGGGGCATGGTGATGGCGGTCGTCGTCTCGGTCATCTTCGGCTTCATCCTGCTCGTCGCGGTGACGTTCGCGATCCCGGACCTAACCAACGACGACCTGCTCGGCGCGGGCCAGGGGATCGTCACCCTCATCTGGACCGAATCGACGAGTACGCGCTGGGCCGAGTTCATGCTCTTCATCGTCGTGGTCGCGCAGACGTTCTGCACGATCGCGTCGGTCACGTCCGCGTCGCGGATGATGTTCGCGTTCTCGCGCGACCGCGCAGTGCCGGGGCATCAGCTCTGGCGGCGCGTCTCGAGGGCCGATCGCGTGCCGATCTACACCGTCTGGGCGATCTGCGTGCTCTCGTTCGCGCTCATGATCCCGACGGTCTGGAACGCGTTCGTCGGCTACGCCGTCGGAACGCAGATCTCGGTAATCGGGCTCTACATCGCGTTCATCCTGCCCGTGATCCTGCGCCTCAAGGCCGGGGACTCGTTCCAACGGGGCGCGTGGAACCTGGGGCGCTGGTACAAGCTGGTCGACTGGGCGGCGATCATCTGGGTCGCATTCATCGCGATCGCGTTCGTTCTGCCGTTCGCGTCCACCGGCATCCCGGGCAACGAAGGCTTCACCTGGGACTTCTTCAACTACACGGGCGTGCTAGTGGGTATCGCCTTCATCCTCTTCGGAGGCTGGTACGTCCTCTCGGCCCGCAAGTGGTTCAAGGGCCCGATCGTGCAGGGCACCGAGGAAGAGCTCGAGGAGATCGAGCGCGGGTACGAGACACCCCGCGCCGTCGGGACGACCTCACCGGCTCAGTAGCAACGCCTTTTCGGAGGGCGGGGCTTTGGCCCCGCCCTCCCCTTCCCGGAAAAACCGTGACGATTGTGGCCTTGTGGCCGCCCGTGCACGTGTGGGTTTCCACATGTCCGTTTCGCCTGCTTCGAACTGGGTAATTGTTCGCAAAATCCGGATTTGTAGAGGAGATGAGAGAGAGATGGCAGACGTGAACAGATTCTCTGATGGGCTGATCGATATGGCGGAGCGAGTCGCCGACGTCGTCGACGCCGCACAGGGCAGAGGTGCGAGGAAGGCCGGTGCCGGCGCGAAGTGGTTGATCCTGCCGGCGGCGGGGGCGGGGTTGTACGCCTTGGCTACCAGCAGCTCGAGCTTGGCGCGTCGAACGAGAAACGTGATGAGCCGCGCCAAAGATCGCGCCACCGACCTTCCGGACGATCTCGTCGGCCGGGTGAAAGAGGTCCGGACTGAGACAGCGGCGAGCACGTCAGGCACCGAAGGCCGAACGCAGACAGCCAGACGAAGCCAGAAGCGACGCAGTCGCGCCGGCCAAACACAACGGCGCCGGAAGACGACGTCATCTGGATGAACCGCTCTCCGTCCTGCCACTACCAGTCCGTAGAGATTCTTAAAGGTCTGCTGACCACACCTTAACGAAGCCGGGGTACGGGATTACGGAGGGCCGCGCGCTGCGGCGTGGGGGAAGCGCGCGGCCCCCTTTTTCATTGCCCCTCTGCGTGCGCGCTACCGCCGCCGCCAGGAGAGGACCCGGCGGAGCGGGCTTTCGCTTAGCCGAAGCCGAGGATGAATTTTGCGTCGTCGGACATCTTCTCCGGCGACCAGGGCGGATCCCAGGTCAGCTCGGTCTCGACCTCCTCGACGCCGGGCAGGGCCCGCGTCACCTCTTCGATCTGCTGCTCGATCATCGGGCCCACGGGGCAGCCCATCGAGGTGAGCGTGAAGAGCACGTGGACCGTCGGGCCCTCGACGGTGACGTCGTACATGAGCCCGAGGTCGACGATGTCCATCCCGAGCTCGGGATCCTCGACCTGTCGCAGGGCCTCGACGACGTCGTCTCGCGTGGCGGTGCTCATGCAGGCAGCGTACCCCTAGAAGCCGGGTAGCCGAACCTCCTCGCGGCGCTCGCGCTGGAAGAAGTGGATCCCCTCCTCGAAGCGGACCCAGTTGCAGCGGGTGCACATGACGAGCGTGTGCGTCCAGGCGCTGTCGGCGCGGAAGCGGACGCCACGGAGCAGGTCGCCGTTGGAGACGCCCGTCGCGGCCACGATCGCCTCCTTGGGCGCGAGGTCCTCCGTCGTGAAGACGCGCTCGACGTCTCCGATCCCGCGCTCACGCGCCTCGTCGATCTCGCGTCGCGAGACGGGCCAGAGCTGCGCCTCTAGGTCGCCGCCGAGACAGCGCAGCGCCGCGGCGGCGAGCACCGCCTGCCGCGTGCCGCCGATGCCGATCGCGAGGTGGTCGTTCGTGCCGCGGATCGCGGCCGAGATCGACGCGGTCACGTCGCCGTCCTGGATCAGCTTGATGCGCGCGCCGGCGGCGCGAATCTCCTCGATCAGGTCGTGGTGGCGGGGACGGTCGAGCACGATCGTGGTGATGTCCCCCACTCTGCGGCCAAACGCCTCGGCGATCGCCTCGACGTTCTCGGCGACAGGCCGCAGCAGGTCGATCTTCCCGCGCGCGACGGGCCCGACCGCCATCTTTCGCATGTACATGTCCGGCAGCATCTGGAGCGACCCGGGTTCGCCGACCGCGATCATCGACATGGCGCCACTGCCGCCGCGGGCGACGATGCCGCTGCCCTCGAGCGGGTCGACGGCGAGGTCCACGCGTTCGCCCCCGCTGCCGATCTGGTCGCCTGTCTGAAGCGCCTCGATTTCGCCCGGGCTTCCGACCATGATCTGTCCATCGATCGGCAGCAGCTCGAGCTCGTGGCGCATTCCGGACGCGGCGGCTTCCTGTGCCGCCATCTCGTCGGCGCGGCCGAGCCAGCGGGCGCCGGCGAGGGCGGCGCGTTCCGTCGTGCGCGCGTAGCTTTCGCAGAGGCAGCGCTTCTCGCCTTGCGCCGCCGGCTCGGCTGCCTCGGGCTTCGCGGCGACGTCGGTCACGCGGGCACCTTCCGCGCGGCGTCCGACGCGGCGAGCACGAGCTCCATCACGGCGGCGATCGACTTGTCCCGGTCGCTGTTCTCGATCACGGGGACGCCTTCCACCTGCGCACGCTCGACGATGAAGTCCTGCAGGTAGCGGATGTCGGCGATCCGCTCCAGATACTTGTCCAGCGGGCGCATGCCGTCTGAGGACAGGTCTCTGATCCAGAAATGGCCGGCGTGGGCCTCCTCGTTCTCGATCGCGACCACACACTCGACGACCAGAGCGCCCGCGATCTGGCGGGGAAGCATCCCCGGAACGATGTGCACGCCCTCGAGCACCATCGACCAGCCCTCCTCCAGCGAGCGGTCGATCGCCGCTTGGACGCCCACGAGGACGTGGCGGGTCTGCTCCAAGAACCCGTGCAGGAGGGGATCGATCTCCGCCTCCTGCGCCGTAGGCAGCGCCTTCCCCGCATCGAAGCTGGACATGTGGATCGCCGGCAGGAACTCGGGCGTGAAGAGCGCCCTCATCGTCTGGCGGACGAAGTCCGTAGACGTTACGCGCGTGATCCCAAGGCGGTAGGCGACCTCCGTGGCCACCGTCGACTTCCCGGTGCCCGTCGCGCCGCCGATCAGCACGATCAGCGGCATCTCGAGCTCCGTGAGCTCGTGGTAGCGGCGCAGGTGGCTGATCGCGCGCTCGCCTTCGGCATCGCCGAGCACGTCGACCGCGAGCTCGCGCAGCCGGTCGAGGTCGGCGATGTGCTTGCCGCGGTCCGACAGATCCTGCTCGACCATGCGCGCGAGCTCGACGGCGCGCTCAGCGGTGACCCCGGCCCGGATCAGCGCTCGGGCCATCAGCCCCTTCGAGTACGGCTGCTCGTCGCTGCCGAGCGGCAGTGGATCCGCATACCGGCGCTCCGGCATCACGCGACCGCCTCGGCTGCGGCCACGAGCTCTTTCAACGCGGCGTCGAGGTCGGCCTGCCCCGGAAGTGGGATGACTTCGTTGTCGGCGAAGACCACGTCCACCCCACGCTCCCCGGCGGCTTCGCAGACGACGTCGATCGCGGCCGCCTTGATCTCGACGAGGTAGACGTCGGCCTCGGTGTGGGCCAGGTCGCCACGGAGGTGCTCGCGGCTCGAGAGGTTGCAGGAGACGCTGACGTCCGCGGCGCCGTGCTCCTCGCGAAGGTGCCGCTCGAGGAGCTCGCCGGCCGAGGCAGACGCGGTAGTGAAGAACGCGACACGCTTGCCCTTGATCGACTCGACAGGCCTCGGTCGCAGGACCGTTGCGACGACAGGAATGTCCTTGACCTCGCGCACCGCCTCACCGACCGCCTCGTGGTCCGTGCCGTCCTCCGCCATCGTCAGCACGACGAGGTCGGAGATCAGGATCCGGTACGCGTTCAGGTAGCCGGTCACGAGCCCCGGATCCTGGTGTGCACCGGCAACGAGGATCCGGCGGTCTGCCTGCACCGGCGGGATCGCCGCGCCGCTGCCGTCGAAGACGACGAGATCGGGATCGCGTTCGAGCGCTATACGCATCCCGGCGGTGAGGTTCGTCGTCCAGGGCGCCCCGGCCAGGCCCCCGCCGGCCCGGCGGCAGCCGATCGTGGGGACACCGGCGAGGGCCGCGGTCTCGAGATAGTCCGAAGCTGCGTGCGCCCCGGCGCGCGAGAGCTCGAGCAGGTCGTCGACCGTCGGCGCTACCTCGGCAACCTCGGGCTCGGCCGGGCCGCCGCGCCCCATCGAGACCACGACGAGATCACGATCTTTCGCCAGCACCCGCGCGGCGTACCCCGTCACCGCCGTCTTGCCCATCCGCTTGCCCGTCCCGATGATCGCGATCGAGGGGAGCTCGAACGGCGCAAATTCCGGAGGCCGGAGCGAGAAGTCCGCACCTTCGTACGCGATCCCGCTCGCCAGGAACCGGCTGGCGAGCCGGAAGCGCTCCCGCGGTCCCAGCACCGGCTCGTCGGAGATGTCGACAGCGACGTCAGGCTCGAAGCGCGCGATCGCCTCCGCCAGGTCCCCGACGACCTCGACGCCGTAGTCGTCCTCGCCGCGGAGCTTCTCGGTCCCGCCGACGAGCAACGCGCCCACCACGTCATGCGGCAGCTCCGAGAGAGCGTCGCGGACGACGGGGGCGTAGTGCTCGCCGTCGATCAGAGCCAGCGCACGGCTCACCGCGTCGTGACCTCGTTCTCGATGCGCGCCGTGTACTTCTCGAAGGCCCTCGTCTCGAGCGAGAACTGGATGATCTTCTCCTGGCCGTGGAAGGGGTACTTCCGCCAGACATCCACGTGGTTGCCCGACAACTCGACCACGTTGTAACAGGGGCGGGTGTTCCCGCGGAGACGCAGCGAGGAGACCGTCCCCGTGTTGACCACGAACATCTCCTCCAGCTTCCAAGCGTACGGCACGTGCTTGTGGCCGGAGAGGACGAGGTCGACCCCAGAGCGCTGCAGGCACTCGATCACGTCGCCGGCGTCGTAGACGACGTTCCGCTCGCGGCCCGTCCCGGGGACCGGGAGCAGGTGGTGGTGCATGACGAAGATGCGCATGTCGGCCGGCGCCGAGAACTGCTCCTCGATCCACGAGTAGCGGCCGCGCCCGATCTGGCCGTGGTCGAGGTCGGGCTCGCTCGAGTCGACCGCGACGACCGACACGCCGTCGACGTGCAGCACCGAGTGGCGCTCGCCGAAGAACTCCTCGAAGTGGATGTAGCCGACGTTCCGTGAGTCGTGGTTGCCCGGGATGACCACGAAGCGCTCGCAGAGGATCTTGTCGAGGTACTCGCGCGCCTGGAGGTACTCGCCCTTGAAGCCGAACGTCGTCAGGTCGCCGGAGCAGACGACGATTTGGGGCTCCATCTCGTTGATCTCCGCGATCGCCCGGTCCATCAGGCTCGGGACGAAGTTCGGATCTCCGCAGTGGATGTCAGACAGGTGCGCGATCGTGAAGGTTCTTCCGTCGCGCGCCATGGGACGAAGTGTAGGCCGTCCGAGGTTGCCGGTACCCTCTGCCTGGGTGGCCGAAAAAATCCACGATTTCCAGGCATATCGCGGAGAGGGTGAGCCGCGCTTCGCGAATGACGTGGAACTCGAGTGCGCGAAGCTCCTGGACTACTACGGCATCCCCTGGGCGTACGAGCCACACACGTTCGTCCTCGAGGAGGACGACGAGGGCCGCGTGGTCGAGGCGTTCACTCCCGACTTCTTCCTGCCCGAGCAGAACCTCTACCTCGAGCTGACGGTGATGAAGCAGTCGCTGGTGACCCGCAAGAACCGCAAGCTGCGCAAGCTTCGCGAGCGCTACCCGGACGTCAACGCCAAGCTCTTCTACCGGCGCGACATCGAGCGCCTGGCCCAGCGATACAGACTCGACCTGGCCTCTTAGCGGATCCCGATCCGAGAGTCGGAGACGTCTACCTCTCCGCGGAGGAGATCGACGCGCGGGTCGGCGAGCTCGGCGGCGAGATCGCCCGCGACTACGTCGGCCTCGAGCCCGTCCTCGTCGCATCGCTGAAGACCGCCGTCGTCTTCGTCTCTGACCTGTCCCGCGCGACCCCCATCGTCCACAGCCTCGACTTCATCGCGCTCGCCGGTTACGCCGGCAACAGCGGAAACGGCGGCCAGGTCCGCCTGCTCAAAGACCTGGACACGAGCATCAACGGGCGTCACGTCCTGC
>Ga0126304_10000623_pt1 | contig 15042 bp, 12 predicted proteins | sample Plot25_FD_92538 | JGI IMG/M metagenome (GOLD analysis project Ga0126304, IMG submission 92538) | Serpentine soil microbial communities from UC McLaughlin Reserve, CA, USA - Plot25 | ecosystem: Environmental > Terrestrial > Soil > Grasslands | place: USA: UC McLaughlin Reserve, Lake County... | reverse complement strand
TCGGCGCCCGCGATGCGCCCCATGCGACCGAGCTGGTGGTTGTACTGCAGCATGCGGGCGTGCATCTCGCGACGCATCTCGCGGATCTCGTCCTGCAACACGCGCAGCTCGCTATCGAGCGGACGCCGCCACGCGCGCACCGCCGCGCGCAGACGACCAAACACACGATCGATTGACGAGACCTGATCTGGCATCGGTTACGACTCGATCAAACCACGAAAAGGCCTACTCGTTCTTCCCAGACCCGAAACACGGCCACCCAAGCGGCTCGTATGTGCCAGTTGGTGTGCGGTCCTGCTTCACGAAGAGCGTGATTCCGAAACGCTCGTCGAAGGTGTGCGTGCCGGCGGGGCGATATTCCTGGTCGATGTAGGCGGTCACAATTGGAAACGATCGATAGAAGCTGCGCAGCGAGTCTTCCGTGTCGAGCAGGATGATCGGCACCGAGCGGCTGCGGAGCCGCTCGACCGTCAGGCGCTGCGCCTCCTCGAACTCGAAGAACCCGGGACGCAGGTCGGCGTGACCGCCCGCAAACGCGCGCCTCGCCATCGCCGGGACCTGCGGCAGATACGACTGCACCAGCACCCGATCGTCCGGCGTCGTGCAGGCGTTGATGTAGAGCGATAACGTGATCAGGTCCGGACGGTCCGGGCGTGCCGCCCACAGCCCGAGATCCCAATCAAGGCGCAACTGTTTGGAGATGGCGTCGACACGTTCGAACGGCTTGCCGAAGCGGTCCGTCATCGATGCCTTGTCGAGCCGCGTGTAGAGATCGCCTTTGACGAGCACGACGAACAAGAGCGCGATACCTGAACCGACGACAATGACCGCGACGCTGATCGGCCATCGAACAGGCAGCCAGGAGGGCCGCAGCGATTCGTCACGCAGCAGCATCCGCGGGAGCGCTACCAGTAACCAGGCGATCAAAATCACCAACGGCACCGACGGATCGGCGAGCCGCGCCTCGAGCGGACTGCGCAGGAAGCCGGCATCGAGCGCCGCGCCGAGCACTGCGACCATGGCCAGCTTCTCGCGCGCGTGTGGCCACTCGGGTCTGAAGCCGTCGCGCGACGCAGCCAGGACAAACAGCGCGAAAAACGGCAGCAGGATCTCGGTGTAATACACCCAGGCCGCGCCGTTATCCCTCACCTTCGCGATGAGCGAACCCGCCTTGGCTTCGTTCGACTCACCATCAGGGTTGTCGAACAGGCCCGGCCAGACAATCGGTTCGCGCGCGCGATCGCGCTCGGCCCATGCCGATGCCTGCCGGAAATACGAGACGACTCCGCCGTTCATCTGAATGAACAGAAAGTACGGCAACACGAGCGCAACAACCAGCAGACCGTAAATGACGAGATGTCGAACGCGATCGGCAAAACGGAGCTCGCTGATCGACAACATCAGCACCGCCGCCGCCAGACCGACGAAGGCGCCGTGGTCGTGGCGGAACAGGAACGCGATCACCGTCACGACGGCGAGCCAGACGCGCAGTTGCGCGCTCGGCCGATCGGCATACCGCCACAGCAGCGGAATCGCCAGCGCGTAGATCAGCAGCTTCGGGTAGTTGTAGAACCGCGGACCGAGCCAGACGTGCAGGAGGCACGCGGCCAATCCCGCGAGAATCGATCCCGACCCGCGCGTGGCGAGCAGGAACGTGATCACCGCGCTTGACGACAGCACCGTCGTCGAGAATGCCAGCTCCGACAGCGTGCCGCGGCCGAACAGCACTTGCACCGCGGCGGCGAGATAGTAATAAAGCGGCGCGCCGTGGTCCACGAAGTCCCTGACCGGAATGTCCCCGAACAGGATCTGCCATCCGCGAACGACGTAGAAGAAGTGATCGTCGGTAAGTCCGGCGAACGAGCCGCCCGGATCGTTGAAGCGGAACAGCCACGAGGCGACGAAGATCCCGATCGAGAGCGCCACGAGAATCGTGGTGCGGAGACGCGGCGCCATCACCACGAATTCACCGTGTCGCAGCGGTCGCGCGCGGCGCTTTCGACATCACCATGTGCACGCGGCCGCGTGTCATCGGCGTGTGGCGGGTGATATACCACTTCTGTGTCGCCAGCCGCGCGGCCAGGGTCTCGCCGTCATCCGCGGATAGCGTGAACACGATCGTCTTCAGCTGATCCGACGCGAGCACGCCTGTGGCGCCAGCCAGCACACGCTCGACCGACTGCGCGTTGTTCAGATGCAGATGATGCGGGGCCGGAAGGCCGTAGCGCGAGATCGCTTGATCGAGCGGCATCACGTAGGCCGGCTGCTTGACGCTGCCCTCACCACCGCTCGACCGCTTCACCTTCCACGCCGCCGCACGCACTGAGTGACCGCGCCAGCCGGCCAGACCGGACGGGTACTTCAACTCGCCCATGCCCTCGAAGTCGGCCAGCGCCAGCGAGATCGGCAGCACCGATCCGTCGCAGGCATTCAGGTGCAGGTTGTCACACAGCGTCTTGAATGCGGCAAACCCGGGCTCAAAGGCGACGACCACCGCGCCGTGATACTTGGCGGCGAGCATTCCATAGGCACCGACACCACAGTCGATGTCGTAGACGACGTCGCCGATTGCGACGTCGCGCCACAACCACTGCAGCGTGCCCTTGTCCGACCGATACCTGACGCTCCTCGAGTGGGGCATCGTATGCACCCGAAGGTCGTACTTCATCCGGGGGTACGTCAGAGGAATGATGGGTCCGCTGCCACCACTCTCGGGTGTCGGCGCAGACATGGCATCACCGTCGCCCGCGGCAACGGCCCGCGGCGCTTCTGTTTGTGGCTGCGCGCCGCCTCTCACGGTACGTTCGATTGCGTCGGCGAACACCGGCGCCACGGGCTGATCGATGCCGTGAGGACGTAGAAACTCGCCAGCAAAACGCCGAATGTTCGAGCGGTCCCGTGGCCGATCGAGCTCGCCTTGCAGCTGCGCGATATGTGCTCCCAGACTATTCGCCCGCTGCACGCACCCGCCCTGCTCTTCGAGCAGATAGTGGAAGTGCAACGTACTGCTCTGCCCGTCCGCGGCATCATCGCCGGCAATCACCGTATAGACGGGACGTCCAACGATCGCGGCCTCGAGCTCGGCGCTCGTATTCAAACCAACGACGGCCGCGCTGTGATACAGCGACTCGAACAGTCCCTGCCGCGCGCGATCGGATGTCTTCAGGACGATCGCACGGGGATCGTTGAACGGCCTCGATACAAACCCCTTCGCGCCACGGACGCTCGGCCACCGGATTTCGTCCTCTGATCGCTGTACTTCTGCGAGCAGTTCGATATCGGGATGCGGCCGCACCAGGATGTTGCAGTCGCGAAGCGACCCGGACGATTCGCGAATCGCGGCGAGCCAGTCGCGCACGAACGGCAGCTCACTGGTCGACACCAGCATGGACGAACAGACGTAGAGCAGCGTTGGCTTCGTGGGATCAAGACCGAGCGGCGCGTGAAACTCCTCACGCGTCAGGCGAGGCTTCAGCTCGAAGAACGAATCGAAACGCGGTGCGCCGGTAATGACGACGCGGTCTTCCGGGAATTCGTGGAGCGCGCGGGCCTCGGCACGCTGACGATCGTTCCACACGAACATCCAGTCGGGCAGCCGATGCAGGCACCCTTTGGTGCTCAGGTTGTCCCAGCTATACAGCAGCATCCCCACCGGTACGCCGACGGCACGCGCGGCGGCGACGAAATCCGCCTGCGCCGATCCGAAGTGCACGAGAGGCGAGATGAGCATCACATCAGGTGCGTGCTCGCGTACAAACGACTCGTAGACCGGATCGACCGGCAGTTGCCGCTCGGCCAGCGCGAACACCTCGTCGAGGCGACCTACTTGCGCGACCGGTAATCCGCGCAACGCCTTGGCGACACTGTCGTTGTCAGCCTCGATGCGCAACTCCTCGCGGAGCTTCTGGACGCTGCGCGCCTGGAGCTTGGTCGCGTTCCGCATGCCCGGCTGTTGATAGTGGACGCAGTCGCGCAGGCTGCGCAGCAGCCACGCGACGTCGGCCCAGCGATCGGTGCGATGCGCCGGACACCGGACGAGCGAGAACCCAGGCCCGCCTTCGCCAGGCTTCGGCGTGGCAGGCTCGATCCAGTCGCGATACTGATCGGCGCGCGTCTCGCTGTGTTCCTGTACCGCGAGCGCAACTGAGTGCCCGCGCTCAGCCAGGACGCGAATGGTGGCGGCAAAGGTCTCGACGTTCTTCTTCTGTTTCAGAACGAATAGGATCCTCATCTGTCCTGCCGGGCCAGCCGCCGCTCACGCCAGGCGGTCACCGATCGCGCCGGCGTCACGTCGTAGCCGAAAAGCCTGGCCAGCGCCGGGTCGTCGGCGTAGCGGCCGTTCAGCGCGTCCGGCAACGAGATCTGCTGGGCGATGATCGGCACCGAGAAGACATGATTGACGGCGCGGCGCGGCCGGCCCGATCGATTCTCACCGGCGCGGTGAAACACCATCGAGTCGAAGACGATGAACGATCCAGGAGCGGCGCTGACCGCGGTGTCGAGCTCCGCGGCCACACTCTCCGATGGAAATTGCTCGGTCCGATGCGACCCGGGGATCATCCTCGTCGCCCCGGTTTCCGATGAGAAGGGATCGATGCAGAACAACGCGCTGATGGCCAGCGGACGACTCGAAACGAAATGCTGATACGGCAGGTCACGGTGATAGGCGACCTGCGTATGCCGCTGACCCGACGGATTGATCACGCCGTTCTGTTGCATCAGCACCACGTAATCGCCCAGCAGCTCGCGGCAGATCGCGAGCACCGTGGCATGCGCAGCGAGCGCGACAAACGCCTCGTCATACACCAGTGGGCAGCGCGCAGTCAGCGCGTCGCCAATGGATGCGAGCCGCTCGGCACCGCCGAACTCCTCGACCTGACGCGCCATCACTCGATCGAGCCGCAAACCAAGGTCAGCCACGTCGGCACTGGAGACTGCGCCCGGCACCACGGCATAGCCCGCGATCCTGATGTGTTCGGCGATGCGAGCCGCATCAGTCGAGGCGGCGCCCCGCTCCACGACGCCATACGCACCTGGCGTTACGCTGTCAGACATGCGGCTCATCCACGAGATCGTACCATGTCACCACGCGGCGGAAACGAGCGGCAAGGCGGTCCGCGAGTCGAGGTTGATCGCCTGGACGTACACCGACGAGCACCTGCGCATCTTTCGTGACGGCATCGATCGGGATAAGTGGCAGGTCTCCGAAGCGGCCCTGCGGCGATCCATCTGTCGCACATGCACGTACCGAACCCCACGCTCGGGGCGCGTAGGCACGGAGCAGACCCGCCGCCTCACTCGCACCGAAGCAAACGGCCGGGCCTTCGATCCTCGTCTGCAGCTGCGCGTCGAGTTGCTGCCATCGTTCGAGGTAGCGGGTCACGTCTTCGGTTCGCGGCGGCGCGTGCAGCGCCTTGGTCTGGATCGCATCGCGGCGTCTGCCGATCGCCATCTGAAATGCGCCCAGCGATTTCGGCGCCTGCGAGGCACCGAGCCGCTGCATTCCCGCTCGCGACAACAGCGTGCCAAGGTGCTCGCGGCCGAACGAAAACACGTGATCGACGAACAACAAATCGAGGCCGGGCTTGGCGCCATCCGGACACACGATTACGATCATCCCGTCTGGCTGAAGCGCGCCACGCAGCGCATTCAGGAATGCCATCGGGTCGGTGGTGTGCTCGATCACGTTGACGGCAATGACCAGGTCGACGATGACGTCGCCGGGAAGACTGCTCGCGGTTCCGGTCCACAGTCGAAGGTCGCCGCCATATCCCTGCGCGATACTCTCGCGCGACGGATCGCATCCCAGAAGCTTCGCGTCCGGCCAGTAGGTGCGCAGGGCTCGCAACAACGACCCATTTCCGCACCCGACATCCAGCACGCGACGCGGACGACGGCCGGTGGCCTGCGCGATCCAGCGCGCGTACTCGGCCTGGCGCGATTCTTCGCGCGGGTCGCCGGGCGGATGCGCGTACAACGCGTAGCCGGAGGCATACAAGGATGTGCCCATATTCGTCGTCGGACGACGGCGAATGAGGCCGCATGCACGGCACATCTGGCGCGCCAGGGCCTCGTCAACGATGCGCCAGTCGCTCGCCATCGATCGCGGCGCGGGGTCGGGCAGCACAACCCACTGCGCCACTCCACACACGAGACACGGTGATGGTGTCACGCGGCCGGCCCCCGTGAACCTGCGTGATAAACTCGTCCGCTGACGCGTGAATGACCCATAAGTGTGTCGCGATCGTGCAATCGAGCTACATCCCGTGGAAGGGCTACTTCGATCTCATTCGCGCCGCTGACGAGTTCATCCTGCTGGATGACGTGCAGTTCACCAAGCGCGACTGGCGCAGCCGCAATCAGATCAAAACCAAAGACGGACTGTGTTGGCTGACGATTCCCGTCCACACCAGCGGGCGCTCCCAGCAGCGCATCATGGACACGACGATCGCCGATCCAGCCTGGTCCGAGCGTCACTGGCAGACTATTCACAGCGCCTACGCACGCACGCCGTTCTTCGCCGCGTACGCAACGCAGCTGCGTGAGGCCTACGAACGGGTTACTTCGCCGCGGTTGAGCGATGTGAATCGCTCGTTGATCGAACGCGTGTGTCAGATGCTCGGGATCACCACCCCGATCAGATGGTCGTCAGAATACCATCCGCGCGAGGGACGCAACGAGCGGCTGATCGATCTCTGCGTGAAGAGCGGCGCCACCGATTACCTGTCGGGACCGAGCGCCCGCGGCTACGTGGACGAGGCCGCGTTTGGTGACGCAGGGGTGACGGTGCATTTCGCCGACTACTCCGGGTATCGCGAATACGCGCAGCCCTACCCACCATTCGAGCATGCAGTGTCGGTCCTCGATCTGCTCTTCTGCACCGGTCCGGCGGCGACTGACTACCTGAAAAATCTGTCTCCGAGGCGTGTCGCCTCATGAGTCAGTTGTTGTCAGTGTCGATCGTCACTTCGCTGTATCAGTCCGAGGAGTTCCTCACTGAGTTCCATGCCCGCTGCACCGCGGCGGCGACACGTCTGGCCGGATCGTCATACGAAATCATCCTGGTCAACGACGGGTCTCCGGACCAGTCGCTGCAGAAGGCTATCGATCTCCACGCCCGCGATCCTCACGTCCGCGTCATCGACTTGTCGCGCAACTTCGGACACCACAAAGCGTTGATGACCGGACTCGCCCACGCGCGTGGCGAGCTGGTGTTCTTGATCGACTGCGATCTCGAAGAGGATCCGGCCTGGCTGCTGACGTTTCACGACGCCATGCGCGCCGACAACGCCGACGTCGTCTATGGCGTGCAGGCCGAGCGGAAAGGCGACTGGCTCGAGCGTTCGGCTGGGCGGCTGTTCTTCCGCGTGTTCAACTGGATGCTGACTCACCCCATCCCTGTCAACGTGGTCACGGCGCGGCTGATGACGTCGCGATACGTCAAGGCGTTGGTCAGTCACCAGGAACGTGAACTCTGCCTTGCCGGCCTGTGGGTGATTACCGGATTCGCGCAGCGGCCGATTGCGGTGCAGAAAGGCAGCCGCCCGACTTCGTCGTACACCACACGCAAACGGATCTCGGTCTTTGCCAACGCGATCACGTCGTTCAGCAACCGGCCGCTGGTCTACATCTTCCAGATCGGGATGGGGGTGATGATGCTGTCGGTCGTCGCTGCCATCGTCCTGCTGTACATGCGGCTCAACGGGCAGGTTGGTGTTCCCGGATGGGCATCGATCATGGTGTCGATCTGGTTTCTCGGCGGGCTGATCATCTTCTGTGTCGGCGTGATCGGGATGTATCTGGCGAAGATCTTCACCGAGATCAAGCAGCGGCCGTACACGATCATCCGCGCCGAATACGGCGGCGAGGACGAGGCGTGAGTTCGGACCAGCTCCGCGGACAAGCGCGCGATTACTACGAGACCAAGCTGCGCGCGCACGGGCCCACGCCGGCCGGCGTCGATTGGAACTCGCAGGAATCACAAGAGCTGCGCTTCGCGCTGCTCGCTACTCTCTGGCGCGATGAGGCGGACGCCAGCATCCTCGATTACGGCTGCGGGTACGGCGCGCTCGCCGACTACCTGCGTGCCCGGGGACATCGCGGCGGGTATACCGGCTATGACGTCAGCGAGGCCATGGCCCAGGCGGCGCACGCGCGCGTCGCGGCGCTGAGCGGGTGCCAGGTGACCGCTCGGCGCGAGGACCTGCGACCGGCCGATTTCGCCGTGGGAAGCGGCGTCTTCAACGTGAAGCAGGAAGCGGACGAAGATACGTGGCGCGCGTATGTGTGGGAGACCGTCGCCGATCTCGCCGTGCTTGGCAAACGCGGCTTCGCCTTCAATGCACTGACGTCCTACTCCGACGCCGACAAGCGCCGTCCCGATCTCTACTACGCCGACCCCCTCGAGGCCTTCGACCGCTGCAAGCGTACGTATTCGAGATTCGTGACGCTGCTGCACGACTATCCGCTCTACGAGTTCACCATCATCGTGCGACGCTCACCACTAGCATGGCCAAGCTCGTGATCTTCGGCGCCGGCGACATCGCGCGGCTGGCGCACCACTACTTCACGCATGACAGCCCACACGACGTCGCGGCGTTCGTCGTGGATCGTGCGTTTCGCGCGGGCGACACGTTCCAGGGCCTGCCGCTACTCGACGCCGAAGAGGCACCCAATCGATTTCCACCCAGCGACTACGACATGTTCGTGGCCATGAGCTACGCGAAGATGAACGCGGTGCGAGCCGAGAAATACGCCAGCATGAAGGCGGCGGGATACCGGCTGGTCAGCTACGTGAGCTCGCGCTGCAGCTATCTCTCGCAGACGCCGCCTGGTGACAACTGCTTCATCCTCGAGGACAACACGATCCAGCCGTTCGTCACCATCGGCAACAACGTGACGTTGTGGAGCGGCAATCACATCGGCCACGATGCCACCATCGAGGACCACTGCTTCATCACTTCTCACGTGGTCGTCTCGGGATACGTGCGCATCGGGACGAGGTCGTTTATCGGCGTCAACGCCACGCTGCGGAATTCGATCACGATTGCGCCGCGCACGCTGATTGGCGCCGGCGCCATCATCATGAAGGACACCAAGCCGAACGAGGTCTACATGCCGGAGCGCGCCAAACTGTTCGCGAAGTCGAGCGACGAGATCGACCTGTGAGCGCTTCGACTCGTCCGGCTCACTCAGGGCCGGGCGGCTGGCGTCGGTTAGGCCTTCTTCCGCTCGACACCTCACGCGCGGCGTGGGCGATCACGCATGCCGCGCTGCCGGTTGTCGAGCCGCTCGACGCGACGCGGCTTGCGCTGTATCTGAGTCTTCGCGATCGCGACGGCCGCGCACGAGTCGGCCGCTGCATCCTGGTGATGTCGGAGGCGCCGACACTGGAGCCGCTCGACGCCGCTCCTGTTCTGGACCTCGGCCCGCTCGGCGCATTCGACGACAGCGGCGTCACCACGTCGTCCCTCGTCACCGTGGGCGCCGATCGATTCCTCTACTACACAGGCTGGAGCCGCGGCGTAACGGTGCCGTTCTATCTCGCCGCGGGTGTCGCAATGAGCGAGAACGGCGGACCGTTCGAGCGGTGGTCGCCCGCGCCGCTGCTCGAACGCAATGCCGTCGATCCGTTTCTCACCGCGTCGCCATTCGTGCTGATTGGACACGGACGCTGGCGCATGTGGTACGTCTCGGCGACGGAGTGGCGAAACACGGACTCTGGCCCGAGGCACTACTACCACATCAAATATGCCGAGTCCGCCGACGGCGTCAGCTGGGTCCGTGACGGCCACGTCGCCCTGGACTACGCTACCCGAGACGAGCACGCCTTCGCCCGTCCGTGGGTCGTGCACGACGCCGATCGATATCGCATGTGGTTCGCCGTCCGCGGCGAGCGCTATCGCATCGAAATGGCCGAATCGGATGATGGCCTGGCGTGGTCTCGAAGCAACAGGCTCGGACTCACGGCGGGCGTCGAACCGTGGGAATCGGACATGGTCGAGTATCCGTGCGTCTTCGACTGGAACGGTCGTCGCTACTTGCTTTACAACGGGAACGAGTACGGGGGCAGTGGCGTGGGAATCGCGGTGCTCGGATAAGAGCGCAAAAGATTCTTCAACACGAACCATGAACAAATTGCCAGGCAAAGTGGCGCTCGTGGCTGGAGCCACGCGCGGCGCGGGGCGCGGGATCGCTATCCAACTCGGGGCGGCCGGTGCGACGGTCTATGTCACCGGACGCACGACGCAGTCTTCATCGTCGGAAATGAATCGCCCGGAAACGATCGAGGAGACGGCCGCGCTGGTGGATCAGGCGGGCGGCCGTGGCATCGCGGTGCAAGTCGACCATCTGGTGCCGGACCAGGTCTGTGCGCTAGTCGCGCGTATCGAACGTGAGCAGAACGCGCTGCACATCCTCGTGAACGACATCTTCGGCTTGACCAAGATGGAGTGGAACAAAACTGTGTGGGAGTCCGATCTCGACTACGGGCTCCACCTGCTCCGTCTTGGCATCGACACGCACGCCATCACGAGCCACTTCGCGCTCCCGCTGATGATCAGACGCCCGCGTGCGCTAGTCGTCGAAGTGAACGATGGGACGACCGAGTACAACGCCACGAACTACCGCGTCTCGTTCTTCTACGATCTGGTCAAGACTGCGGTGAATCGCATGGCGTTCGCGCTGGGGCATGAACTGCGGCCGCACCAGGGCACGGCAGTCGCCGTCACGCCGGGATGGCTCCGCTCGGAAGCGATGCTCGACGCCTACGGCGTGACCGAAGCGAACTGGCGAGACGCGACGGCGGTGCAGCCGCACTTCGCGATCTCGGAGACGCCGACGTTCGTCGGCCGCGCTGTCGCCGCGCTCGCCAGTGATGCGAACGTGTCGCGCTGGAACGGCCTGTCGCTGTCCAGCGGTCAGCTCGCCAAGGCGTATGGCTTCACGGACGTTGACGGCAGTCAGCCAGACGCCTGGCGGTATCTCGTCGAAGTGCAGGATGCAGGGAAACCGGCGGATGTGACCGGCTACCGCTGATTGGAAGTATGCGTGACTCTTCATCCGTTCCTCGCGCCTGAAGAGAGGCCAAACGGATCGCGGAGGCAGGTGCCGTTTCCGGCACATATCGAACTCCTCCGATTCTTCCTCGCCCATCGCGATGCGATCGTCGAGAGATTACAAGGCCTGCTCAACGCCCAGCGAAAGCCGATCGAATACCTGCAGAACGGCTCCCTGCTGTCTCGTCACCTCGAGGACTGCTTCTTCATCGGGGTCACCGAGCACCAGGCGCGCCTGAGAGGTCAATTGGAAGACGCGCATTGGGCCAGCGGATTCAGACCTCGTGAGCTTCCGGGATTGCAAAACGGACTGATCGATCCGGCGGAGATGATGATGCGCGCCTTCTATTTGTGGCGGCAGACGCGTTGGCCGGGTCGCAATGGTCGAACCCATTACGCGCACACGCTGTTCAACTTGTATGTGGTTCGGTGCCTCGAGCTCTTGAGCATGCGCCTCTGGGACGAGGGATCGAGCAGCGCCGGAGTGCGGCTCTCGCAGGTTCAAGGCGTGCTCGACCAGCTCTGGAAAATTACTCCGGCTCATCAGCCGGTTCTTGTGCGAGATGCGCGATGGCTGATTCAGATGGCGCAGAGTCCCGCGACCGATGATCTCGGGGCCTACTTTGATGTCGCCGAGAGAATAGCCGAGAGCCTTTCGCACGAGCACCGGATTGAGATCTACAAAGCCGGCGTTCGAATGACTTCCGCGCATTTACGTTCACAGATTCGCTACTACTCCATGAAGACCCGCACCTCCGCCAAGGCTTCGGCGGGCAAGGCTGTGCCTCTCACTGAGGAGAGCCTGGTTCTGAGTACTCGCGGCTCGAATGCCCTCGATTTCGCCCTGCTGATTCAAGAGCTCGTGCCGCTGCTCGAGGCGTACGAACACGCCGCGCACAGTGAAGATGGTCAGAGGAGGCTCGAATTGGCAGGGGCGATCTGCCAGGGCATCTCTCCGGATCCAGAGCTCTTTGTGAATCGCGTCGAGTTGTTGGGTGCGTACAGCATGATCGAGCATCTCTTCATCACGACAGATAGCGATGGGCACGTCGTGTATACGCCCATGGGACGACGCCACGTTCAGTTGCTCCAGGAATACGAAGCACGGATCGGTCGCGTGTCGAAGCCGCTGTTTGACGACTGTTCACGCTTCCGGCCAGTTGCCGGCGCGTATTCTCCATATGGAGTCCTGTATGGGTTTTCAACTGACCTCATGGAGCATATGGCGTTCAAAACCCTACAGCCGGATGCGACGACACGTTTTAGTCTCGAAGATGTCTTCGTCGATGGTGAAGACAGCACCGCCAAGCTCGCCTGGGTGAGCGGCTGGCGGAAGTTACCGCATCTCAAAGCCGAAGTGGAACGGCAGTTCGAGTACCCCCAACAGTTTGCCGAAGACATTTTCAATCGGATCGAGCAGGCATTACGCAGACGAGTTTCCGATAGCGGCGAGAACGCTGTTGTTCAGACTGGCCGCTTATTCATTTCGGCCGCGGAGGATCGACAGCCTGATTCGAAGGCCTCGCTGATTCCGGAGCTTCCGACCCGGTATATCGCATCGTCGGACGTGCAGCTCGTGGCTGCGCACAAGGCTGAGTATTCTGACGAGCCGCATATCTCGAGCGATCGGCGAGAGGGACGGTGCGTTCTCAGCTACAAGACGCCAGGTGGATGGGTGGCCATTACAAAGGCCATCCTCACTGACGTCTTAGGGGCGGGGCACGATGTGAAGATTGTTGGGCTGCCTCCTGTGGCCGTTGGCGTGTTGAAGTTGATGTGTCGCAGTCTGGTGATTCTTCCGGAGGACGTTCCTCCGGTAGGATGAGGACATGGGCCGCGTGTTTGTCCTCGCGATTCTGGCCGTCGCCGCGCCGATTGCGCTCGCGGGCCAGACGCCCGTTGAGCTTCACATCCGAGCCGTCGTGACCGGTGCAACGGGACGGGCCACACCGGTTGCGCGTCACGCGTTGATCATCAGTGACAATCCCCCAACGAAGGAGGCGCGGCGAATCCTCACGGGCTTCGATGGCACGGCCAACGTGAGGCTGAGCCCCGGCAACTACACAGTCGAATCAGACCAGCCTCTCGTGTTTCAGGGAAAGGCGTATCACTGGAGGCAGACCCTGGACATCGTCGCCGGCCGCGACTCGGCCCTCGAACTGACGCTCGCCAACGCAGTAGACGAGCCGATCCCGCCGGGAACGACAAACGCAGACACGCCGCCTCCAACCGACACCTCGCTCCTGCTACGGCAGTGGCTCGACAGCGTCGTTGCCGTGTGGACTCCGACTGCACACGGGTCAGGATTCCTGGTTGACGCAACCGGGCTCATCGCAACGAATCAGCGAATCCTCGGTGACGCAACGTCGGTCGAAGTGCAGCTCTCGCCCTCAATCAAAGTGGCGGGGACCCTCGTCCAAGCCGATCGTGAGCGCGACATCGCGCTCGTCCGAATCAACCCCACGGTCATCGCGTCGATCAGACCTGTGCCGCTTGGATGCCCGCGCAGCACCACACCACCCGTCGCGCGCGGGCAGGAGATCTTTGTGCTTGCGGCACCGCTACGTCAGGAGAAGGGCTGGACTCCTGGAACAGTGAGCCGCGTCGACTCGCGTACCATTGCGGCTGACATTTCTCTCGCCACGGGCGGGATGGGCGGGCCAGTGTTCAACGCGTCGGGCGACCTCGTGGGACTCAGCGCTCTCCCGAACGAACGCGATGAGCCGAGGCGGGGCGCTGCGCGTGTCGTTCGCATCGATGGTGCGTGCGACCTCGTTGTGGCGGCGGCAACGAAGGTGAAGGATGCGTCCGCTCCAAGTGCGACCCACCTTCCCGTGGAGCCGACGGAGCCTGCCCCCATTGACACATTCAAAGATGCCCTCAAGCGTCGCGCAGGCAGCCTGCTGCCGTATCAAATGGCGGCGTCCGAGTTCGACGTTGCCTTCATCACGCCGGTGCTCAATTTTGCCGCGCACTCTCAGCCGAATCAGAATTTCAGCAACTGGTCCGAGTACGTCGCCGACATCCCGCCGGTGCTGTTCGTCCGCGTGACGCCGAAGATGGCGGAGAACTTCTGGGCGAAAGTGGCGCGGGGCGCCGCGTACACACAGGGAATGGCCCTGCCAGCGCTCAAGCAGATGAAGTCAGGCTTCGAGCGGCTGCAGGCCTTCTGCGGTCGCACGGAAGTGACGCCGATTCATCCCTTCGAACTCGAACTGCGTGTCTCCGAGACGGACGCCGTCCACGAAGGTTTTTACGTGTTCGATCCGACAGCATTGGGACCAGACTGTGGCACGGTGACGCTTGTGCTGTATTCGGAGAAGGAGCCCACGAAAGCAGATACGCGGGTCATCGATCCCAATATTCTTCAGCAGATCTGGCGGGACTTCGATCTCGGCGGAAAGCGCTAGACGCGTTACTGGAGAATCTCGCGTCACTAGTTCTGTGACGTCTGCTTCGAATAATCGATGAACCCCTGTTCCTTGCACTTGTCTTCGATATAGGGTGCGTCGGCTGGCATCACCGGTGCGTCTCGCCCGGTGGCCTTGCTTTTCAGGTAGAGCGGGTCCTCGACCTCCCACTCGCGCACAAGCTGAAAGGTCTTCGGATCCAGCGTGAAGCGCTCGACGACGTGCATCTGATCGCTGTGGCGGATCGCCCCGCTCAGCACACCCGGCAGGAAGGCAATGGTGTCGATGACGAGCGTGTCGCCTTCCCAACGGCCGGTGGAATGACCCGCGCGCGTGAGCTTCACATTCGCCGGATGTTGTTTCTGGTTCATGTGGACCGTCCGCTTCAGATTCATCTGGCCGTACTCGATGACCATCGTGTCCCGGTTCTGCGTGATCCGGTTGACCGGGCCGTCAAATGTCCAGTCGAAGATGATGCTCGTGGTCTCGCACCTGAAGCGAGGGTTGTCCTGCCGGGTAAACGCAGCAGCCTCCTTTTCACCACGTTCGGTGACCTCGGTGCCGCCATAGGTTCG
>Ga0126304_10000622_pt1 | contig 15051 bp, 14 predicted proteins | sample Plot25_FD_92538 | JGI IMG/M metagenome (GOLD analysis project Ga0126304, IMG submission 92538) | Serpentine soil microbial communities from UC McLaughlin Reserve, CA, USA - Plot25 | ecosystem: Environmental > Terrestrial > Soil > Grasslands | place: USA: UC McLaughlin Reserve, Lake County... | reverse complement strand
CCCTCTACCGCGTCGGCGCGAACTCCCCTATAGTCGAGACGCTCTCGGAGGCGCGCGACGAGCAGACGCAGGTCGCCGTCCTGGTCGAGCTGAAGGCGCGCTTCGACGAGGAGCCGAACATTACCTGGGCGCGCCAGCTCGAGGCCAGGGGCGTCCACGTCGCCTACGGTATCGTCGGCCTCAAGACGCACGCCAAGATCTGCCTGGTCGTGAGGCGCGAGGGTTCTGGCCTCAGACGCTACGTCCACCTCGGCACGGGGAACTACAACCCGGGGACGGCCCGCGTCTACACGGACTTCTCGTACTTCACCGACGACCCGATGCTCGCGGAGGACGGCTCGGACCTCTTCAACTACCTGACCGGCTACTCCGAGCAGGAGGAGTACCAGGAGCTACTCGTCGCACCCCTGACCCTGCGTGAGAAGATAGTGGGCCTGATCGAAGAGCAGACCGAGAAGGCTAGAGCCGGCGAGCCTGCCAGCATCACCTGCAAGACCAACTCGCTCACGGACCCGCAGATCATCGAGCTCCTCTACGAGGCCTCCCAGGCCGGGGTGAAGATAGACCTGATCGTCCGCAGCATCTGCTGCCTGAGGCCCGGAGTGGAAGCCGTGAGCGAGAACATCCGCGTGGTCTCGCTGGTAGGACGCTTCCTCGAACACGCCCGTATCTTCGCCTTCTCCGACGGGGATGATGAGAAGATGTACCTCGGAAGCGCCGACCTGATGCAGCGCAACCTCGACCGGCGTGTCGAGACGGCCTTCCCACTGCGAGAGAAGCGCCACCGCGAGAAGATCCGGCGCCTGCTCGATCTCCAGCTCGCTGACAACGCCAACGGCTGGGAGCTCAGCCCCGACGGCACCTTCGAACGCCTGCACCCGAAAGACGGAGAGGAGCTGGTAGACAGCCAGGCGATTCTGCTCAGGGAAGGATTTTGATCGATTGCCAGTGATCGACGTCCGTGCTAAATTGCGCCCTGTTTTCCGGGGGAAGGAGCCTGGACAGGCTGATGAAATGAGGCGCGAATGACAACGGGACAGAGCAACAATTTATCCCGTACGAAAGAGCCTTCTGCCACGGATCACGAGGAGATAGAGTGGCAGTTCGACGCCGGCGAGCTCGAGTCGGTCGGAGGCTGGCTCGGCCTGCACAACGCCGGTTCTTCTGGCCTCATTGTCGCACCTGAGTCTACGGTGGAGATCACAGACACATACTACGACACCGATGACTGGCGTTTCTACAGGGCCGGCTACGCCCTGCGCGTCCGCAACACGGATGGTGAAGTCGAGGCAACGATGAAGTCCCTGACGCCGGCCGAGGGAAGTCTCAGGCGGCGGCGTGAGATCTCGGAGCCCCTCGAGGACGACAAACCCGCCACGTTGAGAGAGGCCGGAGGGGCCGTCGGCGGGCGATCGCGGACACTCGTTGGCGGGCGTGAGATACGCCCACTGTTCAGGCTCGAGACCCGTCGCCAGGGTTTCGGGCTCCTGCTCGAAGGTGCTACAGACGGGAACCCGGGGGACGTACGCGTCGGCGAGATCTCGCTCGACGCCACGGAGATACCCCTGGGCGAGGAGCCGACCCGCTTGAGTCGTATCGAGGTAGAGGCCGAGATCGGCAAGGCCCCGACTCCTGAGCTGCAAGGTTTCGTCGATGAGATGCAATCCGCCCTTGAACTGGCCCCAGCATCTGCCTCCAAGTACGAGACTGGTCTGTACGCCAGCGGGCTCGACCCTGAAGGGGATTCCGGGTTCGGCCCTACGCGCGTGGATCCTTCCATGAGCCTGGGCGAGGTCGCATTCGCCGTGCTGCGCGCTCAGTTCGTCGAGATGCGCAGCCACGAGCCAGGCACGCGGCTCGGCGATGACCCTGAGGAGTTGCACGACATGCGCGTGCCGACGCGCCGGATGCGGGTCGCGATGAAGGTCTTTCAAGGAGCTTTGCCCGAGCGGGCCCGCTGGCTCAGGGAGGAGTTGCGCTGGGTGGCAGGCGCCCTCGGCGACGTAAGGGACCTGGACGTCCAGATCGAACGCTTCCAGGCCTGGAAGGAAGCGGCTGACGAGGAGAGCTCAGGGTTCCTCGACAGGATCCTGACCATCACTGAGAAGCGGCGTGCCGAGGCCCGCAAGAACATGCTCGAAGTCCTCGACTCAAGCCGCTACGAGCGCCTCGAGTCTTCGTTCGCCGAGATGCTGCGCCGCGGTCCCGCAGCTGAGCTGGAGGTTGCGCAGACCGACGGCCACGACCAGGTGTGGGAGCCGGTCACGGCCGCGGCGCCGGCCCTGATCTCGGGCCGCTACCGCAAGTGGAGGAAGGCGGCGAAGCGTCTCGACGAGACCTCATCCCCCGAGGCCTTCCACGACGTGCGCAAGAAGGGTAAGCGGCTGCGATACACTCTGGAATTCCTCTCTGAAGTCTACGGCAAACCGGTGCACAATCTCGTCAAGCCTCTAAAGGCGCTGCAGGACTATCTCGGCGACCACCAGGACGCCGTAGTCGCCGCTGGATACTTGAGGGAGCTCGGCACCACGACCGGTGGGGCGCGGGTCCGGCGCGGGGTCGCTTTCACGATGGGCGCCTACTCGGAACGCTGCGCCCGCGAGGCGAAGGATCTTCGCTCCGTCGTCCCCGATTCGAAACCCTTCCGCACCCTGATAAAGGGCAAGAAATGGAAGAAGCTCGCGAAGGTCATGGAGAGGGGGACCGGGCCCCATGTACCAAACGACGGCGTCCGGTAGGCTCGCTTGTACCTCTACCTCGTTCGCCACGCGGTCGCCCACAAGCGTAACCCTGAACGCTGGCCCGATGACAGGGGGCGTCCGCTCACGCCCGAGGGCGAGGAGGAGTTCCTGAATGCAGCCCGCGGGCTCGCCCGCGTCGTACCCGAGGTAGAGATTCTTCTGAGCAGCCCCTACGAACGGGCGTGGCGGACCGCGGAGATCCTGGCCGAACAGGCCGGCTGGCCAGCTCCGGAGGAGCTCCTCGCCCTGGAACCCGACGTCCCGCCCGAAAAAGTAGTCGTCGCGCTGGAAGCCTACGAGGGGAAGCAGTCAATTGCCCTGACAGGACACAGGCCAGGCCTGCACGAGCTGGCCGCGCACCTCCTCACCGGCGATGCCGGTAGTGCGGATTTGAAGATAAAGAAGGGCGGCGTCGTGTGCCTCGAATTCGATGAGGCCCCGAAGGCCGGAGCCGGTAAGCTGCGCTGGCTGTTCACTCCTGAAGTCCTTCGGACTTGAGGAGAGCACTTCAGCTAGTCAGCACTTCAGCTTTCGCTTGCGTAATCCTCCGCTGAGATGCTTACAAGCGGAGGCCGAAGGCCGGAGCGTGCTGACTAGCTGAAGTGCTTAACCCAGTGGTATCCGGGCCAGCGTCTCGGGCTCGGGATACTCCGAACGGAGGTCCAGCACGGTCATCTGCACGTTCTCTACCAGGATCTCACCGACGGGCCAGTACCTGAAGCGTGCTATTGTGGAGATGAGTTTTTCGGGAGCTTCCGTGCCGTCAGGAGCCTGGAAGTAGGCGACGGTCAGGTGCGGCGGGCCTGCGGGTTTCTTCAAGCCGCAGCCTGCGCACAGAGTATCCCTTAGAATGTCGATCATCCCTCCGTCGTGTGCCTCGATGAACGCCGCGCCGGGGAAGGCGTTCAGGTTCGCGAGCCTGACGGTAAACGCCGGAACGTCCGAAAGTGCGACCCTGGCGCGGTTCTCGATATCTTGCAGCCTCTCGCGGGAGATTTCACCCTCCTTCCCTGGCTCGTCAACGAGGAAGCCGAGAAGTACCAGCGTTATGTGCATGAAGTGGTCGGGGTGCAGCGAGACGAACGGGAAAGGGCGAAGCGCCTCCCTTAGTGGTTCGAGGCGCTCGTGGAACCGCGATGCCTCTCCTGGGACCACGAAAGAGGCCGAAAGCTTGTGCCCCTCCTGCCAGTCGGGGTCCATGTGCCCACCGAACTCCAGCCGACGCTCATCGACGAAACGCTCCCACACCCGATCGTACTCCTCCATCCGCGAACTCTAGCAGAGAGTAGCAGCTGCCCGCTGTCCAATCTTCACCTGATGTCTGTAGCCTCAGTTCGTCTGTTGGGGGTTCGCGAACCGCCCCTACAAGCAGACCGCTCTAGAATCGCGTCAGGCCTGCTAGGCCCCCGAACTCGTCGCGCAGGGTGTCGGTATTCTCGTTCTCGCCGAGCATGAAGTCGAGACGCGCACCGCGGGCGGTAGCGAGATCGACGAGGACGTCCTTGAGTTGCCGCATGCGTGTATTCCGGCCGCAGAACGGGCACTCCTCCCTGCTAGCATCGCGTATGGCGAGCTGGTCGTTATCGCACCAGCGGATCTCGGCCTCCAGCTCCCAGAGGGTGGCGAGGTGGTAGACACGGTTCTCCTCTTGAAGGGCTGCAACGGTCTCGTCGAGTCCGCGGACGCCGCTCTCCCTGATCTCGTCCAGAAGCTCCTTCTCACGCTCGTGCTCCGCGCGCTCCCTGACGGCCTCGAGCCGGTCCAGGAGCTTGCCTTCGGGCGCCCCGAGGTCTAGGTGTTCCTCGGCTACTACCCGCTCCTGTAGCTCGTTGGGGAGGGTGCGACGAAACTCCGCGGTCCTCTCTCCGGGGCCGGCGAGGATCAGGCGTTGCACATCTTCCCGGAAGGTGATGTCACGGGCGAGTTCCCCGAGTTCTTTGTAGAAGCTGTGGACGTTGGCCTGATGTTTGCGGCCGGCAGGATCCAGGTCCGTCGAACCGCCGCCCCTGGGGTAAGGCTCGCTGGGATGTAAGTCGACCTCCCTGAAGCCGTTGGCCTTCATCTTCTCTTCTCCGTGGGCGCTACTCAGGGGCGAGACCACAAAGTACCTGAACCTCTCCGCGTCGAGGACCGCCGCCCCGTATGGCTCGTACTCGTCCAGCACGAGCATCAGCGGAGCCACGTAAGGATCCCCCCAGCGAACCGACTCGGGAACGGCGACCTGCAAACGGTAGATCTCGAAGAGGCCATGCTCATCGGCGAAGACGGCGAGCGTCCTGGCCCCTGGATGCGTCTCCTCCTCGGTATAATCCCTGATCCGCTGCTGCAGGTCCTTGGGGACACGCTCATCGTTCATGGCATCACGCAGGCGGACCAGGTACGCCCTTCGCTGGTTCTCCGGGATCTCGGCGTTGACGCTCAAATACGCAGAGAGAAGCGGTCCTGGCCTGCCTGCCATGGAGGTTATCGCTTGCCTGAGATCCTGAGCCTGGGCCATGCCTGAAACACCTCTTGCGTGTATCTTACAAAGACTGGTTCTACTAGAATCCCCGCCCTTCGGATCGCGTAAACACGCCCTTCGTCTCTGGAGTGGATCCCACGCCGATACGTGAGTCCCTAAAAACCCAGGTACTCAGGCTCCGCTTCCGTGTCTTGCTGACGGGGTGTGGTGGGATGGACAGAGCCTGGAGTTCGCCGGTGGCAGATTCTGCGAACGGTTCTCGTAGGTTCCTTAAGGGTAGGTCTACTCCTGTATCACCGACTCCGCCGGCCGAGGGGTGGTTATCGGGTCCCCGTGCAGGTGCACTACCTTCCAGGTGCCCCCTTCGGGTCTGAGGATCATCGTGTTCCGTAGGTCGATCTGGCTGAGGACCTCGCTTCCTCCGACCTTGGCCCTCTCATGCGCCAGCTGCACCACGTAGGCCAGCTCGTCGGTCACGTGCTTTGCCACGATCTCGGAGCCCAGGAACTCGCCGTCCCTAAGACGCGATGCGGTGCGCTCGAGGGTTGCGGACACCTCATCCCACCCGCGCACCATGGGGAAGAAGGGGTTGGCAAGGGTGACGTCTTCGCGGTGGGAAAAAAGGTCCTTGTAAGGACCGGGGTTGCCCCTTATGAACTCGGCCGTGGCGAGCTTGTACTTTTCGAGCAGTTCCTCGACCTCGTCCACGGCGGACATCTGCGGAGATCACCTCCATACTTCGAACGCTGTCCTTTCCGCAAGGACGCCTTACGGGCATACTACGCTATTCGTCGCGGTGCGTGGAAGGGCAATTCTGCTAACTTCGCCCTAACGGAGTTCTCATAGAAGTTCAGCCTCGAGTTGCGGAACGCTTCAGCGTAAGGAGGGTTATGTCGTCCTCCTGGTCCCAACCCTCCCCCGTGAAGGAGTAGAGTTCTTCCATCAAGAAGTCCACCAGAGGTTCACCCTCGGCGTGCTCCGCAACGAGCGCCTGCAGTCGGGGGAAGCCGAACATGACACCTTCAGAGTTATGGGCCTCGACCAACCCGTCGCTGTAGAAGAGGGCGCTGTCCCTAGGCTCGAGCACTATCTCCTTCTCTTCATAGCTCATACCGGGCATGAGGCCCAGGGGCATCCCTCTGGCCCTCAACTCCTCGACGTCACCGCTACGGTGTAGGTAAGGCAAGTCGTGGCCCGCGTTGGCGTATCTCAAGCTACCGCTCTTAGGGTCGAGAATGCAATAGAAGCAGGTGACGAACATGTTGGGTGGGATGTCCGTCGCTAAAGCGTCGTTGACCCTTCTCAGTACATCTCCCGGGGAGTTAGCGGCTTGAGCGAGGGCAAGTAGCATGCTGCGGGCACTCGCCATCACCAGGGCAGCAGGCACGCCCTTGCCCGTTGCGTCTCCCACGACAATGCCTAAGCGCCCGTTCGGTAGCTCCAAGAAGTCGTAGAAGTCTCCGCCTACCTCTCTAGCTGGCTGGTAGACGGGAGCGATCTGCCAGCCTTCTAGAGTGGGAACCTCCTCAGGCAGCGAGGCTTGCTGGATGCGCCGAGCTACCAGCAGCTCCTGCTCGACGCGCTCGCGCTCGCGTATCTCTTGCTCTAGACGCGCCTGCGTCATCTCTGCGACATCGCTCCCTTCGGTCCACTCCTCGACGATCTTGCCTCCCTCTATGCGGTGGATGATGACCGTCACCTCGTACTCCCTGGCGGTGGGTGCAAAACCTGCAAGCTCGCGTCTGTCTTGGGTGAATCTGATCGTGAGGTGGCTTACCACCCTGTCGCCTTCGGCTGCCATCTGGTCCTCAACGATGTAGCGAAGAACGGAGAGGGCAGCTTTTCTCTCGGCAACGAACTTGATGTAGCCCTCGCGGCCAGGATCTTGGCCGGGAAGCGGCCTGTGATCGACGAAGCCGGGGGCGAGCATCTCCCTTATTGTGTGCAGATCTCCCTTGGTATGGGCCTCGAAGAAGCGGCGCACCAGGGCCTTGTTCGTCTCTTCGGCCTCCAACACAGGAGCTTCCCTCCTCCTCTCCTAACCAACTCGTCGCTCTCTACCAGGTCGACACAATGAGCATGATGCCATCCGAAAGGATTAGACGCATTGACGAAAGCTTATTCACCGGAGCGCTTGGAAGGGTTGTTCTAGGAAATTCGTATCCCCGGGGAGCCACAGAAGCTGATTAACCCGATCGCGTGATCCTACGCGGATGCGCCCGGTCCCTCCGTACTATAGACTGCTTCCGAACGCGTTCGGAGGCGAAAAGTAGGGATCAGGAGAGTGGCTACGACGACGGGCACGACCTCGGACGAAAAACGGAGCGCCGGTGCTCTGTCGCACGGAAGAGTTCCGGAAGCGCTACGAGCGCCCCACGGCACGCAGATGAGCTAGGGAGGCACGGGTATGGAACTGCGCTATCTCGGCGGGTGGGCCCTGCTCCTCAGCGCGGCTTTCTCGCTGCTGTCCGTCACCTGGGACTCCCTCATCAGCGGATCGCCCGCCGCCGCGCCGATCCGGGCGATCGTGCTGCTCGGATCGGTGCTGTTCGTCGTGGGCCTGCCGGCCATCTGGGCGCTTCAGCCCCAGATCGGACGCGTGGGTCTGGCCGGTCTCGTGCTCATGGCGATAGGGGCCGTCGTGGCGTTGGCGATCAGCCTGTACTTCATCTTGGGCGGCACAGGGATCGACGAGGCCTTGCCGTTCGCGGGCGCGCTGATTAGTCTGCTGGGCGCGCTGATCGTCGGGTGGCAAACCGTTCGCGCGGGCGTGGTAGCCACCTGGATCGGATGGCTGCTGATCTGCGGCGGCGTCCTCAACTTCGCCGGCGGGCTCACCGACGCCCGATCGTTGGCGGCCCCGGTAAGCTTCCTTGGCGTGGCGGCAGGAGCTGTGGCGATCGGCGCGTTCGGCTGGAACATCGTCGTGCACCGGCGCGCCACGACGTAACTCCGGGCGCAGCCAGAACCCCGTGAGTGGGACGGGTCACATCGTGCCGGATCCTGCGAAGGACAGCACGCAGGAACGGATGTTCGACGACGAACCGATCCTATTCACCCAAGTGCCTAGTAGGTAGATTCTGGGAACTTCGTTTGCAGGATCTCGTATGAATCGGCCCCAGAATACCCCCAAGAGCCCGTTATCGTGGCGCCGCCGGGAAGGGACCGACTACAACATCTAGCGGTGCCGAATAAAGATGCGTCAAGCGTATACGGACGCGCGATGCCCAGAAGACCCAGCCTCTCAAGGCGCGCTTCCGCGCCCTTGCTGACCGAAGGCGATACTGAGGTTTCCTCTGTTGCAGGCCCTTGGTGCTGTAGGCATCGTGCCCACCTTGGTTGATGCGCACCCGACCTTCGGCACCGCCTCCTTGTGAAACAAACTCTCCGACGCGAGGCGTTGCGTTGCACGGTACCTCACGGCCACCGAAGCGTTATGATCCAGGGCTCTCTTCGACCGCCAGCCCCTCCCGCTCCGCAAGGTTCGCGCCGATGCGCCGCGCCAGTCCGGGTACTAACAGCACGATCCCCAAGCCCAAGAGAAGCCACGCCGCCACGACGTACGGGAAGATGTTGAATGGGAAGTCCGGAACCGGATAGACGTTTGCGTAGAGGACGTAGGCCAGGATCGCGAGGGCGATAACCGGGACGATCGCCTCCACGGCGCGCACCCTGCGGCTCAAGAACAGGAACCTCAAGGCACCCACGTTCGTCACCATGTAGGCCACAAGCAGGCTCAACACCCCGATGGTGCCGGGGTAGAAGAAAGCGTTCACTGCGGAGACCCCGCCGATGCGCTGAGACACGAAGGCGACTATCGCGATCACCATGACGACGGCCAGGGCGTTGACCGGGGGCCCCGGTGCGATCTGATGTCTCGCCCAGGCGGCGCGACAGGAAGCCGTCGCGGCAGAGGGCGAACAGCATGCGTGAGCCCGCCGTCGCGGTACCGAGGGCGCTGGCGAAGGCGCTGACCATCACGCCGAAGTTTATGGCATCGGCCATGATGGGCCCGATGTAACTCCTGGAGAGCTCACCCAACGGAGAGGACGAGCTCGCGAAGGCCTCCGTCCCCTGCTTGTCGACGCCGAAGCCCAGGGTCTGGGCCAGCATGACGATCGTGTAGAAGATGCCCATGGTGATCACGGCCGTCGCGATTGCGCGCGGGATGTCGCGGCGGGGATTATCCGTCTCCTCGCCCAGGGAGGCGGCCCCCTCGAAGCCTGCGAACGAGAGGAGCCCGAAGACCGCCGCCAAGGCGACCGTGCCGAGGCCGACCCCGCTCGGCAGTGTGAAGGGGGAGAGCGTGAAGCTCTGGCCGTTAGGGGCCGAGCCGGCGATCACCCTGGCGAAGATGACAACGACAACGATCACGATGAGCGTGACTGTGAGCCCCTCCATTGTGAGCAACGCTCGGGTCGCCACCCGGACTTCACCGTACGCCACGAACCAGATGAGCGCGGCCGCAACCAGCGAGATCATGAGCCACTCGGCGTTCGGCCAGATGCCCGTCCCGTCGAAGAAGGCTTGACCGAAAAGCCCCACCTCGGCGGTGGAAGCGGCGGTGAAGGCCAGGTAGGTGCCTAGGAGGGCCCAGCCGGAGAAGAAGCCGGCGCGGGCCCCAAGGGTCACCCCGGAGAGGGCGTAGACGGATCCGGCGTGGTTGAAGTAGCTCGTGAGTCGGATGAATGCGTAGGAGACGAACAGGATGCCCACCGAGGCGAAGACGAACGCCAGCGGGACCGCCCGCCCCACCAAACTGGCCGGAAGCGTGCCGTTGAGGGCCATGGCGGCGCCCGGAGCCATAATGCCGATCGACAGCGCGATCGCCTCCCAAAAGCGCAGCTCGCGCCGCAGACCCCGCTCTTGGCCTGCCTCGGCTTCCGTGCTCATCCGTTACCTCATCGGGTAAAAATATCGTCGGGGAGGAACGCCCCGACCACCCAGTTGGGGGCGTCCACCACCTCGTGGATGCGCAGATCCACGGCGACGCTACACAGGGCGTACGCCTCCTCCCGCGAGAGGCCGTGGCTATCTCCGAGGCGCTCGATCGTCGCGCGGACCGCCTGTTTGGTCGCCTCCATCAGATCTGGGGCCACACCCGTCGAGACATGGTAGCCGGTACCCTCGGCCCGTGGGAGCGAGCCGGGTGGAATACGATACTGGGGAGCATCGACGCGGAAATCGCGCCGCACCGAGAGGCGAAGTGAGATGTCCATCGCGGTCTCTATGGCCGTTCCGCAGACCTCGCCGTCGCCCTGTGCCGAGTGGGTGTCACCCACCGAGAACAGCGCCCCCTCCACGCCGACCGGCAGGTAGAGCGTCGTCCCCGCACGCAGGTGTTTGGTGTCCATGTTGCCGCCCCAGCGCGAGGGGGGCACGATGGAGTGGGGTCCCGGCTCCGCAGGAGCGACCCCGATGGTGCCGGGGAACGGCTCGTAGGGCAGCTCGATGCCCTCCGCGAAGATCACCCTACCCCGCTCCGCCTCCACCCGCGAGATCCTTAGCCACGGCTCGGGAAACTCGTCGGCCAGGAGCCCGAAGCCGGGTATGAGCGCCGTCCACCCCCACTCCCTGGGCCTGAACTCCAAAATCTCCACGGCCAGGACGTCGCCCGGTCGCGCGTGCTTCACGTAGACGGGCCCGCTGACCGGGTTCACGTGGTCGAAGTCGAGCTTGGCGACGTCCTCGGAGGTAGAGTCGGCCCTTATCTGCTCGTCCGAAGCGTCGCGCACCCTGAACTCGAGGACCTCACCCGGATCTATCTCGAGCTCCGGCTCGATGCTGTTGTCCCAAACGTAATTGAATACGTCCGGACGAACGGCATGAAAGGAATGCCCTCCGCCTCCCTTAGCGTGGTCTCGATCACCCCGCGTAGCCATCTTCCTCCTTATCCAAAGGCCGGATTTCCGGCCCTTCCCCGCCTTTCTCGTGGCCCGGCATTTTAGCAGCGGCACGTCTGGTATGCGGAACAGCGCACACGGTTCGTTTGGAGCTCGAGGGTGGTCCTCGCGGGCGGACCGTTCGCGGACGCACGCGCCCTATCGAGCGTTCTTGCCTAGCAGCCCTTCTCCATGTCGTCACAGGCCTCGACGTGCTCCAGGTTGTCCTGAAGTAGTTCCTCGCCGAGCGTTAGTATCTGCACGACCCTTTCGTCGGCCACGGTGTAATAAGCGTTCCTGCCCTCGCGCCGCACCTGTACGTAACCGCGCAAGGCGAGGCAGCGCAGGTGATCCGACACCCTCGGCTGCGGCGCCTCGAGCTCATCTACCAACTCTCCGACCTTCATCTCGCCCCGTTGCGCCAGGAGCAGCAGGATCGAAAGCCTGGTCGAGTTGGCGAAACCATTGAATAACCTGGCGAGGAGGCACATCTCCTCACTCTCGCGTCCTACTTCAATACCGGATAAGGGTTCTGATGTGACAAGATCTTTTTGCACGGAGCGCTCCTTCTACGTTCCTTCCTACTATACACCGCCTGTTCTAAAGTGTGAACCGTATTACAGCGTGTCAGCTAGTCAGCACGCCGCCCTTCAGGCGGCTCTCAGCACTTCAGCATTTCAGCATGTCAGTAAGTGCCTGCCAGCCTGGCTCCCACAGGCAGCTAAGCTCCGTGGGAAACGATGCTGGGGCCTCCTACACCGCAGGGCAAAAGTACACAAGTCGCTCCCAAATAAAGCTGAAATGCTGAAGCGCTGACAAGCTGAGAGGCTGAAAACCTATTCGCGTGGGAAGGCTGTTCTTGCGGCGGCGAGGTCCCAAAGGGCGTGGCCCACGCTCTTGAATACGACCGTCCCGTCGGGGCGTTCGTATGAGCGGAGCGCGTCCTCAAGCGATGTTGCGTCATCCCAGCCGAACGCGGCGGCCTGTGAGGCTTGGATCAGGTCTCCGGCCTCATCCTTCGCGCCCTCCATCGTATCCACGAAGATATGCGAGGCCGAGATCAGGGCCGGCGGCAACTCGGCCGCCTCTGGCTCGAAAGACCCGACCGCGGCCACGAAGAGACCCTCCGGGATCTCCTCGGGAAGAACCGGCTCCGAACTCGTTGTGGCCGTGACCACGAGGCTCACATCGTCCAGCACTTCTCTGGGACCCTCGACCGCCTCTGCTTCCATGCCAAGATCTCTGGCGTGTCCTACTAGGGAAATGGCGCTCTTCGAGCTTCGGGAGGAGATAAAGACCCTGGAGACGCCGAGACCCTCGTGGAAAGCATCGAGGTGCGCACGTCCCTGCATTCCCGCGCCAACGACGAGGAGAGGTCCTTCTGGTCGCGGGGCCAGCTCGCGGGCGGCGAGCATCGAGAGGGCCGCGGTGCGCCTGGCTGTGACGACGCTGCCTTCGAGGAGGCCGAGTCGCTCCCCTGTCGTCGCGTCCATCACGATGACTTCGCCCTGTATTGTTGGCAGATTGCGTCCAGGATTCTCAGGGTGGACCGTGACCAGCTTGGTGATGGAGATCTCCCGGTCCGAGGCTGGCATAACCAGCAGGACAGCCCCTTCCTGGAGGGGCAGGACTAGCCTTGGCGGGGCTTGAAGTCCGCCCGAGCTCCTGGCGAGGGCTATCTCGCGGATGGAGTCGGCCAGTTCAGGGTAGGGCAGGCGGGCCGCGGTCTGGCTTGCGTCCAGGATCTCCACGGCTAACCGTGTGTTGTGCCCGCCAGGCGGGTGGGGGAGAAGAGGTCTATCGGATGGTAGGTCTCGCCTTGTGTGACGAGGTCCGCCAGGATCTCACCGACCACGCTGCAGAACTTGTAGCCGTGTCCGGAGAAGCCGGCGGCGATGGCGACCTGTGGGTAGTTGGGGTGCGTGGAGATCACGAAGTGCTCGTCCGGGGTGTTCGTGTACATGCAGGTCTTCGCGTAGAGGAAGTCACCGTCGAGGTCGGGGACGTACCTGGCCAGATAGCTCCGGATAAACTCGACCTCCTCATCGTGGACCTCGCGGTCTATCATCTCGGGGTCCGCCGGCTTGCCGTCGGCCCTGAAGAACGCCGCCTTGACCCCTCCTGTGGGCCCGTCGTGGGCGGGGATGGAGTAGAACGAGTTGCCGTCCTCGGGTTCCCAGATAAAGATGGGAAAGCGGTCCGAGAGGAAGGGTTCTATCCCGCCTTTAGGGTCGAACCAGAACAGGATCTGGCGCGTAACCTCGAGCGGGAGCCCGAGATCCGCGAGCAGCCGCGGCGCCCACGCCCCGGCCGAGATGACCAGCCGCTCCGCCTCGTAGCCCCCAGATGCCGTCTCGACCCGCACCCCGGATCGCGTGGGTTCCCACGACAGTATCTCCTCCTCGAACCTGAGGTCGACGCCGAGGGAGGCGGCCCTGTCCAGGTGGGCCTTTACGCAAGCCTCGGGCCTGAGGAAGCCGGCCCTCTCCTCGAAGAGGGCGACGGTATCAGGGGTTGGTTCGAAGACCGGGTAGCGCCTTTTCAGCTCGGCGGCGTCCAGGATCTCGTGGGGCAGATCGTACTTCTCGGCGCTCTCCTTGCTTCCGTCGAAGACCCTGGTGCCTGGGGGTCCGATCATGAGCCCGCCCGTGATCGTCATCAGGTCCTCGCCCGTCTCGCTCTCGAGCCGTTCCCACAGCTCGTAGGCCCGAAGTACCAGGGGCACGTAGGCGGGGTCCTCGGAATACGCCAGGCGGATGATCCTGGATTGGCCGTGGCTGGAGCCCCTGTCGTGCGCGGGGGTGTATCGCTCCAGACCGAGCACGCGCTCGCCGCGGGCGGCGAGGTGGTAGGCGGCCGCGCTACCCATCCCGCCGAGGCCCGCGACGATCACGTCGTACATCAGACGCCTTTGTCTTCCTCGGGCAGAGTGTAGTCGAGGTCGGCGGGTAGGTCGGCTATGTCCATCTGGGCCTTCTGTAGCTTGCCGGCGTAGTCCCAGTTCATCGACTGCCAGCGGGTGAACTGGTCGAGCACCCAGATCCCTGAGAGACGGCTCCCGTTGCCGCTCTTGCCGTTGCCCCCAAAGGGCAGGTGGGCTTCTGCGCCGCTGGTGGAGTTGTTGACGGAGAGCATCCCCGCGCCGTTGCGCTCCCTGAATCGCAGCGCGTTCGTCGCGTCGGTGGTGTAGATCGCGGCCGAGAGCCCGTAGCCGTGCCCGTTGGAGAGGGCTATGGCCTCATCGAAGTCCGAGAAAGAGGTGACGCCGACTATGGGACCGAAGGTCTCCGTGCGGTAGATCTCATCCTCCATCGTAACGCCGTCGACGATGGTCGGGTGGTCGTAGATACCGGCCCCGGGGTCTCCGACGAAGCCCTCGCGGGGGTTGTCCGCGCTGATGCGTCCCGTCCCACTCGAGCCGTAGATGGTGTGGTGCTCCTGGATCAGATCCAACCACCCCAGGAACCGCTCGTGGAAGCGCTCGCTGAGCATGGGGCCGTAGAGTACGTCCTGCATCGGGTCTCCTATGGGCGCCTCCTCGACGGCGCGCGCGAACTTGGAGATGAACTCGTCGTGGACGGACTCGTGGACGATCACGGTGCCTAAAGAGGTGCAGCGCTGGCCGGCCGTGCCGAAGCCGGAGAACAGGGCGCCCTCGACGGCGAGGTCGAGGTCCGCGTCGGGCATGACCACGAGGGGGTTCTTGCCTCCGAGCTCCAGGCAGGGAGACTGCATGTGCCTGCCGCAGAGCTCGCCTATCCTCTTCCCTACCTCCGAAGAGCCAGTAAAGCCGACCTTGTCGAGGAGCCCCTCATCGAGCGCCTTCTCTAGTCCCTCGAAGACGGCCGGCCCTTCGGCCTGCACGATGTTCAGGACGCCGTCTGGGAGGCCGCCGGCCACGAAGAGCTTGGCCAGGGCGTCGCCGATGGCGGGGGAGTATTCGGCGGGCTTCCAGACCACGGCGTTG
>Ga0126304_10000621_pt1 | contig 15059 bp, 15 predicted proteins | sample Plot25_FD_92538 | JGI IMG/M metagenome (GOLD analysis project Ga0126304, IMG submission 92538) | Serpentine soil microbial communities from UC McLaughlin Reserve, CA, USA - Plot25 | ecosystem: Environmental > Terrestrial > Soil > Grasslands | place: USA: UC McLaughlin Reserve, Lake County... | reverse complement strand
ATGTCAAAAGAAGAAATAGCAAAATCAATAATTTTACAAGAAATACATCAAATAGATTCTAACGCTTCCAAAGTTAAAGAAAATGGATGTGCTGCATGTCATGTCTTATTTACTTTAGTTACTAAAATGCAGATAAGTGAGCAAGATGCTTCAGAACTATTATCAGAGATTCTTTCCAAAGATCCAAAACTAGATGATCTTTTTATTGAAATGGTCGAAACTATTCATATGAAACAAAGAATGATGGGAATTACATTTTCAATAAAAACTAGAGAAGCTAAAGACCGCTATATTGATTCAAATTTTAAAAACTCGTTAGAAGAGCTATCAACTGATTTAGCAAATTATGGTACAGATATAATATTGCGTAAATTACTTTTATCATCAATTTCATTACAAATAGCACAAAATATAGGAATAGACTATCATGCTGCTACTGAAGAACTTTATTATTATATTCGTAAAAATGAACAAAATACAAATCAACACATGATCCAATTCATAGATAGTTTTTATGAAAAAATAATAAGAAAAAATAAATGAGATTTAGTAGTAGTTGTAAACCTGATAGAAAATTTTATTAGTTTAAAAAAAGTGATAGTAATGAAAATCTTTACTTATTAGATTCATTTACAAGATCAATATCTAGTTTACGTTGAAAAATTTAAGCCCCAGTATTATTTTTCTTTAATATATTATTATATGTACCTGAGGCTACTACTTCTGGACTCTTGTGTTCTTCTATCATTGTTAGATATAATTTTGCACTAGCCATATAAAATATAATAATAATAATAATAATAATAATATGAACAATCTCATTTCTGTTTCTTAGATCATGTCACGAGAGAATAGATAATAGCAATCTATCATAAATAAATTCCAAATATTATCGTGAAGTTAAATCTGCTCACAGATATACTATCTTGAGAATGTTGATGCAAGGTAAATAATACCAATTCTTCCAGATATTGCATTTAATTAGAGAATTACCATATCGTATCACAAATACAATTCACATACTATTTATCAAGTTTAATAAATAAAAATATTAAAGATATATGTCTAATCATTTGGCTAATTATAATAATTTCTCAGCATACATTGACTAATGTAATTGAGGATAATTCATATTTTAACAATAATAAAGATTACTGATTTAATAGTGGGATTCATCTATTTCTTAAGAGAAGTTAGTCTGGAGTAGAGTCCTGTTAGTAGTACGGTTCTACCACATTTTATTTATCTTTTTGGAAATATATTTAAAATTTTGGTTTAACATAGATTAAACATATCTTTTTTAGTAATAAATGTATATTATATTTTAAGGGGTTATTAAATTTGGAAGAAATAAATAATATAATAATATATAATGAAAAAAATAAGAATAATAATAATAATATTTCATTATGCTCAATTTGCAACAATGATTTTAAAACAATATCAGATCCTGAATCAGGTGAAATAATTTGTGAAATCTGTGGTATAGTCTTATCTGAAGAAAAGAAATTACCTTTACATACAAGAGTATATGAAGAGATGAATGCTAATAGTCATTTCAATACAACAACAAATACAAATTTACAGAATCATGATAATAATAGTAGTAGTAACAGCAACAATATCTTGTTGAATATTGAATCTTCTACGATTATTGGAAGATCCAATGTAGATGCTATAGGAAAAAAAATTAGTAATGATATGCAGACTAAAGTAGATAGATTAAGAGTATGGGAGCAAAGAACTAGGTACACCAATCCAAAAGATAGGAACTTAAAACATGCATTTAACAAATTAAATAATATTAAAGATAAAATGGTATTATCTACTGCTATAGTGGAAAAATCTTTTTATTTATTTAAGAAAGCATCTTCACGAGGATTAGTACGAGGAAGATCAACGGAAGGAGTACTATCTGCATCAATATACTTAGCATGTAAAGAACTTGAAACTCCAAAGACATTGAAAGAAATTTCACTGACAACTAATGTAAAAATTAAAAGTATTTCAAAATACTCAAAGGTTCTTATTATCGAACTTGGTTTAAAACCAATACCAGTCATAGACCCAATAAAATGTATTGTAAAAATTGCAAATAATCTTGATTTAGATGAGAAATCAAAACATAAAGCCATAAAAATAATGAAGGAAATCATGAAAGAGGAAATTCATGTAGGAAAGAATCCATTATCAATGGCTGCATCAACAATATATGCAGTATGTAAAACTGTAGAAGGGGAAGATATAACTCAATCAGAAATAGCAAATTCTGTAGGAATATCTGCTTTAGTTATAAGAGATAGATATAATGACATTATTGATAAAATTAATTTAGAGCAAATAATATACACTTGAAAATAACTCATTTAGATATACAATCGATAATAATCACTTCGCTTTTTGTTAGAATATTTCACTCTATTAGAAGATCTGACAATATCAAAAAGATAATTAAATGCTGATTACTTTGCTAAATCTTGTAATCCTTTGCCAAGAGTTTCATCAAGACCGTTTGCACCTTCAGTGATATTTGTCGCCAGATGTTTTAATTGTTTTAATTCACGGCATTCTAGTATATTTAAGGTTCAAATCCCAAATCATAGAATTCATTTTATGTGTCATAATTTTTAAACCGAACTATTTAGTTTATAATCTTTTAAAATATATTATCTCTCTATTTGTAATCTCTCAATTTTTTAGATAATTTGAATTTAAATATATCAAATGTTTTTGAAGATAGAAAAGTTCAAAAGAACATTCATAAAGCAATGAAAAAATTATTTGATTTTTACCAGATTTTACTTTTTATTAGATTTATCGCTTCTTCATATACCTTTTTTCCTTTTTGTTTATCACCATTACAGCATTCGTTAGATATTTTCTCAATAATTTCACTATAGGAAATATTTTCTTGACTTGTCTTGATTTCGTTTTTCTCATCACTAGAAATTATATTTGTTAAACTTGATGGTAGCATTGATAAAAGACCTGTTGCTACTACTGGTTCTAAATTTTGAAGAAAATATCGTGATGTAATTGAAATACATTGTTTTGCAACATTAGGCGCAATTCCTAATTTTTCTGCAAAATTTTCAATAATATCTTCCATAAATAATATTTGACATTAAAATATTTAACCAATTATTATATAATATTTCTAATGAGTTAACTAATAGTGATTAAATCAATCAATCGATTTACAAATTGGAATCTTTACGATTATTATAGGTTTACTATTTTTATTATCATATTTTATTGAATTACTATTATCTCCATCCATAATATATCATCTAATACTGACAACATAATTTATAATGATTTATGCCCTGGATGTAGGTTTTAATAATAAAGAAAAGGTTCATTGATGCTAATGTATAATATGTTCTCTAGTTTGGTTTTTCAGTCCAAAGAACTTCAGACAGTATCCTTAAATTTTAGAACAACATTATTAAAATAAGTTAAGACAAATTTTTATTTACTTACTTTTTTGCTCTTTATAATCAAAACAAAAATAAAAAAATTAGATAAAATTCTTTTTTGCTAGTTACTTACCAATACATATACCGCTAGGATTAGCAGTCATACAATTGTTTTGATCATATGTATTGCCGTTGGTGTTTACTGGTAACCCGTTAGCATTGTTTACGTCGATTGTATTCAAAAGAACATTGTTAAAGTTAACATTGTTTTGGTTACTTTGATTGTCTATATAAAGACCATTTCCAGATTCAGTAATAGAATTCAAAGTGATAACAGAGTTATCTGAGTTAACTAGTGTGATTCCTGCTAAAGTATTTTGGAAAAGTATGTTATCTTCAATAGTGCTTTGCTGTGTAGAATGTCCTGCAATACCAATTTGGTTATTCATAATTATGGACAGATGTGCATTTACTATACTGGAACCAGTACTGAATAGTCCTATTTGATTATTTTTAACAACCATTCCTTTTACTTCAACATTTTGAGAACCTGTCATTAGTATACCGGCTTGAAATCCTTCAATACTACCATCTTGAACTACAACATTATTTACATTTGGTATCACAATTCCTGTTTTACTTGAAGTCTTTGTATCGCTATCTACATCTGGACCAGATATTGTATGTCCGTTAAGATCTATAATAATATTTCCTGCATCTACTATAAGACCATCACTTTCTGCACAATTCAAGTTTGAAGTTAATATAACATTTTGTGTTATGACTTGACCGCATGAGGGACTTATGGCTAATGGTTGTCCTGGTGTGGGTGTTTGTTGTTGTTGTAATTGTTGAAGTTGAGCATTTATAGACATGGGTTGCATTGTTATTGCTGTAACGGCAGAAAATGAGATTATCGCTGCCAATATATAGATCATAAGTATTCGATTCATTTAGTAGATGGTTTGATACTGACATATTTATGTTAATCCGTAAAGAACCATATTAATTTCCATTATTTTATTATCTCTTTCTTCTAAATTTAATTTATATTACTACCTCAAATTGAAAATGGATTAGTAGTTTATTTTATGGTAGACTTTGGCTATTTGATAGTTTTTAGGCATATCTGCATTTGTTTCCACCACTATTGATAACATTTTTGTGATACTTGTATTCTTTTATAATTCTTTAATTTCCGCCTTACCAAGTTGTAATTGGGCAATATATTGGAATTGAATTGTAGTAGCAATCAATATAATTGCTTCTTTTATCTCCTTAGTTATTCCATCATTTATGATAGGTTATATGAGAATTATACCCATTATAATTGGTATAAAAAAGCTCCTAGACTATTATAAAAATAAAAAAGTAAGGTATACAAATTCATCAAAAAACAAATTCATCAATTCAAATTCCTTGTTATCATTTAAGTGTTGCTGCTGTAACTTTTTCAAATAGTAGAGGCAATGTAGGAATTTATACACCGTTATTTGCTAGTAATTATGCAATTGGCCAAATAGTTATCTTAGTTGTAATATTTATAATTATGACAGCAGTCTGGTGTAGTGTTGGCTATTATTTTGTAAATCATAGTTTACTTGTCCACAGTGTCTATCATATTGGTTATTTAATATTACCTTTGGTATTAATAGAACTTAATCTATATAATGGTAGGAGAATTTACAAAATAATTTGAGAGAAATAATCCTATGTTTGATATATTTTATAAATTAATATTTGATATAACTTATAATTTATTTTTTTACCATCATTATTTTTTATAGATTTCTGACGCTTGCGCCATGACTTTTATCTATCGTTAAAAATGTAATACTACAGCAACCCACAATAAACAAAGCTACTGTTACTGAATTTTTCCAAAGATATTGACATAACAAAAAGACGGTTACCCGAGTTTTTAATATAGTAAAAATTTTTAATATACTATTTTATTATTATTTTAGACTAAATATTATTAGTTAACTATTTATTATAAAAAAAAGATAATAGAATATCGGAATCTGCAACAAGAAGAATTGGTTCTATTCATTTTCGCTTGTTGAAAAATGGGCGTTAAAGTCACCTTTAACAACCCATTTGAATACTATACCAAATATGCAAATACCTATTACATATTAATAATATAATTAGATTCGATAATGTAGACTAATAGATGTTATCGAGTATTTTCAATTTTAATATTATACTCCTATGAATGATAAACTTTACTTATTTGCTTTTGTATCTCCGACAAGCAACTTTGATAATCCTAAAAATATTGAAATTAAAGATCATCTTATAAAATCTCTCAAGTTTATAGGAGACAATACACCAACAAAAACTTGTTTATGTATAATCTATTATTTGTATAATTAAAGGTAATAGTAATATATTTATTTATAATTACAAGAATACCGAACCAGATTAAATCGTTTTCTCTTATTTTCTTTATCAAATCTCTACCAGACATTAGAGGCATTTTATAATCTGTAATAATAAGAGAACAATTAGAAATATTGCTATTATAAATATAATTCAAGGCATCAGTAGGATTGTTAAATGGAATAGTTTCATAGCCAAAATTCTGTAAGCAATTACAAAAAAGATTTAGGATATCATTTTCATCATCAACTAGTAATATAGTATGATTATGATTAGAATTATGAGTTGAATGAGAAAAAGCCTCCATAGTTTATTATTTGGTGGCATCACTATTAAACAAGCTGTATTTTCATCCAATAAGCTATTTTACCAGTCTTCCTCTAACATCTCTCCCTCTCTAAAACTATCTTGCTAAAATAAATAGAATGATGATTTAGTTTACTATTAGTTGATATTATTAGATAATGAAACAGCAGTTGCCTTACCTAAATTTATATCAGCTCAAAAACTCTTAGAAGATAAATTCATACTTGAACTTTTACCTAGAATTAATGATAAAAACAACAAAAAGATAAGAAAAACGAAAAGAACAACCATTGAACTAACTATAGGAGTGGACATAACTTGTTTTGTTAAACCTCATTCAGATTTTGTTTGTGATACTATTGTCAGAGGTATAGTGCCAAAACGTCATAATGGGTTAGAATCTCCTACTGTATTTGTTTTAGTTACAGATAACAAATTTGACTTTTACAATATAACAGAAACAGCTGATAAAAAATATAGGATATTAGATAGGGCATTAGAACGTATAATAGTAAAAAGGGTTTTCACAATACATCAATTAGCACATTTTTTGATAATAGATTTAGAAAAGGATTTAATAAAATTTAAATCTAAATTAGTGATTATAACAGGTGACTTTTTTCTTGCTGACCCTCAAATAACTAAACAGGACAAAGACTGGTTATATCCTCAAATGATACAAGCAATCAAAGAAAAGGTTAAAGATTTATAATTCTTGTCTTCTCTCCTACAACATTGTCAAATTTAGTGAATTATGGATAAGGATAAAAAAGCATGGAATAGCTATCTTATGTCAAAATACTATTTAATAGTGAATCCGAGAAAACTGTCCACTCGTGAGTAACACCGATAGCAGTTCTAAAATAAGAGTCTACTGTAGAGATTTCACTACTTGTATTTAGCTATTATTATTAGAAACTTAATTTATTATACAAGTAAAAAAAAAGATATAATATTTAGAAAAAAATATTTCTAAATATTTATGTTTTACATCAGAGGTCAATAATATTTAGGTATTACATCTAAGTTGTATGTTGCTCCTGCATCTACAATAACCTCTTCTCCTCCTCCAATTATGCCGGTAAAGTCGAATTTTCCGCTAAATGTTATAGTATGTTCGCCAGGTGGTAATTGTTTCAATAGAATCCATACACCATCAGATACACCAATAGAAGAACCTAATAAAGAGGTAGCTGGATTTCCGCGTACTGCAGTAAATTCAAAGCCTCCAGGAGGAGAATCAACTCTATACTGTCTCTCTAGATTTTGAATCTCTTTTCCATCTATTTCTAATTGCAAGTCAAAAGCTGTATCCTGTGCTTCGTTTGCACATTTTCTAGTTTGTGATTCGTTTTGCGGCGGATTTGTCTCAAAAGCAGCACAAAATACATTTACTATAGGAAACAAAATAGATGTACCTTCTTTTATTTTATAATCATGTACTGGGAATATGCCGCTAAGAGGAGGGTCACTTGGTGAACCTACAAGAAATAATAATCTTCCATCATCCTGTAAACCTACATCACAACCATCTTGACCTGTCTCTGTAAATGGATTTACATCTGTGATATTGTTTAATGATACTATCCATTGCCACCATCTATCTCCAAGTTCTGCTACTTTGTTAGCAGGAAATATTTGTAGGTTTTTATCGTTATCATCATATCTATTGTCTTTTCTATCATTATCATTAAATTTAGCATGCTTACAGAACTCTACAGAACTTACGAAGAATCCTTCAAACGGACCTGTTCTACATTCATATTTTTTATTGTCGTTTGGATATTTGCTATAACTATCATCGCCATAATATTGATCGTCGTATCCTTGAGCGATTGCTGTATTTAAAAAAAGATTCATGTTACCAGTTAATGATGCTGATACTGATAACATTATCAAAGAAGCCATCAAAAAAAATCCAAACATATTTGCTGACTTGAGCATGATTGTTAAATAACAGTTTAATTATATTTAGAATTAGTATAATCATTTAGTAACATATACTATGTAATTTAGTAAGTGAATAATTATTGTATAATTCAATAGCTATTTTTTATTGATAATATCGATACTGAAAAATGTTGTACTTTTAATCAATTCGATAAATTATAATAATAATATGAGATTGATGAATAGGATCGATCGAAGGAATCTGATTTATATTTATAAAAGTTTAGGTAACATAATAAGTTTTCGTTAATTCAAAAACATTTAGAGTAATTAAACTATAAAATGTAACTGGATCGGTAAATGAGAATTTATTAATTTGGTAACTTATTCGAATATTTGTAAAACAATTACATATATTTACTTTAGGGCCAATATAAATGAATCATATTTATTATTTTACCTATCATTATTATTCTCTATTCTGCTACTTTATTCAATATAAATTTATTTGTTTGATAATCTTAAAAATAATGGAAATTATACAAATTCTAATTTTCTACAAAATTCTTATGCAATTGAAGAAGATATACATCAAGAGATTAATAAAGATAAGAGAGAATGAAGCTAAAAAATTAGCATTTATAAATATTAATCAATCATATCATATCAATGATTAAAAATTTTGTGATATATGTACTCTTATCTATTTTATTATTTTATGGTATTTCTTCATATGAGAGTATTTCTGGTGAAGGTAATAATACTGAATATCAATTTCTAAATAAATTTGGAGGCAAAGGAAGCGAAGATGGACAAATGATATCTCCTCATAGTATTGATATAGACAAAGACGGAAATGTCTACGTGACAGATACTGGAAATGATAGGATTCAAAAATTTACTTCTGATGGTAAATTTATTTTAAAATGGGGCGAAGAAGGAAATGGAGATGGAGAATTCGATAAATTACATGATGTGTATGTAGATCCATCTAGTAAATATGTTTATACATTAGAACTCATAAATCATCGAGTACAAAAATTTACTTCTGATGGTAAATTTATTTTAAAATGGGGATTTAAGGATACTGGTGGTCAAGGGGCTAAAAGAACTCCACATCAATTAACAGTCGATTACAATGGTAGTGTCTATTTAACTGATAAAAATGCACATCAAATTTTAAAATTTGATGCAAATGGTAAATTTATACAATTATACGGGTCTAAAGGTTCAACAGAAGGAAAGTTTCTTGAACCGCATGGAATAGTTTTTGATTCTAATAACACAATGTATGTAACAGATATGAAAAACTCACGAGTTCAAGTTTTTGGTAAAGACTTTAATTTTAAAAGACAATGGGGATCATTCGGAAATACATCTGGACAATTTTCAGGTACTGCTCCTGGAATAGACTTTTATGAAAAAGAAGATCTAGTTTTTGTTGTTGATAAAACATTAACTAATTTTCAGATATTTGATGAAAATGGTAAATTCATAAGTAAAGTCGGATCTAAAGGAAAACAAGATGGACAATTTAATAGACCTGAAGATCTTGCAATAGATCCAGAAGGAAATGTATTTGTAGCTGATACAGGTAATTCAAGAATACAGGAATTTAGTACGAATTAATTATATAGTGCTAAATAATTATATAGTGATTATGGTATTATATTCACAGTAAAAACTAAACCTGTGATATAACTAGTATTGTATAGCATTAGCCAAATTGGTTAACTGGCTAGAGAGGGCTTCGAGTATGGTATGTAGTTAGGACCTGTCTTTATATATGATTATACATATTCATTTAAAGTTATGAAATAGTATATAAATTATAAAAATAATTATTCTAATGAATTATCATCACAGGACAATCGGCGTTTTCTGAAATTTTTCTTGAAACACTGCCCAATGCTTTAATTTTTGAAATTTTGTTCAATCGTTGACTACCGACAATAATAAGATTTACTTTGTTATCTGATGCAAATTTAAGAATTTGTTCACTAAGAGATTGTTTGTCTGTTAATACTCTTGTATTGAATTTTATTTTTTCTTTTTCTAGTACAGGATTTATTTTTTCTTTTGCCATTTTTAACCAACCTTCCTTTAATTTCTTGGCAATACTTCTTCTTGATTCCGCTATCCATTGTCTATCATTACCTAAAATTAGTGATGGTGGAATAGGAATATGTTCTATTAGATGGACTATATATAGTTCAGCATTAAATGCCTTGGCAAATTCTTTAGATTTCTCAAGTGCCTTATCTGAGATCTCTGTACCATCATGGGGAAGTAATATTTTATTTGTCATGAGATTGCTCCTACACTTTTTTCATTTATTTTACAATATTCTTGATTTTTGTTCATCTATTAATATATCAATAAACACATAGATAAGAATAGAACTTTACAAATGGAAAATATTAAGATCTAGTTATTCTTTAACAATTTCTTATTGAACGCAAATAGAATTAAATGATTCTTTATAGAAGTAATTCTCATCTAAGTATACTTATATTTTAGTGATAGTTTAAAATTACATTATCTTAATGATTTTTTTCTGTTAATTGCTATAAAAAAGATTTTGATCTATTATATACATCAGTAAGTGAACATTAGATGGACTAAAATCGTATAGTATTATCTATATTCTATTTTCAATTTACTTTAGATAATTTTAGTACAATAATGATTTTAGGATACGCCTGGTCGAAAAATATTTTCAAAAAGATGTTCTCTATACTCTCCTAATGCAGATTGAGAAAATTGAAAATTCTTATTGTTGTAAAGATCAGATAACAAATCTTTATTGTTGATTATTGTTTTGAATATATCTTTATCTGTAACAATCCCTACTAACTTTCCTTCCTTATTGGTTATAGGAAGCCTTCTAAAATTATTTTTCTGCATAGTTTGTAATGCATCTACTAATGAATGTGTTCCTTGAACAGTGACTATAGGTGTACTCATTATCTCCTTTACCTGTATTTGTAAAGTAGCATCTGGTGAAGATAGATTATTTACAATATCTCTTTCTGTTATTATTCCAACAGGATTATTGTTACTACTAGATTCATCTACTACTATAACACATCCTATTCTATTATCTTTCATAATTCTACATACATTGAATAATTGTTCTTTTGATTGAATTGTCTTCACATCTTTTGACATACAGTTCGAAATAGATATTGATTCTAAGCTCAATTATTGTTAATGATAATTAAATCCTAATAATAATTCTTTCCTTTTTTAGTTTGCTTGATATAATTTAGATTAAAATCTTTATATTTCTTCATTATTGGCAATTATATTTGTAAAATGTAAATCGTCACGAGGAATATACCGACATAGAAATACCTAATCATTATTTGAGATAGAATGAATAATCCTATAGTAGTTATTGATATAGAATAATAATTCCAATAAAAAACTTAAAAGATCAGATTTGATAGATAATACATGCAAACAACAACCATTGATGAAATCATGAGTAAAAAAATAGAAACTATTGAAGAATCTGCATCTGTTCAGGAATAAAGATGAAAGAAAATAATACAAGCTCATTGATAGTAGTTGATAGTTTTGATAAACCAAAAGGAGTAGTTACAGAACGTGATTTGGTTAGAAAAGTTTGTGTTAAAGATGTTTATACTAGCAAATTAACAGTTAAAGAAATAATGTCTTTACCACTTGTCACTATTAACCCGAATGACTCCCTATCAACAGCAATTGATATAATGTTACAACACAATATCAGACATTTGCTGGTTGTTGTGAAAAAAAGGAAATAAACAGCCAATTGGCATAGTGACTGCTAGAGACTTGACAAGGTGCCAGGAATTTAGAAGAGATGATACCAATACTGATAAGCTCGAAAGGATATTTGAATACTTTCTATGATATCTTCTATTTGTATGGTTTGACTACTGTTTTAAATATTTTTATTCTTGTAATTTTATATTTGAATATTAATCCTGACTTAAGAAATTAATAATTTTATTCTGCTGTATCAATAAATAGTATTTTATTGAATAGTTGTGTAGAACTAAATAAAAAACGAGAAAAATAATAATGATAATGAAAATTAAGCAGTCCTAAAGTCGAATAAAACTTTAATTGGACTTTCTACTGCTTTACTGTTAATTGATATTATTTCGACACTTATTGGATATATAGAATTCTTTTTGAAATCTGATTGGACATGGTAAGCTCCGGTACTACTAAAATCTGGCCCATATGAAATAGTTTCATTACCTTCTGCAGAAATTAACTCAAGTGGAAGTGATTGACCGGCAGTCGTAAATAATTTAGAAAATAATATTTTATCATTATTATTTTCATCTTCACTGATAGTTACATTATAAGTAATGGGGGTAGTTCTATCTAAAGGTATTGTCTGTGGTTCGATATCTAATAAGACTCTTGGATGAGTTGTAAGGTCCCATACTGCTCCTGAACCTATATCTATTTTAAAACCTTCGCCTGTGAAAAATGCATCACTTGCAGTAACTGCACCAACTCTCCATGGATGAATAATACAATGATATAGAAATTCACCAGGTTGTGTAAATGTAAATTGAAACAAAGAGTTAGCTGTAGCTGGCATTATGCCTGAATTAAATATGGAGCCTTCATCTGTTGCTTTTGGTTGTCCACTGGTTACTGTGTGAGGCTGTCCAAAGTCATTATTAAACCAGCCTACAGTAGTGCCTGTAGGAACGGCAATTTGTGGAGGATAATAATGATGTATGTTCTCTTTTTGAGCAGCACCAGGAACTATGCTTACTGCATAGGTAGCATCAATATGTTGTAATGTAGGGATACTACCGGGTTGGGAAAAGACTTCAGTTGTGGTTAAATGTATTGTCAGAGCTAATAGTATTGGCAAGATCAATAGAATTTGATTATTAGCCATATTAATCATCTATAGAAAACAAATATAAATACAGATCGATGCTTGAAGAAATTGCTCCCGGTATCGATCTTCAAAAAATAAAAAAATAGCATGAGAGAAAATATTGGCTTAACAAACAAATTTTATTTGTTTTCATTAATGATTTTGGCAAGATTAGAATTTCTTTAAAAGAGAATTTGAAAATTATTAATACTAATTTTAGTTTTATTTGTTATATATTCTATCATATAATAACCATCTTTTACTTACTAATAGATGACTTTAAAAACAATAACAAGAAATAATGCTATTGCTAAAATAAATTAGATTAATGTCATCTATTGATAATATAGGAAAGAATGAATTTAACGATGAGGAATCTAATATTATTGGAAAATCAGAAGATAACGAAGATGAAGAAATAGCTGATAAAATAAAAGACGAGATTAAAAAAGAAGATAGGAAGATTCTAACCCATGAAGAAAACCAAGACAATAGAGAATACCAATTTTGTTTTGAAATTACATCAGAACAATTGAAAGAAAAACTACAAGACGAATCAGGAAAACCTATAATGATTTTTGATATAGGAAATAAGGAAAGATATGAAAAAGAGCATATTCCAGGATCAAAATTTGTAGTATGTGACCAACAAACAATAAACAGTTTACTACCCAAATTACCAAAAAATATAGACATTGTCTTGGTAGCCGAAGATGAGGATTATACCAAGCAGATGGCTCAGATGGCTAAAGAGGAAGGTGGTCTTAGAACAAGGTATTTGAAAGGTGGAATATCTTCTTGGAATGGTAAAAAAACAGAAAGACAAGACATAAGGATATCTGCAAAAGACTTGAAAAATGCAATTGATAAAGGCAAAGTAAAAAGAGGAGACATTTTCCTGCTTGATGTTAGAGAGTATGATGAGGTTAAGCAAGGGAGCATTGAAGGAAGTAAAAATATTCCTCTCAGTCAGATTTCTAGTTCACTCAATGAAATACCAAAAGACAAAGAAATTATCACTATTTGTCCACAGGGAAATAGAGCTGGCATGGTTACTTTCATATTAGAAAGGCAGGGATATAATGTGAAGACTTTAGAAGAAGGAATAAAGGGATGGTCGTCAGCATTTGAGCATTATTCCCACAAGTAGGATGACAAAAATAAGTTTAAAATACTATGATATTAGTTAGTTTTAGCTATTGATTAGAGGTAATGAATGATTAATTAAAATTATAAATTCTTTTCTTTTATTTAAGACTTATTATTTAACTGACATCTTAAACAATTCGTATGTCAAGTAATCAATTATTTTCAAAAATACTAGTTCCTATAGATGGATCAGAACCGTCTTTTCATGCAGCTCAGATTGCAAGCAATATTGCTAATAAATTTAATTCGGAAATTATTGTTCTTTATGTAGTAGTTGCTCCTTCTCCATCTGAATATGCTAATCTGACAGGACTTGTAACACCTAAACAAATTGATATGATTATTGAAAATGCGAAGAAACAAGCTAGAGATTGGTTTAATAGAATAGAGGATAGGATAAAGGGGAAAAATCCAAATATCAAAGTATCTACGAAAGTTATATTAACAGGAGTTGCAGTTTATGGTGAAATAATACAATATGCTGGTCAAGAAAATATTGATTTAATAGTAATAGGTACTAGAGGTAGATCAGGAGTTAAAAAATTACTACTTGGTAGCACAGCTTCTGGAGTAGTTACATATGCAGATTGTCCAGTTTTAGTTACAAAATAGATATTTTGACAATTATATCAAATTTCTATCTGAATTACAAATATTAGAAATATCGTCCCTAACAGTATAAACAATTTTTAAATATAATGAAGCACCAAAAACAATTATACTTGCCATTTATGTTATTCAAATACTCTGTTATTTAGAATATAGAAATATTCTATAAGCTATAGTTTAAGACCATTATAATCACTAGAACCTTTACCAAGATATTAAATTCGTATTAGTAAGAAAATTTTTTCAAATTTTTATTGTTGTAATATTTTTTATTCAAGTGAAAGGTAGTTATACAACTAATTCGAACTCATTAGATATAGTAAAAAATTGTTTAAATATCATTTTTAATAATTCAATATATTGAGCTTTGAATCTATTTCTCCAAAAATATTGGCTGTAATCTT
>Ga0126304_10000620_pt1 | contig 15059 bp, 12 predicted proteins | sample Plot25_FD_92538 | JGI IMG/M metagenome (GOLD analysis project Ga0126304, IMG submission 92538) | Serpentine soil microbial communities from UC McLaughlin Reserve, CA, USA - Plot25 | ecosystem: Environmental > Terrestrial > Soil > Grasslands | place: USA: UC McLaughlin Reserve, Lake County... | reverse complement strand
CCCAACGCCCGCGCCGTCGCCTCGAACACCGCCGGATGCGGCTTGGCCAGGCCGAGGACGCCCGAGTCGGTGATGTGCTCGACCACCAGTCCCGGCCCGACGCCCACTTGGGCGAGCCCGTGGTCGCGGAGGCGCTCGGCCACGGTGCCGTCGGAGTTGCTGGTCACGGCCATTCGCAGGCCGGCCGCCGCCAGCCGACGGGACGCCGCGAGTGCGCCCGGCACGGGCTGGCTCCATACCTCGGCGAGTCCGAGCTCCGCCGCCAGGGCCGACGCAGCCGTTTCGATCCGATCATCGGGCACGCCGACCGCCCGCGCCAAGGCACGCGTGTAGTCGGTGAACTCCTCGGGCCGCGACTTACAGCGGTCGACCTCGGCCATGGCCCGGTAGTGGCCGTCGAAGAACCGGTCGCGATCATGGGGCACGCCCGACCGGGTGAGCGCGTCACCCAGCATCCCCCGGTCGGGCACGACCAGCACGCCGCCGACGTCGAGACTGACCGCGTCAAACGCCGGAAGCTCCGCCATCGGTCCATGCTGGCCCGCGTGCGCCCGGCGGCGGGAATCGGCAGCTCGTAGGCGTCGAGCCGGCGCTCGGTACGCTCGACGGGGTGAACGCACCCTCGGTCGACCGGCTCTACTTCCGCCAGATCCTCGCCGGGCGCGACATCGCCCGCACCGATCCGTTAGCGCGCCAGATGGTCAACTTCGCGTACCTGGTCGGCGACCGCGACACGGGCGAAGCGATGGCTGTCGACCCCGCCTACGACATCCGGGGCATCCTCGACGTGGCCGCCAACGACGGGATGAAGGTCACGGGTGCGCTCGCGTCGCATTACCACCCCGACCACGTGGGCGGCGACATGATGGGCCACCAGATCAGCGGCGTGCGCGAGCTGCTCACGCTCAACCCGGTGCCCATCCATGTGCACGACGACGAGGCGCCGTGGATCCAGCGGGTGACGGGCGCCAGCGGCAGCGACCTCGTGCGCCACGCCAGCGGCGACGTGGTCGAGGTCGGGGGCATCGGCATCGAACTCATCCACACGCCGGGGCACACGCCCGGTAGCCAGTGCTTCTACGTCGACGGCCGCTACCTGGTCTCGGGCGACACCTTGTTCCTCGAGGGCTGCGGCCGCACCGACCTCCCCGGAGGCGACCCCGCCCAGCTCTACGAGAGCCTCACGCAGAAGCTGGCGAAGGTGCCGGACGACGCCGTGCTGTTCCCCGGGCACCTCTACGCGGCCGAGCCGTCGGCGACCATGGGTGAGACGCGGCGGTGGAACTACGTGTTCAAGCCCAAGACCGAGGCCGAGTGGCTTGCGATGTTCGGCCGCTGAAGGTCACCCTGGTGATGGACACACGGGGCGGACCGGTCAGGCGCCGTCGAGCCGCTCGAGGACCGCTCACCGCGGGGCGACAGGCGGTAGCCGACTTCGAGGCTCTCGGTCAGCCCCAGTCGCTCGAGCTTGCGCACGTCGATTTGATTGGGTCTCCCGGCCCACCGCGGCCGCTGCTGCTCACCGACGGCGGCACCGGCGACGACCCGAGACGCCAGCTGCACCGCCGCGCCGCCGTGACCGCCGTCGGGATCTTGCCGTCGTGATCTACCCGACCGGATCCGAGGCCCTGCCAACCCGCACCAACGAGGGGAACCACCGATGCGTACCGACATCTGCGACCAGTTGGGGATCGAGTTCCCGATCTTCGCCTTCAGCCACTGCCGCGACGTTGTAGCCGCGGTGACCAAGGCGGGCGGGCTCGGCGTGCTCGGCGCCGTCGGGTTCGATCCCGATCAGCTCGAGACCGAGCTGGCGTGGCTCGACGAGCACGTGGGCGAAAGGCCGTACGGCGTCGACATCGTGATCCCCAGCCGGTACGAGGGCATGGACCTCGACATGACGCCCGAGCAGCTCGAGGCCGAGCTGATCAAGCACGTCCCCCGGGAGCACCGCGACTTCGGGGCAAAGATACTGGCCGACCACGGCGTGCCCGAGCTGCCGCCCGAGCAGAAGCACCACGAGCTGCTCGGGTGGACGGCCGCCACGGCGGGGCCGCAGGTCGAGGTGATTCTGCGGCACGACAAGGCCAGGCTCGTCGCCAACGCGCTGGGCACGCCTCCCGCCGCCGTGGTCGATCACATCAAGGCCACCGGCCGGTTGGTCGGCGCCTTGTGCGGTTCGGTGAAGCACGCGCTGCGCCACAAGGATGCGGGGCTCGACTTCGTGGTCTGCCAGGGCACCGAGGGCGGCGGCCACTGCGGCGAGGTCGCGTCGGTGGTGCTGTGGCCCCAGGTGATCGACGCCGTCGCGCCGCTACCCGTGCTCGCCGCCGGCGGCATCGCCGACGGGCGGCAGATGGCCGCCGCACTGGCCATGGGTGCGGCGGGCGCCTGGACCGGGTCGCTCTGGCTCACGGTCGAGGAGGCCGACGTCCCCCCTGCGCAGATGCAGACCTACGTCGACGCCACCAGCCACGACACCGTGCGGTCGCGGTCGTTCACCGGCAAGCCGTGCCGCATGCTGCGCAACGACTGGACCGAGGCGTGGGAGAGTGAGGATTCGCCGGGGACGCTGCCGATGCCGCTGCAGATGATGGTGGCACTGGATGCCGTGCAGCGCGGGCACCGCTACCCCGAGGCGGCCAAGGGGGTGAACTTCAACCCGGTCGGCCAGGTGGTCGGGATGATGAACCGGGTGGAGCGGTCGGCCGAGGTGGTTCAGCGGCTGGTTGACGAGTACCTCGAGGCCTGCGAGCGTCTCACCACGCTCAACGAGCGGGCGATGGCCTGACCCCGGTTGCGGTGATCACGGCGGCGGTGACCACGGCGGCCCTGACGCTGGCCGGGCTGACGCTGGACCCGCCGACGCCGGCCGCGCTGCTGCCGGCCCGTCGCACCGTCACTCGCGCCCCCATGGCAGGCTCGACTCCGGATCCTCGCGCAGCGGGTCGGGGGTGCGGTCCGGCGGCGCCGGGCCCTCGCCGCGGCCGCCGGTGTCGACCGGCGCAGTCGGGACCTGCCGAGTCTCGTCCTCGGGGACGAAGATGCGCCGGGGGTCGGTGTAGCGCACAGGCGCTGCCACCTCGGGCGGCCCGACCCGGGGTTCACCGGGGCCCCGCGACCGACGCCGCCGCGTCGCCGGCGTCTCCAGCTCGGCCTCGGCGAGCCGCTGCTCGCGGCGCCGGCGCCTCACCTCGCGGACGCGGTCGCGCAGGCCGGTGCGCTGCCTCCGGGGCAGAACACCAGCCGGGCCCGGCTCGCCCAGCTCCTCCCACCCCGGAGCGATCGGCCCCTGCTTCGCCACGACCATGTCGACGAGGTACTGGTTGAAGCGGATCGGGTTGGAGATGCCCGTCAGGTCGCGCAGACCCGAGTCCTCGTTGGCGGACTCTATGTGGAGGGTGGCGAAGCCGAAGATCCGTCCCGTCCACGTTTGGTCGAACGAGAGGTCGGTCACGCGCATCCAGGGGATGGAGTGGACCTGGCGGGTGACGACGCCGGCGATGCGCATGATGCGCACGTTGGTGATCACGTAGCTCGTATAGCGCTCGGACAACCGGATGAGCACCAGTACGAGCATGACCACGCTGAGCACCAGGAGCGTGAGGACGATGGCCATCGTCGATCCGTCGAGCACCACGCTGATGAACAGCCCGACGAACACGAACAGGGCAAGGACGAGCAGCACGTGCTCGACGACGAAGGCACGGAACGACGGGTGGTCGTTGTGGATCATCCGCTCGCCGTGGCCGAGGTAGTCCTCGACGATCTCGTCGGGCAGCGGCAGGTAGGTGCGCCGCACGCTGTCGAGCCGGCGCCCGATGCGCGAGAGGAGCGGGGGCTTGGAGGGGAGCGGTTCGGGCTCGGGCTCGGGTACGGGCTCCGCGCCGCCGTGCTCCGCGGGGATGTGGCCCGTGTACGGATCGGGCGGGTAGCGCGGATAGAAGGGATCGAGGGTGCCGCCCAGGGCATCGCGCTCGCGGCGCCGCCGGCTGATCAATCTGTGAGTCCCCTGATGAACTCTGTGCTCTTGTCGAGGGCGTCTTCGAGCCATGAGCCGACGTTTCCGAGGAAGTCGCCGAACGCATTGGCGGTGCCGGTCGGGTTGTTCCAGATCGACAGGATGAGGAACAACGCAGCGATGAGGAGGAATGCCCTTTGCCAACTCATCTTCACCAGGCCTCCGGACGGTACGCCTACCCCGCCCCAGACGGGCAAAGCAACCAAATCCTACCGATGTGATTCGCCGATGTTCAATGACCTCCTGTCATTCTCGTACCCCGAAGTGCGCTGATCTGCACTTGTTCAGCTAGTTGCTCAGTCCGCGCCCTCGAACCGGTAGCCCATGCCAGGCTCGGTGATGAAGTAGCGGGGCCGGGCCGGATCGGGCTCGAGCTTGCGGCGGATGTGGGCCATGTGCACCCGGAGGTAGTTGGTTTCCTCGCCGTAGTGGGGCCCCCACACGTCCTGCAGGAGCTGGCGCTGCGACACGAGCTTGCCGCCATGGCGCACCAACACCTCGACCAGTCCCCACTCGGTGGGCGTGAGCCGCACCTCGCCCTCGGGGCCGGTAACCCGCTTGGCGGCGAGGTCCACCGTGAAGTCGGGGGTTTCGATCACGGCGCTCTCGGGCGCAGGGGCGTTGCGCCGGAGCGCCGCCCGCAGGCGGGCGAGCAGTTCGTCCATGCCGAACGGCTTGGTGACGTAGTCGTCGGCGCCGGCGTCGAGCGCCGCCACCTTGTCGTGCTCGCCGCCGCGGGCCGAGAGGATGATGACCGGCACGGCGGTCCAGCCCCGTAGGCCCTCGATCACCTCGACGCCGGAGATCCCGGGCAGCCCCAGGTCGAGGATGACGGCATCGGGCCGGTGTCGGGCGGCGAGCTGCAACGCCTCCTCGCCGGTGCGCGCCATGTCGACCTGGTAGCCGCGGACCCGCAGGTTGGTGCCGAGTGCCCGCAGGATCGGCGGCTCGTCGTCGACGACGAGCACACGGCTGGCCGGCGGGGTGTCGGTCGCGGCGGTGCCGACAGGATGGGGGCTCACGTGACCGCCTCCAGTTGGATGATCATCGTGGCGCCACCTCCGGGCGTGTCGTCGAGGATCAGCTCGCCGCCCATCGCGCGTGTGAACCCTCGGGCGACCGCCAGGCCCAATCCCACGCCCGCTCCGTGCGACGGGGCGTCGCCCAGACGCTGGAACGGCTCGAAGACGCGGTCGCGGTCCGACGGCGGGATGCCCGGCCCGCGGTCGATCACCCGGATCAGCACCTTGCCGCCCACCTCGCCGGCCTCGACGCGAACTGGTATGGCATCGGGGGCGTGGGCGAGGGCGTTGTCGACCAGGTTGGCCACCACCCGCTCGAGCAGCGCCGGGTCGGCCCTGACCGGCGGGAGCGTCTCGGGGACGTCGACCTCGACCTTCTGCGCCCGGGCGCCCAGACCCGCGAGCACGGCGGGGACGACCTCCTCGAGCCCCACCACCCGGGTGGTCGGAGCGACGGCTCCGGCCTGGATGCGGCTCATGTCGAGCAGGTTGCCGACGAGGGCGGTGAGCCGGTCGGTCTCGTCCTCGATGGTGCGCAGGAACTCGTCGCGGTCGACGTCGGACCAGGTGATGTCGGGCTGACGCAGGCTGCTCGCCGACGCCTTGATGCCGGCCAGCGGCGTGCGCAAGTCGTGCGACACCGCCTGTAGCAGCGCGCTCCGGAGCTCGTTGGCCTCGGCGAGCGCGGTGGCGCGAGCCGCCTGGGCGCTGGTCTGCCGCTGTTCGATCGCCGCCCCGAGCTGCGCCACGAAGGCGTTGAGCACGCGCCGGTCCTCGGCGGCCAGGTCGCTGCCGCTCACCGCCAGCACGAGGTTGCTTCCTAGGGGACGGACCTGGTCGGCGTCGCCGGGCGTCGCGGGCGCGCTGCTGCCGGCGGCGGCCTCGACCTGCCACGTGCCGCCCTCGATCTTGCGGAGCAGCGCCGCGCCGCCGAGCCCGAAGGCCCGGCGCAGGTGGTCGACGACCACGGGCAGCGGGTCGGGCTCGGCGACCGTACCCGCCAGGCCCGCCAGCGTCTCGGCCTCGGCGGCGGCCCGGGTGGCCTCGGCGGTGCGGCGGGCCGCGGCCGCCACGAACGCGCTGACGGTGGCCGCGACCACCAGGAACACGACGAGGGCGACCAGGTTCTCGGCCTCGGCGATGGTCCACTTGTGCAGCGGCGGGGTGAAGACGCGGTTTGCCACGAGGAAGCCGACCAGCGCCGACGCCAGCGCCGGGACCAATCCCCCCAGGGCGGCCACGACGACCACGAGGAGCAGGTACAGCAGCAGGATCGTGGGCAGCCCGACGTCGGCGCGCATCTCCACCAGCACGGCCGTGAGCACCGGCAGCCCGGCGAGCGCCGTCAGCCAGCCGAGCAACCGACGCCGCGGCGACAGCGCCGCGGCCCGGCGGCGCACCCGGGGCATCGACCGGTCGCCCTCGCCCTCGCCGCGGGCATCCTGCGAGATGACGTGCACGTCGATGTGCCCCGACAGGCGCACCACCCGGTTGATCACCGAGCCTCGTACCAGCTCGGCCCAGCGCGAGCGCTGGCTGGCCCCCAGAACGAGCTGCGTGGCGTTCTCGGCCCGGGCGAACTCCACCAGGGCGGCCGCCACGTCGCCGCCGGCCGTCTCGTGGTAGACGCCTCCCACCTCCTCCAGCAGCTTGCGTTGCCCGTCGAGCGACTCGCTGCTGCCGATCAAGCCGTCCTCGGAGCGGACGTGCACGCCCAACAGTTCGCCGTGCGTCCGCTGGGCGATGCGGGCAGCCCGCCGCACCAGCGAGTCGGCGCTGGGAGCGCCGGTGATGGCCACCACCACGCGCTCCCGGGTCTCCCACGGCTCGGTGATGCCGTGGCGGTCGCGGTAGTCCTCGAGGGCGTCGTCGACCCGATCGGCCACCCAGAGCAGGGCCAGCTCGCGGAGGGCCGCCAGGTTGCCGGGCCGGAAGTAGTTGGTCAGCGCGGCGTCGATCTTCTCGGGCGCATAGATGTTGCCGTGGGCCATGCGGCGGCGCAGCGCCTCGGGTGTCATGTCCACGAGCTCGGTCTGGTCGGCCGCCCGCACGATCTGGTCCGGCAGGGTCTCGCGCTGGCGGATGCCGGTGATGCGCTCGACCACGTCGTTGATCGACTCGAGGTGCTGGATGTTGAGGGTCGTGATCACGTCGATGCCGGCGTCGAGCAGCTTGTCGACGTCCTCCCAGCGCTTGGCGTGGCGCGATCCCGGCACGTTGGTGTGCGCCAGCTCGTCGATCAGCGCCACCTCGGGGCGGCGGGCCAGCACGGCGTCGACGTCCATCTCCTCGAGCGCCGCGCCCCGGTAGTCGAGGACCCGGCGGGGGACGACCTCGAGGTCGGCGATCTGCTCCGCGGTGTGCGCGCGGCCGTGGGTCTCGACGAACCCGACGACCACGTCGGTGCCCCGCGCGGCCCGGCGCCGGCCCTCGTTGAGCATGGCGAACGTCTTGCCGACACCCGGTGCCGAGCCGAGATAGATGCGCAGCGTGCCGCGACGCGCGGGGCGCACCGCGGCGCCGAGGGCCTGGCCCGGAGACGATCGCTCACTCATGATGACCACATCGTGCTAGATCACCCTGCGACCTCGTCGAGGGCCAGGTTCAGCTCGAGCACGTTGACGCCCTCCTCGCCCAGGAACTCGAGCGACCGCCCGCTGGTGTGGTCGTCGACCAGGTCGTTCACCTGGTCGACCCCCAAGCCCCGGGCGTCGGCAACCCGCTCCGTCTGCAGCCGCGCGTTGTCCACCGAGATGTGCGGGTCGACACCCGACGCCGACCCGGTGACGGCGTCGACCGGCACCAGCGTGTCGCTGGTGAGCCCGTTGTCGTCGCGGTAGGCATCGATGCGCTCCTGGATGGTGGCGAGGAGGTCTTCGTTGGTGGGCCCGAGGTTCGAGGCCCCCGACGCACCGGTGGACAGGTCGTCGGTCGAGGCCAGCACCGTCTCGCCGGTCGGGTTGCCTGCATCGTCGAGCACGTCGATCTCCGAGCCCGACGCCCCGCCGCCGGCCGACGACGGCCGGCCGTGGAAATACTCATCGCTGACGAACGTCTGGCCGAGGAGCTCCGACCCGACGACGTCACCGTCGCGCTCGATCAGTGACCCGTCGGCCTTGTCGCCGAACACGACCTGCGAGACGCCGGTGACCACCAGCGGGTAGGCCACGCCCACCAGGACGGTGAGGACGATGACCGCCCGCAGAGCGGCCACCACCTGTGCGCGCATCAGTTGTGCTCCTGATGTTGGTGCCGTCCACGGCGAGTCAGGGGACCCGCCCGCAAGGACGAGGACGAAGCCTGGGTGAGGCCCCAGTCGAGGACGAGGACGCCGCGGGCGGGTGCCCTGGCCGGCGTGGCGGTGCCTGACATCGCTCGGGGAGCCACTAGCTGACCTCCAGTGCGGTGATGACGATGTCGATGGCCTTGATGCCGATGAAGGGGGCGATGAGGCCACCGATCCCGTAGATGAGCATGTTGCGGCGCAGCACCGCCGCGGCCCCCAGGGCCCGGAACTTCACGCCGCGCAGGGCGAGCGGGATCAGGCCGACGATGATCAAGGCGTTGAACATGACCGCCGACAGGACCGCCGACCGTGGCGACTGCAGGTCCATGACGTTCAGGGTGTCGAGCTGCGGGAACACGCCCACGAACATCGCCGGGATGATCGCGAAGTACTTCGCCACGTCGTTGGCGATCGAGAACGTGGTCAGCGAGCCCCGGGTGATCAGGAGTTGCTTGCCGATCTCGACGATCTCTATGAGCTTCGTCGGGTTGGAGTCGAGGTCGACCATGTTGCCGGCCTCTTTGGCCGCCTGGGTGCCGGTGTTCATGGCGACACCCACGTCGGCCTGCGCCAGGGCGGGAGCGTCGTTGGTGCCGTCGCCGGTCATGGCGACGAGGCGGCCGCCCGCCTGCTCGCCGCGGATGAGCGCCATCTTCTGCTCGGGCGTGGCCTCGGCGAGGAAGTCGTCGACGCCGGCCTCGGTAGCGATGGCGCTGGCCGTGAGCGGGTTGTCGCCGGTGATCATCACCGTACGGATGCCCATGGCGCGGAGCTGGTCGAACCGCTGGCTCATGCCCACCTTGACGACGTCCTTCAGGTGCACGACGCCGAGCACGTCGACGGCATCGTCGCCTCCGCCGGTGCGGGCCTCGGCCACCACCAGCGGGGTACCGCCGGCCGTGGCGACACCCTCGACCAGCGGGACCAGCTCGTCGGGCGCCTTGCCGCCCTGTTCGACCACCCACCGGCGCACCGAGTCGGCGGCGCCCTTGCGCACTCGATACAGATCGGCACCTGCCTCGGCATCGCGGACGTCATTCGGGTGCCGATCTGTATCGACCGACGTGCCGTCGACGTCGAGCCCGCTCATGCGGGTCTGGGCCGTGAACGGCACAAGCGTTGCGTGGCCAACCTCGCGCTCGCGGATGCCGTAGTCGTCCTTGGCGAGCACGACGATCGAGCGGCCCTCGGGCGTCTCGTCGGCGAGGCTCGCCAGCTGCGCCGCGGCCGCCAGGCGTACCTTGGTGACCCCGGCCAGCGGCAGGAACTCCGCAGCCTGCCGGTTGCCGAGCGTGATCGTGCCGGTCTTGTCGAGCAGCAGCGTCGAGCAGTCGCCCGCGGCCTCGACGGCCCGGCCCGACATGGCGAGCACGTTGTGCTGTACCAGGCGGTCCATCCCGGCGATGCCGATGGCCGACAGCAGCGCACCGATCGTCGTGGGGATGAGGCAGACCAGCAACGCGATCAGCACGATGACGGTCTGCTCGTCGCCCGAGTAGATGGCGAACGGCTGCAGGGTCACGGTGGCGAGCAGGAAGATAATCGTGAGGCCGGCCAACAGGATGTTGAGCGCGATCTCGTTGGGGGTCTTCTGCCGGCTGGCGCCCTCGACCAGGGCGATCATGCGGTCGAGGAACGTCTCGCCGGGCCGGGCGGTGATGCGCACGACGATCTGGTCCGACAGCACTTTGGTGCCGCCCGTGACCGCCGAGCGGTCGCCGCCCGACTCGCGGATGACGGGGGCCGACTCGCCGGTGATGGCCGACTCGTCGACCGAGGCGATGCCGGCGATGATCTCGCCGTCGGACGGGATCATCTCGCCGGCGCTGACCACCACGATGTCATCGACCTCGACCTGCGACGAGGGCACCGGCTCGAGCGATCCGTCGGACAGCCGCCGGTTGGCGATGGTGTCGGACCGGGCCTTGCGCAGGGTGTCGGCCTGCGCCTTGCCCCTGCCCTCGGCCACCGCCTCGGCGAAGTTGGCGAACAGCACGGTGAACCACAGGAACAGGGCGACGAGCCCGGCGAAGAGGTTCTCCTTGCCGGAGGCGTCGCCGATGTCGCGGAAGAACAGGATCGTCGTGACGATGCTGCCGACCCCGACGACGAGCATGACCGGGTTGCGCACCATCAACCGGGGATGCAGCTTGCGGAGGCTGTCGACCGCGGCCGTCTTCATGATCGTCGGGTCCAACAACGACCGGGTGGCCTTGGCCCGGCCGACTCGCCCCGAGGCCACGCGGTGGCCCGGGGGTTGCTGGGCCGGTTCGAGAGTTGCGCTGATCATCGACTCCTCAGAGACCCAGGTGCTCGGCGGTGGGGCCGAGCGCCAGAACGGGGAAGTAGGTCAGGCCGACGACGATCAACACGACGCCCACGAGCAGGCCGACGAACAGCGGCGTTCCGGTGGGGAAGGTGCCGGCCGACGGGGGGACCGTCTGCTTGCGGGCCAGCGAGCCGGCGAGGGCCAGCGCCGGAACGATGAGGACGAACCGGCCGACGAGCATCGACAGGCCGAGCGTCGTGTTGTACCAGTCCGTGTTACCGGTCAGCCCACCGAAGGCCGAGCCGTTGTTGTTGCTCGCCGACGTGAAGGCGTAGGTCACCTCCGACAGGCCGTGCGGGCCGGGGTTGAGGATCGACGCCTGCGACGTATCCATCACGACCGAGATGCCGGTGAAGACGAGCACCACGATCGGCACCGCCAGGATGTAGATCGTGATCAGCTTCATCTCCGACGCCTGGATCTTCTTGCCCAGGTACTCGGGCGTTCGGCCGACCATCAGGCCGGCGATGAACACCGACAGGATGGCGAAGACCAACATGCCGTAGAGGCCCGCACCGACACCGCCGGGGCTGACCTCGCTGAGCATGATGTTCACCAGCGGCACGGCACCGCCGCCGGGGGTGAAGCTGTCGTGGGCCGAGACCACGGCACCGGTCGACGTGCCGGTGGTCGTCGCCGCGAACAGGCCCGACGCCGACGAGCCGAAGCGGACCTCCTTGCCCTCGAGGTTGCCGCCGCCGGCCAGCTCGGCGACGGTGTCCTGATTGGCGCCAAGGGCGTCGAGCTCGGGGTTGCCGTCGGTCTCGAAAGCCTGGGCGGCGAAGGCCGAGGCGAACCAGAGCACGAACATGGCGCCGAACAGGGCCCAGCCCTGCTTGCGGTCCTTGGCCAGCTTCCCGAAGGTGTAGGTCAGCGAGAACGGGATCAGCAGGATCAGAAACATCTGGAACAGGTTCGTGAGCCCGTTGGGGCTGCCGAACGGGTGGCCGGAGTTGGCGTTGAGGAAGCCGCCGCCGTTGGTGCCGAGCTCCTTGATGACCTCCTGGCTGGCCGCGGGGCCGCCGGGAATGAGCTGCGCCGCACCGTCGAGGGTGTGGGCCACCGTGAAGCCATCGAGGTTCTGGATCACGCCCTGGCTGACGAGGACGAAGGCACCGACAATCGAGATCGGCAGCAGGACGCGGGTGATCGAGCGGGTCAGGTCGACCCAGAAGTTGCCGATGGTGCCGGAGCGCCGGCGGACCAGCCCCCGGACCAGTGCCACGGCAACCGACATTCCCACCGCGGCCGACACGAAGTTCTGCACCGCCAGACCCGACATCTGGGTCAGGTGGCTCATCGTGATCTCACCGGCGTAGTTCTGCCAATTGGTGTTGGTCACGAAGCTGACGGCGGTGTTGAACGCCAGCGGTTCGGGCACACCGGCCATGTCGGTGGGGTTGAGTGGCATGCTGCCCTGCACCCGCTGCATCAGGTAGAGCAGCAGCACCGATACGGCGCTGAACGCGAGGAGCGAGCGGGCGTAGATCGTCCAGTGCTGGTCGCGCGACGGCTCGACGCCCGTGGCCCGGTAGACGAGTCGCTCGACGGGGCCGAACACCCGGTCACCCGGGGCTGCGCCCCCGCCGTACACCTTGGCCATGTAGCCGCCGAGCACCGGCGTGAACGCCACCACCAGGGCGACGAGCACGAGGAACTGCAGCCATGCGGTTCCCGTCATCAGAGCTTTTCCGGGAAGAGCACGGCGGCGAGCAGGTAGGCGGTTAGCGCCACCGCCAGCACGAGGCCGATGAGGTTGTCGGCGTTCACGGCGTCGCCCCCGCCGAGGCCTCGACGGCGCCAGCGGCATCGTCGGAATCCGCACCGACGAAGGTCTCGCGCCCGCTGTCGCGGCCCACGATGCGCTCGCAGCCCTTCACGTAGGCCACGGCGACGGCGAAGAAGGCCACCACCACCGCCACGAAGATCAGGTCACCCATGACGTCGTCCGCGGGGCTTCGATGTCACGACCACCGGACGGTTCTAACGGCGCGTCAGCCCACGTCGAGGTGGCTTAGCGTGTTCTTATCGGGGGAGACCCCGGCCTGTTCGGCGCGTTAACGAGCGGCCGCTGGCGGCTGCAGCGAGGGCGCCGGCGGGCCGGATTGGCGGCTACAGCACCTCGAAGTCGGCGGGGTCGGGCTCGCGCGTCTCGCGCCAGTAGTCGAGCAACGAGAACGGCCAGTTCTGGGTGATGCGGCCCTTGGCGTTCTTGTACCAGGTGTTCACCGTCGACACGCCCCACACCATGTTGCGGTTGCCCTCGTCGATGCGCACGTTGTAGGCGTCGTGCACCTCGGGGCGAACGTCGAGTGCCCGGTGGCCCCCGGCCAGGAGCATCTTCAGGCAGCCGACCAGGTAGTGCACCTCGCACTCGGAGAAATAGGTGATGCTGCCGTTGATGACGATGTTGGTGTTGGGTCCGTAGAGCAGGAACAGGTTGGGGAATCCCGGCACCATGAGGCCCAGGTAGGCACGGGCGTCGCCGTCCCACCGCTCGTGCAGGTCGACGCCGCCCCGCCCCACCACCTTCATCGGTGTGAGGAAGCGCGAGGCGGTGAACCCGGTCCCGTAGATGATCACGTCGATCTCGTGGCTGACGCCGTCGACCGTGGTGATGCCGGTGGCCGTGATCTGATCGATGCCTGTGGTGATCAGCGAGACGTTGTCGCGCTGGAGGGCGCGGGGCCACGTGCCGTTGTCGCGCACCACCCGCTTGGCGATCGGCGGATAGCTGGGCAGTACCTGGTCGATCAGCTCGGGCGACGACGCGAACTCGCTGGTGATGTAGGCGGTGAGCAGCTGGCGCACCACGTCGTTGAGCAGGCCGACCGACCCCTCGCCCTCCCAGCCGGGATCGACGCGGGCCGCCGGCAGCATGCCCTCGGCGTTCTGCCAGAACAGCCAGAAGCGGTACCAGTGCGTGTAGGTCGGCACGTGGCGGAACAGCCACCGCATCTGGTCGGAGACCTCCTCGTGGTAATCCTCGGTGGGGACCATCCACGGCGGTGTGCGCTGGAACACCAGCAACTCGTCCACGTCGGCCGCGATCTCGGGCACGAACTGCACCGCGCTTGCCCCGGTGCCGATCACCGCCACGCGCTTGCCCGCCAGGTCGACGTCGTGGCCCCAGCGGGCCGAGTGGAACGACACGCCCTCGAACGTCTCGCGCCCCGGGATCGCGGGGAAAGAGGGCCGGTTGAGCTGTCCGACGGCGCTCACCACCGCCTGGGCCTCCAGCGTCTCCTCGCCATCGGGCGTGCGCAGGCAGAGGGTCCACGAGCCGGACTCGTCGCTCCACTCGGCCGACGTGACCTCGGTGTCGAACCGGATGTGCTGGCGCAGGCCGAAGTGGTCGGCGCAGGCGCGGAAGTAGTCGAGCAGCACCCGCTGGGTCGAGAAGTGCTGGGGCCAGTCATCGCGCTGGGCGAACGAGTAGCTGTAGAAGTGGTTGGGGACGTCGACGCGGCAGCCGGGATAGGTGTTCTCGTACCAGGTGCCGCCCACGTCGGCGTCCTTCTCGAGCACCACGAATGGCACGCCGGCCTGCTGCAGCCGGTGCGCAGCGGCGATGCCCGACATGCCCGCCCCGATGATGGCCACGCGGAACGGCGTGCCGGGGGCCAGCTCGTCGAGGGTCCAGTCGGGCGCGCGCCGGTCATCGCCGTGGACCGACAGCTCCTCGAGGAACAGCGGCAGGTAGTCGTCGACCATGTGGTCGCCCACCATGAAGCCCAGGATGCGGCGCAGGGCCTCGTCGCCCGGGACGGGTGCCGGCACGCTACCGCCGTCCCGGAACCGCACGAGCGCTTCGAGCGCCAGCTCCCGCGCCAACGCGGCCCGTTCGCCGTCGACGCCACCGTCGGGCTCGACCAGCCGCGCCGGGTCGGGCCGCAGCTCGTCCCGCAGCACCGACAGGTCGCCGGTGGCGTACGCGACAGCGGCCAACAGGGGGACCACTCGGGCGTGGGTCAGCGCGTCGCGGATGGCGTCGTCGTCGGCCTCGACCGGCTCGGGGGGTTGCGAGAACCGCATCCCGGGATTGTGTCATGCGTCTGACCACGAAACCCCTGCGGGTGACCGGCCCTTCCCGCCGAATCCGGACGGCGATTTCGGCGCGAAGCTGTCGTGTGCGCCCGTGCCGTTCGTCGTCATGGATGACGAGCGACGGTCGCTCGACGAGGAGGCGATCACTATGCGCTATCTCGCACTGTTGGGTGGCGACGAGTCCCTGCAGCCCGGGCAGGGAACGCCCGAGTTCGATGCGGTCCTGGAGAGGTACTGGCAGTTCCACGAGAAGAACGACGAGGCGATCCTGGCGGGCGAGGCGCTCCAGCCGTCGATCACCGCCGCGACCGTGCGCCACAGCGACGGCCAGCCGCTGGTCACCAGCGGGCCGTT
>Ga0126304_10000619_pt1 | contig 15076 bp, 3 predicted proteins | sample Plot25_FD_92538 | JGI IMG/M metagenome (GOLD analysis project Ga0126304, IMG submission 92538) | Serpentine soil microbial communities from UC McLaughlin Reserve, CA, USA - Plot25 | ecosystem: Environmental > Terrestrial > Soil > Grasslands | place: USA: UC McLaughlin Reserve, Lake County... | reverse complement strand
TTGTTCGGCAGTGATATTTCTTGTATCGAGATCATTCTTTAAATTATTCAGATCTATCGTTATTTCATCTTCTACTGTATAATGAAGCTCTTGCTCTTTTTTTGCCGCCGACCTGTTTATCAGCTTGTAGAATGGATCACCGTAACATTGATATGCTCCCCAGGTATTGTTTAGGTGATGACAGGTTTCATAAATGTATTCCCGGGCTTCCCGCACGGCATCTCCGAAATTGTAACCGGAAAACATTCTGGAATAAAAGGTAGTGGCGAAATCTAGTGCAGCCCGATCATCAACCGCCCATCCGGCAACAATTACCGCCTTAACGCCAATTTCAATAAGCTGTGTTCCGATATTGGCAGCAAGCTTGTATCTGTCACGATAATATTTTTCGGTTTCAGCATCCTGTTTCCCGAGATGGCAACAATTCACAAACACTAGTTCCGGCACAGCACTCATCTGCTCAATATCAGCGGTGGTAAGGAATACATCATTGCCAATTACCATTCCGGATTTTTTCCTTGACTTAGGATTGAATAGTCCGTGCCCGGCAAGATGAATGATCTTGTAATCGGTACTGAAGAGATTCAATACGATGTCCGCTGCCGTTTTGTTGATTAGCGAAACGTTCGAATATCCATTGGTTGTTAATAACTCTTCCACAGCGGCTCCTTCTTTACGCGCCCCGTCCAATTGATTCACAAACCCGCCGAGGACTGGGTCAGCAACTATCAGTGCTTTTTCAGTGGCTACTCGTTTAATATTTAACCTGTAATTCCGTGTAGCCAGTTGACGGATCATTCCGGCATTTATACATAAGGGTTTCGCATTGCTAATATTTTCTTGTAACAATTCCCAGGGATAGGCCGCGGTGTCCTGATCGAGGATCCAGCTGATACTGCCCTTCTTTTTTAACCGGTCTTTGAAGGCATTAGGTATCATAAGTTCGAAGAGTGTCTTCGCCAGAGACGCTGTCCAACGGTTTTGTGTAGACGCCTGCTCGATAAAAAGGTCAATCAATGGAGTGCTGCTGAATAATTCGGATTCCTCTTCTCTTGCTTCATCGGTGGAAGCGCCGAAAACAAGACTTGATATTTCTTCGGATCCTTCCTTCATCTTTTTGCATTTTACTGTGATCCTGTTCCACCACTCTTCCGACGCATCAACCTGGATACGTTTCCTGGAGCCAAATAACTTCTTTATTTTCTCGTTCCCAATACGGATGTTAAACGTCCTGTTTTCTTTCCTCTCAATTTTTTTCAGTGTTAAGAGGCAATTTAATGCCATGTCCTCATACAGCTCGATGAACTCTATGTATTGTAACGTTCGCGCGTCATTGTTCAGACACGCTGAAACTTTTGCATTAGCATTATTTACGCCTTCAATAATTGCTTTCAACGAACTTTCAACGGACAGACCGCCATATCCGCAACCAATAATAAGCGCAGAGATGCCAATCTCCTTTTTTACAGGCCGGCTATTTATATTGAGCAGATATTTGCTTACTCCCTGCTCAACGGTTTGTGTAAGAAGGTAGGACGTGAGGCCACCCGGTTCTCCCAGGCCAACGATTATGGCACCGGGAAAATCGCTTTCTCCAGGATCTGTGGAAATAACGGTATTGCTTCCGATAGGCCCCGGATATAATCCGAGGTGGTGTCGCATCGAAAGACTTTTGTTTACGTTCGCATCAATTGATTTTTCTGCATATAAAATCCCGTCATTATTAAAGTGTCCGGCCAACACAGGAAATGAAGCATAGGCAAGGTCGCCGTTGCTGACGGAGATGGAAACCGGTACCCTGCTAACTGCAGGCTCTTGTTTGTCTTTAATTCCTAAAATTGCATTTTCAATTCCTTGTTCGGACAGATCAAAATTGAATTCCTGCGGTAGCCGAAATATTTTTTCCTCACCTCTGCTACTAATCTTTGTTCTGCTAAAGCGTTCCGTGCTGCCTTTTTCAAGGATGTCTTCAATGCCATCGAAAATTTCAGGCTCGTTTGCCAATGCACCGTGAGTGACATCAACATAATATACAGCATTCAATGGGATGAGTTGTTTTGGAATTCCGGACTCCCATGTAACACTCTGGTCTCCTTCGCAGGTTGCTAAAAACACGAGCTCGGTTCTGGGGGGTATCATATCATTTTGATAGTCGCACGGTGTATACCTGTCCTTGCCCGCTATGTAAACCATATTGGAATAATCGATCTTATCCCTTTTTAATATGATGTTATCGCGGTAATGTTTGAAATCATTTAGTATTTCTTCAGAAGGTATCGGCCAATTTATATCTCCGTGTGCGTCGGCCATATTTTTCCAGGTTTGCCGGTTTGCAAAATCGTACCTGCCCTCATCGGTAAGTGGAAGGAGACTAAGAATTCCGGGAAATGTAGAAAACATAGCGATTAATTCTTTCTTGGTATGTTTCCGGTCGAGCATATTCAATGAATTGATGATCGAATCATATCCGAATAATACCGTCGGTATACGAAACGATCCGCCGAGTGGAGAACCCAGGAAGATCATCCTGAACCCTTTCAGGGTATTTAATTTTTTCCAGGTGTCATCATGGTTGATTATGAAGTCGCGTGCCAGCACACCTCCCATGGAATGTCCTATGATTTTTATTGGTTGCCCCAGCTTTAGCAGTTCAATAATTTTTTCATTGAATTCCCGTGCACAGTCATTTAACTGTTTGCGCCAGTCGAAAGGATAGATAATGACGTCATGTGTAAGCGATAATCTGTCGGCCAGTCGTTTATACGCTGTTCTGACCAATGAAGTGGCGCTAATATTGGGATCATTGATATGCCGAAGATCTACCAGTCCGCCAAAAACCGTTCTCAAGTAATCGAGCCATACCTTCTCATTACCGCGCGAAATATTTGAGCCCATAATTCCGGGCAGCAGCACAACGATTGGCTTTTTGCCGGTCGGAATGTTTTGATACGGTTTGAGCTCGCCGCCCTCCAATGCACGTAAATCTCTATCGCCGGCCCGCACTTCGTGCTGCAACACACTGGTAAAGCCAGGTATCGGTTCACCATCCGGCGTTTTTAAAGCCAGCATAACTGCTTCCCTGGTCCTGTTGTTTAAAAAATATTTTATATGATCAACGTCAGCTCCCTGGTCAAAGAAGTATTGAATATTTCCCGACCTGTTGGCTCCGAGATACATTGAATCGGTATTGACGACCAGGTCATTTCTTTGCCAGTAAAAGAGTTTGCCAACAATAACCAGTAATCCTTTCCAGCTTGCACTAACCTTACCGTTTCCCGATATGACAGCGAGAGAAGATCCCTCTATTGCGGTTTCGGGGCCCCGATCATTAATGATCTTAATGAAAGGCGAATCGGGACTTTGTGCTTCAAGGCCCGGTAATACGTCGATATTATCTTTTGTTCTGAGGGTTTCTGCAATAAGTTCTTTAATAATATCAGCCACCGGATTCACAGCACCACCCAACAGGTTATAAAAAACATTCAGAATAACCTCCAATCGCTTCGATGCTAACTTTGTTCCCGCCGCCGGACAGGCTACACGAACAAATTTTTTAACTCTTATTTTCTTACTAACAAAAGCTCTATTGAGAAAATTAATGCATTCAATATCGTGTTCCCTATTTCCTTCTTTTCGAAGCAGGTCAATATTTGTCTCAGTAAAACCTGGTACCTTATTGTTGTTGTAAGAATACCGGCAAAGTATATCCCCAACCAAGCCACCGCGGGAGTGACTGATAATGTGTAAATCTGCTGAATCAGGAAGCAGGTCCACCAACTCCACCACATTTTGAAGCGGGCTTTTTGTTAGCGTGCGATGCTGATAAGTGAGTATGTTCTCCCCGTATGTTTTTCTGATAAAACTCCACACGTCTGATTCCAGGAGTTCCTTGAACGCTCCTGTAGTATTTGAGTTCGTGCCATGAATGAATAAAAGAAACGGTTTATCAGATATCTTTTTATTGAAAGGGAAGAAGGTGAATTTATCGAGACGGAAGAGGCCCTCATGTTTTTCCATAAGCTTATCTTCCATCTTATCGGCGAGTTGACCGATCCCTCCTGCGATTGCCTGCTTTTTAAAAACATTCAACAACTTCAACGCTACATTTCCAAACACGCCTCTTTCGCTATCTGAATGGCTAATGAAACCGGGAAGTTCAAATGAACCATCTATTGATCGTGTAGGGTTATCCGTTTCAGGAAATATTTCGTGTAGGGTGGTGGCATCGCACATCCACGTGACATTATCGTCGAAAACAAATTCAAGGAGCTTGTCATTATCGTGGATTGGGATATCATGTTCTTTCTGCGTATCCCGGTTGGCACTGCTTAGACTATAACTTTCAATTGGCTGAAGACCATCGGTGGTGGCGGAAACAGGAATGGGTTGTTTCTCACCTCTAACGGTAAGTGTTTTAAATTTCATCGGAAAGCGTTTTAATACTTAGTAGAATCAGGGAGAATGAATATAAGAATATCCTTTCGTTACACAAGTGAAAAATTCGGTTTTCATCAAATCTGACTGAAGAAATAAGCTCGATTACATTCACTAATACTTGCAAGTTCCTGAAGCCAGCAGTTTTGTAAAATGCTGGTGCACTAACTTGTATAATACAAAAGCCGCTAGACAAGCGGCTTTCATGTTTACAAGAAATAAATTGACCCTACAACGGATTTTGAACCACTTGTTCGTTCGCATTCAATTCATCTTGCGGGAACAACCATTCCCAACGGATATCTCCAGCCGGAACATTACTCACCTTGGTAAGCGCGGGAATATGATTTGGAATTCCGGCCCTGCTCATAGCAGAATTGGTTCTTTTGAGATCCGTAAAGCGAAAGCCTTCACCCCATAATTCTATTCTTCGTTGAAAAAAGATTTCATCGATCAATGCCTGCCCTGTATTCGTTGATTGGACATAATTAAAATTTCTCTTTTTTGCTAGCGTAAATAAAGCTGCCTGCGCAGCAGCTGTTTGTCCCTGGCGTGCTCTCGCTTCCGCTTCAATCAGGTACATTTCAGCGGCGCGCATGTACGGAACATCTCCTACACTTAAGGCATCACTTTTTGCGAGAAACTTCTTGTTCTGGTAGGGCACTCGTGCACCTCCGGGTGGAACCGGAACGGTAGCTCCGGTCAAATCCCACATTCGTTTACGGATATCGGTTGCAGGAATCGCATTATACAACGTCGCATTAATAGCTCTTGGCTGCGTCCTAATAACAGTGGAATTAAAATTTGCTGATATGTAAGCGAAGTAAGAATAGAAAAAAGTATTGTGATCATCGATCTGACGACTACCCCAGATCCATTCCGGATTCTCAATATTGTTAAAGCCGGATTTGTAAGAAGCCGTATCCATTAATTCGAAACCTGTTCTCGCAGCGATGGCGTTTGTTGCTGCTGTTCCCCAATCCTGTTGTGTTAAGGCAACACGCGCTTTTATTCCTTTTACAACATTCACAGTGAGGTTTGATTTGGCTGCGGTTCCAGAGGCATTATAACCTACCAGCAATGACGTAGCGCTATCAAGGTCTTTATTCACCTGTGTGTATACTTCCTCCACCGTGGCTCGTGGCTGCCCTTCCAAATTGTTTGTTGTTAACAATGGAACTCCTGGTTGGTTGTTGGGTTTTGCGGCAGCATCGTATCTCTTGCCCCACAGTTGAACCAATTGAAAATGGGCCCACGCCCTATATGCAAGCGCCTGTCCTTTTATAATTTTTTTGTCAGCGTCAGGTCCGGTCGCATTGTCGATGCCGTTGATTAATACGTTAGCATTTGAAATGATACGGTAATAAAAGCGATATACATACCGCAAGTCACTCGCATTTACATTGCGATGCGTATCCCATTGCATGAAGCCTATTAAACCTGTGCTTCCGTTGGCGAGTGGATATACAATATCCTCCCCCATCAGGTCCCTGAAGATATTGTTTGAACCTTCACCGGCCTGTCCCTGCTGGTCATACTGAACATACAGAATGCGATGAATGCCATTCAATGCGGCATATCCGTTCTTTGTTGTCGCTGTTGCCTCTGTAGCTGCGACCGCATTGGTTGGAGAAGTATCCAGGAATTCCTTTTTGCAGGATGATGAAAAGACCAACACCACGAATGCGTTAAATAGCAGAGTGTATTTAAACATTTTCATTTTCTCTTATTTATTTTTATCGATTTATAGTTATTCCTACACTAATTATTGTTGCCGGCGGATATGCATTTGATGTAACTCCACCAAAGTCCTGTTGATTATTCAGGCCTTTTCTTTTCGAAAAGAACCCGAGATTTTCGCCCGTAACAAAACAGCGGGCTGTACTCAAATTCCATCGGGAAATGAATGATAATGGCAAGTTATATGCCAGCGAAACCATACGAATATTCAGATATGATGCATCTATCAGCCATCTCGAAGAGGATGTATTGAAATCGGTAGTTCTGCCTGCGTCCACGCGAGGAATCGCTGTGTTGTCGCCAGGGGCTTTCCATCTTTGCATAATATCACTGCTTAAAGCCGATCCATAAGTTCCTGAAGACATCAGGCTCTGGTAATTGGCATCATATGTTTTTCCTCCGATCTGGAATGTAAATAATCCTGATAATGTAAATCCCTTATAGGTAAGAGACTGATCAATGCTTCCGTAAAAATCAGGAATGGATGTACCGTAGTATTCGAACAAAGCGTTGCTGGCAAGAATAGTAAGCGTATCTGATCCTCCACTCTTATTGGTCTTGATCCTCCTGTTAGCAGCAGTCGTCGTGTTAGCCGCTTTATATAATGCCGTGCCATCAGCTGAATCAACTCCGTAATAGGCAGGAAGCCAGAATTCAAAAACGGATTTCCCCTGCGCATATCGTTTGGTTCCAGCAATAAATTCCGGTACCGCTCCGGGCATTTCGGTAATCTTATTGTTAAGGGTCGATATATTGACCGTCATATTCCAGGTAAATAACTTGCTCCTCATAATATCGCCGCTTATGTGCAGTTCCACGCCCGAGTTTTTCACAGAAGCAGTGTTTTGAATCACCGTCAAAACACCACTGGACAATGGCTGAGGAATTGCAAATATTAGATCCGAAGAAGATCTTCGGAAATAATCAACAGATCCATTTACCCTATTTCTCAGTACGGTGAAATCTAACCCGATGTTTAATTGGTTATTTTTTTCCCACTTCAAAGCTGGGTTGTTTAGGGTCTGGGTCTGGCTCTGTGCAATTCCTGGCTCGTTGGCATTATTAGCAAAATCGTACAACCCCTGGTAGGCATAGAAGCCAAAACTGGTAGGCAATCCGGTGCCGTCAGACACACCAGTTACTCCGTAAGAGGCTCGCAGTTTCAGCAGATTGATCCATCCAATATTGCTTAGCAAAGCTTCGTTTGATAAATTCCATCCCGCACTAAGAGACCAGAAGGTACCCCATCTCGTATCTGGTGAAAAAATTGAACTTCCATCCCTGCGGAGACTTGCCGAAGCAGAATATCTTTCATCGAATTCGTAATTGAGTTTTGAAAAATAACTTTCAATCTTATACCTGTTAACAAAAGATGTGCTGGAATTCAGCGTGCTAAAATTGCCAAGCTCCGCACTTCCGGAAACTGTCTGCCCCTGCCTGAAGCCATTTATGTTCGTGTTCTTCTGGTTAAAGCTTTCATGTCCGATGAATCCCTCGAATCTGTGGACATCAATCGTGTTTTCATAGCTCAATAATTGGCTTGCAACAAAAGCGGAACTTGACGCATTTAATTTCCTGCTCTGACCCAGAGGTGCTCCATCACCTACCATGGGATTATCATATGAAGTGTAATCCTGGATTTGGTAATCAGCGGAAAGATTGTTCGTAAACCCGAAATTTTTTAGGAATGTGATCTCCTGGTAAGTCCTTGCACTGATGGATGTATTAAAAATCGATTCTTCATCCAATGTTGTTTCTGCAAGGGCATGTCTTCCTGCGAAAGCACCTAGCGTTCTGTTTGGCACTCCCTGGGCACCTCCCATGTTTCCCAGGTCGTAGAATTTCTGGCCAGTTGCTGGATCGAGCAAATATTCTCCGGTGGTCATATTGTGCGCATACACGGGATAGATAGGACCAATATTTCTTGTGAAGTAAAAAGGATTAGCCTGGCTTGTGCTTCCGGTATCCTGCGCAAGATTTGATTCGGAGTAATTGGCAGAAACATTCAACCCAGTTTTAAGCCATTCCGCAGGCTGTGCATTTACATGTACCCGTGCGGTATATCTTTTAAAGTCTGAGTTAAGGATGTAGCCGTTCTCTTTTACATAGCCAAGAGAAAAAAGATAGTCCGAAGTCTCGCCGCCTCCATTGAAATTGACAAAATAATCACTGCGTGCTCCCTTTCTGAAAAGTTCTTTTGTCCAGTCAAGATCATCCGCGTAAATGAGCTGCGCTGCCGGATTCAGCTTGCCATCGGTTCCTACGATAGCATTATTCGCAACATTGTAAGGGTTGTATGATAATAAAGACTGGATACCCGGTCTTGTTGTTAAGCCAGATGCAACTCTGTTTGCAGAGTCTGCGGAGATGCCAGTTCCGCTCGCCGGATACAACAAAGAATTGCGATACGCTTCCCACATGACTGGGTAATATTGAGATGCATCTAGCCTGTCATATTCGGGGAGGCCACGATCCGTAAATCCCTGCATGACTCTTACCGAAAACCCGTTTCTGCCTCTGCGTCCTTTTTTAGTTGTTATCATAACCACTCCGTTGCCGGCCCTCGAGCCGTACAACGCAGTTGCCGCGGCATCTTTCAAAACCGTAATGCTTTCCACATCCAATGGGTTGATGTTAGAGCTACTGCCAACGTACGGTATGCCATCAACTACCAGCAACGGTTCGGCGGCAGCGTTCATGGTCCCAAATCCTCTAACCCGCATGTTCAGGCCAGCACCTGGCTGACCGCTTACGCTGGTGGCCAACACACCGGGGATCTGTCCTTCAATAACAGTAGTCACATTCGTAAGTGGCCGATCACTTATTTTCTCTGCATTCAGCTGACCAACAGAAGCTGTTAGAGCTCTCTTTCTTACGCTGCCATACGGAACAATAACCTGGTCAGCTATAATTTCACTCTCTTCAAATACAACCTCGGCAGTATCCAATAGCAATGAAGCGGTTTCTAACGTTATCTCCGCTGTATCTAACACGAGTGATGCAACAGGTGGAATTGGTTTCGTTGTATCCCTTCCAGACGCGGGGACCGTTGACACAGGCTTATTTGTCTTCTGTGTGTTGGATTGCAAGGCCGGCGACGATGTAACAATTCCCGCACTTCCAGATCCTGACGATGGTTGTGATGTCACAGGCTTAGGTATATTCGATTTGACAACAGGTGCATTTGTCACTGGCTTAGAAGTAGCCGGCGTGCCTGAGCTCAAGACAGGTTGCCCGGTTGCGGGTTTAACTGTATCAGTTTTCGTTGTAGGCGATGATGACGTTTGCGGTGTAACAGCGGTTACAATAGGTCGAGGTGATACAGGCCTGGTTGTATTTTGTGTATCTGTTTTTAATGTTGGTTGCGATGTTGTCGGTTTTGGTGTAACAGCCGTTACAGTAGATTGAGACGATACCGGCTTGATTTTATTTTGTGTATCTGCTTTTAAAGTTGGTTGCGATGTTGTCGGTTTCGTTGTAACCGGTACGGTAGGTTGAGGTGATACAGGCCGGGCTGTACTTTGTGTATCTGTTTTTATTGTTGGTTGCGATGTTGTCGCTTTCGGTGTAATAGCAGATACAGTAGGTTGAGGCGATACAGCGTTAGTTTTACTTTGTGTATCTGCTTTTGCAGTTGGTTGCGATGTGGTTGGTTTCGTCGTAACTGTGGCTACAGTAGGTTGAGGCGATACAGGCCTGGTTGTACTTTGTATATCTGTTTTTAATGTTGGTTGCGATGTTGTCGGTTTCGGTGTAATAGCAGTTACCGTAGGTTGTGGCGATACAAGCCTGGTTGTATTTTGTGTATCTGTTTTTAATGTTGGTTGTGATGTTGTCCTTTTCAGTGTATCAGAACTTGTTGCGGGTGCACGGACAGTTGTTTTAGCAGTATCGGTTTTTATTGCAGGTGTATTTACAACCGCTCCGGGAACCTTTTTTATTGAGACATTCAGGTTTCTTGTATCCGGATCGATATAAACTTCCTCATTAATAAATCCTACAGAGGAAATCACCATCGTCCCGGTATTTCGCGTGAACATAAACGAATAGCTGCCATCAGGTTTTGTTGTCGTGCGGGTATTACTTCCCTTGATCGTAATTAAGGCATTTCCAACGGGAGAACCATCCTCACTCGTTACCTTACCCGAGATTGTGCGTGGTTGCGCAAACAGGGCCATACTACAGGTAAGCACAACCATCAAAGCGAACAACATTCTAATTATGTACGTTAGGTTGAATACTACAAAATTTCCAGGGACTGCCAGAGCTTGTTTCATCGTTATTTGTGTTTCAAAGATTCTTTAAAGAGTCTTCCTGCTTTAGGAGCCGAAGTTATTTGATAACAGTATTCAAGGGGTAATGATGAAAAAATAATTTGCGCGAATTATTTCCATGGGTTAGGAATGTAACCTGACGGCTTCTTCGATCTTATGATAATGCATAACTCGAATGACTTTGGTTTTTCAGCCGCACGGCTGAGCTTGGATACTGTGATATCGTAGCTCAAACCAAATTGCAGATTCTGGTACTTTAATCCCACATAAGGAGTAATAGCATTCTTCCACCAATACCATAATCCTAAGTTCAATGTTACAGCCTCGGGATCGCCGCTTAGGGAATATCCAACACTACCGCCAATCGAAATATACTCTGCTGTTGACTGCCGCTGATAAATGGCATTTGCATTCAGAACCACCTGCTCATTAAGGTATGTATCAAAATTTGCATGCCCGACATAACGTGGAGCAAGGTTCTGATTGGGATCATCCAACGAAGATTGCTTTGGCCTGTTAAGGTGAAATGCTGCAACACCGAGATCAAGGTTCGAATTATCAGTAGTCACGCTGTAGAGAACCCCAACCGACGTGGAGAGATAGGGTTTCATATCTGCCAAAGCGATCTCTGCTGTTGGAAGATTTGTATCAAACCCATACCCTGTAAACTGTTCACCAAAGTCGAGCTTGCTGAAATCTACGCGTTTACTGCCGAAAATTCCTCCAATGCCGATACCGAGCCGTTGTGTAGCATTTTCCTCTGCCAAAGTAATATTGTATGAAACATCTAGAGACGCATAAGTGCTTTTTAGCGCACCGTCCATCGCTTTGTCATACATTAACATTCCGCCTGCGCCGAATATGTTCCCATCGGGAAGCCTTTTTTCAAGGACGCGCGTATCAAATGAAACGGTTCCTGTAGTATAGGGACTTGCTGGTCCTACCCATTGATCGCGGAGGTTTGATATGAACCTCCATTTGCCGTCTATGTTTGCAGTCAATGCTGGATTGACATTCAGGGGAGAGGAAAAAAACTGCGAGAAACTCGGATCCTGTCCCCGTGCAATTATTACTACACACTGGGATAGCAACAATGCAATAATCGTTTGTACTCTCTTCATGATCTTTACGTTTTATCGCAACAATGCAGAATTACCTGCTTTTTTAATGACAGTTCCATCGATGCCGATCGCTTCCACAGTCCATGAATATGAATCTATCACCTGTGGCTTTCCATTAAGCATACCGTTCCATCCCTTCATCAATTCTTTAGTTTCAAACATCAGCTGTCCCCACCGGTTGAAAACCCGGAAGTACTTCAATTCCCTAATCTTCGCCGGGAACGGAACCAACATATCGTTCCTGCCATCGCCATTAGGTGTAAATGCTTTAGGAACAAAAATATCAGGAGCCTGGTTGCCGGTATACTCATCAATTACTTTTACAAGAATCGTATCTACGGTGAGACAGCCGGTACTCGACCTCAATAAAATGGTATACTCTGTTGTCTTGTCATAATTGAATACGGGATTTGGTATAGAGTATTGATCTAATCCGACGACCGGGACCCACGCGTAGGTATAACTGCTACCAAGGCTTCTGGCCTGCAGTTGCTTTGGCTTGTTCGGCTGGGCATACTCTGTTGAATAACGTTTCCCTTTCTCTGCTGCTATTACTTTTACAGTAAGTGCATTATTAAGATTCGTGTTCGTGCATTGTGGGTTCGATACACTTGTGATTCTGTATGTAGTTGTTGCAGCAGGTGAAACAAGTAGCTGGTAGGGAGACACGGTAATTGAGTCAATGACATGAGTTGCGGCACCGTCTGAGTATTCAACTTTCCACGGACCTGTACCTGTAAGGGTCAGATTCAATTTGATTGTTGTTCCTTCACAGATGGTTTGGTTACCGCTGAGGAACCCCGTAACAAGCGGATTCACTTTCAGATTCAGAGTCGCTATCGAATCGCAACCCGATTGAGTTTTTAGTGTTTTCGAATACGAACCAGGCAAATCATATCGCACCCCGTTCCACGCATATGGTAACTGGGTGCTACAGACAGTCACATCCGTAACGCTCGTAATGGTAGAATTAACAGTCAGAATAAGCGTGGCTACAGAATCGCATCCTTTAGCATTTTGAAGTGTTGTTGTATACGTTCCTGCTGCATTGTATGATCTTCCATTCCATGTATATGGCAACAATGAAGGACACAGAGCGACATTGGTTGTTGAAGTGAGGAAACTGTTAACAACAAGCTTTAGTGTTGCAATTGAATCACAGGCAAGGCTACTTAACAGCGTAACGTCATAAGTTCCTGCTGCCGTAAAAGTTTGTCCGTTCCATGAATAAGGCAACTGATTTGTGCAAATAGTGATATTGGTTGTAGATTTTAAGACGGGCTTCACCGTTATATCCATTGTTATCGGAGCAGCACACGGGCCAACTTTAGACGGTATAAATGTGTAAGTTTTCGTACCGGCGCTGTCGGTATTGATTGTTGCTGGACTCCAGGTGCCGTTGATGCCATTGTCGGATGTTTTCGGGAACTGTGGTGGCGTTGACTTCTGGCATAACGGTCCGATCTGGATAAAGGTTGGTTGCATGGACGTAGTTACCAATACATCCATCGTCGTTTTAGTTCCACACTGATTTGCAGTTGGAGTAAATGTATAATTCGATGTACCGACAACTGAGGTATTGATAGTGGAAGGCATCCAACTTCCAACGATGCCATTAGTTGATGTGGTTGGAAGTATCGGGTCTGGTGAATTCTGACAAAGAGGACCAATCGGATTAAAGGTTGGTGTTACCTGGTTAGTGATCAATATACTCATGGTTGCTGTGGTTCCACACTGGCCAGGGGCGGGACTAAATGTATAGATGGTTGTTCCGATGATATCTGTACGAATCGTGTCCGGACTCCACGTTCCAGTGAAGCCATCAACAGAAGTTTTTGGCAACGCAGGAGGATTAGAGTTCTGGCACAGACGACCGATCGGCGTAAAGGTTGGCACAATTTGCGACGTGATTTCAATATCCATCGTCGCTACAGTTCCGCACTGTCCACTGTTAGGAGTGAATGTATAAGTTGTTGTTCCGATCAACGCAGTACTGATTGTTGTGGGACTCCATGTGCCTGTGATGCCTTCGATAGAAGTTCCTGGCAATGCCGATGCAGTAGAGCCCTGGCAGAATGGTCCGATCGGCGCAAAGCTCACCGCAATGTCCGGGTTAATCGTAACATTTATAATCGCTGTTGATGCGCACTGGCCCGCATTCGGCGTAAACGTATATATAGTCGTTCCCACGTTCGACGTGTTGATCGCTGCGGGATTCCATGTTCCAGAAATGCCATCTGTCGACTTCGATGGAAGCGCAGGCACTACACCGTTTTGGCAGAAAGGACCCATAGGATTCACAATTGGTTTCACTACAGGAACAATTGTAACGATCATGGTTACGATTCTTCCACACTGTCCGGCATTTGGCGTAAACGTGTAACTGGTCGTTCCCACTGCTGATGTATTGATCGTTGCCGGACTCCATGTACCTGTCATACCATTCGTTGACACCGCAGGAAGCGAAGGGGCTGCACTGTTCTGACATAGTGGTCCGATTTGATTAAGCGTTGGTGTTACCTGCGATGTAACGGTAATGCTTAGGGTTGCGGTGGAGGCGCATTGTCCGGCAGATGGCGTAAAGGTATACGTCGTAGTTGCCGGAGTGCTGGTGCTGATAGTCGCGGGGCTCCATGTACCCGTAATACCGTTAGTGGAGGTGATCGGCAAAGTCGGTGGAGCAGAGTTTTGGCAAAGAGCTCCAATCGCGTTGAACGTCGGGACCACCGGCGGATTTATCGTGATATTCAATGTTGCCGTTGTGGCGCACTGACCCGAACCTTGACTAAACGTGTAAGTCGATGTTCCGACCGTTGATGTGTTGATAGTAGCCGGACTCCAGGTTCCGCTGATACCGTTGAGAGATGTGGTTGGTAATGCCGGAGGAGTTGAGTTCTGGCACAATGGTCCAATCAGATTGAATGTTGGCCCTATCTGCGAGGTAACTACTACCGTCATTGTTGCTGAAGTTCCACATTGTCCTGTACCGGGAGTGAAAGTATGCGTTGTAGTTCCTACAACGGAAGTGTTAATCGTTGCGGGGCTCCATGTTCCGGTTACCCCATTCGTCGATGTTGCCGGAAGTGTTGGTGCAGGGCTGTTCTGACAAAGTGGAGGAATCTGGGTAAATATCGGCGTTACCTGGTTGGTGATAGTCACAGCTAGCGTTGCCGTAGCGCCGCATTGGCCTGCCGCGGGAGTAAACGTATAATTCGTTGTTCCGACTACGGCGGTGTTGATGGTTGCCGGATTCCAGGTACCCGTTAGCCCATTTGTTGATGTCGCCGGCAATGAAGGCGGTGGACTGTTCTGACAAAGTGAGCCGGCTGGGTTAAAGGTGGGTGTAACCTGCGATGTGATGACCACAGTCATCGTAGTTGGCGTGCCGCACTGGCTGGAGGCCGGTGTGAAAGTGTATGTTGATGTTCCGGCAACTGCTGTATTGATTGTAGTCGGATTCCATGTCCCTGTTACGCCATTTGTCGATGTCGTCGGCAATGCAGGCGC